>Ga0208297_1000337_pt1 | contig 108337 bp, 99 predicted proteins | sample LMS_cellobiose_e_FD_187367 | JGI IMG/M metagenome (GOLD analysis project Ga0208297, IMG submission 187367) | Rumen-fistulated moose microbial communities from Alaska, USA - LMS_cellobiose_enrichment (SPAdes) (version 2) | ecosystem: Host-associated > Mammals > Digestive system > Stomach > Rumen... | reverse complement strand
ATTCTCGTTGCGTTCCTCAACAATCTCTTTCACGAAGGGTGTTTGACGCAGTAGCGTCTCAATCAGCACAGGGTCGTTGTCGGTGATGTAACGCAGATGGTCAGCCAGCAACAAGGATGTGCGATGTCTGTCACCTTGCTTTATCTTTTCTTCACCCAGCCATGCCTGAATGATGGTGCTGTAAGGCACATCATGGTAGGTCAGCTCCGCCACTTGCTCAGCAGCCAGCGGCCTGTCCTCTGTAACAGTTGGTCTATCTTCCTGATAGGCCACAGGGGCAGAATGAGTAGGGTTACTATTACCATTGCGATACTGATCATTGTATTTCTCAGCAAATTCTTTGTTTTCATACGTAAATAATTCTGGATTAATAAACAAGATATCTTCTTCCTTGCAGACGAAAGCCATGCGGCTGGCATCCTTGCCTGATTCATCTAACTGTACGCCCAAGAGTTTGGCCATCTCTATTTGATTATCAGCCAGATTGCCCCAATCCAAACGAGCCTTAAAGACGACCTTCAGGCCCTTGCCACTGGGAGTCACGTACACCAGCAAAATCCTTTCTAATGCAGAATGAATATGGGATAATGAATAATGATTGTTTTGCACTAATTCTTCGGTAGCGACTAATTTTCCATTCTCCATTCTCCATTTTTCATTAATCAACCCAATGGGGTTTTCAACGTGGTCTATGTCAAGCACCACCAAGCCTGTCAGTCTTGTGGCAGCTTGCTTGCGCCAAGCCCCCAGCTTACCCTTCTTCGATGGTGTTTCGTCAAAGGTGGCCTGGAAGATAAAGGCCGGTAACTTTCTTTTCAGTTCTGTATTGCTCGTGGCACGAAAACCGTCAATCTGGGCATTGCTGTCTTTGTCCCTCACCAGTTGGTAGAACACCTGTTCATCAACTGGCTGGGTCGGATTAAAATAATTCTTCTGGTAACAAAACATAGATAGATTTATTAGTTATTCTTCTTCGCTTCATATTGCTTCAGCTGGACCATCAGTTTTCCCAGATTGTCCGTCATCACCTCGGCCGTAGTCACCGCACCGATAGCCTTATCCACCGAAAGCGTAGAACGATAACGCTGTGGCGTTTCCACCACCCTGCCCACAGGCGTCGAGCAGATCACCAGCGGTTTCCGTCTTCTTACCGGACTGAAAGCCTTGAAGCTATAATCACCTGTATCCTCACTCATCTTGATGATACCTACCACCTTCTTGCTGCTGTTAAGGCGAGCAGCCACCTCTTCTGAAAATTCTACTAAGTATTTCATTTTTCGAATCGTTTTATGAGCATCCGAAAAGCAAAGTTTTAGTTTGAGCTCAATTACATCCGGATACTTTTCTTCGCTCATCTTCCGACTCGGGTTATTAAATCTTTATAAATGGTATTCTTTCAAATTGCTTTACATACCGTTTTCTCAGCGCCTTGCGCTTCAACTGTTTTTCTTCCGTTAGCTTGCCAGCCTCAATCGCCTCCTGTTCCTGCAACTTGAACAGCAGTACGAAGGCATGATAGTCGCTACGCTTCACCCTGCCCCTGCGATGACCTGCCATCTGCATACGCTCACCCAGGCGCCAACATTCACAACAGCCTGTCTTCAGCACACGCTTTTGTTGTAGTACACATATGCGGGCACCATCTTCCACTACCCTGAGCTGGCAACTGGCACAGCACTTCATAATCTCAATACCGTGTTGGTTGCGCACGGACGCCGTTACTTTTTTCTTTGTCATAATTTTTAGTTGTTTAATGATTTCGCTGACAAAGGTCTATAAGCTGTGGAGCTGTGCAAAGCTGTGGGCAAAAAAGCGGACTTTTGGGATGAAGATTTTTTAATGCACTGATATACAGGCACAAAAAAAGTCAGAAATCTTTCGAAATCTGACTTAAAAATGCTCACAGCTCATCACAGCTTATCACAGCTTATTTTCAGCTCATAAAATTCAGGGTTATTTAGGTCTGTATTTGTCCAGCAGAGGTATAATCTGACGGAAACCCTCAGGCATGAAGTGACTGTCGGGCTTTCCTTTGTCAATGTTGGTATAGTCGTCGATGCTTCCGAAAAACATCTCCTGCAGTTTCGGTGAGCCCACCAAGGGCAGTAACCTATTATATATATAGTAGCCAATCAGGTTTTGCCAGGTCACTCTTACAGCATCACCCTTTCGATGCTCCAGCAGGTTCCACAAAGCCTCCGACATCTCACGGTCAGCGCCCTGCAAGGCATAATCCCCCTGGTTTAGTACATCCCTCATCATCTTTTGTATGTTCTCGGCGGTGGCTGGCTTTACCCATTCGCCCCGCCTAATCCACTTATCCAGTCGGCCCATGATGCTCTGCCGCTTGGCCGAAAGCGGTTCTTTCTGGTTTACTACCCGCTCATCAGGTTGAGCCGTCTCCTCTGCGGCATCCTTCACCACCAAGGCATCCTCCACCGTCACAGCTTTCACTTGCCACCTGCCCGAGTGGTCCTGATAGATGTTCAGTACGCCACCTTCCTTGTTCTCTATCACCGAACCATAATTATTGTTGATATGCAAGTCCATGCCTTATGCCTCTTCCTTTTCCAACACCTCCAGAGCAGTCTGCATACTGCCCTGGTTTTCGATGACAAGTCCCGTGTTGTGCTCGATGTTCGTCTCTTTCTTCATCACCATATCGCCATCCGCATGGTAAGTGTTGCCCTGGCGATTACGTTTCTTAATCTCGGCATCGAGACTGTCCACTTTCTCATAGTCAGCCAGAGTACCGATAAATCGCAACATAGAATTAAGCAGATTTCTTACGCCTTCTATTTCTTTGTGGTCAACCAGCTGCTTGGCACTACAAATAATCTGGCTCAGAGTAAATCTGATTTCCAATCCGGTGTCACCACTGTCTTTCAGCAAATTGTTCAGATAGGCTATCTTAGAGTCTTGAAAGGAACTCGTGTGCCGCATGGTTTCCATCTGGCACTCCTTGAAATGATATTGTTCCTGCAGGGTAGCATAATCAGTCGACTGTTGGTCATAATCCCCTTGCAACTTCGTGTAGCTGTTGGTGCGTTCCTCTGCCTCTTCCTTCAGTTTGGCAATTGTTTTCCTCAGTTGGGCATTTTCTGCCCTCAATTCGACCACCTCCTCCCTGATAATGATCTCATCGTCAAACAGGTTCGTCTGCTTGTTTGGGCTCTCTCCACGTTTTTGCTGATGTTTACTCATATAGTTTAGTTTCAATATTAGTAAATGTAGTTTTAAAGAAAGGAGGGGGACGATGTATGTCATCAAGGTCCTAGGAAAACCCCGAAACAGTTAATACACCGTTGCCCACACTCCTTAAGTGTGAGCGAACGGCCTTTGCACTGTTTCGTCAAATAAATTTCCTAGGTTTAGATGCTACAAAAGCAGAGGCTCTATATGTCAATAAGTTATGGTACTCAGTTGCACCACTTGTGCCAACGGCACCTTACCACTACACATAAATGATGCATGGTTTTTGCAAAGATAGCAATAATAATCCAACACTGCAAAATGTTTCACAGCATATACTAAGCGAAGAAAAGCTGTTTGCACAGAAAAAACAACATAGAAATTGGGAGATTACAAAATTATTTGTATATTTGCAGTATCCAAATTAGCCAGGTCAGGGAGCCTTCGGGTCTGACGTGGCATTTTTTATTATAGACTATTTATATCGAAAGACTCTTCTCAATATCTTCTATTCTGATTTCAGTCAACATATCTTTTGAGAGATTACTTTCTTTAGCCAATCTATTAGCTTGAGCTTGCACCACTCGCTCAAAAAGGTTCCTCACGTAGCGAGCATTGCCGAAATCTTTTGGCTTATCGTTCACTACATCTTGTAGCCTATCCCTGATATATTGTTTCACCTCTTCCTTCATAGTATATTCTTGCTTCTTAGTTATAGAGAAGAATACCTCGGACAATTCTTCAGCAGAATAGTCAGGGAAGAATATGTATCGATTGAAGCGACTTCTCAACCCAGGATTTGAGTTGATAAAATCCTCCATTTCTTTTGTATATCCAGCCAATATAACAATTAAACGATCTCTATCATCCTCCATGCGTTTCAAAAGAGTGGCAATGGCTTCCTGTCCAAAGTCCTCTCCTTGGGCTATTAATGAATATGCCTCGTCAATAAACAGCACGCCATCAAGAGCCTTATCGATTATCTTATTGGTTTTAACTGCCGTCTGACCCACATATTCAGCCACTAAACCAGAGCGGTCTGTTTCTACCAAATGCCCTTTCTTTAGAATACCTTTGTCACGGAAGATGCCAGCCAATATTCTGGCTACTGTTGTTTTACCTGTTCCTGGATTGCCAGTAAACACCAAATGATAGGAAACTTCTGGTACAGTTAAACCCATTTCCTTGCGTTTCTGACGCATTGCAATAAAGTTCGATAATGTCTGTACCTCTTCTTTTACAGGCTGAAGCCCAATAAGATTGTTCAATTCTTTTTCTGACATCTGTTCAATAGAAGCTTTTATTCTTTCCAATAGTGCTAGTTTTTGTTCTTTGTTTTCATCATTCACTTGAGCGAGAATAGTAATGAGCTTGTTTAGTAAGATTCGGTAATGCCTTAAATCATCATATTTTCCGTTGCATAACAAAAGCAGAGAAGGTATTATAAATTCGTCTTCAATTTTTAACTGGAAGTCTATAGTGCCAACTTCCTCCCAATAATCCAAAGATTCTCTTTCTTCTGTTATCTCTTTTGATGATACTTTAGTCATCCTTTCATTAAAAAAGTCATACGAAACATTAGCTATTGATGGGATTATTTCTAGAGCAGAACATATAACGTATAAACATTGCCCGATTTCAGTTCTTGTGGTATAATGGAAGCTATACCCAATCTCATCAAAGCAATGCTGTAAATCTTTGATAAAATAACTTCTCAAATGAATATACAGGCTGTCTGAATATGTAATTTCTCCTTCCCCTGCACTAACATACAGATCATTGACGGAACTAAAAAACTTCTTATCTTCACTCATCTTTTTGAAAAGCTTCTGAAGTTCTTTAGAATACTTGCAAATATAATAATACTGTCCCTGATCTATGAGCGTTTTGGGGCTATCCTCAATTGGTTTTATTTCATCTTTCTTTTTGTCATTAGTGGTTTTATGTTTATTATTATCTGGTATGGCTGTTTTCTTAGACATAAAGAAAACAACTAACACTAATATGATTAATACCCCAACAACAATCCACCAAACAGAAATACCATCATCTTTGTAACTTATATCAGCTAATAACAGATTTCTCTTTAAATCCTTCTTAAAATCTTCACGATACTCTGGTTTTATGTTATAAGTTTCAAAAGAGCCATCATCTTTTTGAACCAATACTTTTGTTATTGTTTTATCCAACAAAAGTGATTTGTCTCTCAATTCAAAATAGTTTGTGGCAGAATATGATTCATTATCCCAACGATTAACTTCTGACTGTATTAAACTACTTGGTAAGAACACAGAATCATTTTGGTTTATTATAAAGATAATCCTTCTTCTTTTTTTTACTTCATAAGAATTGTTATCATTCGACCATAATCTAACAATATATTTGTCCTTAACTTTTTGAAAGCGTAAAGATGGAGTACTTTTGTAATAATCATCATCTGTACTATAATTACTTTCTGCAAATAGTTGGGTGCAGAAAGCAATCATTGTCAATATGAATATAAAACTTTTCACAGCTGGCACTTCTTAAAGCTTATTATATACATTATCCGTTATAGATGTATCAGGATCCACCGTCAACACCTCATCATATGTGAGGCCATAGAGGTGATACACCTTAAGGTCAATTTCTTGGTCGGTAGTGGCGATTTGACTACTGATTTCATTGCAAGCGGCTTTATACTGGTTAAAGTATTCTTCCCACTCGTCTTGCTGTACCAACGTAAGTTTTATTTTTTGTTTCTTCAGCTCGGCCACAAAGCCCTTGAAGTCCAGCTCATCAAAAGTCTGCAAAGCTCCCGTCACCTTCAAGCCCTCCATATTTTCGGTTAACCTTCGCAAGAATCGGCTTCGCTTTTCCTGTAATTGCTGGTTCAGCGTTAACATGGTGTCGGCAAGAGTGATAAATGGTTGCTGGGATTCCTTAGAAAGTTGCGGGAAACGTATCTGCTTAATATATTCTGCTTTTATGGCAAGATTTAGAAACTTCTTGCTAAACAAATAATTCATCAACTTTGAGTTAAGCAATGAAAGTAGATAATAGATTGAATACTCTTCAGTTTTAGGAATCACGAAGTTTATACCTTGTGATGCATAAACTCCTTGCTTGTCTATAGTCGCTACCAAGCGTATTTTAAGACTTTCGTTACGAGTATTTTGTATTAATATCTTTTCTTGAATATCAAGTTCTGACTTAACACGTGGTCTATGGAGTTTATTCCATACAATAACATCTGACTTTCCAACATTTCTTGCATCTTGCTTTTCCTTGAACGAAAGAAGCCATTGATAAGCATTGGGGTATAAAGATAAGTCTGTGGTTTCATCAACATATAATATCTTTCTATCAAGGCTCCTGGTTTCCCATTTACCAATATCTCGACCGTGACATAAATTATGTAACAATTCTGGCTCAATACCTTTTTCAAGAGCATCTTGTTCTGTTTCAAAAATAAATGCGTCATTATTACCAGTTACTATGCCTTGAAAGACGGTGAAACATTTCCCTACTTCCATAAAATCTTGCTTGAAAAGTTTATCGGAAATAGCATCTGACCCGCTCTCGCTAATACTTATAGCATTGTTGAATGTCTTGAAATAACCAGCTTCAACAACAGAAATCTTTGGGTTTAGAAAATCTACAGCATGACGCAGAGTTATATTTTTAGAGCCACATTTGTCGAAAACAAGAATAGAAGTATCAACCGTTGCATCAGCAAATACACCCCCACCAACATAACTTACTTCATGCAACCAATTATTGTCTAAAAACATATCTCTTAGAGGCTGATATGATAGATTGTTAAGAACAATAGAAGGTATAATGAAAGCTACACGACCATCTGATTTAGATAAAGCAGTAAGTCCCTTCTCTACGAACAAAGCGAACATATCACTTCGCTTATAGAATGATTGATAGGCTGTTTTGTAATATTCTTTGTCTTTTACAGGAATGGTCTCAACATTCACATACGGCGGATTACCAATAACAACATCAAAGCCTCCCTTTTCAAAGACTTGCGGGAATTGCTCTTGCCAGTTGAAAGCCTTGTCGCCAGCAATGGCAGGGTCGCTAATGAGCGAGTTGCCACACTTGATGTTTTGATTTAAGGTGTTCAGTTTACGATGCGGCTTGGCCGTGCGAAGCCACAAGGCAAGTTGGGCAATCTCTACACTCTCTTCATTAATGTCAACGCCAAAGAGGTTGTTCTCCAAAATACTATTCTCAACACCCTGGAACTCAATAGTCGAGCCTGTAATCTTGGTCTCCATTTCGTCTATCAACTTGTGCTCCTTGATAAGGAACTGCAAAGCTGCATTCAGGAAAGCACCACTACCACAGGCAGGGTCAAGGATGGTAATCTGTAACAGCCACTCACGATACTGCGTAAGTTGCTCCAACAGACGCTTCTTGGTCTGCAACTGACGGCGGTGGTCAGAGAAATACTCTTGCTCCACTATACCCAATGACTGCTTTTTCTCTTCGCACAAGCGACCTACCGTATTTTCAACAATATATTTCGTGATGTACTGGGGTGTGTAGAACACACCATCTTGCTTGCGCTTAGAAGTTTGCGGAGCCTCGCCATGGGTAATTTGCTGGGTTACCTCCTCTATCTCAGAAAGCGAGTTCTCGAAGATATGACCAAGTATGTTTACATCTACATCGCTTTCAAAATCGTAGGCAGAGAGCTTGCGTGAATATTCCACCAGCACATCGTCGCTGATCTTGATGCTATCCAGTATTTCGTCGGGTTTGAACAAGCCACCATTATAGGCAAATATCTCGTATTTCTTGCCTTGGAAGCCTGTGTTCATATAGCCGAAATATTTCTTCACACGTTCGTAGAACGGACGGTATTCGTCCATCTCCTTCAACTTCTCCCATTGGTCAATGATCTGCACCATAGAGTTTGGAGGCAGCAAACCGCAATCCTCAGCAAAGAAGATGAACAACAGACGGTCGAGCAATTTCTGTGTCTTCTTGAATAACAACAATTGCCATTCACGTTCGTCTGTTCCTTCAGGTGCAGGATTTTGTTTCAATATATCTGCAAAGATCACCCGCTTGAACTGCGAATAATCTTTATAAAGGGCATTGGTAATCTGGTCTTCAGCCGATACCGACTCACTCTTCATCTGAATAGCGACTCCTTTCTGTACCTGCGACCAAGCCAAGCAAAGGAATAGCTCTTTGAAATCTGTCTCGTTAAGGGTAAACAGGTTCCACTCGCGGCAATCTATAGCTTTGTCGATATAGAGGCGCAATTTCTCAAAATTGGAAATAATGACCAGTCTTGATTCGGGATGTTGGCTTTGGTAACCAAATGCCTGGTTCTCTATTTTAGAGAGGTCGGTAGTTTTGTGGTCTTTCAGTTCTATCACACCTATTACTTTCCCATCCAGTAAGATAGCACCATCTGCCTTTTTTGAGTTGGTCTCATTTTTCTGCTCAGTGATGAGATTATAGTTAGGTGATGGATTGAGTGTATAACCCAAAATCTTTACAAATAGCTCGCGCAGGAAACCTTCCTGGAACTGCTCTTCTTTACTTTGCTGTATGTTAGCTTGTATGGCAGGATCAAGGAAATATGCCTGATAGCGGCGCCACGCCTCAGTAACCTGCTCTTCTGGTAAGGAAGCCAAGAATTTCTTTACTATGTTTTTCTGGAATAGCATATAGGTCAATTAAGGATTTTGTTATTTGCAAAAATAAAGAATCTGAACTACAAAACAATAGATTTCTGTCGTTATTTTGAGGAATTAATGGGAATAAAACAAGCAAATGCTTGGTAATACAAGAAAAAACAGTACCCTCGCAACAGATTAATAACCATTCAAACATTCATGGCAATGAACGAACTAATGATAATCCAAAACATAATTTATGAGATTCGTGGTCAGAAGGTGATGCTGGATTTAAATAAACTACAGCAGAAACCTTGAGGTTACAAGTTACAAGTTACATTTAGTATATTTTGATTGTTGTTAAGTAGTTAATTAGAAATTATTAATAACTAAATTTTGTATTATATTAATATTAAAAATATTAATATAATACAAGTATATAATTATCGGATTTGAGAAAGAAAAGTGAAAAATGCAGATGTAACTTGTAACTTGTAACCTCTGCATTTTCTGAGTGTAAAGATACCCCTTGAATTAGTTATTCTAATCAAGCCTTTTAGTTATTCTAATCGGGCCGATTACTTTAACTAATCCCCCTACCCCCTTATTGGCCATTTTTGATGGCATAGTGGGCAAAAAACGGCTTTTTTGAGGGGTCGGTTACAATCTGAATCCCAAAAAGCCGCCTTTTGCCCAAAAAATTTGCAAAACGCCTTTTTATTTTGTATATTTGCAGTACAATTTCGAAATTGTAGTGCGATTGTTGGCGGCGGCTCGGCATAGATAATGCATGCTTATCTCTGCGCTCGCCTTGCATAGCAATTGTAGTGCAATTGAGATTCGCTAAGAAGCCCCAAAGGCCACGGTGGTGAAAAAGCAAAAATGCGGGAGTCACAGCCCGATGTAGTCTGTGGCAATAATACCAATACAACTAAATTCTTTTATTTATGGCTACAAAGCGTATTGCGATGGGGATCAATCTCCGTCAGAACAAAATCACTGGTAACTCTGGTTACGGCAAGTATTATCCTGAGGTGGATGTGCAGAAGACACTCTCTCTGCGTGGCTTCGCCAAGCACATGACCGACCATGGAAGTCTGTTTGGCCGTGACGTCATCGAGGCAGTGCTCATCAAGATTACCGAATGTCTTCCTGAACTGGTGGCACAAGGCGTACCTGTGCAGCTGGGCAACCTGGGTACTTTCTACCCCACCGCAAAGGTGAAGAAGGATGCTGCTGTGTCAAGCATCGCCGAGATGGAAGGCCTTGACCCTAACGACATCGTGCAGGGCATCCGCATCCGATTCCTACCTGACATGACCCGCGAGGACAACCTCTGTGGACCTGCGTTCAAGAACGCTTGCTCTCTGGAACTGCGTAACATCGTGGATACCCAGAAGGTGACCATCAACGGCAAGGAGAAGGTGCTGCAGACCTTGGTGCCTATCGCTACGGCGGTAGCTCAGACGCGCGCCGAGAATGGTGGCAGCAGCAACAGCGGCTCTGGTTCTGGCACCAACACTGGTGGTAACACTGGTGGCAATACCGGTGGCAACGACGGTGGTGACAACGGTGGCGGTGGCGGCGACGACGGCATGCAGATTTAACACCTGACTAGCTCCTCATTGTGGATGTGAATAGCCGGCAACACGTCCACAATGCTTCGCCTCAATGAATGTGCCGACGGCTGACTGCAAGCAGATATGCCGTCTACACACATTCATTAGGCTCCGTAAAAACAACAACAACCTAAAACCTTAACATCATGAAAAATAAAGACCTTTGGAAGACGGTGATTCAGTTCGCCATCTCGATACTGACAGCAGCACTGACTGCTATGAGCACGACCTCGTGTATGGGGTATGGACCCTTGGGCATCTAACGAGATGCAAGTAAACAGCAAGCCCGGTGAGCTTACGTTCATCGGGCTTGCTGTTTAAAGATTAAATGCAATGCAAAGTTACAATACTTGCTCGGCAGGAGTGTAGTCAAGACCAAAGCAATCGGCTACGGCTTTGTAGGTAACCTTTCCACCTGCCATGTTCAGACCCTTCAGCAAGGAAGGATCCTCCTTGCAAGCACGCTTCCAGCCTTTGTCGGCCAAAGCCAATGTATAAGGCTGTGTGGCATTGGTGAGGGCAAAGGTAGAGGTGCGGCTCACGGCTCCTGGGATGTTGGCTACGGCATAGTGCACGATGCCATCGAGGACATACACAGGGTCGCTGTGCGTGGTGGGGTGACTGGTTTCGAAGCATCCGCCTTGGTCGATGGCTACATCTACCAACACAGTGCCTGGCTGCATCAAGCTCAGCATGTCGCGTGTGATGAGGTGAGGTGTCTTGTCGCCTGGTATCAGTACGGAGCCAATGACCAAATCGACATCTGTCAACTCGCGCTCTATCTGCATGCGGGAGGCATACATGGTGTGTACATTGGCGGGCATGATGCTATCGAGATAGCGCAGGCAATCGAGGCTCACATCGGCAATGGTGACATCGGCACCCATGCCGGCTGCTACAATGGCTGCATTACGTCCTACTCGTCCGCCTCCTAATACTAACACCTTGCCGGGCTTCACGCCTGAAACGCCACCCAGCAATACGCCCTTACCACCATGGATCTTCTTCAGATAGGTGGCGCCTTCCTGTACGGCCATCTTACCGGCTACCTCGCTCATAGGTATCAGCAACGGCAAACTATGATCGCCACGCTCTACGGTCTCGTAGGCAATGCACACAGCCTTGCGCTTCATCATGGCATGAGTCAGCTCTTCGTCGGCAGCAAAATGGAAATAGGTAAACAATACCTGGTTAGGCTTAACCAGTTTGTATTCCGGTGCAATAGGTTCTTTTACCTTCACAATCATTTCTGAGGTGGCATACACGTCTTCAATGGCGGGCAAAATCATGGCTCCAGCCTTGACATACTCGTCGTCGCTAAAGCCGCTGTTCTCACCTGCGGTATGCTGCACCACCACAGTATGACGGTGACGCACCAACTCGGCAACACCCATAGGGGTCATGCCTACTCGATTCTCATTGTTTTTAATTTCTTTTGGAATTCCGATGATCATAGTATTTAAGATTTAGGTTAGTCAATGAGAAATGCAAGAAAACTACCTCATATTAAGGTTTGACTCCTATTTTCTTTTGTCCTGTTTTGATGGTTACCTGTTGAGTACCACCCGTACCTTTGTCTGTTAACGTAACGCGCAAAAAGCCACCACCAGTAGCTCCTTCCAAAACATCGTCAGACAGCTTTTCTTTAACAATCTCGCCCATAATAATAAAGTTTTAATGTTTAACTTCCTAATAACTATGGGCAAAGATAGTCTATTTGTATTGTTTTAGCAATAGACTTGACCGATATTCTTGGGGTTGCGATGTTAAATTATGTAATTTTTATGTTGAAAAGCATGTTTTTTGAAAAATTATTTGTAATTTTGCAGCGTCAAAATAAAACAATAGGTATTTAAAGAGAGGTAAAAAGATTGTTTAACCAGTCTTTGGTGAGAGCAAAGACCTAAAGAAGGAGGTTAATATGACAAAGAATGCAAACACTATTTCAATGCTGAAGTATAGCATTGAGCGTTATCAAAGAATGGGTAATGGCGCTATGTGCCAGGTGTTGAAAAGCAAGCTGCAGAAGCTGCTGGCTCAGCAAACCGAGCTTGCTTGATTTCTTAGAATGCAAATAACTTTAAAATAAAAACGGAGGGCTGTGAAGCTCTCCGTTCTTTTTTTGTCTAAACCCAGCGCCCAGAAACGCTTTACACACGGGTTGTAGCATGTTACTCTGCCTGAGCGCCCTCAGCAGCAGGTGCTTCCTCCTTTTCTTCAAAGTCGGTGTTACCGCTCTTCACCAGTATGTTGTACCAGCTGATGAGCTTGCGGATATCGTTGGGATGTACACGGTCGCGATCGAAATCGGGCAACACTTGCTCAAGATAGGCTGCCAACTCTGCGGTACTGGCTTTCTTGACATCCATAGCTACCTCGGCACCCTTTTCCTTTTCCAACATATTCTTCAACACTTGGCGAAGAGACACGTCGTCTGCATTGGTAAACATGGAGATATCGCCTAATGATACAATCTTGTCATTTCCATAGGCAGGTGAGCGACGGCCGTCTATCAATGACTCGACGATGAGCATATTCTTACCCTGTGAAACCAGCTTGTAAAGACCTGGCTTACCTGAAATAGATAAAATGGTTTTCAACATAATGCTTATTGTTTTTATATTTTTACGGTGCGAAGATACGTATTATTTTTGAGATAATGTGTTAATTATTTCCAAAACCTGCGGGATGACGGGCACTTCTCCGTCGTTGACGATAACAAACTGACTGAGACGGCATTTTTCTTCGTCGTCCATCTGCTGACGGATGCGTTCCTCAACAGCCTCTCGTTTGGATCCGTCGCGCTGCATGGCGCGGGCAATGCGTACTTCCAGGGGGGCTGACACCATGATGACGGTATCTACCACATCGTCATAGCCTGCTTCGAAGAGGATGGCCGACTCGATGGCAACCATCGGGGCGTTTTGCGCTGGTACCCACTGACGGAAATAGCCTTTCAGTACGGGGTGGATAATGGCGTTGACCTGCTGCACATGCTCGGCAGAAGCGAACAAATAGTTGGCTAGAAGCTGCTTGTTCAGCTGACTGTTTACCGTAAAAACTTCGGGGCCTACCAGGTCTATGAGTTGCTGGCGTATAACGGGATGAACAGCGGTGAGGCGCTTTGACTCGGCATCGCAGTCGAAAACAGGGATGCCAAGCGATTGCAGTACTTGAGACACTACGCTCTTACCACTGCCTATACCTCCTGTGATGCCTATCCTAGTCGGCGTCATCTTTGGTAACATTTTCGATGAGGAAATCTATCTGTGCGGGATAGAAGCGCACCTGGCTCACGCCCTTGGGCTGCTTCTTGAGCTTGACCTGGTATTTCTCGCCTTCGAGCTTACGCAATTCTTCGTAGGTAACCATTACGCGAAAATCTTCGGGTTTAATATCGAGGTACTTGGTCAGTCCGACATGGAAAGTAACCTTCACCTTAGACGGGAAGGCACGCAAGGTCTTGCCAGCTGGGAAATTGACGCCCTCGATGGGCACCTCGACCGACTTCTCCGTATAGATATCTACGGGCAGGGTAACTTCCACCACATCAGGGACAAACTTGACGCCTTTACCGCTCACCAGTTCGACCTGACGACGCAAGGTGTCTTCTATCTGTGTGTCTTCAAAAAACTTGGTGTAGGCCACCTTAACGGTGTCAAGTGCCCCCTGGGGAGCATATACGGTAACCTGGGCAGGACTGAAGATGGTGTCACTGATGTAATACTGTTGTCCGGGTGTCACCCTACCCTGCAAGCGCACAGGCACTTTCTTTGACTTCCCTTCGGAATAGTAATAATCAATGGTGTCTGGCTCAATGGCTGTTACCGTAGTTGAGTTGGCCAACTGGGCCGTGATGGACTTGTTATAGACGTTGCTTAACAAAGACACATGGTGACGGCGGTTCTGGTGTTCGGCAAAGTCAATATTGATGGGATAGAAGCGCTTAGTGAGCTGATAGTTGAGCAACGTATTGCCCTTATCGCGCAAGGTGACGGTAAGCTCCTCGGGGAAGTCGGATGTGATGACAATGCTCTCAGGCACATTCTTCAGCTTCAGGGGTACCTTGACATCTACCTCATACTCACTGTCGAGCGTCTGTTCCAACCAGAACAGGGCGGCAATCACCAAGAAAAAGAGAAAAGTGAAGACTTCCTTACTGTTTTTACTCAGCAAGAAGTCCCTCACTTTACGTATAATATGCCAAAAACGCTTTTTCAACGACGATTACTTTGTCTGTGCGGCATTGGCGTTGGCATCGGCAGCGGCTGCAAAGATGGAGTTCTTGTCCACACGTACCTTGACATTGCGGTCGATCTCCAACATCACGTCGTTGTCGTTGATCTCCTTGATGGTTCCGTGGATACCACCTGCTGTGATGACCGACTGGCCTACCTGCAGTGATCTGCGGAACTGGGCGATTTCTTTCTGCTTCTTGTTCTGTGGACGGATCATAAAGAAATACATGATGACGAACATCAGGATCAACATGATCCACATCATAGATGTATCCATTCCTGCTGCGGGAGCTTGTAACATTACATTCATAATCTTATTATTTAATTTTCAATTTTCAATTCTCAATTTTACTACGTAACAATTTTGTCGCGACTCGGCCAAATCGATGCAAGCATCTTTGGCACTCGCTGCTTCAAAAAGTCTCAATTCTTAGTGAGCTTTCCTTCTTTGCGAAGCTTCTTCACGATGCCATCCAGCGTGCCATTAACAAACGATCCACTCTTAGGCGTACTGTAGTATTTGGCAATCTCGACATACTCGTTGAGCGACACGCTGACGGGGATGTTAGAGAAACTCAGGATCTCTGCCAGGGCTACCTGCATGATGACCACATCCATAAAGGCCACACGGGTGATGTCCCAGTTGCGGGTATTGTCGCTCACCAGATGACGATACTCGTTGCAGTTGAGTACAGAGCGACGCAACAGGCGCACGGCATAGGTGCGGTCTTCATCATCCTTGAACTCAGGGAGCAGTTCCTGGTCGGCTCCATTCTTTTCGTCGAATCGGTTGATGGTCTTCAGCACAAACGTATCAACGATCTCCTTGTCGTCGTTCCAATAAAGGCTCATCTCCTCCAACAGACTTTCCAAGTCAACGTTCTTGTTGATGAAGATTTTATACATTGTACGCCAGAAGTCACGGTCTTCCGCATAGGTGGTTTCGTCTTTGGCCATATAGTCCTTATAAACGTCAGAGGCCTGAATCTTATCCAACAACTGCTTGGTAAACTCTTCATGGTCGGTAAGCCACGAGCGTTTCTGTCGTTCCTGGTAGTCAAGCAGCATCTTGTTGTTCTGTAACTGTGCTATGAATTTGTTGGTAACAAAACGCATGTTGGGATGCAGGTCATCGGCGGTGGCCAGCTTCTTCAGCTTGGCATTCTCAATGCGCCTGGAGGCACATTCTGTGAGATCCACCATGAGCAACAGCAAATAGTTATAAAGGTCGTAGGCTTTAGACAGGCTGAAAAGCAATTCTTTCTCAGCGGCATCCAGGTTGTTGCTACCATTCTGGTAGTAAGCATACACAATCTGGATAATTTTCAATCGGATAAGAACTCTGTTTATCATAAAAGTTATAATTCTTCAACTACAAATCTGGTGCAAAGGTAGGCATTTTTTTTATCGTAACCACATAAACTCTGTTTTTTTCTTGGTCAGATAAAAAAAAATAACCAACTTTGGGCACTAATTGGAAAAAGTTATACTAAAACAATTGATTATGGAAGATTACAAGAAAAAAAGTGCTGTTGAAAACGGCGACAAGGAGATTGTTTATTCACAATCAGTGAAGGCCGGTAAGAGAATCTATTACATGGACGTGAAGAAAAGCCGTAAGGATGAACTGTTTCTCGCTATCACAGAGAGCAAGAAAATCGTTACTGGCGAGGGTGATGATGCACAGGTGAGCTATGAGAAGCATAAGATATTCTTATATAAGGAGGACTTCGACAAGTTCTGCAATAGCTTGAACGAGGCAGTGGCCTTTATCAAGGAACGTCAGCCGTACGAGGCTCCTGCCCCACAAGAAAAGACCGAAGAGGCACCTGCTGAGGATACCGCTGCGTTGGATGAGCCTCTGAAAATTGACATCGATTTTTAAGCAGATATTTTGAGAATTCAGAAAAGTGTTGTACCTTTGCACCGCTTTTTTGAAATCATTGAGTGTTTTAACACGCACCGTGTGATGGTGAATTAAGCAAGAGAACTTAATTTTAGAGTAACACATTTAAAAAATTAACAATGAAAAGTTTTGATTTAACTGGTTCTGCAAGAACAATCGCTGAGCGTTCTTCTGAGCAGCAGAAGGTCTTGAAGGCTATGCGTAGAGAAGCCATGATTCCATGCGTACTCTATGGTGGCGAGAAGAATGTTAACTTCAGCGTTAAGAATGCTGATGTACGTAAGTTGGTGTACACTCCTGACATCCACTATGTAAACCTGACTATCGATGGTGAAACTCACACCGCTATCGTTCGTGAGATTCAGTTCCACCCTGTTAAGGATACTATCCTGCACATGGACTTCCTGGAGATTAACGACAAGAAGCCTATCGTGATGGAGGTACCTCTGAAGCTGCAAGGCTTGGCAGTGGGTGTGAAAGCCGGTGGTAAGATGCGTCAACTGATGCGTTCACTGAAAGTAAAGGCTATCTATACCAACATCCCTGAAATCCTGACAGTTGACGTAACTGACATGGGTCTGGGTAAGGCTAAGAAGATTGCTGATCTGAGCTACGAGAACCTCGAGCTGGTGAATCCTAAGACAGCTGTTGTTTGCATGGTTGCTGCAACTCGTCAGTCAAAGGATGCCGCAGCTGCTCAGTAATCGCTGGACAGAACCAATAACTAACATGGCGGATTGGCGCACCACCCTATGGGATGCATCAATCCGCTTTTTTCGTTAATAACAATGTGGAAATTATTTCGTCTGCTCGGCTTTGGCAAACCATCAAAGCAACAGGCAACCGACAATATGATTAAGTATCTGGTAGTTGGCTTGGGTAACATTGGCCCTGAATACCGTAAAACCCGTCATAACATGGGATTTATGGTGGTGGACAGGTTTGCCGAAAAGAACAACGCACCGGCTTGGGAAGATCGAAGGTATGGGTTTGTGAACCGTGTGAACATCAAAGGCCGACAAATCGTGCTTCTGAAGCCTTCAACATTCATGAACCTGAGTGGCAACGCGGTGCGCTACTGGATGAAAGAAGAGAACATTGCACTAGAAAACCTGCTGGTGGTGGTGGATGATTTGGCACTGCCCGTGGGCGAACTGCGACTGAAGCCCAAGGGTAGCGATGCGGGGCATAACGGACTGAAACACATTGCTGATATCTTGGGTACGCAAGCTTACGCCCGACTGCGTTTTGGCATCGGCAACGAGTTTCCTCGTGGTGGACAGGTGGATTTTGTGTTGGGCGAGTTTGATGAAGACGACCAGAAAATACTGCCTGAGCGTTTGGACATGGCCTGTGAGATGATCAAGAGCTTCTGCTTAGCAGGGATAAATATCACCATGAACCAGTTTAATAAGAAATAGCTATGGGAAGCGCAAGAATCGACAAATGGTTGTGGGCCGTGCGTATCTACAAGACAAGATCGATAGCTGCAGAAGCCTGCAAGAAAGGTCGTGTGTTGCTGAACGGCATTCAGGCCAAACCGGCTCATATTGTGAAGGAGGGGGATGTGGTGAGTGTAAAGAAGCCCCCTATTACCTGGTCGTTCAAGGTACTGCAAGCCATTGAGAAACGTGTGGGTGCCAAGTTGGTGCCTAACATGATAGAAAACGTGACGGCTCCCGATCAACTTGAAATCTTGGAAGTGAGTAAGATCAGTGGGTTCGTCAATCGTGCCAAGGGAACAGGACGACCTACCAAGAAAGAGCGTCGCGAGTTGGACGACTTTACCGATCCTGTCTTTCTAGGTGATTTCGACTTCGATTTCGAAGAGGAAGACGACAATGAAGATGAAGATGTATAAAAACAGGCTGCTAATTGGCAGCCTGTTTTTGTTATATCTTTCCAAGGATTTTATCCATCACCCAGTTGGTAAGCGTGGCACTTTCACCATCGCAGGTACATATCTTATGCTTTAACAAATGGTCAACAACTGCTTGAATGATTGGCTGTTGCACATAGGTTGGATTCTCTACTACAAATTCCTCACACTTGCCTTCAGTATATAGTCTGATGGGCTCATACGTATAGACGGAGAAGCTGATGGTACCTTTGTCGCCTATCACTACGATACGGTCTTCACGGGCCGACTCCTGTGCCACAAAGCACCAAGAACCACTGCCTACCAATCCGCTTTCAAACTGGAAACAGGCACTCAGCGAATCCTCCACCTGATACAACCCGCCTCGATTGGCTTTGTAGCCAGATGCCTCGACAATGATGCCGAAGATATACTGAATCATGTCAAGCTGATGAGGGGTCAAATCGTAGAAATAACCGCCTCCTGCAATATCTGGTTGCAGTCGCCAAGGTTGGGTACCGCTGAAATCCAAGTCACGGGGCGGCACCGCAAAGCGAATCTGGATATTGGCTATATTGCCGATAGCTCCGTCTTCCACCAGTTGTTTTACTTTCTGGAAGTAAGGCAGGTAACGACGATAATAGGCCACGAAGCAAGGCACTCCTGTTTCTTCGGAGATGCGATTGATGCGACAACAATCCTCGTAGGTTACTGCCATTGGCTTCTCTATATAAACCGGCTTCCCTGCTTTCATGGCCATAATGGCATAGGTGGCATGAGAAGATGGGGGTGTGGCAATGTACACAGCATTCACATCAGGGTCGTTCACCAATTCTGATGCATCGTCGTACCACTTGGATATACCTCTCTCTTGGGCATAGTCCTTGGCTTTCGTCAATTCACGACTCATCACGGCCACCACTTCGGAATTGTGTATCTTCTGAAACGCTGGTCCGCTCTTATACTTGGTCACTTCTCCACAACCTATAAATCCCCACTGTACTTTTTCCATAAATCATGCATTTTAATCGTAAGAAATAGCATATCCTCCGCTAACTACCGCCTGAACAGCTGCCCGCTCGCCTACTATCCACACCACATCACCAAACTGGAACAGTTCGTGGGGATTGGCCGCATGCAGTTCGTCGGAACCTCGTTCCACGCCCACAATCATGCAATGGTAGCGGTTGCGGATGCCACTATCTATCATGTTTTTCCCTAAGAAAGGCGAATTTTCGTCAATGACAAACTGGCGCAATATCATCTCACCACGTTCATAGATATCTTCCTCAAACTCCATCTTTGGTATAAGTACGTTACGGAATTTAGCCAGTTCGGCATCCGTACCAATCACCTGTATGCGGTCCCTGGGATACACACGGTCGTATGCCTTAGGTACGTTGATGCGCTTCTTGCCACGTATGATGGACACCACATGCACGCCATAGAGCTTGCCGAAATTGAGGTCTTTCAAAGTACTGCCCACCCACTCTACCTCAGCAGGTACTTCAAAGTCGGCCAAGTGGATATCCTTCGACATCAGCCTACCTGCATAATCGGGTTTCTTGGTTCCTAAGTATTCGGCCTTGATCTCACGAGAGCGCAAGTTCTTGAAGAAGATATTTTCTATGAGATTTGACTGGTGTTTCAGGTTCCTGGAAATAATCATTCCTGCAGCCAGAATCAGTGCTACTCCAAATATCCATGCAAGTGATATGTCAAAAAGTGATGATATAACAAACATCAGGAATATCATGGCTATCAGCACTCTAAATACTACAGTGACAAGCAGCGGAGCATGGTTCTTGGTATCTTGCCATAAGGAAATAAACTCCTCGCTATGGTTGCCCTTGACCATGATGGCACGCAGTAAAGGAGCCAAGAACATGATGGTAACTACTGCCACCAACAGGTTACCCCAAACACCTGGGATGATGCCCGTTACAAAGGGTTGTACAAAATTAAGGAAGATGGTGACGATGGCCACACATACGATGGTATAGATGACTGTACTGCGGATAATAATCACCAAGAATCGCTTCCAAACGCTGTCGTGGTTGACGTTGCGCGTACCGCTGGCATAATGTGCCAAAGCCACTTTCCACTTCTCGGGCATGCGGGCCTCAACGAAGTCTGAAGCGGGTTCTGCCAAACGTATCATATAGGGCGTAAGGAAGGTGGTTATCACAGAAACCGCCACCACAATGGGATACAAGAAATCACTTGTGACACCTAACGATACGCCCAAGGATGCTATAATAAAGGCGAATTCACCGATTTGTGTCAAACTGAAGCCACACTGCATGGAGGCTTTCAGCGTCTGTCCAGAGAGCAGTACACCCATGGAGCCAAAGATGCTTTGTCCCAACAGGATGGTAAGGGTAATGACAAGGATGGGGACAGCGTATGTTATGATCATCGAAGGGTCAACCATCATACCCACAGACACGAAGAAGATGGCGCCAAAAAGGTCTTTCACGGGCTTGACTAAGTGATCGATGTGTTCGGCTTCGACCGTTTCTGCCAGAATGGAGCCCATGATGAAGGCGCCAAATGCTGCTGAGAAACCTGTCTTAGCGGCTATCACCACCATGAAGAAACACAAAGCCAACGATACTATCAGCAATGTCTCATCACTCATGAGTTTGCGGGTCTTGCGTAAGAGCAGAGGTATCAGCCAGATACCCACAACAAACCACAGGATAAGGAAGAAACCTAACTTGCCGATGCTGAACAACAACTCAAGGCCTTGAACATTATTGCTCGCCGCCATAGTGGACAATAACACCATGAGAACAATGGCCAAGATATCCTCAAGGATGAGGATGCTCATCACCAACTGGGTGAACTGCTTGTTGAACAAATCAAGATCGGCAAATGCTTTGTAGATGATGGTGGTGGATGACATAGCCAACATACCGCCCAGGAAGAGGCAATCCATGCGGCTCCAACCAAAAACGGAACCTACGGTTACCCCAAGGAATATCATGCAGAAGATGATGGTGCACGCAGCAATGACGGCCGACCCTCCTACCTTTACAATCTTCTTGAAACTGAACTCCAGACCTAAAGCAAACAAGAGGAATATCACACCTATGTCAGCCCACACATGCACACTCTCGTTATCCACTACCGATGGGGTATAGCTGAGGTGCGGACTTGCCAAGAAACCTGCCACAATATAGCCCAACACCAAAGGTTGCTTGAGTTTCTTGAAGAGCAGGGTCATCACACCTGCGCAAAGCAGTATAAGCGCCAGGTCGGCTATCAACGGAGCTAATTCAGACATTTTATTCGCTTTTGGGTTTTGATAGGGCAAAGATAATGCAATTTGTATAATTTTTGACAACAATTAGGGCTAAAAAAATTTTCTACTCTTGATAGAATTGTGTAACTTTGCAGTCAAATAGGAAAATACTAATTTTTAAAACAAATAATCAAATGAAAATTTCACACATTGAGCATCTGGGCATCGCAGTTCCCAGCATTGAAAAAGCTCTTCCCTATTTCGAGAATGTTTTAGGTTTGAAATGTTACAACATCGAGGTTGTCGAAGACCAAAAGGTTAAGACTGCCTTCCTGAAGGTTGGTGAAGTTAAACTGGAGTTGTTGGAACCAACAAGCCCAGAGAGCACTATCGCTAAGTTTATTGAGAAGAACGGTGGCCGTGGTGGCATGCATCACTTGGCTTTCTGTGTAGAAGACGGCGTAGCTAATGCATTGGCAGAGGCTGAAGGTCTGGGCATCGCTCTGATCGACAAGGCTCCTCGCAAGGGTGCTGAAGGTCTGAACATCGCATTCCTGCATCCAAAATCAACAGCTGCCGTGCTGACCGAACTTTGTGAAAACCCGAATAAATAATTATAATCGTTACAATACAATGAGTAATCAGGTTGAAAAGATTAAAGAACTGATCGAGCTTCGTGCTAAGGCTCGTCTGGGCGGTGGCGAAAAAGCTATCGAAAAGCAGCACGATAAAGGTAAGTACACAGCTCGTGAGCGCATCACCATGCTGTTGGATGAAGGTAGCTTCGAGGAAATCGACATGTTTGTGCAGCATCGTTGCACCAACTTTGGTCAGGAGAAGAAGCACTTCTTGGGTGACGGCGTCGTAACCGGTTGCGGTACCATCGACGGCCGTCTTGTTTATGTCTTTGCACAGGACTTCACCGTATTTGGCGGTTCTCTGTCTGAGACAATGGCACAGAAAATCTGCAAGGTAATGGACCTCGCTATGCGTATGGGTGCTCCTTGCATCGGTATCAATGACTCTGGTGGTGCTCGTATCCAGGAAGCTGTGAACGCTTTGGCTGGCTATTCAGAGATTTTCGAGCGCAACATCCTGGCATCTGGTGTTATCCCTCAGATCTCAGGTATCTTCGGTCCTTGCGCAGGTGGTGCTGTTTATTCTCCTGCTCTGACCGACTTCACCATCATGATGGAAGGTACTTCATACATGTTCCTTACTGGTCCTAAGGTGGTAAAGACCGTTACCGGCGAGGATGTGAACGAGGAGAACCTGGGTGGTGCAAGCGTTCATTCTTCAAAGTCAGGTGTTACTCACTTCACTGCTTCTACTGAGGAAGATGCGCTGGCATTGATCCGCAACCTTATCAGTTACATTCCTCAGAACAATATGGAAGAGGCTCCACGCAAGGCTTGCAACGACCCAATCGACCGTGTTGAGGATTCTCTGAACGAGATTATTCCTGATAATCCTAACCACGCATACGATATGTATGAGGTGATTGGCGCTATCGTTGATAACGGCGAGTTCCTGGAAGTGCACAAGAACTATGCTAAGAACATCATTGTTGGTTTCGCTCGCATGAATGGCCAGTCTGTTGGTGTGGTAGCTAACCAGCCTAAGATGATGGCAGGTGTGCTCGACTGCAACGCTTCTCGTAAGGGTGCTCGCTTCGTTCGTTTCTGCGATGCATTCAATATTCCATTGGTAACACTGGTTGACGTTCCTGGATTCTTGCCAGGTACTGGTCAGGAATACAATGGTGTGATTCTGCATGGTGCTAAGTTGCTGTACGCTTTCGGTGAAGCTACCGTACCAAAGGTAACCGTTACCCTGCGTAAGAGCTATGGTGGTTCTCACATCGTGATGGGTTGCAAGCAGCTGCGTGCTGATATCAACTACGCTTGGCCAACCGCTGAGATCGCTGTGATGGGTGCTGCTGGTGCTGTAGCAGTGCTGTTTGCTAAGGAAGCAAAGGAGAAGGAAGATCCTAAGGCATTCCTGGCTGAGAAGGAAGCTGAATACCAGAAGTTGTTCGCTAATCCTTACAATGCAGCTTCTTATGGCTACATTGATGATGTGATTGAGCCTCGCAACACTCGCTTCCGCATCATCCGCGCTCTGGAGCAGCTGAAGAACAAGCGTCAGACCACTCCTGCTAAGAAGCATGGCAATATTCCACTGTAATCATTAAATTGAAAAGTATTTATGAAGAAAATCAATTTTGGAATAATTCTTGCCTTCGTGCTGGCAGTGAGCCTTTCATCATGCCGTCAGTTGTCGACCGACAGCAAGGTGTTGATCAACGAGGTGATGATGGAGAACGAAACCAACGCTACTGATGAATATGGTGAGCATAGCGCATGGATAGAATTATTCGTTAAATATTATGGACAGATAGATGTTGCTGGCTACATCCTCGAGGCACAACAAGAGGGTGGCTCTGCTGCGCAATATACTATCCCAAAGGGCGACCAAGTGACTATCGTACCTGCTCGCCAGCACATCGTGCTGTGGGCAGACGGACAGCCTCATAAGGGAGTTCTGCACACCGACTTTACTTTGGATCGTACCAAGGCTACTACCATACGTTTGTATAACTCAAACAAGGACTTGATTGACGAGGTAAAGATTCCTGCTATTCTTCAACCAGACCAGTCTTATGGCCGTATTGACCAAACAAAGACTGAGCGTGGCGCAGAAAACTGGGAGGTAAAATACCCTGATAGAAACGAGAATGCATACGTCACTCCTAACACCAGCAACAAGGTTAACGATGTTAACGTAAAGATGGTTACTTTCCGTGAGAAAGACCCAGCTGGCGTAGGTATGGCTATCACAGCTATGACTGTTGTGTTCAGCTGTTTGATTCTGCTGTTCTTCGCATTCAGCCTGCAGGCAAAGATTTCTTTGAACATGGCTAAGAAGAACGAACTGAAGGCTCAGGGTGCTAAGGCTGGTGAGACTCCTGCCGTTGCTGACAAAAAGGCGGGTGAGACTCCTGGTGAAGTATTTGCTGCCATTGGTATGGCGCTGCATGATATGCAGAACGATGTTCACGATATCGAGGACATGGTGCTGACCATCCACACCGATCCAAAGGTAGAAGAATCTGCATGGAGCAACAAGGCTTTCGCTATGCGACAGATACCTGTAGTAAGAAAATAATTACACCATATTTAAAAGTAGTAATATAAACAATGAAAGAATATAAATATACAATCAATGGTAACAAGTATAACGTTACTATTGGCGATATTGAAGAAAACATCGCTCATGTAGAGGTGAACGGAGTTCCCTACACAGTAGAGATGGAGAAGGCTCCGGCTGCTCCTAAGAAGGTAGTTCGCCCAGTAGTTGCCGCTGCTGCTCCTGCAGCTGCTGCAGCTCCAGAACCTGCAAAGGTTAGCCGTCCAGCTGGTGGCAAGAGTGGCATCAAGTCTCCTCTGCCAGGTGTAATCCTGCAGATCAAGGTAAATGTTGGCGACCAAGTGAAGCGCGGACAGGTACTGATGGTGCTGGAAGCCATGAAGATGGAGAACAACATTCCTTCCGATCGCGATGGAAAGGTTGTAGCAATTAATGTAAGCAAGGGTGATTCTATCCTTGAAGGTACTGACCTTATAGTTATTGAATAAAGAATATGGGAGAATTTATTAGTTTCTTAGGATCCAACCTACAGACATTCTGGGAGTACACGGGTTATGCTAATGCTACCCTGGGCAACTGGATCATGATCCTTGTGGGTTTGGTATTCATCTACCTGGCTGTGACCAAGGAGTTCGAGCCTATGTTGCTCGTACCAATTGGCTTCGGTATCCTGGTAGGTAACGTGCCTTTCAACCTCGATGCAGGTTTGAAAGTAGGTGTATATGAATCTAACTCCGTATTCAACATTCTGTACGGAGGTGTGACTAACGGCTGGTATCCACCACTGATCTTCCTCGGCATTGGTGCCATGACCGACTTCTCAGCTCTGATTTCCCAGCCTCGTCTGGTGCTCATCGGTGCAGCTGCCCAGTTCGGTATCTTTGGTGCTTACATGCTGGCTCTGTTGCTGGGCTTCGATCCTCAGCAGGCAGGTGCTATCGGTATCATCGGTGGTGCTGACGGTCCTACCGCTATCTTCCTTTCTAGTAAGCTGGCACCAAACTTGATGGGTGCCATCGCTGTGGCTGCTTACTCTTACATGGCACTGGTGCCTGTGATTCAGCCACCTATCATGCGACTGCTTACTACCAAGAAAGAGCGCGTTATCCGTATGAAACCTCCAAGAGCCGTTTCTAAGAATGAGAAGGTGATCTTCCCAATCGTAGGTCTGTTGCTGACTGCCTTCCTGGTGCCTTCAGGTCTGCCTCTGTTGGGTATGCTGTTCTTCGGTAACCTGCTGAAGGAAAGTGGCGTAACTCGTCGTTTGGCAGAGACTGCCCGTAACCAGTTAATTGACGTGGTAACCATCCTGTTGGGCTTCACCGTAGGTTGCTCAACTCAGGCTTCTGAGTTCATTACTGTGAACTCTCTGCTCATCTTCGGTCTGGGTGCATTGTCATTCGTGATTGCAACCGCTTCTGGCGTGCTGTTCGTGAAGTTCTTTAACCTGTTCCTGAAAGAAGGCAACAAGATCAATCCGTTGATTGGTAACGCAGGTGTATCTGCTGTACCTGATGCTGCTCGTATCTCTCAGAACGTTGGTCTGGAGTATGACCCATCTAACTACCTGCTCATGCAGGCTATGGGTCCGAACGTGGCCGGTGTGATCGGTTCAGCTGTGGCAGCTGGTGTGCTGTTGGGCTTCTTGATTTAAAGTTTATTTTTAAATCGCTGATAAAAAAGCGGGGAAAGCTTGTTGCTTTCTCCGCTTTTCTTTTTATCTTTGTACTATATACACAATGTCATTATACCATGAAGAAACTATTTTATTTATTGGGATTCTTGATGCTCAGCATCATCTCCCAAGCCGCAACAATTAACAAGATTGACCCACCCTACTGGTATGTTGGACTGCAACAGCATGAGTTGCAACTGATGGTGTATGGTAACGACATCGGCTTCTCGCAAGTATCTACCGACTACCCTGGCGTGGAGATTACCAACACCGTTACATTGGAAAGCCGCAATTACTTGTTGGTGTATCTTAATATCAAAGATGCCAAACCTGGCAAGATGCAGCTTACCTTCACAAAAGACAAACAACAAATCAAACAGGAATATGAGTTGAAAGCTCGTACTAAGAAGGGAGAAGAGCATATCGGTTTCAACAGTAGCGATGTGCTTTATCTGCTAATGCCCGACCGCTTTGCCAATGGCGATGAGAGCATTGACAATATCAAGGGTATGTCGGACTACAAGGTGGATCGTAGTCAACCAAGTGCGCGTCATGGCGGTGATATGAAAGGCATTGAGCAACACCTTGACTATTTTACCGACTTAGGTGTTACAGCCCTGTGGTTCACTCCTGTATTGGAAAACAATATGCGTGGCGGTTCCTATCACGGCTATGCTACTACCGACTATTATAAGGTTGACCCTCGTTTCGGCAGCAATGAGGAATATCGTCAGCTTATTGCGAAGGCACACGAGAAAGGTCTCAAGGTAGTGATGGACATGATCTTCAACCATTGTGGCAGTGAACATATATGGTTAAAGGATATGCCTTCTCGCGACTGGTTCAATCATTCTGACTATCAGGAAAACTTCGTGCAGACCAACTACCGCCTTACCCCTGTGGTAGATCCATACGCCTCTAAGCACGACTTCGACCGTATGGCCAACGGCTGGTTTGTTCGTGGCATGCCCGACTTGAATCAGAACAACCCACATGTGATGACCTATTTGATGCAAACCAGTATCTGGTGGGTAGAATATTCAGACATCGACGGCATCCGCATGGATACCTACCCTTATGCTGATTATCAGGCGATGAGCCATTGGATGAAGGCTATCAACAAAGAGTACCCTAACTTTAATGTTGTTGGTGAGTCATGGGTAACCGAGCCCGCTTTCACTGCTTGGTTCCAGATAGACTCAAAGTCGGCTAAGCCACTGAACAGCAATCTGACCACTGTGATGGACTTCAGCTTCTATGAGAAAGTTAATATCGCCAAGAAGGAACAGAGCGACGGACAGGGACAAGGTCTCGATCGAATTTACAACAACTTTGTCTATGATTTCCTCTACCCTAACCCTTTATCGGTGCTGACTTTCATCGAGAACCATGATACCGACCGATATCTAGAAGAAGGGCAAGACTTTGCTTCACTGAAACAGGCTGTGACCATGTTACTTACAGTTCCTCGTATTCCTCAATTGTACTATGGCACAGAAGTACTGATGAATGGTGTAAAGACCATTACCGACGGTTATGTGCGTAAGGACTTCCCTGGCGGATGGAAGGGTGACAAACAGAATGCATTTACCGCTGCTGGTCGCACTACAGCACAAAACGAATGCTTCAATTTCTACAAAACCATCTTGCACTGGCGAAAAGGCAACGAAGTGATAAGCCGTGGCAGTATGACGCACTTCCTGGTAGAGAACAGCGTATATGCCTACGCAAGGCAACTCAATGACAAGACGGTATTTGTGATACTGAATGGTAGCGACAAGGAAACAACTGCTAACCTAAGCATTTATGCAGAGATTCTGCAAGGACATGCAACAGGAAAGGATGTACTGACGGGCAAGACCATCCAGTTGGGCAAGGAATTGAAGATGCAGCCTCGTGAAACATTAGTCTTGGAATTATGATGAAACCATTGTTACAACTAAGAGACTGTTATTATTTCTGTAGATCATATTCAAACGGAGAGGGCATGATTTTTTTCATCATGTCCTCTTTTGTATTTGTCGAGAACAAAGCGAAAAATTAGCCATTATTTATCCACTATAGAACTTTGATAATCCAAATAATGTTACGAATTTTGCAGGCGATAAAGAAGAAAAAAAAAGCAAATTATATGAGATCAATAATGTTTATGGGACTGCTCGCCATAGGATTGGCAATGGGCAGTTGCACAGGAAGCAAAAACACGCAGGAAAAAGCTCCTACACGCGTAAAGACAGAAGTGGTAAAATCGACCAGTGAAGGAGCGAGCCAAACGTATGTAGGCATTGTGGAAGAAAGAGAGGGTACTGCTGTGAGTTTTACCAGCATGGGTGTGGTTCGCCGCATGTTGGTAAACGAAGGACAAGCAGTGAGTCGTGGACAGCTTATCGCCGACATGGATGATACTACCGCCCGCAACATGTTAGCGGTAGCTGAATCTGGCATGAACCAAGCTAACGATGCCTTACAACGCTACGGGATGCTGCACGACAATGGCTCCCTGCCAGAAGTAAAGTGGGTAGAGATACAAACCAAAGTACAACAGGCTGAATCACAATTGGCCATCGCCAAGAAAAACCTGGCCGACTGCCAACTCATTGCACCGGTGAGTGGCATCATTGGCAAGAAGAACGTCAATGCTGGCGAAACCGCCATGCCCTCTGTGGCTGTGGTGACCATTCTTGACATCAGCAGCGTAAAAGTCAAAATCTCTGTACCTGAATCAGAAATCAAACAGATTGACAGCAACACAGAAACACTGATAGATGTTGAAGCAGCTGGCAAACAGGTAAAAGGGGGGCTTATAGAAAAAGGTGTGCAGGCCGATGCCCTGACACATACCTATCCTGTGCGCATCAACGTGGAAAACAGCGACCGCAAGTTACTACCCGGCATGGTAGCAAACGTTAGATTGGGTATTGGGAATAGTATAGCAGCTGCCATCCCTACCCTCCCGGTTACCAGTGTTCAGAAAAGGGCCGATGGCACTTTGTTCGTGTGGGTGGTAGATAGCGACAATACTGCTCACCGCCAATCTGTAAACATTGGTCAGACCATAGGTTCACGCATCGCCATCATGAGTGGTGTCAACGACGGACAGCGTGTAGTCACAGAAGGATATCAGAAACTGAGTGAAGGAACCAAAGTAGCTTATTGACAAGATGGAAGAGAAGGAAATCAATTGGTTTAAATGGCCATTGGAGCACTATTCTATATCGCTGCTCTTAGTGGTTATCTTCTTTGTGATGGGAATCTATGGCATGTACGTGATGCCAAAGGATGAGTTCCCAGCCTTCACCATCCGTCAAGGCGTGGTGGTGGGCGTCTATCCAGGAGCCACTGCAGAGGAAGTAGAAGAACAGCTTACTAAGCCGTTAGAGCGCTATCTGTTTACCTATCAAGAGGTGAATCGCACCAAGACCACCTCTACCTCACAGAATGGCATGAGCATCGTGATGGTTCGCCTGAACGATGAGGTGAACGACAAAGATGAGGTATGGAGCAAGGTTAAGCATGGCATCAATACTTTCAAGTCCAGTTTGCCAAGCGGCGTACTGACTGTGATAGTTAACGATGACTTCGGTAATACCAGTGCCCTGCTCATTGCTGTTGAGAGCGACCAGCGTAGCTATAGAGAGTTGCACGAATATAGCGACAAACTGAGCGACCGCTTACGTCGCATCGAGTCGGTAGCCAATGTTAATATCTATGGTGAGAAGAAAGAACAGATTAGCTTATATATCAACCGCCAGCGTTTGCAGGCCTACGGCATCGGACAGCAGACACTCTTGACACAATTGCAGGCACAAGGTCTGACTACCATGAGTGGTAGCATCGTGAGCGATAACCAGCAGACTCCTATTCATGTTGAGCCTGTAGAGAGCAACGAGGAGGAGATAGCTAACCAGATTATCTATAACGACCCTGCGACAGGCAAGGTGGTAAGGGTGCGCGATATTGCCCGTGTGGTGCGAGAATATGATTTATCAGACAGTTATATTGAGCAGAACGGCCATCCCTGTATCCTGATATCTATGGAGATGGTACCAGGCAATAACATCGTAATGTATGGGAAAGAGGTTGATAAGGTGTTGGATGAGTTCCGACAGAGTATCTTCCCGGAAGATGTGAAGATTACCCGCATTGCCGACCAACCAAAGGTAGTAGGTAAGAGTGTGAGCGACTTCCTGCGCGACTTGATTATCTCCATGATCGTCATCGTCATTGTCATGTTGTTGCTATTCCCACTACGTTCAGCCATCGTGGCCGCCATTACCGTACCTATCAGTACCTTCATCTCCGTTTCCGTCATGTATTTGTGCGGCATCGAACTAAACATGGTAACGCTGGCTGCCTTGATCGTGGTACTGGGTATGGTGGTCGATAATTCCATCGTGGTGATAGACGGCTATCTGGAATACATCGGCAAAGGCTATGAGCCCAAGAAAGCCGCCATCGACTCTGCCAAACAATACTTCTTGCCAATGTTGCTGGCCACCTTGTGCATTTGCATCATCTTCTATCCGTTGCTATACACCATGAAGGGAGCGTTCCACGATGCGTTGGAGGAGTTCCCGCTCACTATCACCATCAACCTGATGGTATCGCTTTTCCTGGCGGTCATGGTGATTCCGTTCTTAGAGGTGTTGATTATCAGACCCGATAAGGTATTGAACAGGAAGAAGGAGAAACGTTCGCTGACTGACATAGTGCAACATACTTATAATAAGGTGCTGGACATAACGTTCCGTCATCCTTGGATGACCATCGTATGTGGCATAGGTCTGGTATTGCTCTCCTCGCTTATCGTTCCAACGCTGAAGATACGTGTGTTCCCTTATGCTGACCGCGACCAGTTTGCCGTTGAGATATTTTTGCCAGACAGCAAAGGTCTTGGCGATACACAGTTGATTGCCGACTCGTTGCGTCAAGTGCTGCAAGCCGACGATGACATCACAAGCATTACCAGTTTCATTGGTTGCTCATCGCCTCGTTTCCAGGTAACCTACGCACCACAGATGGCAGGGCGTAACTATGCCCAGTTCATTGTCAATACAGTATCGCAAGATGCCACATTGAAGTTGTTGGCCAAGTACCAGCCTGCATGGAGCGAATCATTTCCAGATGCGTATATACGTTTCAAACGTCTGGATTACCTTGAGGTAACAGAGATGGAGTATCGCTTCTATGGCGATGATATTGAGGCATTGCATGAGGCCAGTGAACAACTTATGGCACGTATGCGTGAGATGCCTGAGGTAGAATGGGTACACAGCGATTTCTTCACTCCTTATCCCATCATCAATATCCAAATGGATCCCGTCATCTCCAGTCAGTTAGGCATTAACCGTACCACCGCCTCCTTAGGAATTGCAACTATGACCAGCGACTTGCAGGTAGGAGAAATCTGGGAGGGAGATTACAACATGCCTATTGTGATGAAGGATGACAGCGACATGACCTATTCTGATATCGAGAACCTGGGCATCACCTCTCCTGTAGCCATGCTCTCAGCTGGTTTACAGGGCATAGGCGACAACTTTGCCGCCAACGGCAGTGTGCCAGTACGCCAGTTTGCCAAGGTGACCCCCACCTGGCGCGAAAGCCGCATCATGCACCGCAACGGTGAGCGTTGCCTCACTGTCACAGGCCAGTTTGCCCAAGGCGTGTATGCTGCTCCTGTAGAAAGCCGCATTGCGGATATTATGGAGCACGAACTTGACTTGCCAGATGGTGTTCGTACAGAGGTGGGTGGCGAGATAGAATATGATGCCGAAGCTTTGCCTCAGATCTTTGGTGGCGTTGCCATCTCCATGGTCATCATTTTCTTCTTCCTATTGTTCAACTTCAAGAAATATGGCATCACCACGGTTTGTATTGCTGCCCTCGGACTGATGATGCCAGGTGCTTTGTTGGGACTCGGACTCATGGGGCGTACTCTGGGACTTACATCCGTCATGGGATTCATTACCCTTATGGGTATGATTATGCGTAATGAGATACTTATCTTTGAGCATGCCAATAACTTAGTGAAACAATATGTGGCAGAGCATGGCAATTGGAAGACCGACCGCAAGGCTTACAACGAAGCATTGAAACAGGCTGCCTACGATGCCGGCAAACGACGCATGGTACCTATCTTCCTCACCACTGCCACGACAGCTGTGGGCGTGGTGCCGATGATTATAGCGCAAACATCGTTCTGGATGCCAGTGGGTGTCACCATCTTCGCCGGTGGCATTGGTTCATTGATTATGGTAGTAACCATGTTGCCTGTGGTTTATTGGAAGGTATCGCTTAAGTGAGTGCAAAACTAATAAAACATCCCTATCATGAAAAGAATTATCAATATAATCGTTGTAGCGTCATCGCTGACAATGGTCAATGGTCAATGGTTAACGGTCAACGGTCAGTCAACCTATACCCTGGAGCAGATTCTCGACTCCGCCCGACATAACAATATCACCTTGCGCAATGCACAGCGTAGTGTAGATGCTGCAGAGCAGCAACGTAAGGAAGCATTTACCAAATACTTCCCCACCATCAGCGGCTCAGGTTTCTGGTTCAATGCCAACAAGGGCATGGCGAAGATGGACATCTACATGTCACAATTCATCAGTCCAGAGATGGCTGCCGGCATTGCACAGTCGGGCATCCTGCCAGTCGAAGCCTTGGCATCGTTAGGGCAACCTGTCAGCATGGAACTGATGAAGAAAGGCGTGATGGGTAGCGTGATGGCGATGCAGCCTGTGTTTGCCGGTGGGCAAATCATCAACGGCAACAAACTGGCCAAAGTGGGTGAAGATGTGAGCCGACTGCAACTGCAACTTTCCGAGAACGAGATAGAGAAGACAGCCGAGCAATACTATTGGCAGATTGTATCATTGGAGGAGAAGCTCAAGACAATAAACGCCGTGGAAACGTTACTTAAAGACATCAACAAAGATGTGACCGTAGCTGTAAAAGCAGGCGTGGCGTTGCGCAACGACCTCCTGCAGGTGGAGCTTAGACAGAACGATGTAGAGAGTCAGAAGCTCACCTTGAATAACAACATCTCCATCCTGCGCATGGTCTTGGCACAGTATTGCGGACTGCAAAACACCGACTTTGTGTTAGACTATAACCCCGAGATACTATCGCCTATGTTAGAGAAGCAAGACCACCAACAGGCGTTGCTCAACACCCCTGAATACAAACTGTTGGGCAAGCAGGTAGAAGCCACCGACTTGCAGCATAAATTGGCCATAGGCAGTAACCTGCCTACCGTAGCAGTAGGAGCAGGACTTGTCTATCACAACTTATTGGAGTCTGGCCGCTCATTTGGCATGCTCTTGGCTACCATAAACATTCCTATTTCTGACTGGTGGGGAGGCTCTCATGCCATTAAGCGCAAGAAGATAGAGCGTCAGAAAGCCATTGACCAGCTGGCTGATAACTCCGAACTGCTGAAGATCAATATGCAGAGTGCATGGAACAATATGCAAGAGGCTTACCAACAGCTCGGCATAGCTGAGCGTAGCATCGAACAAGCCACTGAGAACATACGCCTTAATCGTGACTTCTACCAAGCCGGCACCTGTACGATGAGTGATTTGTTAGAGGCACAACTACTCTACCAGCAAGCTCTTGACAAACGAACCGATGCCTACACCAACTACCAAAATAAACTCTTGGCATACCGTCACGCAGTGGGTGAATAATGACCATAAAAAGGCCTCTTTTTAATCCATTTTGAAAGGAATGCCTTCTATCAGTCAACGGAGGCTTTGCTATCACCCGTTGTAGTATCTCCCAAGAGGGAAAGGAGATATTACTATAGGGGTACGGCAGATACTGCGACGACCCGTAGCAGATACTGCGGCCAGTGGTAGGGAGCTTTCCGTCACCCAATAGCAAGCTTTACCGACACCCATAGCAGACTTTGCGACAAGAAAAAGAAGGCAGTGAAGTAAAAAACTCACTGCCTTCGCTATTATGAAAACAAACCTAAAGCATTCAAATCTTCGCCATTGCTTGTTCCAAATCGGCTATGATGTCATTCACATTCTCTATGCCAACAGAGAGGCGAATCAAGTCTGGAGCAACGCCTGCCTCACGCAACTGCTCGTCACTAAGCTGGCGGTGGGTATGACTGGCTGGGTGAAGCACACAGGTACGTGCATCAGCCACATGAGTCACGATGGCTACAAATTCAAGGGAATCCATGAAACGCACTGCCTCTTCGCGTGTACCCTTTAAGCCAAAGGCAATGACACCACATGAGCCATTGGGCAAGTATTTCTGTGCCAGGTCGTAATATTTATTACCTTTCAAACCACAGAAATTCACCCATGCCACCTTTGGGTTGGCCTCCAGCCATTCTGCCACCTTTTGTGCGTTCTCACAATGGCGAAGCATACGCAGGTGTAGCGTTTCCAAGCCCAAGTTGAGTAGGAAGCAGTTCTGAGGTGCTGGGATAGAGCCCAAATCACGCATCAACTGTGACACCAGCTTGGTGACATAGGCCTTCTTACCAAAAGCCTTCGTATAGGTAAGACCATGATAACTCTCATCGGGTGTAGTGAGACCAGGGAACTTATCGGCATATGCCTCCCAGTCGAAGTTGCCGCTATCAATCACAGCACCGCCCACCTGGGTAGCATGACCATCCATATATTTAGTCGTACTATGCGTCACGATGTCGCAACCCCACTCAAACGGACGACAATTAATAGGTGTAGCAAAGGTATTATCAACTATCAGTGGTACCCCATGCTTGTGGGCCATCTTGGCGAATCGTTCAATGTCGAACACATTGCCACCGGGGTTGGAGATGGTTTCGCCAAAGAAGCACTTGGTATTGGGTTGGAAAGCAGTTTCAATCTGCTCATCACTCCAGTCGGGGTCGATAAACGTACACTCAATGCCTAATTTCTTGAGTGTCACGCCAAAAAGGTTAAACGTGCCACCATAGATGGTGTTAGAAGTAATGAAATGATCGCCAGCATGGCAGATATTGAATATCGCATAGAAGTTGGCTGCTTGACCAGAGGAGGTAAGTACACAACCCACACCACCTTCCAACTCGTTGATCTTGGCTGCCACAGCATCATTGGTGGGGTTGGCCAGACGGGTATAGAAATAGCCTTCGGCCTTGAGGTCGAACAAATCAGCCATTTCTTCGGTACTGCTATACTTGAACGTAGTACTCTGATAAATAGGCAACACACGGGGCTCACCATTCTTGGGCTTCCAGCCTCCCTGAACGCAGATAGTCTCTAAATTCTTCTTCATATTATTTGTATTATTTACTTTCATCACAAATCGTTGGCAAATATAGTAATTTTTTCTATCTTTGCACGCTATTAAAACAAATCATTACAATAGAAATGGAAAAAGTAGTAAGCGGAATACGTCCTACAGGAAACCTGCACTTAGGTAATTATTTCGGAGCAGTAAAGAGTTTCGTGGCCATGCAGGGCCAATATCAATGTATGTTCTTCATTGCCGACTGGCATTCATTGACCACGCATCCCAAACCTGAAAATATACAGAACAGTGCACGTACCATCTTAGCAGAGTACCTGGCTTGTGGTATTGACCCACAGAAAGCTCCTATCTATGTACAAAGTGATGTAAAAGAAACACTGGAGCTGTATCTGTACCTGAACATGAACACTTATTTGGGTGAACTGGAGCGCGTGACCACCTTCAAGGAGAAAGCACGCAAACAACCTGATAACGTGAATGCCGGACTGCTGACCTACCCTACTTTAATGGCTGCTGATGTGTTGCAACACAGGGCACACAAGGTACCTGTAGGCAAGGATCAGGAACAGAATATGGAGATGATGCGCAAGTGTGCTCGCCGCTTTAATAATATATATGGTATAGAGTTTTTCCCAGAACCTCAGAATTTCTACTTTAACGCGACTGCACTTAAGGTACCTGGATTGGATGGCAGTGGCAAGATGGGCAAGAGCGAGGGCAACTGCATCTATTTGCGTGATGACGACAAGACCATCCGCAAGAAAGTGATGAAAGCCGTGACCGATAACGGTCCACAGGAACCTAACAGCAAGCGCCCAGAGGTGATAGAGAACCTGTTCACTTTCTTGAAGATTGCTTCCACACCAGACACCTATCAGTATTTTGACGAGAAGTGGAACGATTGCACCCTGCGCTATGGCGACCTGAAGAAGCAGATAGCAGAAGACTTAGTAAACATTATAGCTCCTATCCGTGAGAAAATTGAGGAATACAGTGCCAACACTGCCTTACTGGACAAGGTTGCCAAGGAAGGAGCCGACCATGCCCGCCAGAGTGCATCGGAAACGCTGAACGAAGTACGAAAGATCATTGGCTTCAGGGTTTTATGATACAAATACGTCACTCAACACCCGATGATCTGTCCACTATTCTCGCACTGATTGAGGATGGCAGACAGATTATGAGGAGTGACGGGAACATGCACCAATGGAGTGGCGATAGTCCATCGACAAACCAGCTAATAAAGGATATAGAAAACGCTAATAGTTATATGTGCCTAAAGGATGGGAAAGCCATCGGTACCTTTGCTTTCATTCCAGGTCCTGATGTTACCTATAATAAGATATTTGACGGTGAATGGATAGATGATGTGAAATCCTACTTTGTGATACACCGCATGGCCAGCACACCTGACAGTCACGGCGTTTTCTCGGCTGTCATGAATTATTGCTTTCAAGTGACGGACAATATCCGAATAGATACACACCGTGATAACCACATTATGCAGCATAACTTGCTGAAACATGGTTTTCGGTATTGTGGGATTATCTTCTTGCTGAACGGTGACGAACGATTGGCGTATCAGAAATTAGCATAAACAAAGCTCCCCGTCTTTTTGGCGGGGAGCATTAGTTTTGTTAGATACCTAAAGAAGCACGTACAGCTTCAATCTTCTTAGCTGCTGCCGCATCGGCTTCCACATAGTCGGCTGCACTCTTGAGGGTGCCCTTTACCTCCATGTAGAACTTAATCTTTGGTTCGGTACCAGAAGGACGTACACTTACCTTGGTGTTATCCTCAGTGTAGAACTGCAATACATTAGATGTGTCAGGCATATCCATATCGGATACCTTACCTGTCGCATCGGTCTGTTTCAAGGTCTTATAGTCCTTTATAAGTATAACCTTAGAACCAGCCAGCTCCTTCGGACTGTTCTCACGCAAGTTCACCATCATCTGCTGAATCTCTTCTGCGCCACTCTTGCCTGGTTTCACCACATTCACTGTATATTCCTTAGAGAAGCCATATTCTAAGTAGATATCCATCAGCACCTCATAGAGCGTCTTGCCATTGTCCTTAGCCCAAGCGCAGATTTCTGCCAACAGCGCACAAGCAGAAACAGCATCCTTGTCGCGTACGAAGTCCTCTGCCAAGAAGCCATAGCTCTCCTCGCCACCACCGATGTATTGCTTCACTCCTTCTGACAGACGGATCTCACGGGCAATCCACTTGAAGCCCGTGTAGCAGTCGCGCATCTCTATATTGTTCTTCTCAGCAATCTGACGGATAACCTCTGTGGTCACGATGGTCTTCACCACAAACTCATTACCCACCATCTTGCCTAACTTCTTACGATTAGTGATGATGTAGTAGAGGAAGAGTAAGCATGTCTGGTTACCATTGATAAGCACCCACTCGCCCTTGTCGTTCTTGCAAGCCATACCCACACGGTCAGCGTCAGGGTCACTGGCCATTACGATGTCGGCATCAATCTCCTTTGCCAACTTGATAGCCAATGTCAAAGCCTCGGCATTCTCTGGGTTAGGACTGACAACGGTGGGGAAGTCGCCACTCTTGACCATCTGCTCGGGTACACAATGCACATTCTCAAAGCCCCACAGCTTCAGTGACTGAGGAATGCCATTCATACCTGTTCCATGCAACGGAGTATAGACAATGCTCAAGTTCTTTTGACGCTTGATAACATCAGGATCAATGCAAATGGTATGTACCTGGTCCCAATAAATCTTGTCGATATCAGCACCGATAATCTCTATCAAGTCAGGATTTCCCTCGAACTTGATATCTTGTACCTTTACTTTGCCTACTTCGTCAATAATGCCCTTGTCGTGCGGAGCCAACACCTGTGCACCATCTTCCCAATAAGCCTTGTAGCCATTGTACTCACGAGGGTTATGAGATGCTGTGAGGTTAATACCAGCTTGGCAGCCCAAGTAACGGATAGCAAAACTCATCTCTGGCGTAGGACGCATGTCGTCAAAGAAATAAACCTTGATGCCATTAGCCGAGAAAATATCAGCCGACTTCTTAGCAAAGAGGTCGCTATTGTTACGACAATCGTAACCAATGGCCACAGAAATCTGGTCTCTGTCTTTGAAGTTTTTCTTCAGATAATTGGCAAAACCCTGCGTAGCAGCACCCACCACGTAGATATTCATACGGTTAGTACCGGCTCCCATGATGCCACGCAAGCCTCCTGTACCGAATTCCAGATCACGATAGAAGCATTCTATCAGCTCTGTCTTGTCGGGGTTATCCAGCATCCTTTTCACTTCAGCCTGAGTTTCGGCATCATAAGCCGGGGTAAGCCACTGCTGGGCTCTCTCAGTAACCTGTTTGATTAATTCCTGGTTTTCCATGATACTTTATTTATTGTTAATATTTAAGGCATTTTATAACGATCCCCTGTCTGACGAGCAATTTCCTGCTTTAATCCTTCTGGGAATCCCGGACGTACCAATCTCCTATCAACCTGTTTGGTATTCTTGCCAATATATGTAGTGGTTGGCATTTTCTTCACTACACCATCGTTATATTTCACCACGAGGTATTCGCCCAACTTCTTCCATACATCGATGGTATTCATCGCCATCATATTGGTGTAGTTGGTGAGATAAGCCTTTGCCTTGGCAGAATCTTCCTTATAAAGCTCTAACGCCGTAGCCTCAATAGCATCCTGGGCTTGGAAGAATGTATTCTCCAAATCGCTCTGTATAGCCTTCACATCCTCGATCATCAAGTCATAACGAGGATACACCATATTAGCTACCCAGTTCATTATCCAGAAAGCGGAATTAAATGAGAAAGTAACAGCATCGGCACCATCAATACCATCCTTGTAACAGGTTGGTACTACATCTGTACAGCAATATACAGGAGTAAAAACTGTCATGTTGGCATCATCGCAACCAAACCAAAATACACCACCTACAGCATCCACCATATTAGAGCGCAACTGAGATACAAATACCCAAGCCGACTGCTGGGTAGAGATGGGACGCTCGTTGAAATACTGCATTCCATTCACCTCAAAAGACAGGGGTGACAGACGATAAGGCGTGTGGTAAGCACCAGCGCCCACATCTTGTGTAATATCTAATGCAGTGCCTTCATAATGGTCACGCATCATATTCTGCACATCCTGCAAGGTAAGTTTCTTGTTGGGTTTCACATAAAGCGGCATTGGCTCTGAAGAATTGCCTAAGATATAAGGAAGAAACTCGCCACCTCGGTCAGTATAACGATTATAAAAACTCCATACACGTGCTTCGCAATAACGCAAACCTCCAAAGTCCAATGGGTTATATGTATTTGCAAAATCAAAATCTTTGTTGACCCCATTGAAGTAACCTTTCTCGCGAGCAAAAGAGATTACGTCGGATGCGTACATCACATTCTCCTTATCATCCATATTGAACTTATGAATGCGGCTCTGGTTAGCATGTGCAGCTATGCAGTCATCAGGTATTCTCACGGCCACCCAAACAGCACCACGATTGCCTGTACCTTTGCCTATCATCTCCATGATCCATGCCTCATTGGGATCAGCAATAGAAAATGACTCGCCACTGCTGGCATAGCCATATTGCTGCACCAAGTCGGTCATGATACGAATCGCCTCACGGGCAGTTCGTGAACGTTGCAGGGCAATATATATCAATGATCCATAGTCAATGATTCCGTTCTTATCCACCAGTTCTTCACGACCGCCAAAAGTAGTTTCGCCAATGGATACCTGAAACTCATTCATATTGCCTATAACATTATAAGTCTGTGCTACCTGGGCAATCTGACCATGATAGGTACCATCATCCCAGTCATAGATATCAATCATCTCCCCTTTCTCGTGTGTTCCAGCAGGAGAATGATATAAATATCCAAACATGCCGTAAGAGTCAGCTGAGTAAGAAATCATCACCGATCCATCGGCAGATGCGTTCTTGCCGACAATCAAGTTAGTACACGCCATAGCGTTGATGGTGGCTGCAAATATAGCCAGCAATGCGATTGTGAGTCGTTTCATATTTACCATGTAAAATTATAAGTTTCAGTAACTGTATTGCCACATTCATCAGTGGCAGTGAAAACCAATTCATGTTTACCTCCCTTATGCACATGCTCTGGGTCGAGATAGCATACTATATGGTTATTCACAGAATTGTATTTTCCAAACAAAGCATATTGACCATCTATCGTACCCCGATAGCTGCTAATGCCTGTATGTTCATCCTTTACTTGAAAAGTTATGGAACCATTTCTGCTCCATTGTTGTGGATTCAATGGTTTCACCACCGGTGGAATCGTATCAACACCCACAGTAAAAGTACCTATCTCACGTACTTTTGCTTTCATATATCCATCTTCATACTTTCCACCTAAGCTATATCGTTTTCCTTTACTATCAACCCCCGCCACATAATACTTACTCATATCTTCAACTGGCATCTGAGTAAGACCGATACTGAGGTCTGCATAATCATGTAATGCAACGGTCTGCTTACTCAACTGATAGGTAAAAGCAACGTCTCTGTTGTCTTTACTCACTTTATAATCCAAATAGAGATCATCATATAATCTGCCACGGGGTACTACCATATCAATACCAGGCTGTTGAAGGATATTCACCTCATTCCAATGGAATACCATTTGTTCGTCATCGTCCTCAACAGGTATATCCTGTTGCTTACCTACGATGGTAAACTCAGCCTTTGAGGTATTACCCAGTCCGTCAGTTAAGGTATAGATCAAATGATAGGGTCTTTCCTCATCAATTGTCAGCAAGCCACGATTGCCATTACTTGCCTTCAACATGCGTAATTTGTTGCCAGGTTCTATGAATGATTTCATATATTGACCTGATGTCCATGAGTTGATGTATCGATGCTCACTTTCAGCAAAGCGTGACACATCACTACGGAATACTTCCTCGCCATCGACCTCCAACACCAGTAACTTCACACCATAACGATTGCTGACAGTCTCCATGTGGTCATAGGCCTTCAATCCTACACCTATGATACCCCATGCAGTGATAGGCTTCTGGGGGGGCTTGGCATTTATTGGATATGTCTTGTCTTTGGTCTGACCATCTACAATTCCCTTTCCGTGTTGTGGGAAAACCATAAAACTTTCAGCTGATGGCGCCGTATGGTCTTTCACGGCATGTTGGAAGAAAGACAAAGGGTCAACAAACTCATCAGTCTTCAGTTCCACCACATCCAAGTGGAGATGTGGACCGAATGAATAACCCGTATTACCGCTATATGCTATTACATCTCCAACTTTTACTGGATACTCTCCTTCTTCCGGTATGATATCCACCTCCCACTGTTCATGTTCGTATTGCCACTGCTTAACACGCTCATCAATTTCAGGGGTAAACTTGCTCAGGTGACGATATATCAAATAGTAGCCATTGTCATAGGTGACATTCAGCACGTAACCAGACCCTGTGTTCACACGAATACGGGAAATAAAGCCATTGGCCTGTGCTTTTACAGGCTTACCAGTGGCACCTTGGGTCTTAAAATCCAACCCTCCATGAAAATGATTAGCACGAATCTCGCCAAAGTTTCCAGAAAAGACTATAGGGAAATCAAACGGAGGCTGGTAAACATCAGTAACACCTTGCGCCATTAACGCAAGGTTCAACAAAACCAGCATCCCTGTCAAATATATAGTCTTCATGTAATATCTACTACATTTTATCTTACAAATATAAGGATATTCCTCTAATAAATGAAATGCAGAAAGATTTTTATGAAAAAAAAGCTAAAAAGGGATGTTCTCAGAATGTATAGTTAGCTCCTAACATCATCCACCTTCCTGGTTGTGGGACATTGCCATAGTCATTGTAAATCTTATCAAACAAGTTGTTAACCTCAAAATAGAGTTGGTAATGTTTAGCCTTCCATGATAATCGGGTATCAACCAATGAATAGGAGCCATAGGGCTTCACCGCACCTGTAAGGTCTTGATAGTTACCTTTTCTTTCCTGATAACGATAGGATATATGCAGGGACAAATGCCTCAACAGCTGCAAATCCGCTTGCATTACCAGTTTATGTTTCAGGTATTCCAATGCGTATTGCGACTGCAAATATGGCTCCAGGTCTTTGTCTTGGTCAATGTAGCTATAGCTAATACTAAATTGATGCAAGAAATGCTGAGCTGGCAAGAGATGTAAGAAATCAAGAACCAGACTGGCCTCAACACCCAAGGCATTGAGTTTGGTGTGGTTGACTGATTGCCATACAGCATCCTCGCCTTGGCGGGTATCCTTGATCCAATCAATCATATTGATACCATGATGGTGATAAACACTGACGCTACCTCTCAAACCACCAGACAGATATTTTACCCCTGCCTCATAGGCCTGCATCTCCTCTGGCTTCAGGTATTTATCAGCCTGATGTCCACCTACAGAATAATAGAGCTCAGTAAATGAGGGCATACGTAATGAGGTATTAAAAGAGGCATAAACCTTAAATTGACGAGAAAACTGCCAACTAGCGTCTATGCCAGGATACAGTCGGAACGGCATCTCGTTCCATGTATTCTTTACAGCTATCACACCCGCACTTAGAGTAAAATTGTTGAGCAACAGGTTGTGCTCCAAATGAAAGCTGAGGTTACTGCGATTCAAGCCCACAGAATATTGTCTGTCTGTGCCACGAATGGTCAACGGCTTTTGCAATGGTTCACCTAAGTTGGTACTCACGATATCTTCATTTCGGAACTCGGCACCAAAGGCTGTCTTTCCTAACGGCCACTCAATGTAGCTGTTAAGGTTGATACCAAACACATCTGTACGGTGATAGTTAAAAGGCACCTTTGCCTCACTTCCACGGAAGAGCTCGAAACGATCGTGAGAACGGTTCCAATAAATGGAGGGCTTAAAATGGAACAGTCCTTTGGTCTCTGCCTGTACAGCAGTAAATATTTTTGAAGTATGTTCAAACTGGTCATCATACTTTGCGCTCCAGAAAGTATTGGAGCCAAAGTTCTTATTACTAAATCCGGCATGCCATAAAAGGGAGAGGTCGGCATTTTCATATCGTCCTTGGTAAAAGAGTTTCAACGTATTGAAATCACTATTGAGTGCTCCTGCCTGACTACGGCTATATCCATCACTGCGTGTATATGAGGACGAAAATTGATTATGTAGTTTATTGCTTGGCAGGTTCACCCTACCACCTCCAGAGACATAGCCAAACGAGCCTGTCTCCACATGCACATTGCCACCTGTTTGGGTATCTTTACGGGTAACAATATTTATGGCGCCCACCAATGACGATGTACCATACACACGTCCGGCAGGTCCTTCAAGTACCTCTATGCGTTCTATATCAGATATGTCAACTGGAAAATCGGCAGCGTTATGTCCCGTCTGTGGGTCGTTGATATTGATGCCGTTAAGAAGGATGGTGATTTGTTCGTTGGTTCCACCTCGAACACTGATGTCGGTTTGGGCTCCGATAGGGCCTCGCTGGCGGACATCAACGCCAGCAGCGAATTTTAGTAAATCATTCACACTTTGCGCAGGAGCAGTAGCAATGGCCGCACGATCCAGCACAGTAACCAATCGTGCCGACTGCCCAAGGGTGAGCGGTGCACGACTACTGGTCACTTCCACCTCCTCTAATTCGTATAGCTTTTCTTGACCCTGTAACGGAGTCATTGCAACCTGTGCCGAAGCTGTGTCAGGTGTTGCAAATGTCAACGTTGCCACTGACAACACACCAATGGTAACCTCGATTTTCAAGCTATTAAAAGCAGCAAACGGACTGTTTTTGAATTGGCGGAAACGAACAGCCTTTTTTCTAAACTGAAATATCTTTTCTTTCATCCGACAAAAAGAATTCAATATATAAAAGACAGCACAAGTGCCATGCAAGTTTATTCTTCCACTATATAGTTCTTGGCAATAGCCGTAAACGCAGTCACTTGTTCATCCATCCATGAATCGGGCATACCCAGTTCTGATGCCATCACCTTTGCCACCATAGGTGCTACTCTCAAAGCCTCACGCGCGTCAATAAACAACAGACGTACCCTACGTGCCAACACATCGTCCAACGTGCGTGCCATCTCATACCTAACAGCCCAAACTACCTCTCCATAGGTATAGTCATATTTAGGAGAAATCTTTTCAAGATACATAGGATTATCCTGCTCCAGTTGATGAAGAGCAACCTCGTCACTACCATATATATAATAATGATTGGAAAGATCGGGATTGGGCCGCCATCCATGAATCTTGAGATGCTTGGTTACACACTTGCGCTTATCCACCAGCTTCATGGCAATAGCCTTGTCAATGGTATCTTCAGCCATCAACCTATAGCTTGTCCATTTACCACCAGTGATGGTTATCAGGTCATTATCAGAAATGATTATCTTATGACTACGGGATATTTCCTTGGCACTTTTCCCTTCTTTCTTCGGAGCAGCCAAAGGTCTTTGTCCTGCAAAAACACCGATAATATCTTTTCGAGTAGGAGCAGGTACCATATATAATCCTGCCGTTTGAAGAATGAAATCTATCTCTTCTTCCAAAGCACAAGGTTCGCTTTCAGGATGGTCACGCAACACATCAGTAGTGCCCACTACCACTCTGTTGTGCCATGGAACAGCAAACAGCACCCTACCATCACTGGTTTTAGGTACCATCAACGCATCATTGCTTTGAAGGAATTTCATATCCAACACAAGATGCACTCCTTGACTGGGTTTCACCATTGGCTTATGTCCAGCTGAATCTAACTTCATCACCTCATCCACAAAGATGCCTGCCGCATTGATCACTGCTTTGGCATGAAGTTCATAGCTATCGCCAGACTCCTTATCAACAACTCTTACACCACATATTTTACCTTGAGCATTGTGCAATATGTCAACAACTTTCATGTGATTAATTGACACACCACCATGTTCAATACATGTTTCAGCAAGATTAATTGCCATACGGGAGTCATCAAACTGTCCATCATGATAAACGATACCTCCCTTTAAACCTTGTTTCTTTATAGCAGGCAACCTGTTCAACACACTCTTTTTACGGATAAACAAGGAATGGCCATAGCCAAATCCCCATGAGAGCATGTCATAAAAAGTTAGGCCACAGAAATACAAGAAATTATCCCACCATGTGTAATTAGCTATTACAAATGATTGATTCTTGACCAAATGAGGAGCATTAGCTTTCATACGCCCTCTCTCATGCAATGCTTCCAGCACCAGCATCACATCGCCTTTTTGGAGATAACGGACTCCTCCATGTACCAATTTTGTACTACGGCTTGACGTACACTTTGCAAAGTCATCTTGTTCCAGAAGAACTACCTGATAGCCTCTTGAAGCAGCATCAACTGCACAACCTAAGCCCGTAGCTCCTCCTCCAATAACAATAAAATCCCAGACTTTATTGTTATCCTGGATCTTTTTTATCTGCTCATCTCTTTTCATAGTCAATAGATTAAAAAAACAGTTACGATAATAAGAGAATCGCAACTGTCTTTTACTTTTTTATCAACCTTAATCCATTTCTGTCGGGGTACCAAGATTCGAACTTGGGACCCCCTGCTCCCAAAGCAGGTGCGCTAACCGGACTGCGCTACACCCCGAAGGCTTTTTTAGAAAAGCGTTGCAAAGGTAAAACTAATTTTTCATACGTGCAAGCGTTCTCTCACTTTTTTTCAAAAAAAACTAATGCCAACAAACAATCCACATCTAATATTTATCAATTTCTGTCTTCACTTTTTTTACAAACGTGGATGCAGAAATAGTTGGCAACATCATTTCATCAAAAGTATTGAGTATCTTATCTAATCGCTTTAAAGCTGTTGGTTTCAACTCTTTTCGTAGTATTTTAATCTTTTCATAATCTTGGATACCAGATACCAAGCGTTCAAATCGAATACTGGTACGTGCTCCTGGATATACCAAATATGTATCGCCTGCAGCCCATGTGATATAGCGGCTATCAAGCAAGGGCTCTTGTACCCAACTATTGAAAGCCCAACGGAGATAGCCGTCCAAATCGGATTTCACTGCATACAATCCCAGCCACTCTGCTTCAGCGGGAGCACTAAACGTAAATGTATTGGGATATGCTTCAGCACAACATGTGTAGAATGTAGTTATCTTCCCTTCTTTACGGCGTTTCTCGATAACATCATCGGCCCATTTTTGGCTCATAGTGATGCAATAATCATTGAGTTCATCTACCAACTCATCATAAAGATTGCCAGCCATCGAAATCTTAAATTCAGGATCAGCCTTGCGAATCACTTTAAGTGTCTTCAACATAACATCGATTGATCTCTCATCCATGGCTATATGAGTTATGTTAAACCATCCTTTCTCACGCAAATGTTTAGCAAAGGCAGAAAGCATAGCAGTCCACATCTCATCGTAGGCAGCATCACCAGGCTCGGCATGTAAATATTTAAAGGAGTTGGTTGCCTGATCAAAATATTGGAAGGATAACGCCCATGGAACCATTGAATAACAGCCAATCTCTTTTGTGACTCCCATGTCCATCATAAACTGTACCCATTTGTCAAACACGGCAAAATCAAAAGACCATGTACCATCAAGTTTCTTTATCCAAGTTACCATCGACTCGAAAAAGTCAAACGTTTGGCCATTCCATGGTTTGTGCATAATAGAAGCAGTGATTACCTTTCCACCAGCCTGTTGATACAGTTTCATAATAGGTTTCATCGCTTCCATATGAGCATCACTCCATGGTTCCACTTGATAATAACGTGCTACTGCATAAGGATTCTGCCACAAATCAAGATGATAAGTCCAATCTTCGGGGGAAGGCAACACATGATTCTTCACATGCAGCCTAAGAGTTAACTTGTCTAGGACGTCATTACCGTCCATAACAGTTACAGTTCCTACATAGTCTCCAGCTGATATGTCTTGTGGCACCCATACACGTATCCATCCTGCTTGAGTATTATATGCCTTAACTTCAACCTCTGTTGCTATGTGATCAATTACATCAGCAACTAATGTTGAATCCCACATAGTTGCATCTGGGCGACTACTACAGCCACTTTTACCATCTTTATTCAATTCATCAGTCATGACATAACGAACAAATCCTTTCAACAATCGATCCTGACCAATAACTGTTCCTTGTCGTGAAACAAGATCTGATACTTCAAACTTTAAACTTTGGATATGCTTATTACCATATGCCACAAACTGAGCATGAACTCTTTCACCTTTCCAAGCAGTAACATCTATTGACTTTGCTTGTAAAAACCGTGGTGGTTCTTCTTGTTTATAGCGTTCATCAATAGATCCCCATAAAACATGCTTTCCATCTATACCATTCCATAATTTAAAATTAATAGGTACAGGGTTCTCCAATTCATGGTATTCTTTGAGAGGATATTGTGGCTGACCTGTATTTCTACCAGTATGTGTAACCCCAAAGTTCTGAGCCATTACACCACAAGATGAGAGAAGAAGTAAAGTAACAAACAGATATTTATAAACGATATAATGATTCATGATGAAGATAGATTAAGGTTTATACGCATCAAAGGTAAACAATTGTTTTTAAATAAAAAAGCTGAGGGAGGAGAAATTCACATTCCCCCTCCCCCATTCACTACAACATCTAATTCAAAAACTTACAGAGAGATTTAATATGTTTTGCCTGTTATTATTCAATCGCAAAGATAAACACGATTTTTTTAAAAACAAAATATTTCCCCAAAAAATAATAGATATCACACTTTTTTTAATGAATGATGTCTAATTCTCGGAAACATTTTGCTAAATGTTCAACTGCATAGTCAATTTGTTCCTTTGTATGAGTAGCCATCAAAGCCACACGCACCAATGTATCCTGTGGAGCACATGCAGGTGGGATAACAGGGTTAATGAAGATACCTTCATCGAAAGCGGCCTTGGTAACAGCAAATGTCTTATAAGTATCGCGAACATACAGAGGAATAATCGGTGACTGAGTATCACCTATCTCAAATCCCGCATTACGGAACTCACTTAAAGCATAGTTGGTAATTTCCCACAACTTCTCCTGACGTTCTGGCTCATTCTGTATAATATGAAGAGCCTCAATAGTAGCAGCTGTAGCAGCTGGAGTGCTGCTTGCTTGGAAGATATAAGAGCGTGCACTATGGCGTAAAGTATTAATAACAGCAGACTCAGCAGCCACAAAACCTCCCAGAGAAGCAAGTGACTTACTGAATGTACCCATAATCACATCAACTTCATCAGTTACGCCAAAATGGTCACAAACGCCACGTCCTTGCTTGCCAAAAACGCCAATTCCATGGGCTTCATCTACATAAACACAAGCATTATACTTCTTCTTCAGTCGGATAATTTCCGGCAAATTTGCCAAATCACCTTCCATGGAAAATACGCCATCAACAACGATTAACTTAATAGCATTGGGCTCACACTTCTTGAGTTCCTTCTCCAATGCTTCCATATCGTTATGCTTGTACTTTAATTGAGTGGCAAAAGAAAGGCGACGGCCATCAACTATTGAAGCATGATCGCGGTCGTCGCAAATAATATAATCCCCACGTCCTACCAACTGAGGAATAACACCTTCATTTACAGTAAAACCTGTAGAGAAACACATCGCTTCGTCCTTACCCAGGAAGGCAGCAAGTTCTTTCTCAAGCTGAACATGTATATCAAGTGTACCATTCAACAGACGTGATCCAGCACAACCTGTACCATATTTTTTTGTTGCCTCTATAGATGCGTCAATAATTCTCTGATCATAAGTTAAGCCAGTATAGGCATTTGAGCCAAACATTAGGACTTTCTTGCCGCTCATCATGACTTCAGTGCCCTGATGACTGTCAATCTCTCGGAAATAAGGGTAAACGCCCTTAGCCTTGTAATACTGAGGTTCTTGGTATTTACCTAACTTCTCTGATAGTAAGCTCATTTTCAATAATTCTTTTAATTCAACAGTTAATTATCTTCATAACAAGACTGCAAAATTACAAAAAATAGTTTGTATCATTGCACACTTTTATAAAAAAAGTGAATTCTAACATCAATTTTTCTTCAAAGAAGCATTTATCGAGTCTATATATGCCAACATTTCATCTTTCCCAACTCCACTAAGAGAGGAAGTTACAAAATATGGTGGCAACTCTTCCCACTGTTCTTTTAGTTTCTCGAGATATACTTTAACATTGCTTTCAGTTCGTGACTTAGACTGTTTATCTGCTTTAGTGAAAACAATGGCAAAAGGAACTTGGTTTTCGCCCAGCCAATTCATAAAGTTCATGTCTATCTTTTGTGGCTCCAAGCGGCTATCAATCAGAACGAAAAGACAGGTCATCTCCATACGGTTCTCGAGATAAGATCCAATGACTCGCTGAATGTCAGCAACACCTTTTTTCCCACGATTGGCATAGCCATAACCGGGTAAGTCCACCAAATACCACTGCTTATTAATTAGAAAATGATTGATAAGCAAAGTTTTACCTGGGGTAGAAGATGTCATCGCCAGCTTCTTAAAGCCTGTAAGCATGTTGATAAGGCTTGACTTCCCCACATTACTTCTACCTATAAAAGCATATTCGGGTAGTCCCGTCTTAGGGCATTTGTTTACATCAGTATTACTAATAACAAATTCGGCTGTCGTTATCTTCATAATTTCTTATTTAATAAACCTATCATAATATCTGCGAGGCGATGTTTAACTTCCTCCATAGGAACAAGCGTTTTTAATTCTTGAGCAAGGGATGTTACGCCCTTATCTATGAATCCACAAGGGTTGATATAGCTGAAATAGCGAAGATCAGTATTCACATTCAGTGCCAAGCCATGCATGGTAACATATCGGCTACTCCTCACCCCAATGGCACATATTTTCCTTGCTCGGGGGGTATCTATATCCAACCAAACACCAGTAGCCTTTTCCATTCTCGTAGCTTGAATACCATACGATGCACACAAAAGAATGACAGCTTCTTCTAACAAATAGATATACTCCTTCAGACCTAAACGATATCTTTCCAAATCAAGGATGGGGTAACAAACCAACTGTCCAGGACCATGATATGTTATATCTCCTCCCCTGTCAATATGAAAAAAAGAAGCTCCAATCAGTTGTAATTGCTGTTCTGAAATCAGTAAGTTGTTAGCTTTGCCACTTCGTCCCAGTGTGTACACATGAGGGTGTTCACAAAAGATAACTCTATCAACAGCTTCCAATTCCCCAGACACTTTCTGTTCAAGTCGCTGTTTGAAAAGAATCTCTTGCCTCTCCCACGCATGAGCATAGTCTATGAGGCCCCAGTCTTCTGTTATCAGATTTCCCATGCAATTTTTTGTTTTCCGATTGCAAAGATAAGAAAAATTATTCGTATCTTCGCTATCTGAATATGCATATCCATTTAAACTGTTAGAAGCATGAGGAAACAAATTGTAAGTACATTCTGGATAATGCTTACGTTCGGCATCTTTCTCGCCGCTTGCAAGCAAGAGAGCAGACTAGCAGGCAACTTTAAGTTTGACAACATTACACTTGAAGAAAGTCAGCATCTGTTTAATGATGATAGTAAGCCACAAGCAAAAATGAAGATAAACTTCTCCTTTGTAAAAGAATCTTCAGATGAAAAAATGAAAGACAGTGTTAATCACATGTTGCAAGGACTGGTATTTGGGAACAAATTCTCTATGGAGCAGCCCGAACAAGCTGCAAGACTATATGCAGACAACTATTTCTCCACCTACCATAAAGACCTGGAACCCATGTACCGTGAAGAAAATGCTGAAATGGGTGAAGAACCTAATGAAGTTTGGTATTCCTACGAACATGAAACCGAAACCAAAGTAGAATATTACGACAAGCACCTTCTCACCTATCGCTTCTATATGGAGGAGTTCACAGGGGGTGCCCATCCTGTTAATTTTACTTATTTCCAAAACATCGACCTGCGAACCTTGAAGCAGATAGAGCTGAATGATCTGCTCATAGGTGAATACGATGAAGAATTGACCGAAATGTTGATTGCGCAACTAATGGAAGATGTAGGTGCCTCTACAAAAGAAGAGTTAGAGGAATTAGGATATGGAACTACAGCCGATATCATACCAACAGAAAACTTCAAGTTAACACCTGGAGGCATTTCATTCCTTTATAACATATATGAAATTGCACCTTATGTGATAGGTCCCGTGGAGATTGATTTAAGCTTTAAGCAACTCGATCCTATTTTGAACACGGAGTATATGGTTGTTAAAGAACTAAGACAATAATTATTGATGGATAATTATCAATGGAAAATAATTAGCAAGTATTTCGAAGGACTGACGGCGGAGCAAGAACATCAGTTTGAAGCCTTGGGCGCTCTGTACGAAGATTGGAATGCTAAGATAAATGTGATTTCCCGCAAGGATATCGGCAATCTGTACGAGCATCACGTGCTACATTCGTTGGGCATTGCTAAAGTCATCAGCTTCAAACCCGGTACTAAGGTCATGGACTTAGGATCTGGAGGAGGATTTCCTGGCATACCATTAGCTATTTTATTTCCTGAGGTAAAGTTTCACCTGATTGACAGTATAGGTAAGAAGATACGCGTGGCTACCGAAATCAGTCAGAGCATCGGCTTGAAAAATGTTTCATTTGCCCATGAGAGAGCCGAGGAAGAAAAGGACAAGTTCGACTTTGTGGTGAGTCGTGCTGTGATGCCTTTGGATGACTTGGTAAGACTTTCCAAGAAGAACATAAGCAAGAAACAACAAAATGCCCTACCAAATGGCATTATTTGCTTAAAAGGAGGAGAACTTCAACGAGAGATTTCACATCTCAAAGACAGAAGTATTTTTTGGAATTTATCTGACTATTTTGATGAAACTTATTTTGAAACAAAGAAAGTAGTATTTACAGCAATATGAAAATCAAGAGATTTGAATTTAACATGTTCCCAGTAAACAGCTATGTGTTGTGGGATGATACCCATGAAGCAGTGCTGATTGACCCTGGATGTTATTACGAAGAAGAAAAGACCGCCTTGAAGGATTATATTAACAGCAATGAGTTAGTGGTGAAGCACCTACTTAACACTCACCTGCATATAGATCACATCTGTGGCAATTCTTTTTGCGAGAGGACTTTTGGCGTAAAGAGCGAGGCTCATGAAGCCGACCTCTATTGGATTGAAGAGGCTCCCAAACAAAGTCGAATGTTTGGTGTAAGGTTGGATCAAGTTCCTTCCCCTCCCGCTGTTCATCTGCATGAAGGTAATTTTGTCACATTTGGTAACACTAAACTGGAAGTAATACATGTCCCAGGTCATTCACCCGGTAGCATTGTTTTCTATTGTGCAGCAGACAGTTGCCTCTTTTCAGGTGATGTACTGTTTCAAGGCAGTATAGGACGTGCCGACTTGGCAGGGGGTAATTTTGACACACTGATTGAAGGCATTTGTGCAAAATTGTTCGTTCTACCTGACGATACGATTGTTTACCCTGGACATGGAGCTCCAACCTCTATTGGCATTGAGAAAACAGAGAATCCTTTTTTCAGGATATAACCATTCTCCGAAGTTAGTAAAAACTATTATAACCTAAGAACTAAAATGAAAACTGACCTTTTGGTAAATCGTCATGTCGGCATCACAGAAACCGACGAGCAGCTGATGCTGCAAAAAATAGGAGTAAAAAGCATTGATGAGCTCATTGACAAGACTATCCCTAGTGATATCCGCATCAAACAGCCACTAGACTTGCCTGAAGCTATGACTGAATATGAGTTTGCCAATCATATCAACGAATTGGCATCCATGAACAAGTTATTCACCACCTACATTGGTATGGGTTGGTATAACACTATTACGCCAGCTGTCATTCAGCGTAACGTATTGGAGAATCCGGTATGGTACACTTCATATACTCCTTATCAATCTGAGGTCTCTCAAGGCCGACTGGAAGCATTGATCAATTTCCAAACCGCCATCGCCGACCTGACAGCTATGCCATTGGCCAACTGTTCATTATTGGACGAGGCTACTGCAGCTGCTGAAGCGATAACGATGATGTACAACATCCGTTCTCGCGCTCAACAGAAATTAGGCGCAAACGTGGTTTTTGTAGATGAAAGTATCTTCCCACAAACCTTGGCCGTGATGAAAACACGTGCCATTCCTCAAGGAATTGTTATTAAAACAGGTAGCTACAAGACGCTCACTTTTACGCCTGAACTATTTGCTTGCATCATTCAATATCCAAATGCTGACGGTAATGTAGAAGATTATCGTGCATTTGTTGAGCAAGCACATGCATCTGACTGCAAAGTAGCTGTTGCAGCTGACGTCCTTAGTCTGGCATTGTTAACCCCTCCTGGAGAATGGGGCGCTGATATCGTATTTGGAAGCTCTCAGCGATTAGGTACACCTATGTATTATGGCGGTCCTTCTGCGGCTTTCTTTGCCACTCGTGACGAATACAAACGTCAGATGCCAGGACGTATCATCGGTTTGTCGAAAGATAAATATGGAAAGACTTGTTTCCGCATGGCTTTACAAACTCGAGAGCAACATATTAAACGTGAGAAAGCCACCTCAAACATCTGTACCTCACAGGCTTTGTTAGCCAGTATGGCAGGTTTCTATGCTGTTTATCACGGACAGGAAGGCATTCACACCATCGCCGAGCGCATCCATAGTATTGCTTCGTTGGTAGCAGAAAAGCTAGAGTCCTATGGCTACAAGCAGTTTAACGAGCAATATTTCGATACGCTTCACCTGGCACTGCCTAAGGGAACAACTGGTGAGCAATTAAAAGCCGTAGCTCTACAGCATAAGGTGAATCTGCACTACTTCAGTAACGGACATGTAGGTTTAAGCATAGACGAGACAACTGACATCGCAGCTGTTAACGAGCTGCTACGTATATTCGCTACAGCTGCACAACATGAGTTTGAAGCTATAGAAGACGTACCAGTTGTAAATAATATTAATAAGGTATTATTGCGTACGTCGCCCTATTTGACACATGAGGTATTCCAGAAATATCATACCGAAATGGAGATGATGCGCTACATCAAGCGTCTTGACCGCAAGGATATCTCGCTCACCCACTCGATGATTTCATTAGGTTCCTGTACCATGAAGATGAATCCTGCCTCAGAAATGCTTCCTTTAAGTAAAGCTGAGTTTGCCAATCTTCATCCTTTGGTGCCAGCTGATCAAGCTGCTGGTTATCGCAAGCTGATAGATAATCTTTGCGAAGAATTGCAAATCATCACAGGGTTTGATGGCGTGACCTTACAACCCAACTCTGGTGCAGCTGGCGAATATACTGGCTTACGCATCATCCGCTCATACATGGAGAGCATCGGACAAAGCCAAAGAAACATCGTACTGATTCCTGCTTCTGCACATGGCACCAACCCTGCATCAGCAGTACAGGCAGGCTTTACTCCTGTTACCGTTGCATGCGATGAGAAAGGTAATGTAGATTTGAATGACCTGCGTGAGAAAGCAGAAGTCAACAAGGAGGTATTAGCCGCCTTGATGATTACCTATCCTTCAACGCATGGTATCTTTGAGGTAGAAATCAAGGAAATTTGTAACATTATACATGCTTATGGCGCACAGGTATATATGGATGGTGCCAATATGAATGCTCAGGTAGGCCTTACCAATCCTGGTACTATCGGCGCTGATGTTTGCCACCTGAACTTGCACAAGACCTTCTCTTCTCCTCACGGTGGTGGTGGTCCTGGTGTAGGTCCTGTTTGCGTAAAGCAGCACTTAGTTCCATTCTTACCCGGCCATCCTCTGTTTGGCAATGCAGCCAATGAGGTAGCGGCTGCTCCATTTGGCAGTGCAGGCATCTTGCCAATAGCTTATGGTTATATTCGCATGATGGGTACAGAGGGTTTAACCCGTGCCACTAAGATAGCCATCCTGAGTGCCAACTATATGGCAGCTTGCTTGGAAGACACCTACGGCATCGTATACCGTGGTATAAATGGATATGTTGGACATGAAATGATTCTGGATTGCAGGAAACTACATGAAGAAGTGGGCGTAAGCGAAGCAGATATTGCTAAGCGATTGATGGATTATGGCTATCATGCTCCAACCCTTTCATTCCCTGTTCACGGAACATTAATGGTAGAGCCTACCGAGAGTGAGAGTTTGGCAGAACTGGATAATTTCATTAAGGTAATGCAGACCATCTGGCAAGAGATTGAGGAAGTAAGAAACGGCATAGCTGACAAAGCAGATAATGTGTTGATAAATGCTCCTCATCCCGAATACGAGGTGGTGGCCAACGAATGGAATCACAGCTACTCGCGTGAGAAAGCTGCTTATCCAATTGAAAGCGTAAAAGAAAACAAGTTCTGGATCAATGTGGCTCGTGTAAACGACACGCTGGGCGACCGTAAGTTGCTAAGCACTCGCTACCAATCGTTTGAAGAATAATTATTCGCTGATGCGAAGGGTTTCCACTTTCTTCAAGCGTTCCCTAAGTTTATCAAACTGACTTTTTCGAATACGTAAAGTCATGCGACAATCATTATCAAAGTCCTGGGAGATAATCTCAGGACTTTCTTCTTTCACTATGCGCATCACATCATTCATGAATGGATACTCAAACAAGAAGGTGATGTCAACATCAACGGTCTTCTCAATAATCTCAGCAGCATTGAGAGCTTCTTGAGCTGCAGTTTTATAAGCCACTATCAAACCACTGGTACCTAACTTAATGCCACCAAAATAACGTACCACCACAATCAGGATATCTGTCAAACCAAAAGAATTGATTTGTCCCAAGATAGGTTTACCAGCTGTTCCACTGGGTTCTCCATTGTCGTTGGCACGGAAGTCAGTACGTTCCGCTCCTAACATATACGCATAACAGACATGACGGGCATCGAAGTATTTTTTTTCGTAATACTTCAGATGTTCCTTCACCTCATCGAGCGAACGTACGGGCATAGCAAAGGTAAGGAACTTACTCCGCTTTTCGGTGTAAGTTCCTTGTGCCAATGATGCTATTGTCTTATAAGTATCTTCCAACGTTACTTATTAACTTGGAACTTGGTGATGCCATCACGCAGGAAACCAACGATTTGCTTGGCAGCTGCTATACCTGCATTAATATTGGCCTCAGCAGTCTGAGCACCCATCTTCTTAGGTGTAGCAAAATAGCGACCAGTAAACTTAGCAGCAAACTCTTCAGCAGCAGCTGGAGCAATATCTGTCACGTACTTCAAATCCTCACGTTCCTCCATCAGCTTAATCAGACCAGCCTCGTCAATCACCTCCTTGCGAGCGGTATTAATCAGAATACCACCCTTCGGCAAACGATTCACCATCTCATAATTGATAGAGTTCTTGGTCTCAGGGGTAGCAGGAATATGCAGAGAAACGATATCGCAGCTATCAAACAATGCCTCTGTTGAATCCACAGCATGCACACCAGCTGCTTCAATAACTTCCTTCGGACAGAATGCATCGTATGCATAGATATCCATGCCAAAGCCTTCAGCAATACGGGCCACGTTACGACCTACATTACCAAAGGCCAAAATACCCAATTTCTTGCCCTTCAGTTCCGTACCCGCCTTACCATTGTAGAAGTTACGTACAGCAAATACCAGTAAGCCAAACACCAGTTCTGCCACCGCATTAGAGTTCTGACCAGGGGTGTTCATCACAACTATCTTGTGAGCAGTAGCAGCTGCTAAGTCCACATTGTCATAACCGGCACCTGCACGAACTACAATCTTTAGTTGCTTGGCAGCATCCAACACCTCATTATCAATGATATCACTGCGGATAATCACTGCATCGGCATCCTTCACAGCCTCCAACAGCTGTACCTTCTCCGTGTATTTCTCTAACAATGCCAGTTCATAGCCGGCACCTTCTATCTCCTGACGAATGCCGTCAACTGCCACCTTGGCAAACGGCTTCTCTGTTGCAATCAGTACTTTCATATAAAAAATCTTCAATGACCTATATTCACTTTTTGGAGTAGCGAGGGCAGAGCCAAGCTTGCTTGAGCTATGCCGAGTCGCGACAAAACTGGAGGCGAAGCTTAATGCTTCGACTCAAACAATTGCATGCAAGCCACCAATGCCTTCACACCTTCCAGAGGTTGAGCATTGTAGCAAGAAGCGCGGAAGCCACCTACATCACGATGACCCTTCACACCCACCATACCATTTTCCACAGCAAAATCAAGGAATTCCTTCTCCAAATCCTTGTACTCATCAGCCATCACGAAGCAGAGGTTCATCAGTGAGCGATCCTCAGGAACTACCGTACCACGGAACAGCTTGTTGCGGTCAATCTCATTATAAAGCATCTCTGCACGTTCCTTAGCACGACGGTCCATTTCCTCTACACCACCCGACTTCTTGATCCAACGCAGGGTCTCGAGTGCTGAATAGATAGGCACTACAGGAGGGGTATTGAACATAGAACCCTTAGAAACATGGGTGCGATAATCCAGCATCGTAGGAATATAACGACTCACTTTGCCCAGCTCGTCATCCTTCACAATCACCAGTGTCACACCAGCCATCGCCAAGTTCTTCTGAGCACCGGCATAGATACATTTATACTTCTTTACATCGATTGGGCGACTGAAGATATCTGATGACATATCAGCAATCATAGGCACAGGCACGTCTAAGTCCTTACGAATCTCGGTACCATAAATGGTGTTGTTAGTTGTGATATGCAGATAGTCAACATCAGTAGGACAAGTCCAGCCCTTAGGAATATAGGTAAAGTTCTTATCAGCTGAAGAGGCTACTTCTACTACCTCACCAAAACCCTTAGCTTCTTTAAGCGCCTTCTTAGCCCATACACCAGTGTTCAGGTAAGCAGCTTTCTTTTCCAGGAAGTTGTAAGGTATCATGCAGAACTCAAGGCTGGCACCACCACCCAGGAAGATTACCGAATAACCCTCAGGAATGTCAAGGATTTCTTTAATAAGAGCCACAGCCTCATCTACTACTGGCTGAAAATCTTTCGCACGATGGCTGATTTCCATCAGAGACAAACCAGAACCATTGAAATCAAGAATCTGTTGGGCAGTAGCCTCAATCACCTCACGGGGGAGGATTGAAGGTCCTGCATTGAAATTATACTTCTTCATAAAGCATTTGTTTATTTAATTAATCAGTTTTGTTTCCTTTTTTTTATGAATTACGATGCGAAGTTAGCAATTTATTTGTTCATGACAAAGAAACACGAACTTTTTTATATTGCTTCTTCGATTATGGTACGCATCCCTTTTATCTTTTCACCTGCCACCAATTTGAGCAACTGATTGACTTTCGCCCGTTTGACGGCCACAAAGGCATAATGGTCTTTCACATCCACCTGTCCTAAGTCGTTTCTGTCCAGGCAACCTTTCTTATAAAAGAAGCCCACCACATCCACTTTGTTGAGTTTATCTTTCTTGCCTCGACCAATATAGATGGTAGCCCATTCCTGCTTAGGTGGCTTAGGCGTTTCTTCTGGCAATTCATACACGGGAGCATCGGCACCCACATAATCCGGTAGGTGTTCCTCTGGGCCAAGAATCATGTAAGCGCTTCCAGGGGCATCCCATCGTGCCGTGCGACCATTGCGGTGAGTAAAAGATTCCTCATTGACAGGCAGATGGTAATGGATCACATTGTCTATGCCAGGGATATCCAATCCACGGGCGGCTAAGTCAGTAGATATCAACACTGGGCATGTACCATTACGGAACTTGTATAGCGAACGCTCACGGTCATCTTGTTCCATACCACCATGAAACATGTCACAGGGGAAACGTTTGGCCTGCAAATAGCCCGTCACACGCTCCACACTCTCCCGATAGTTCACAAACACTAGCGACGTCTGGTTGCCCAACTGACACAACAAACGGTAGAGAGTTTCCAATTTATCTTTTTCGGGAGAAGGCACCACTTGCAGCATTAAGTTAGTAGCACCATAGTTCGACTGTGAGAAATCCAGTTTGATAACTTTGTTCTTCAGCAGTTTCCCCTCTTCTGTAGTAGCCACTCCCGTAAACTGAGGTATCTCATCGGCATCTGTAGCCGAAAGCAGTACGCGTTTTCTCAAAGAAGGCAACTGACCAATCACCTCCGACATCTCATCCTGGAAGCCGAACTCCAAACACTTATCAAACTCATCGATGATGAGTGTCGTCACCGTCTTGGCGTTAAAGTTTCGTTTCTGAAGGTGGTCGTTCATACGACCGGGTGTTCCTACAATAACCTGTGGATGAATGCCGTTCATGGTACGATGTTCATCCATTGCCGGACGACCGCCATAGCAACTCATTACCCTGAAAGGTGTTCCCATCTGTTTGAACACTGTCTCAATCTGCAAGGCCAATTCTCGGGAAGGTACCAGCACCACAGCTTGCACATCTTCGTTCTCTGCTTGCAGACGCAACACCAAAGGCAACAAGAAAGCAATGGTCTTGCCCGATCCCGTAGGCGACAGCAACACCAGATTCTTATCCACGCCGTAGGCTTCCAAAGTAGCCAACTGCATGGGGTTCAATTCTTCTATCTTGAGATTTTTCAATATCTCACTCTGCTCCATACCCTCAGTATTTTTTACAAAGATAGTGAAAGATGCCAACAAAAACAAATAAGCTAGCTTATTTGTGCTGATTATCTAAGAGTAAGTTCCAACAATTGCTCCAACGAACCATGATAGATGTCTAAGTCCACCTGTTCCTTAATACCAGGTACGGTACCGACATCAGTATGTTGCCAGAAGTCCCAGCGTCCTTGGTATCGCACAGAATCCACATAATAATGGGCAATCCAGTAAGGATATTTATCGAAAAGAGTGTCATTCAGGTATTTTTCCTTAAACTTATAACTGGCATATATGATAGGTTTCACACCATAGTAAGCCTCCACCACATTGAGCCAAGTCTTTACGTTCTGTACAAATTGTTGCCGATCCTTGTGCTTGGGCGACACCTCCACATCCAGCACTGGAGGCAGATCACCCGGTTGCAACTGTACCCTGCTGATAAAGTATTGAGCTTGTCTTCGGGCATCGGTAGTAGGAATGAAATAATGGTAAGCTCCACGCACAAAGCCCCAGTCTTTGGCACGTTGGAAATTCTCTTGGAACGTGTCGTCAGTCAGGTCGCCACCTTCCGTAGCCTTCATAAATAAGAATCGTAAGGGGAATTCAGGGTCGTTTTGCGTGGTAGCCAAAGTTGGCCAATCCACCACCCCTTGGAAGTGAGAGATGTCAATGCCATGTAACTGATACGAATAAGGCATGCACACCCCATAGCCCTTGTTGCCATAGCAAGGTTTCCAACGATAGCTGTAGGGATTGACGAAGAAGAAATAGAATGCAACACCAAGTACCAGCACAATCCCAATGGCCAGCACATTACGCACCCAAAGAGGTTGCTCCTTGTTGCCTTTCTTCTTTCGTCTTGTTGTTCTTTTCTTTGGCATCTCTCAAGAACTATATCCCTATGGTGCTAAAGAGACTCCCTGCAAATCACAGGAAGTCTCTCAGAGCACCTATTATAATAAATGGCGTTTACGCTTTTTCCAGCTGGAGGGTCTTGGTTGGCTGATCACAAACCTCTGACGGACCAAAGTACTGGATAGGACCAGGATAAACGAATGCTGTTTCCTTAGCCCACTGAGCACGGTTAGCCACCAATGTCTTGAATGGTTTGCCATTCAGATCCACCAATGCCTTGCGAATCACAGGCTTCATCTCACCATTACGACGCTCCATGTTGAACATCATGGTGATTGGAATACCACCGGCAATCCACTGTTCTGCAGGAGCAGTCAGGTTCTTCACAGAAGCCATGTAACCAGTCTTGCCATTAGCAATCAGCACAGAAGCAGTGAAACCTAATGAGTAGCAGTAGTCAGCATCGAAGTTAGAAGGTGCTGCACAACGGCCTTCATAACCGAAGAAGTGATGCAGGGCAGAGAACTTACCTACATACTTGCCTTCCTTCTTCCAAGCAGCCAGCTTGTTGCCTACCATCTCGCTAAGCAACTTCTCAGTCTCGATCAGTGATACCTGTACGTTTCCGTGTGGGTCACGCTCCAGTGACAGCTGACGAGCCACACCCTCTGGCAGAGAAGCATAGATCTCAGCATTTACCTTGCTCAGGTTATCAATGATATACTGACGCTGCTTATTGGCAGGAATCTCAGCAAACTCAGCACCCTTAGCAGCAAGCAGGTCGTTCAGCTCAGCAATCAGACGCTTCATAGCAGGAATGAACTCAATCAGACCTTCAGGAATCAGTACGGTACCGAAGTTGTTGCCATCAGCGGCACGGTTAGCTACGGTCTGAGCGATATCGGTCACGATATCATCCAATGACAGATCCTTAGCTTCCACCTCCTCAGAGATGATGGTGTAGTTAGGCTGAACCTGCAGAGCGCACTCCAGTGCGATGTGAGATGCAGAGCGACCCATCAGTTTGATGAAGTGCCAGTACTTGCGGGCTGAGTTACAGTCACGCTCAATGTTGCCAATCACTTCTGAGTATGTCTTGCAAGCAGTATCAAAACCGAAAGAAGTCTCAATCTGATCATTCTTCAAGTCACCGTCGATGGTCTTTGGGCAACCGATTACCTGAATGCCATAGTTCTTAGCTGCATAATACTCAGCCAATACACAAGCGTTGGTATTTGAGTCGTCACCACCGATAATCACCACTGCCGTGATGTTCAGTTTCTTCAGGATTTCCAGACCCTTCTCAAACTGATCCACCTTCTCCAGCTTGGTACGGCCAGAGCCAATGATATCGAAACCACCAGTGTTACGATACTCGTCAATCACCTCAGCTGTCAGCTCAATGTAATTATGGTCCACCAAGCCACCAGGACCCATCAGGAAACCATACAGACGGTTAGCAGGGTTCAGCTTCTTCAGTCCGTCAAACAGACCTGACATCACGTTGTGACCGCCAGGAGCCTGACCACCTGACAAGATTACGCCCACATTCATAGGAGCGAAGTCAGCTGCTTCAGCTGCGTTCTCAAACTTGATCAGAGGCATTCCATAAGTATTAGGGAACAGCTTCTTAATCTCTTCCTGGTCTGCTACAGACTGAGTAGGTTCACCAGCAACGGTCTTTACATTTCCTCTCAAAGCCTTAGGCAGTTTGGGCTGATAAGCAGCCCTTGCGATTTGCAGTGCACTTTTTGTCATTTTTACTTATCTAAATTAATTATTAGTTCTTAAGAGGTTGCAAATATCGCTATTTTTTTGCAGAAATGCAAATAAAACTGCCAATGATGTATTGCGATTTAGATTTATTTTACTATCTTTACCCCTTGAATTCACTTTATAAATTAACTGGAGGGATTTAACTATGGCAAAAAGAAAAAATCTAAAGAAGTTTGTAAACGAAGTATCGAGTGCATTGTTTGCTGAGTGTCTGGCCGCAAAATTGTATATTAAAGGTGTGAACCCACACATGGCCGACGAGGTATTGACTGACATCTTGAAAACCCAGGATGATTTTCTGAGCCGTCTCAGTCACACAGAACCAGGAAACGTAAAGGGTTTCTACAAACAGTTCCATGCTGAGTTCGACAAGAAAGTTTCAGAGATAGTCGATGCAATCGATAAATTAACATTGACGGACTAATAATGAAGAAAAAACTATTCGGATTTATTTATTTTAAACTACTGGGATGGAAATATAACTTCACCGTTCCCATCGAAGAAAAATGTGTTATCTGTGTGGCTCCACACACATCCAACTGGGACTTGTTTGTTGGCAAGCTCCTGTGGGGAGCTTTGGGAAAAGAAGCCAGTTTCCTTATGAAAAAGGACTGGTTCTTTTTTCCTTTAGGTCCTATCTTCCGCTGGATGGGAGGCATTCCTGTTGACCGTTCAAAAAAGACAGCATTGACCGAACAACTGGCCGTACTTTTCCAACAACGCAAACAACTTTGTCTTGCCATCACGCCTGAAGGTACTCGCAAGGCCAATCCTCAATGGAAAAAAGGCTTTTATTACATAGCAATGAACGCTAACGTACCTATCATGCTGTTTGGACTCGACTATGGTCACAAAATGGTAGAATGTACGAGGTCTTTCATTCCTACGGGTGATTACGACAAAGATATCATTGAAATCAAACAACACTTCAAAGATTACAAAGGGAAACATCCTGAGAACTTTAGACTTGATTAAAAATTGAAAATCAGACAAAACATACTATTCATGATGCTGGTCATTGCCAGTTCGCTGACAATGGCACAAACCCCACAGGACACACTATTGGTGGATCTGAACTATTACTTAGGGGGCTACCAGGATCCTGATGTAAAGATTGAGAAAGTAGCTGTTGACAGCATCAAGATTGATGATGATAATCATAAGCTGGACGTATTCGTCAACCTACGGTTGGCTTATATCCCCATGCGCCCTGAAAATGTGCAACAGATTTATAGCGATTTCAAAGGCCTCATCCCCAACGAATATAAAGACTACCAACTGACCATCCTCAGTGGCGAACGTGCCATCGAGCAACTAATACCTAATTATTATAATACCAACAAAGACACACTTCGTCTGTTTGGCCAACTGGAGTACAAGGGAAATCCTTGGACGCTGAACCTGTCGCGTCCTTTCACCCCCACCAAAGGCTTGAGTAACCGTCACATCGCCCTGTGGCAGAGTCATGGCATCTACTACGACATCAAGCGAAAGGAATGGCGTTGGCAACGCCCACGACTATATGGCACCAGCGAGGATCAGTTTACGCAAAGCATCGTCCTGCCTTTCCTCATCCCTATGTTGGAGAATGCGGGCGCCGTTGTCTATACGCCTCGCGAGCGCGACATCCAAACCAACGAGGTGGTGGTCGATAACGACGGTATGCAGTTCTCTCGCTCCGAGTATAAAGAGATAGAAAGCGGGAAAGCCAGTTGGACGCGTAGCGACAGCTTGGGTTTTGCCCAAACGAAGCGCAACTACAACTATGGCGAAAATCCCTTTAAGGCAGGTACTGCCCGGTCTATTTCCGCCGACCGTGAAGGCAATGCCTCGATACAATGGATACCCGACATCCCTGCTGCTGGCGACTATGCCGTATATGTAAGCTATCAGACGTTGCCCAACAGCATCTCTGATGCCCATTACAAAATCTATCACAGTGGCACCGTCACTGACGTACAGGTAAACCAACAGATGGGTGGTGGTACCTGGGTTTATCTCGGCACCTATCACTTCAGCAAGGGACGCGACCAGAACAATATGGTGGAGCTTTCCAACCAAAGTGCAGAAAAAGGAGTCGTTACGGCTGATGCCGTACGTTTTGGCGGAGGCATGGGCAATATGCTTAGAGGAGGAACGCTGAGCGGTATGCCTCGCTACCTGGAGGGCGCCCGTTATTGGGCACAATGGGCAGGCATGCACGACAGCATCTACTCCACCTACGAAGGCAAGAACGACTATAACGACGATATCAACGTACGTTCCAAGACCATCAACTACCTCTCAGGAGGTTCCATCTTCAACCCCGACGAGACAGGCATGAAGGTGCCATTCGAAACCGTGTTCTCTGTGCATAGCGATGCCGGCATCGCCAAGGAAGACAGTATCTTCGGTTCACTTACCGTCTATACCACCGACTTCAACGACGGGTTGTTGGCTTCAGGCGTTGACAGATACGCCTCACGCGACTTGGCCGACCTGCTACACACACAAGTCATCAACGACATCCGTGCCACCTACCCCAAATACTGGCGCCGTCGTGCCATGTGGAACCGCAACTATTCCGAGACACGCCTACCAGCCATACCTTCAGCCATATTGGAGACACTGAGTCACCAGAACTTTGAAGACATGCGTTATGGTCATGACCCCAACTTCAAGTTCACCTTGGCACGAGCCATCTATAAGGCTGCTTTGCGCTTCATCGCCACCCAACATGGCACCGACTATGTAGTGCAACCATTGCCCGTTACCCATTTTGCCACCCAGTTCAGCAACGAAAATACCGTGCAACTGAGTTGGCAACCCAACCCCGACCCTCTGGAGCCAACGGCCATGCCCGAAGGCTACATCGTTTATACCCGTATGGGAGATAATGATTTCGACAATGGTGTACGCGTCAACGACACCTCCATGAACATCGAATTGTTGCCCGATGTACTGTTCTCGTTCAAAGTAACGGCCATCAACCAAGGTGGCGAGAGCATGCCCAGCGAGATTCTCAGTGCCTATAAGTCGTCACAGGAAACGGCCAAGATACTAATAGTTAACGGGTTCGACCGACTGGCTCCACCTGCCGTTATCGATACGGCTGATGAGGCAGGTTTCGACTTCGACACCGACCCAGGTGTAGCCTATCACTACGACATCTCCACGGGTGGACGACAGAAGAATTTCAGTCGTACGGCCCGTGAAAGTCTCCGTGGCGACAGTGGTAAGGAATGGGAAGGTCTCACCTTTGGTGGTAATATGTTCAACTACCCCACCATACATGGGCAAGCCATCGCCAAAGCAGCCATCTATAGCTTTGCCTCCACCAGCGATGAAGCGTTGGAAGCAGGCTATGTATCCACCGACGGCTATGCTGCCATCGACTATATCTTGGGCATGGAGCGTGACGACCCCAATGCCCACCCACTGTTTGGCCAGCAATACAAGACATTCAGTCCTGCCATGCAAAATGTGTTCCAGACATACACCTCATCAGGAGGCAATGTGCTGGTCAGCGGCAGCTATATAGGTACAGACATGCAAAGCTCTGCCGAGAGCCAATTCACCCAAAGCATCCTGAAATACCAGTTTGCCGACCAGCATCGTAGCACAAGCAGTCTGATGGGAGCCTATGGCATGAACCGAACGGTGAAGATGCCTACCGCCCTGAATGCCAAGAGCTATGCCGTAAGCTCAGCCGATATCCTCTCCGCCGTGGGTGATGCCTTTACGGCTATGGTCTATACCGACACCAACGAGAGTGCCGCTATAGCCTACAAGGGTACTGGCTATCGTTCCTTCTCCATGGGATTCCCCTTCGAGGCCATCAACGACGCCACTGAGCGTGAGCACATCATGGCATCCATCCTTCGCTTCCTCATCAATAGAGATTAACACGTTTTTGTTTGCGTATATAGGCTTAATTATGTAATTTTGCACACAAAATAAAGAATCATCAATATGAAGAAAATTTTCGGAGGCAACAAATATACCCCCAATGGTTATAGCAAGGAAGTGGAAGACAAGGTGCAGGACTGCATCCGTCGAGGCTACCACGTACCTAAACGCTCCTTGCTCCGCACAAAAGAACAGATTGAAGGCATTCGTGCCGCAGGCAAGATCAACCAAGCCCTGCTCGACTATATCACTCCGCTGATGAAAGAAGGCGTTACCACGGCCGAACTCGACCATGCCGTATATGCTTTCACCACCGATCACGACGCCATCCCTGCCCCCTTCTTGTACGAAGGCTTCCCCAAGAGTTCCTGCATCAGCATCAACGATGTGGTGTGTCACGGCATCCCCAGTGTGAAGGAAGTCATCAAGGACGGCGACATTGTGAATGTGGATGTTACCACCATCTACAAAGGCTACTTCGCCGATGCCAGTCGTATGTTCATGATTGGCAATGTCAGTGAAGAGAACCAGAAGCTGGTGCGTGTGGCAAAGGAGTGTCGCGACATTGGTGTGGAGATAGCCAAGCCTTGGGCCCGCTTGGGCGATATTGGCGAAGCCATTCAAAACCACGCCGAGAGCAACGGCTACAGTGTGGTACGCGACCTGTGCGGACACGGTTGTGGCGTGAAGTTCCACGAAGACCCCAACGTCAACCATTTTGGCAAGGCAGGCACAGGTATGGTCTTGGTACCAGGTATGACGTTCACCATCGAGCCAATGATCAACATGGGCAAGTTTCAGGTGTTCATCGACGAGGATGATGGTTGGACGGTCTGCACCGAAGACGGGCTTCCCTCCGCACAATGGGAAAGCCATATCTTAATCACAGAAACTGGTAATGAGATACTTTGTGAATAAATGAAAAACATTCGAAACTTCTGCATCATTGCTCATATCGACCATGGGAAAAGCACACTGGCCGACCGCCTGTTGGAGTTCACCAACACCATACAGATTACTGAAGGTCAGATGCTCGACGACATGGAACTGGAGAAAGAGCGAGGCATTACCATCAAGAGCCACGCCATCCAGATGGAGTATAAGTATAAGGGAGAGAACTACATCCTCAACCTCATCGACACTCCGGGACACGTTGACTTCAGCTACGAAGTGAGCCGCTCCATCGCCGCCTGCGAGGGCGCATTGCTGGTGGTAGATGCCAGTCAGGGCGTGCAGGCACAAACCATCTCCAACCTCTACATGGCGTTGGAGCACGACCTCGAGATCATCCCCGTCATCAACAAGTGCGATATGCCCAATGCCATGCCCGACGAGGTAGAGGACGAGATTGTAGAACTATTAGGATGCGACCGTAGTGAGATTATCCGTGCCAGTGCCCGTACAGGCATGGGCGTAGAAGAAATACTGAATGCCATCGTAGAGCGTGTGCCCCATCCAGAAGGCGATGAGGATGCTCCTCTGCAAGCCCTTATCTTCGACTCCGTCTTCAACTCCTTCCGAGGCATCATCGCCTATTTCAAGGTGGTCAACGGCGTCATCCGCAAGGGCGATAAGGTGAAGTTCTTCAATACCGGCAAGGAATACGATGCCGACGAGGTAGGTGTGCTCAAGATGGACATGATACCCCGCAACGAGTTGCGTACAGGTGATGTAGGCTATATCATCAGTGGCATCAAGACCTCCACCGAGGTACGTGTGGGCGATACCATCACCCACATTGCCCGTCCGTGCGACAAAGCCATCTCAGGCTTCGAAGAGGTGAAGCCCATGGTCTTTGCAGGCGTCTATCCCATCTCTCCCGAAGACTACGAGAACCTGCGTGCCAGCTTGGAGAAGCTCCAGCTCAACGATGCAGCCCTCACCTTCCAGGCAGAGTCATCCGTTGCCCTCGGCTTCGGTTTCCGTTGTGGCTTCCTCGGATTGCTCCACATGGAGATTGTGCAGGAGCGTCTGGACCGTGAGTTCGACATGGATGTCATTACCACCGTGCCTAACGTAAGCTATAACGTCTATGACAAACATGGCGTGATGACCGAGGTACACAACCCAGGTTCCATGCCTGACCCCACTACCATTGATCATATCGACGAGCCCTATATCCGTGCCAGCATCATCACTGCCACCGATTATATCGGCCCTATCATGACACTCTGCTTAGGCAAGCGAGGCGAGTTGGTGAAGCAGGAATATGTCAGTGGCAACCGAGTGGAGATATACTACGACATTCCGTTGGGCGAGATAGTCATCGACTTCTACGACAAGCTGAAGAGCATCTCGAAGGGCTATGCATCGTTCGACTACCACTCCAACGGCTTCCGCCCCTCCAAGCTCATCAAGCTCGACATTCTGCTCAACGGCGAGCCAGTCGATGCCCTCTCTACCCTTACCCACGAGAGCAATGCCTACGACCTGGGACGCCGCATGTGTGAGAAGCTCAAAGAGCTGATACCAAGACAGCAATTCGACATCGCCGTGCAAGCCGCCATCGGAGCCAAGATCATCGCCCGTGAAACCATCAAGCAAGTACGTAAGGACGTGACCGCCAAGTGCTATGGTGGTGATGTGAGCCGCAAGCGCAAGCTGCTCGAAAAGCAGAAACGAGGCAAGAAACGCATGAAGCAGATAGGCAACGTAGAGGTACCGCAAAAAGCCTTCCTCGCCGTCCTCAAGCTGGATTAAACAATTGACAACCCAGGCGATAGCATACCTCCTCATTGGCCTCAACGTCCTCACATTCTTTGTCTATGGCATAGACAAGTGGAAGGCCAAGCATGGCAGTTGGCGCATACCCGAAGCCACCTTGCTCCTCCTTGCCCTCATCGGCGGTAGCATCGGTGCTTGGTTCGGCATGAAAATCTGGCATCACAAAACCCTGCACAAGAAGTTCAAGTATGGCATCCCGCTCATCCTGTTTGCCCAGCTTGCTCTAATTCTTGTACTATCTAATATGTAAAGCAACACTATGCCAGAGCCACAAAATACATAAATATTTGACCCCTCCCTGCTTACTAGTAGTAAACCCATCGCTTACTAGTAGTAAACCACGAAATTCTCTAGAGAATATTTGGACGAGAACGGTTCTCGCAAGGCACGAGAACGGTTCTCGTTGGCGACGAGCTACGTCCTCGTTTTTTTTCCTAGTTGGGAAAAAATATTTTTCCAGTTAGGGAAAAAGTTTTTGCTAACTAGGCAACCCAGCAAGCTAAAACATGCTATCCATTTTCTATAAGGTGCCTTCAGGGGAGGAGAAAGGCGAATGGCTGAGCTTGGGCCAAGTGATTGAGAGCATGCAAGGTACCTATCCTAAACTAAGGAACGACCATTCCACCCGCATCAAGATAGGGCTTGCCCAGCGGCAGATGGGGTGTGTAGCCAAAGAAACCTATCTCGGCTTTTTCTTTCCCCAATTCCCTGACTCAGATATCAGTTTTGTTGGGATTATGGGCCCCTGAGTATCTAACAAAAAAAAGCCCGGTGGGCGAATATCCATCGGTCTTCATCTTTAGGGTTATAATTATCGATTACTATTGAATTGCAAAAAAAAAACAGATTTCTTTTGGTAATGTTCATTAATTAGTTAACTTTGCACCGAATTAAACATTCATAGCAATATGGAAAAGATAAGAGACATCATTTTTTACAAGACATATTTCAAGGAGTTTTATATCCAACTCGATGAAAATGCACGTACTAAGATCAATTATGTACTGAAACTTATCCAAACACAGGAAAGGATCCCCATCAAATTCTTCAAATTTATTGAAGGGTCAAAAGGATTATATGAAATCCGTGTTAAGGTTGAAACAAACATTTATAGGGTATTTTGTTGTAATGACAAAGGATCTATAGTTGTGCTTTTTAATGGTTTTGTAAAAAAGACTCAGAAAACGCCAAAATCAGAGATTGAAAAAGCCGAGGCAATAATGAAGGAATATTTTGAAAACAAGAAGGAGGGTTAACTATGAATACTGCAAAAGAGAAAAAAATACTAGAAAGCACTACATTTGAAGAGTTACTGGATGCAGAATATGGCAAACAGGGCACTACAACCCGCGAGAAGTTTGAGGTTGATGCAGAGACTTTTATACTTGCCGAATGCTTGAAAGAACAACGTAAACTTGCAGGGCTAACCCAACAGGAGTTAGCCGATAGAATTGGTACCAAGAAGAGCTATATCTCAAAAATAGAGAATGGGCATACCGATATTCAGTTGAACACCCTTTTCAGGATTATGAACGGATTGGGACGTAGGGTTAGGCTTACCATATTATAAAAGCATTGACTGCAATGAGCACGACAAGCTGTATGGGCTATGGACCCCTGGGCATCTAACAAGGTGCAAGCATAAAAAAGTCCGATGAACCAACGTACAATCGGACTTTTTTATGCAACTCAATTGACTCAGATATCAGATATCAGTTTCAATCAACCCATCCAGTGGTCGAAACGCTTCGAGACATCTTTCAGATAATCGATAATTGGGAGGTGCTGCGATAGATACTTTCGTTGTCTATCTCAGCTCCAAACGCATGTCGGTATAGGAGTGCGTCGTTTCTGCAAAGCCAAGCTTCTTGTAGATGGGATAGCCTTGTTTGGTGGCACGGAGGTCGATGCAACTTAAGCCTTGTGATTTGGCCTCCTCCACCAGCTGTTGCATCAGGGTGGTGCAGAGCCCTTGACCACGATACTCCGGCAGGGTATAGACGCTGAACACCTCGCCATAGAGACCGTTGAGCAAACGACAGTTGGCGGGCATCTCGAGGATGCTGAGGTAAACCACTGACACGATAACCCCTGCATCTCTGGCCACAAAGACAATCAGTTCAGTGCCGAGCTTTCTGTTGAGGAACGACAACAATTGTTGTTCGATGCATGCTTTGTCTTGGGGCGTTACAGGACCATGATCGTCTTCAATGAACGCAATTCGTAAACGAATCAACTCGTCGATATCTTGCTTGGTGGCCTGACCATACACAATGTTCATACTTTATCCTCCGTCATTTGGTAAAAGTTTGGTGACAAAGATAGCAGTTTTTGCCGTTTATTTGTTATTTTTGCCAGAAAAAAGCGATGAACAAGGTAAGAATCACGGCCATCCGACAGACGGTCTATCCCGACCTGATGGCGAAATACGAGAACCCCATTGAGCATGCATGCGATGTGAAGGAGGGGCAACAATGGCTATCCATCGACGGACAATGTCCGGAGGGAATGTGTCCAGCTGCCTGGTACTCCATGAAGGAGTTTGTGGAGTCGCTGGCCAAGGGCGAGGGTAACTTTTACGACGGATGGATGCAGAACCCCATGAGTGCCATGATCAGCTGCAACGACGGCTTCCGTCCGTTCAGCTTCTATATCGAGGTGGTTGACTAAAGATCAATCGGGATAACCACCTTGAAGGTGATGTTGCGCCCCATGTTATATACGCCTCGACGGCCCGTCACCGCATTGACATCCAGATATTTCAAACGACTGAGGTGGTGCTGGTAGGCACAGTTCAAAAGGTTGTCGGCAGTGATATATACCTCAGCTATCTTTTTATTCCTCAGTTGCAAATCGGTGCCTGCAGAGAGCGACAGCAAGGCATAGCCGGGCGTTTCGGTCTCGGTATCATCTGCCCTATAAATATGATTTTGAGGCAGGTAGTAGTCAACACCTGCGGCGATATAGGTATTGTTCAGCGTCAGTCCTTGTTTGGGATGGGCATGACGGTACTCGTGGGCGGCATGGGTGCTGATCGTACTGTGTGTATGGTGGAAAAGCTCCCACTTTAGCTCGGACGACCAACGTGGTGCTGGGGTAAAGGGAAGGTACTTGGTGTCTGGCGTAGCATCCAACTGCTGGGCATCGACATACGAGAAGCTGTTGGCAAAGTGGATGGAATGGATGGGGTGGAAATCGACACCTGCCTCAAAGCCCAACAGACGGGCGTCACCTTGCGTATATACATAGGTAAGGTAACCTGGTTGAATCACTTCCTCTACCCTATGGGTAAAGACATAGTTGTTGATGCGGTTGGCAAAGAGGGCCACCTGTGCCGACACATAGCGTGAGGTGAAATCAAGGCCTAAGTCGGCCTGCCAACTGTATTCGGCCTTGAGTTGCTGAGAGCCTATCTCATAGCGGTGGGAACCTTCATGCACACCGTTCGATGCCAGTTCGCTCATATTGGGAGAACGGAATCCACGTGCCACATTCAGACGCAGGTTGAAATGCTCGTTGACATTGAAAATGGCTCCCACACTGCCCGTCAGTCCGTTAAAATGACGGATAAAGTCGGTGAAACGCATCTCGCCTTCTTCCTCCAATGCATCACCATGCATACGGCGATGGTCGTAACGAACACCTCCATTCAGCGTCCAACGGTCGCCCAATGTCTTGGTGGCGGTGGCATAAACGCCAATATCGAATAACTTATAGTCGGGTATCAGGTACTCCTCGCCCAGGTTGACCGATTGCTGATACATACCGCCCACACCCGTTGAGAGTCGCCAGCCGTTCCATTCGTTGGTTACCAAGCGCAGGTCGTAGGTCAGCGAATGTAACTTGAAGTAGGCCTCATATTCATCGGCACTCTCCTCGTACTCCTGGCGACGGTTTTGCTGATAGCCGATGATGGCCTTGAGGTTGCCTATAGGAAGGTTGAGGGAGTTGTCCCACACGGCTTTATAATGCTTCACTTGCTGGAAAGGCAGTGTCTTGGAATAGGTCTTATGATTATCGGTGTTCCATATCAACTCGCCTGTCTGTTCATCGCGCTCACCCTCTACGATGCTGGGGGTCAGGTGATAGGCTACCCATACGAGGCGTGAGTGGCCCCACGACTGGTTGATGCCCAGCATCAAGCGTCCTGAACGCTCGCGGAACTGTGAACCTGGTACATAGCCATCGTATTTGTTCTTATAGGCATGGGCCATCTTGTTGCTGAAACGGGCATCCCATACGAAGCCTTTCTTGTTGCCTGACAACGAGAGGTTGTAGGCAAAGAGGCCGTTGTTGGTCTGGTACTCGGTACTGATATTGGCGTGTATGTCGCCCTCTGCAGGCGTGGGTTGTGCATGCAGGATAACCACACCCGCCATAGCATCAGAGCCATACATCAGTGAGACAGGACCCTTCAGGATCTCGACGGAGTTGACACTACTGCCATCTACCTCAACACCATGTTCGTCGCCCCACTGCTGACCTTCCTGGCGGACTCCTTCGCTTATCACCACCACACGGTTATAACCCAATCCGCGGATGATGGGCTTGGAAATGCCGCTGCCTGTAGTGAGCTGACTGACTCCTGGTTGGTGGGCAATGGCATCAATGATATTGGTAGATGCCGTTGAACGCAATTCCTGGGGTGAGACGATGCTCACGGGGGCTGTGGAATGCTTTAGCTTCGTGTCGCCAGCCACACCTGTGACCATCAGTTCGTTGAGTTGTAAATGGCGGTAGAACACATCGGTAGAGTCTTCAGGATGTTCGTGTAAATTGGTGTTGTTTTGTGCTGCCAATGGAGTACATACACACAGCAAAGCGAGTATGATATACCTTATTTTCATATGTAGTTTTTTTATTCCGGGGGGCAAAGATAATGAAAATCTCAAAGTGTTATACCCTTGGGCGATTTTTTTAGAAATAAATGAAAAACTATTTTGTTATATTTTCAAAAAAATATAATTTTGCACCCAGAATTGGTTCCGTTGGGGCGTATCGCTGCTTCGGATTAAAAGGGAATCAGGTGAAAGTCCTGGACAGTCCCGCTGCTGTGAAGCTCGCTAATGCTCTCTGGCACATGCTAATTGCCACTGACCTATCTAGCCATGAAAAGTTGGGAAGGCGTCAGAGAGTGAGTCAGTCAGAAGACCTGCCGTTCATTAAAGGCTATCCGCCTCGTGGGTTAGGCGCGTAGTACGAAAACATTGTTTTTCTATTACATGTACTGTTTTTATGTTTAAAAACTTTCATGGCTTCGGCATGTTTGAACAGTATCAAGCATGGAAGCGCGAACGCAGAGAGCGTAAGAGCTTTAAGTATCGCCTCTCTGTAACTGCTATCAAACTGATTATCATTATCAGTTGTACGTTCTTAATGTTGTTTTTACCCACCAGTGTACTGGGTATTCCTGATCTTACACTGGTAGAGCAACGAGTGATTGCCATCTTTGTATTTGCCACGCTGATGTGGCTCTTGGAGCCTGTGCCGGCATGGACCACCTCCATGGGCATAGTGGTGCTGTTGTTGTTAACGTGTAGCGACAGTTCGCTATGGTTTATGCGCAACGATCTGCCTAACCAGTCGCTGGGTGAGTTTATCCATTACAAGTCAATCCTCAACAGTTTCTCCGACCCTATCATCATGTTGTTCATCGGTGGTTTCATTATGGCCATCGCCACTTCGAAGAGCGGATTGGACGCTACCTTGGCGAAGGTGATGCTCAAGCCTTTCGGCACACAGAGTCGTTTTGTGTTACTGGGTTTTATCTTGCTGACGGCTTGGTTCTCGATGTTTATCAGCAACACCGCTACAGCTGCTATGATGCTGACCTTCCTGACCCCTGTGATGAAATCGTTGCCTGCCGACGGTAAGGGTAAGATTGCGTTGGCGATGTCTATTCCTATAGCGGCTAACCTGGGTGGTATAGGTACCCCTATCGGTACGCCTCCTAACGCTATTGCCCTGCGTTACCTGAACAATCCCGACGGTTTGAACCTGAATATCGGCTTCGGCGAATGGATGATGGTGATGTTCCCCTTTGTGATTGTGATATTGCTCATTGCATGGGTACTGTTGCTCAATATTTTCCCCTTCAAGCAGAAAAAGATTGTGCTGAACATTCAGCACGAGCACAAGCAGAGCTGGCGCGACTGGGTGGTGTATATCACCTTCTGCGTGACGGTAATCATGTGGGTGCTCGACAAATATACGGGCGTGAACGCTAATGCGGTGGCGATGATTCCTGTGGCTGTGTTTGCCCTTACGGGTATCATCGGCAAGCGCGACTTGGAAGAGTTGAACTGGAGCGTGCTCTGGATGGTAGCTGGCGGTTTTGCCTTGGGTGTGGCACTCGAGGAGTCGGGCTTGGCCATGCATCTGATTAATGCTATTCCATTCGACACATGGCCTGCACTGGCCATTATCATTGGCTCTGGCTTGTTGTGCTATATCCTGTCCAACTTCATCAGCAACACGGCTACGGCCACGTTGTTGGTGCCAATATTGGCCATTGTGGGTACCAGCATGGGCGACCAGCTGGATCATCTGGGCGGCATCTCTACCTTGTTGATAGGTATTGCCCTCAGCTCATCCATGGCGATGTTGTTGCCTATCAGTACGCCTCCTAACGCTATGGCCCACTCTACCGGCTTTATCAGTCAGAAAGACATGATGAAGGCTGGTCTGATAATGGGTATCATCGGCTTGGTACTGGGTTACCTGATGCTGATCATACTGGGAAGCCACGGCTTACTGTAAGAATTTTTTCTTTTCTACCATTGTACACTCATGTGTTTATAACGGCGGCTTATGTCTGTGATAGATATAAGCCGTCATCTTTTTTTTATGAGTGACTTTAATAAGCGGCCACTTCGCTGATGCACAACGGTCCTCTTGCATCGAGGAAGCTTACTTTGATAGCAGTAGTGGTAATGGCTGGGAAACGCAGGATACGCTTATAGCCTATGGTGGTGGTTTCCTCCTCCAGTGCTAAAGGCAACCATGTTCCCTCTTGCAGGTATTCTACCTTGAATTGCTTTATGCGTTGTCCCAATGGGATATATTCTTGCAACAAGAGGCGACTCAGCGTTTGTGGTTGCGTGAAGGTAAACGTCAGCGAACCGTCATTTACGCCATCAGGGGTTGCCCAGTAGGTATCGAAATCTTCATCGTTCACAAGGGAAACCGCAAAGCGCTTGCCTCTTACCTCCGATGCTTCTACCTTAGCGCCGAGCAACAGGTTGTGGCTCAGCTCTTGCGTAATACGCTGATGGAATGTCACAGCATTGATGGAGTCGGTCTTCGAGATCAGTCCTTCTTTATTGACAGGGAAGTTCAGCAACAGGTTACCATTGTGCCCCACACTTTGGTAATACAGATCCACCAACTCGTCGGCCGTCTTCACCTTGTCGTCCTCACGCTCATGATAGAACCATCCCGGACGGATAGACACATCGCACTCGGCAGGAATCCAAGCATCGCCATCAGCATGACCGGAGGTCAGTTCTTTGCCGTTGGGATAACCCGGATAGACATCAGCCGAACGCAGGAATGCCCAGTTGGTGGTGCCTGCCTTACCTTTCTCGTTGCCTACCCATCGGCATCCAGGGCCTCCGTCAGAGAAACAGATGGCATTGGGTTGCACCTCATTTACCATTGCCCATGCGGTGGGGAAATCATAATAGTTACGACGGTCGATGTTACGTATCTCATTGGCACCGCCATAGTAGCCGTCACCACCATTGGCACCATCGAACCAAACCTCGAAGATGTCGCCATAGCGCGTCAGCAACTCACGCAGTTGGGCATGATAATACGCCACATAGGAAGCACTGCCATAGTCAGCACGGTTCCTGTCCCAAGGCGAGAGATAAACACCGAACTTGAGTCCGTATGCACGGCAAGCCTCAGCCAGTTCGCCCACTACATCACCATTGTATGACGAGTGAGAGACATTATAATCTGTCAGGTCGGTAGGCCACAAGCAGAAGCCATCATGGTGCTTGGCAGTGATGATGACGCCCTTCATGCCTGCTTCCACAAATGTACGAGCCCACTGCTTGATATCCAGGTGGGTGGGGTTAAATGTTTTGGGGTCAGTGTCACCATAGCCCCACTCCTTGTCGTTGAACGTATTCAGTCCGAAATGGATAAAAGCGTAAGTTTCCAGTTGTTGCCAAGCTACCTGTTTCTGTGCAGGAATAGGATATACTGGAGCAGGTGCTGGGGTGTTGTCAGTACACGACACAAGGGCGATAGCGACACAAATCATCAATATGTTTTTCATAGTCATTACTTAATAATACATGTAAACCTTTGCAAATATAGGAAAATTGGGTATTTTTGCAGCAAAGCAATGAAAATATCTTTATGAAACAATATTTATTGGCCATTTTGCTGGCTTTTCCTATGGGCATAGCTGCTCAGGATGCAGAGAAGAAAAACCAATTTGATTTCAGTTTGAATTTCTATACACATGGTGAAATATGTGCTGGAGGTCTACCCAGGTCTCAAGATGACACACCTGTTGGTAAAAATTCAGCCTTCATCTTAGGGCGCACACGTGTCATCTTGGACTATGAGCGAAGTGGTTTGCAGGCTCACGCCGTGATTCAGAACAAGGCAGTATGGGGCACGAAAGGCAATCAAACACTCAATCTTTACGAAGGCTGGGTAAAGATGTCGGCCCGTAATGGCCTTTTTGCGCAGTTAGGACGTATTGCTTTGTCGTATGACGATGAGCGTATCATCGGTGCCAACGACTTTGCCACAGCTGCCCTGTCGCACGATGTGTTGCGAATGGGTTACGAGGGTCACGGTCATCAGCTACACGTCATACTGGGCTACAATCAGAACGCAGAGAATGTGTACGCTAACACCTATTATCTAAATGGGGCACAGTTTTACAAGACCATGCAGACCGTGTGGTACCACTACGATGCCACCAAGATACCATTGGGCGTTTCACTGCTCTTTATGAATATGGGTGCACAAGCGGGCAAAGAGGAGGATAAGTACAACCCACCAACGACCCAGTACCAGCAGATGTGGGGTGGCTATTTCAATTACCATCCAAAGTACCTGACATTGGAAGGAGCCTACTACCGACAGACGGGCCAACAGGTGGATGTGTACATGCAACACGGACCGATAAGGGCTTGGATGGCCAGCGGAAAAGCAACTATCCAGCCATCGGACAAGTATGGCTTCGTAGTAGGTTACGACCACCTGAGTGGCGACGACTTTGTGCCTGTGGGTTACGGCGGTTATAGCTTAATACATCATGATGTACAAAGAGGATTCAGTCCTATGTTTGGTTCACGATCGAAATTCTATGGCATTCTGGACTTCTTCTATGAGAGCGCCTATAGTCATGGATTCACTCCTGGTTTGCAAAATGCCTATGTGGGCGTATTCGGCAATCCTACCAAAAAGCTGGACGGCAAAGTCACCTATCACTATCTGGCCACTGCTACCAAAATTCAGGATCTTCAACGTGAGTTAGGACACAGCTTTGAACTCGAGGCCACCTACCGCTTTACGAAAGACATCAAGCTCACCGCTGGCTATACCTTTATGACGGGTACGGAAACGATGAGACGCCTGAAAAATGACGATAGCAGCAAGAATGCCCATTGGGGATGGTTCTCACTCACCATCTCGCCCACCCTCTTCACCACGAAGTGGTAACCAAGCTGCAAAAGACAGCAAGTAAAGCAGAGCATTCACCATGACTTTGTTTTGCTTCATTAATAATATTTACGAATTCACATAGCGCGAGTTAGCTAAAATTTGATTATCTTTGTCGGCTAAATAAGCAAATGAAAAGATGAATCCGTTTTTTAGCTCATACAACACGCCGCATGGCACTGTGCCCTTCGACCAAATAAAGCTGGAGCATTACGAGCCGGCCATCGTGGAGGGTATGGCCCAGCAGAAGGCGGAGATTGACGCTATCGTAAACAATACTGAAGCACCTTCCTTTGCCAATACCATTGTGCCCTACGAGTTGTCGGGCAAGATGCTGGAACGCACCTCTACCGTGTTTGGCAACCAGCTGAGTGCCAATACGAATGATGCGTTGCAGGAGTTGGCCAACAAACTGATGCCGATGCTCAGTGAGCACGAAAACGACATTTGCCTGAACGAAAAGCTGTTTGCCCGTATCAAGCAGGTGTATGACAACAGGGAGCAGGAACAGCTGAACAAAGAACAGCAGAAGTTGCTGGAGGATATCTATATCGGCTTCACCCGCAACGGAGCCAACCTGAACGACGAACAGAAGGCTACCTTCCGCGAACTGACCAAACAACTGAGTCTGTTGTCTCTGCAATTCAACAATAATCTGCTAAAGGAAACCAACGACTACCAGCTGCACTTAACGAACTCTGACGACCTGAAGGGACTGCCAACAAGTTCTGTGGAATCGGCCAAAGAAGCTGCTGAGGAGAAAGGACTGGAGGGATGGATCTTCACCCTGCATAGTCCGTCGTTCGGACCTTTCATGATGTATGCCCACAACCGAGAACTACGCAAAAAGCTATATATGGCCTACCACACCCGATGCTTGCACGATAACGAGCAGAACAACCTGGAGGTGGTGAAGCAGCTGGTGAACTTGCGCATGAAGGTGGCACAGCTGTTGGGCTATAAGACCTACGCCGACTATGCTTTGGAAAGACGTATGGCTCAAGACCAGGCACATGTGTATAAGCTACTGAACGACTTGTTAGCGGCCTATACGCCTACTGCCCGTCAAGAGGTGGAGGAGATGCAGACCTTGGCACGTGAGATGGAAGGAAATGATTTTGACTTCATGCCGTGGGACTTGCCCTACTATGCACATAAGTTGAAGGAGCGCAAGTTCAACCTGGATAGCGAGAAGCTGCGTCCTTATCTCGAACTGAGCAAGGTGAAGGAGGGGGTGTTTGGCTTGGCTACCCGTCTGTACGGCATCACCTTCAAGGAAAACAAAGACATTCCCGTATATCATCCTGATGTGAATGCTTACGAGGTGTACGACAAAGACGGTACCTATCTGGCTGTGCTCTACACCGACTTCCACCCTCGTGAGGGAAAGCATGGTGGTGCGTGGATGACCTCTTACAAGAACCAATGGATAGACAACCAGACAGGTGAGAACAGTCGCCCACATATCTCTCTGGTGATGAACTTCAGTAAGCCCACCAAGGACAAGCCGGCTTTGCTGACACATGGTGAGGTGAACACTTTCCTGCATGAGTTTGGACATAGCTTGCACGGCATGTTTGCCAACACGACCTATGAGAGCCTCAGCGGTACCAACGTTTATTGGGACTTCGTGGAACTGCCTTCGCAATTCATGGAGAACTATGCCGTTGAGAAAGAATTCCTGCATACCTTTGCACGTCATTACAAGACCGGTGAACTGTTGCCCGACGAACTGGTGCAGAGCATCATCGACTCACAAAACTTCAACGTGGCCTATGCTTGTCTGCGCCAAGTGAGTTTCGGATTGCTCGACATGGCTTGGTACACCCGTCAGGAAGCATTCGACGGCGATGTGGAGGATTACGAGCGTAAGGCTTGGGAACAGGCACAGGTGTTGCCACAGGTGGATGGTACCTGCATGAGTGTGCAGTTCTCGCACATCTTTTCTGGTGGTTATGCCGCTGGCTACTACAGCTACAAATGGGCAGAGGTGCTGGATGCCGATGCTTTCGCGCTGTTCAAGGAACATGGCATCTTCGACACTGCCACTGCTACTTCTTTCCGAGAAAACATCTTGTCAAAAGGTGGCACTGAGCATCCTATGACGTTGTTCAAACGCTTCAGAGGACAGGAGCCTACCATTGACGCATTATTAACCCGTAACGGAATTAAGCCATGAAGAAATTCTTAGTATATACATGTTGCATGATGCTGGCCGTGCTGACACTGACAGCTATGAGTGGATGCAGCAAGGAGGACGATGTGAAAATCATCTTTACCGGCAAAACCTGGAAAATGAGTTATATCTTCCGTGAAGGCAACCCCAAGGCGTATGTGAATTTCTGGGGCGAGGACAGGGAGGCGGAAGCCAAGAGCATTGCCACCCAGAAACTTGACGGTAACTATGAGTTGGAATTCTCTGGTACGGAAATTGACGGGGCTTTCAACGGCAGTTTCTCCGGAAAGGGAGTGAGTGCATCATTCAAGGGCACATGGAGGGCTGATGGCGAGACACGTGTGATGAGCACCTACGACATGAAGTGGACGGGCATAGAGATTGACGTATTGGCCAAGCAGTTCCAGAAGGCCGTGAACACGGCTTACAAATACAGTGGCGACTCCAGTGCCCTGTATATCCACTATAAAGATGAAGAAGTACCTTACGTAATGGCATTATTACCGAAGAACAGATAATGAATACTACAGAAAAGAAAATCGCACTGGATAAGAGATACTTGCGCATGGCAAGCATCTGGTCGGAGAACTCCTATTGCAAACGCCGTCAGGTGGGAGCGCTAATCGTGAAGGACAAGATGATTATCTCTGACGGCTATAACGGCACTCCTTCGGGGTTTGAGAACGTATGCGAGGACGAGAACAATGTGACTTATCCTTACGTGTTGCACGCTGAGGCTAACGCCATCACCAAGATTGCACGCTCTAACAACAATAGCGAGGGTGCTACGCTTTATGTAACTGATTCTCCTTGCATCGAATGTGCAAAGCTGATTATACAGGCCGGCATCAAGCGGGTAGTGTATTCGCGTCAGTACCGACTGGACGATGGAATACAGCTGCTTAAGAAAGCTGGCATCGAGGTAGTATTTTTGGACATTAATAATTAAAAAATACAATATGTCAAACAACAACAAGACTACACGATTTATACCATTCATTATTGCCATCAGCATAGTGGGTGGCATTCTGATTGGCACTTTCTATAGCAAGCACTATGGAGGTAACCGACTGGGTATCATAAACGGTTCTTCCAACAAGATCAATGCGTTGATGCGCATTGTGGAGGACCAGTACGTTGACACCATCGACATGGGCGATGTGGTGGAAGGTGCTTTGCCACAGATACTGGCACAGCTCGACCCCCACTCTACTTATATTCCTGCACAGGATGCTGAGGAGGTGAATTCCGAGTTAGAGGGAAGCTTTAGCGGAATCGGCATACAGTTTGTAATTCAAGATGATACAATTCATATTAATAGTGTGATTGAAGGCGGACCTTCAGAGAAAGTGGGTATCTTGGCAGGCGACCGCATCATCAAGGTGAACGACAGTCTGTTTGTGGGCAAGGAGGTGAACGAACGCACTGCCAAGGAACATCTGAAAGGACCCAAGGGTACGGAGGTGAAAATCTCTGTCTTGCGTTCTGGCGAACCCGATCTGTTGGACTTCATCGTGGTGAGGGGCGATATCCCACAGAACTCCATCAATGCTGCTTATATGATTACCGATGAGTTGGGCTATGTAAAGATTGACAAGTTTGCACGAACCACCCATGTGGAACTGCTGAACGCCATTGCCCAACTGAGTCACCAGAACTGCAAAGGACTGATCATCGACCTGCGCGACAACACAGGTGGTTATATGGATGCTGCTCTGCGCATGGTAAACGAATTTCTGCCAGAAGGACGCCTGATGCTCTTTGCACAGGGGCGCAAGTATCCTCGCATGGAGGAGTATGCCAACGGCACAGGCAGTTGCCAGCGCATGCCGCTGGTGGTACTGATCAACGAAAGTTCGGCTTCTGCCAGTGAAATCTTTGCAGGAGCCATCCAGGATAACGATCGCGGCACCATTATTGGTCGCCGTTCGTTCGGCAAAGGCTTGGTACAGCAACCCATCGAGTTCAGCGACGGTTCATCTATCCGACTCACCGTAGCCAGGTATTATACCCCTTCTGGCCGTTGCATCCAGCGTCCTTACGAGAATGGCAAGGATCCTGAGTACGACACAGACTGGATCAACCGCTATGAACATGGTGAATTTTTCTCGGAAGACAGCATCAAGCTGAACACCGATGAGGAGTTTTTCACTACCCTAGGTCGTCCGGTATATGCTGGTGGCGGTATCATGCCCGATATCTTTGTGCCACAGGATACCATTGGCGTAACATCTTATCTGATTGAGGTGAGCAATAAAGGACTGATTTCTCGTTTTGGCTTTGCCTATAGCGACAAGAACCGTGAGAAGTTGGCCGAGATGAACGACCCAGAGAAGCTGGCCAGCTATCTGTCGAAGCAGGACATCACCGGACAGTTTATCCGCTATTGCGACAGCAAGGGAGTGAAACGCCGCAACCTGTTGATTAACAAATCACACAAGCTATTGGAGAAATACCTCTGTGCCAATATCATCAGTAATGTACTCGGTACGCAACCCTATATCCAGTACTGGAACCGTGACGACAAAACGGTGCTGAAAGCTGTCGAGGTGTTGGAGAAAGACGAGGCATTTCCCAAAACTCCGGAAACCGTTGAACGTTGACCATTGAACATTGAACATTTACCGTTGACTTCGTCCTATTTTGTCTTAAGTAACAATATGAACAAGAGTGAACTTAGGAAATACATCAAGGAACTAAAAGCGCTGCACCAATCAACATCAGATGCTGATTCCGAGCGAATTATGCAGTTAATAGCGGCTGATGCCCATTTCCAATGTGCCAAGACGGTACTGCTGTATCACTCACTAGGCGATGAAGTCAACACCCACCAGTTCATCGAGGAATGGTGCAAGCAGAAGCAGTTGCTTTTGCCAGTGGTGGTTGGTGATGAGTTAGAATTGAGGTGTTACCATGGAGCCCATGAGTTGAAGATAGGTGCTTTTGGCATAGCCGAGCCTACAGGTCCTTTGTTCACTGACTATGCAAAGATTGATTTTGTAGCCGTACCAGGCATGGCATTCGACAAAAACGGCAACCGTTTAGGCAGGGGCAAAGGCTATTACGACCGCCTGTTGCCCCATCTCACCAACGCCTACAAAGCCGGCATCTGTTTCCCTTATCAAGTGGTAGATTTTGTCCCAGTAGAACAAACTGATATCCAAATGGATACTGTTATTTACTAAAGTTTACCTAAAGACAATATTAGTTATTACCTGTGCCCCCACATGCTGGTTCATCTTGGTCACCAGTTGCTGGCGCCCCATCATCAGTTGTTGGCGCAAAGGAGGCGATGTCACCTCCACATATAATGTCTGGTTCTTGATAAACTGTGGCTTCGAGAGGGCAGCAATAGCAGGACCCATCACCTCGCCCCAGGCATCCATCAGTCGCTTCTCGTTCAGCGGCGTTTCCAAACCCTCCTGACGAAGGAACTTACGGATCAACATCCCCACCGATTCTGCATCATTCCTTCTCATAGTCGCCTCCGTTTATGGGTGTCACCACCCCATCAGTCACACTGAACAGGCTGTAATCCACCTGTGTCTTTTCCAATATCCTGTCTAAGTTCTCTCGGTTAGTGTCAGTAATAAATATCTGTCCGAAGCGATCGCCGCCCACCAACTTGACAATCTGTTCAACACGATGCACATCCAATTTGTCGAAGATGTCATCCAGCAGCAGTAAAGGCACGGTACCAATACGTTTCAAGAAATCAAACTGCGCCAACTTAAGGGCTATCAGATAGGTTTTGTTCTGTCCTTGCGACCCTTCGCGTTTCAACGGATACCCCCCTAACTCCATCTCCAGATCGTCTTTGTGAATGCCATGCAGGGAGAAGCCCATGATGCGGTCTTTCGGACGACTCTCCTTCAGCACCTCTTTCAGCGAGTTGTTCCTCGCATGACTCTCGTAGGTCAGTCCCACCAGCTCCTTATCCTCGGAAATATAAGAATAAAACTGCTGAAATATCGGAATAAACTCCTGTATGAAAGCTTCACGCTTGCGGAACACCACTTCCCCTTCCTGTGCCATCATCTCCTCCCAGATGGCCAGCATCTCATCATCCACGGTCTCTTCCTTCTTCAAGAGGGTATTTCGTTGCGCCAATGCCTTGTTATAGCGTATCAGCGACTCTAAGTACTCTTTATCATATTGAGAAATCACCACATCCATAAACCTGCGACGCTCCTCGCTACCACCAGCTATCAGGGTCGAGTCATCGGGCGACACCATCACCAAAGGGATAAGGCCAATGTGATCCGACAATCGTTGATATTCTTTCTTGTTGCGCTTAAACTGTTTCTTCTGCTTGCGCTTCATGCCACAGAATATCTCCTCTGGGCGACCATCATCGGTAGCATACTCACCCTGTATCATAAAAAACTCAGCCGAATGCATCATGTTTTGCGAGTCGATGGGGTTGCCGGCACTCTTACAGAACGAAAGATAGTAGATGGCATCCAGTAAGTTAGTCTTACCCATGCCGTTCTGTCCGAAGAAACAGTTCAGCTTGGAAGAAAACGTCAGGTCGGTCTGTGCGATATTCTTGTAATTCAGTATGGAGATACGGTTTAATATCATACCAATGTCATTTTACTAGGCAAAAGTAGCCAAAATTTTGATGTTTTGTGTGGGTTATGCAAAAAAAGATGCCTTGAAATTTCGCAGATAGTACAAAAAGCTGTAATTTTGCGGGTCGAAAACTATAAAAGCGAAAAAAATATAAAACTTTCAATAGATATGGCAAATCAAAAGAAAAAGGACGAAGCCTTAAATGTAGAAGAAGTCCTCTCAACATCAGAGGCATTTATCTTAAAGAACAAGAAGACCATTGTAGGTGTTATCGTAGCACTGGTAGTTATCATTGCAGGCATTTTTGCTTACAACCACCTGTATAAGGCTCCTCGTGAGAAGAAGGCCTATGCAGCTCTGTTCAAGGGTGAGCAGTATTTCGAGAACGAGCAGTTCGACTTGGCTATCAATGGTGATAGCATCGGCTACAACGGTTTTCTGAAGGTAGCTGACGAGTTCAGTGGCACCAAGGCAGCTAACCTGGCCAACGCATACGCTGGTTTAAGCTACGCACACCTGGGCATGAATGAAGAAGCTGTGAAGTACTTGGATAAATTCAGTGCTAATGACGAGATGATTGCTCCAGCCATCAAGGGCGCTATGGGTAATGTATATGTTGAGCTGGGTAACATCAGCAAGGCTATCTCTTTGTTGAAAGCAGCTGCCAAGGAGGCCGACAACAATACACTGAGTCCTGTATTCTTGCAGCAGGCAGGTGAGTTGCTGGTAAAGGAAGGCAAGTACGACGAAGCCATTGAGGCATACCAGACCATCAAGGACAAGTACTTCAACTCTTACCAGTCAATGGACATCGACCGTTTCTTGGAGGCAGCTAAGTTAATGAAGAACAGCAAGTAATCATGGCAACTGCATTCCATATCGAGCACGAGCGTCAAGCTACCCAGACTGATTCCTCAGCCAAGGGCTATAAGTTTGGCATTGTCGTGTCAGAATGGAACAGCAACATTACCGATGCGTTGCGCGATGGAGCCATCAAGACATTGTTGATGCACGGAGCTAACGAAGACGATATCATTGTAGAAACGGTGCCTGGAAGCTTTGAGCTGACCTATGCCGCTTCGCTAATGATGAAAAATGCGCCAGTAGATGCCATCATCGTGCTTGGCAGTGTGGTGCGAGGCGACACCCCCCACTTCGACTATGTTTGTCAGGGTGTGACCCAAGGCATCGCACAGCTCAACGCAGAAGGCAAGATTCCTGTTATCTTTGGCGTACTTACCACAGACAACATGGAGCAGGCAGAAGAACGAGCTGGTGGAAAGTTGGGCAACAAGGGCAGTGAGTGTGCTGACACAGCTATCCACATGATAAATTTTGCTCGTTTCATTTGCAGTTTAAAAAATTAGTTGTAACTTTGCAAACGCAAAACCCGATAAGGGTTACACATAACGGTTTGGGCAAATACCAGAGTGGCCAAATGGGGCAGACTGTAAATCTGCTGGCGTACGCCTTCGGTGGTTCGAATCCATCTTTGCCCACAAGAAAGACAAGCGGAATTGTCGTGCCAACGAGCGCAGAGCCAAGCTCGCTTGAGCTATGCCGAGTGCAGCCTGACAATGCCGCAAAATCAAAGATTTTGCGGAAGTAGCTCAGTTGATAGAGCATTAGCCTTCCAAGCTGAGGGTCGCGGGTTTGAGCCCCGTCTTCCGCTCTAAGCATATCAGTCGTCTTAACAGGCGACTGATATTTTTTTTATTTCTCGGTACTCAACTGTTGGGTAGTGTAGTCATACTCTGATCCGTACGAGCTGTGAGGAATGGTAAAGATAGCAATCATCAGCAGCACGGCAAAGGCCACCACCCACTTGTTGTACTTCCACTTCATCGTAGCCAGCGCCACCAAGAAGACCAAGAAAGAGATAAGAGTCTTGTTGTCAGTCAAGTCTGTACCGAAAGGGAAGCCTGTCCACCAAGGACCGAAAGCCACATGCTGCACGAGCGGTCCCATCACAAAGCCGCCAATGAATAAGGTCACAACCGTAATCTTCAGCCAACGAACATAGTCCTTGCCAGTAATGAGCAGCAAAAGCGTATAGACAGCAAACAGCATGGCGGCAAACATAAACAGGATATGTGGTACCAAGATGCTGGCAGGAACATCGTTGCGGAAACGGATAATGAGAGGTTCATCAGCACAATAGTCCTTGTCCCCTACCGTGATGTAATACTGCAACTTTCCAGCCACCGGCTGTACTGGCAATACAGCCTGCCATTGGTCTTCATTCCAACTGAAATCCACAGTGATATAGTCGTCCGTAGTCGGATAGCGGCGATAATGGATTTGTGCCGTTGTATGAGAAGGAACGCCCTTCAATACCACGATCTCATCGCTCTGCACCCCACTTCGTGGCAGTCGCTGCTTGTAACTCTCCCCATTCAACTCTATGGTCACTCTCTTGGGATTCGTGGGTCCCGTCATGCGTTGGTAAACGCTCAATACCAAGGTGATGACAACGGCAAACAGCCAATATACGAACTTCTTCATTACTTTGCAGGATTCAAGTTTACTTGGAATACTAATACTTCTTCTCCACGAAGCACTTTTACAGGTATGGTGGATCCAGGTTCCAACTCCGACAAGCGCTCCATATATTCATTCATGTCCTTAACAGGCTTGCCGTCGATTTCCTGTATAACGTCACCACTTCGGATACCAGCATTATGTGCAGGCTTGCCTGCAACCACAATATCGGCTCGAAGCCCAGGAACGCGACTGGCACCCATGACATCTGGCATCAGGCCTAAAGTCACCTTGAACTTGGCATGACTCATGGTGTTGCTGCTTGGCACATTGATGAAATCAGGCGTCTGTTGCATATTTACCAATCTCGTTATCAACTCCTTTGAGTAATCCAACGTCTGTTGCATACCGTCATAATTCAAGGTAGGAGGCAAATCATCAGGAGTATGATACTCCATGTGACCGCCAGTAGTTAGGAAGAGCACCGGGATGTCAGCTGCCACGAACGACGCCTGATCACTTGCCCCATAACCGTCAGCCGTACAGCTGACATTCAACTTCGTTTGCTCAGCCACTTGCTCTGCCATCGCTTTGAATTCAGAACTGGTACCTGTGCCAGAAACACTCAGCGCATTGTCACGCATGCGTCCCACCATGTCCAAGTTCACCATAGCCACAATCCCATCCTTTGTTGTCGGCAAATTGATACGCTGTGCGTCAGCATGCCTCATCCATTCCAGAAACTCCTTGGAGCCCACCAAGCCTTGCTCCTCCGCGCCGAAAAACATGAAGATAATACTTCTTGGCGAACCAGCCTTCTTGAAATATTTGGCCAGTTCCAACACCACAGCATCGCCACTGGCGTTGTCATCAGCACCAGGATGCACAGCCAACGTATCAGGACGGCGTGAGCCAGAGTCCTTGCCCCCCATGCCCAGATGATCATAATGAGAGCCCACCACAATATATTCATGCTTCAGTCGCTTGTCTTTTCCTGGTAGCACAGCAATGATATTATGAGTGGTACGTTCGGTCTCTTTCGTTTTCCCGTAGGTAAAGTTCTGAAAATAGGCTGTTTTCTTCTTACCCTTCAGAACAGGTTTGAGCTTCAAGCCACGAAGTTTGCCAACAATAAATTCAGAAGCGAGGGTGTCACCCGCAGTGGCAGGATACCTGCCGCCAAGTTCCTGAGAAGCCAAGTATTCCACCACTTGCCTCATGTCATCCTGCTTTTGGGCAAACGACTGAGCAACAAGGGCGAAGACCAGAGATAGAGCAATGAAGATATGTTTCATAAATATAGGGTTTCGCTTAGCGCCTAATTAACTGGTTGCAAAATTACAATCTTCATTTCAATAAAGCAATCCTCATTTATAAGTATTTTTATTTTTCGTCTTGCCCTACCCTTCTCAGCACCTTTGTAATCATGTTCCTCATGAAAAAGTTTATTGCTTAAAGGGCTCTGCTTTAGGGGAAGGAATGGACTGAATGATACGGAATAGCCCTTCTTGTGTAGCACAGTTTACCCTTTGCTTCCCTCCTGGAGTTTGTATAGAAAGGGGGGTGACAATTTGTCCCCACCCTTTTGCAAGTTCTGGGTCACGCTTCTTCATCTTTTTAATGTAATCAGACGGATTGACACTATCTGTTAGTGCTTCAACAACATCAACTACGCAAAAAAACCATTTCTCTTCCTTGTCGTCCCAAACGGTGCGAACTTTGCGGTCCTCAAATAGATTTATAGCGTTTTTTTGGATGAAGGGAGAAAAAGGCATAAAAAAATGATTATTCCTTTGGCATTATAAGGAAATGTTGTATCTTCGCTGCCAATTACTAACAATATTCATTCGTAGCTATATGAAATATCATTTTAAGCCCCCATCCCCCATCGAACGTATTTCTGCGATAAGTTGGATTCTGGCAATCCATAAAACCAACTTTTTATTATTTTTGGAAGAAATTTATTACAAACAATGCCGAACATTCGGAAGAAATTTATTACATTTGCAGCATGAAACCTGAAATCAGGGAAGTATTCTACTCTAGAGAGTACCAAGAATACTATGATAGTTTGAACGAGAAGACGAAAGAAAAGTATGACTATGTGGTTCAAATCATAAAGACCCAATATGTCGTCAATAAGAAGTTCGTCAAGAATTTGGAAGAAGCAGAGTTCTATGAAGCTAGGATATCTGTTGGCAACAATGAGTATCGAACGTTACTATTTGCCATTGACAACGACAGCTTCATTGAGTCAAAGCGAGTTCTGCTTTTGAATTCCTTTTTGAAAAAGGACTCGAAACAGTATAAGAGCGAAATAAAGAAAGCAAGATCAATACTAAAGAAATACGTATAGGGAGGACAGAATATGGTTAAATTAGACGATAACAAGTTGGCTAAACTGACTACAGCATCAGAGCATTTCAATGAAAAATACGGAGCCGTTGGCTCAACTGCTCGCAATGAATTTGAAGCTAGAGCCGAGGCTTGGTATATAGCTGAAATCCTACGAGATGAGCGTAAACGTCAGAAGATGACACAACAGGAGTTAGGTGACCGAATTGGCAAGAAACGTGAATATATCTCTGCTTTGGAGCAAGGCAAAACAGATATGCAGCTATCTACGTTCGTATTGATAACTAGGGCTTTGGGGTTGAAGCTTTCGCTACTGCCAGCAGTATAAGAAAAGGGGAGCAGCCCCCTTTCAAACCCTTAATCCCCATACAGATAGCGATCCCTCTCATAGTCATCCTGGTCTTTGTATTCCTTACGCCAAAGGTCACGATCACTACACTAATTATAACTCACTCCTAGGTTCTGCTGCCATAGGCATATCACCAGGTTCTTCTTCCAATACATAATACTTGCGCACAGGAGCAGTATTGATGGTGCCCACATCCTCCATCGTATTCAGGAACTTACGCAAGAAAGCCCTTAGCTTTTCGATGACCGTTTGTTTCTTCTCGCCACTAGCAGGTAAGAAAGGATTAGAAGGAGGCAATATCTGCGCAATGCTAGTACCTGTTTCGGTAATGTAACCATCGGCAAAAGCACGTTGCATGAAAGCCTCCGTTTCTGGTCCCTTAAGATTCTCTTCCTTGATGATAGCATCTAACTGAGCTTTCTTTTCTTTCTCAATATAACGCTCCCACTCATCACCCATATCTGCACCCTTCTGAGGTGTCATCTGGTCAATGAATTTCTCTATCAAATCACGTTTATCACGCATATCAGGGCTTGCTTCCACCAGCTTCATCATCCTCACGATAATCACCTTATCCGTACAATTTGAGTCGTGATATTGCTGCACCTGATCAAGAATATAGCGAATGTTGACTTGTACCTGTTTCACCAGTTCCATCTCAAACACCACATCGTCGTTGATGGATTCTTTCTCCCCACCCCTTGGTTTACGGAAATCTTCATAGTAAGTGTTATACCAACCCAAGTAGTCTTGGAAATGCATTTCATCCACTAACTTCACCTCATCGGTAAAGTCATCGAAGGCACTGAGTATATTGCTAACTCTCAGGATTTCTCCCATCAGTAACACAAACGCCTTCTTCTGCTCCTCATCCATAATATTGGCCATACCCTCAACAGGGAACATGCTGAGCAGTTTCTCTATCAGTGCCGTATATGGCTCGTGCCAATTACCCTTCGCATCCTCATAACCATCCTTGTAGTATTCATCAAACGACTTCATGAACACCAAACCAGAAGCGTTCTCATCTCCAAAAATGGCAAGGCTCTGCTTGGTAGCCTCCTCCAAGTTGCGGAAGCAAACAATATTGCCGCAATTCTTAACGGCATTCAGTATTCTATTAGTTCGGCTATATGCCTGCAACAATCCATGCAGTTTCAAGTTCTTATCCACCCACAGGGTATTCAGCGTCTTGGCATCAAAGCCAGTGAGGAACATACCCACCACAATCAAGATGTCCACATCCTTGTTCTTCATGCGTTGCGACACATCCTTGTAGTAACCTTGGAAGCTGTCGCCATCCGTAGAATAGTTGGTATTAGGTATCCACATCTCGTTATAGTCGTTGATGGCATTCTCTAACGCATCACGACTTATCTGGTCTTTAGGAGTACCCACCTCTTCAGGGTTCTCATCGCCACCGAAGCCCCACTCGTCCACAACTTCCTCATTGGCGTTATAAGTAAAAATAGTGGCCACTTTCAAGTCAGGAGCACCAGGCTCAGCCAATTGCTTCTTGAATTCATTATAATACAAGATAGCAGCCTTCACGCTATCCACAGCAAAGATACTATTGAAACCACGCGTCTTTACTCTCATCTTCACCTCGTTCGCTTTGCGACCTTGCTTAATCACCTCTGCCACATTGGTTAGCTTGCTCATGCTATAGGCATCGGCACCCTGCTTGGTCTTATCAGCAAAGTGATCGATGATATAACGAGTTACGATGCTGATTCGTTGTGGATCGTGCAAAGCTTCGTCAGTATCAATGCCCCACACCTGTTTCCTATCTACATCGCTCTTCATGCGCATAGTGGTGTTGTAATCCACATGGAAAGGCAACACATTCTTATCCCTAATAGCATTGATAATAGTATAAGTATGCAGTGCCTTGGTAGGCTTACCGTCATTATCGAGTTCGCCTCCAAACAGCTGTGCCGTAGTAGAATACTTACTACCGGCATTGGCATTTACGGCAAAGATTGGTGTTCCCGTAAAGCCAAACATCAGATAACGCTTCACACGTTTGGTAATCAGCTTGTGCATATCGCCAAACTGACTACGATGGCACTCATCGAATATCAGTACTATATTCTCTTTTGTCAGCACCTCACGCAGTTGCTCATCCTGCTCCCATGTCTTTGGTTTCAGCAAGTTCGACAACTTTTGTATGGTTGTAATAATGATATGACAATCATTATCTTTTAATTGCTGTTGCAATATCCTTGATGAACTGTTACTATTGGCACAGTCAGGTTCGAAGTTGTTATATTCCTTCATGGTCTGATAGTCCAAATCCTTCCTGTCCACCACAAACAGCACCTTACTGATACCATCCATTCTTGAAGCCAGCTGTGCAGTTTTGAACGAAGTAAGTGTCTTACCAGAGCCAGTAGTATGCCAGATATAGCCACCTGCCCTGATACTACCCTGCCACTTGTTGAAGAGCGCAGTTTGGATGCGTTGCAAAATCTTCTCAGTAGCAGCTATCTGATAAGGACGCATCACCAGCAATTGTTTGTCCACATTGAACACACAATACTTGGTCAGTATGTTCAGGATAGTATGCTTAGCAAAGAAAGTAGTCGTAAAATCACGCAAGTCAGTTAGCAAGTTATTCTCCTGGTCGCTCCAGTATGAAGTAAACTCAAAAGTGTTGCCATCCGTCTTGTTCTTACGCTGCCCACCAACAGCTTCCTGTTCTTTGGCATAGCGAGTGGTATTACTATAGTATTTGGTTTCAGTACCATTAGAGATAACAAACACCTGCACAAAATCGAACATTGCTTTTCCAGCCCAAAAGCTATCTCTCTGATATCGGTTTATCTGGTTAAAAGCCTCCTTGATGGGTACACCCCTGCGTTTCAGTTCGATATGCACCAAAGGCAGACCATTGACTAAAATAGTCACATCATAGCGGTTTTGGTGAGCACCATCAGGCACTTCATATTGGTTAATAACTTGCAGACGATTGTTGTAAATATTTTGTTTATCTATGATTTTTATATTCTTTGTCTGACCATTATCAAGCTTCAAGGCAATGATATAGCCCTTGCCCTGTATCATCTCCGTCTTATCCTGAATGGTCATCTGTTCATTGCTGATGCAAGGCAAAAGACGCTTCCATTCGGCATCGCTCAATTGAATATCATTGAGCAGCTCCAGCTGTTGGCGAAGATTTTTCAGCAAGCCAGCTTCATCTTTTACATGAATATACTCATAGCCCTGAGTTTTCAGTTGGTTTATCAATGCTGCTTCCAGCTTTGCCTCACTCTGGTAGCCTTCAGCTGGCTTAGCTTGCACCTCAAAGTGAGCCATCACTGTCTGGTGCTCCTGCTCCACTATGATTTTATAGTCGTCCATATGGTATTTATTTAGTCAATTCATTATACAACGCCCATCCTTTCACTGTCAACAGATATTTTTGGCGTGGATGGTGAGGTTTGTCTGGATAAAGTTGGCGGACATATCCTTCTTCAATAGAAGGGTTTAGCGAATAATCAAGGAAATTTTCTCTGTCTTTTAAGCCAACTCTTTCCATTATCACCTTGACAGACAACTGCTCTTCACCCAACACTCTAATGATTCTAAGGATATTTTCATTGCCTGTAAAGACCGTACTTGTCGGGGTACTTGTCGGGGTACTTGTCGGGGTTGCAAAATTAGGTTGAACACTCCATTCTTCTGAAGGATGAATATGTAGATAGCGGTTACGAAGGTCCCACTGCTCACCCAAAAGCAAGTTGCGGAAAAAACGTTCCAGATAGATAGGAGTATAGTCAATTCCCTTGCGAGCATTTTTATAATTAGCCCTTACCAAAGCATTACGAAAATACCATGAATGTTTGGCAAAGAGGTCGTTCTCGACATCGAACCCGATGGAGCGCAAATACTGAATAAGAAAAACAGCAGTAGTACGCGTATTGCCTTCACCAAAGGCATGTATTTGCCAAAGCCCAGATGTAAACTTAGTGATATGAGCTATTATCTCATCGCTGCTTAGACCCTTATAGCTGTAGTTACGTTCCTGTTCAATATCATAGTCAAGCGCTCTGCGTAAATCTTCCCAATTCAGATAGTTTATCGTGTCACCCTCGAGCACCCATTCTCGTTTGGTAATATCGTAGTCGCGCAGCTTCCCGGCATGTTTCATCACACCTTCAAAGATTCTACGGTGCATGGAGATATAACCTTTGGTAGAGAAGTCGCATGTCTTAACAGACAAGATAATCTTGATATTCTTCGATGCCTTATCAGCTTCCTGCTTGTCATCGTCATCAGCTTCACGATGCGTTTTACTCTCATAGTAGCTATCAAGCAGTTTACCTACCTCATCAATAGTAATTTCGCCTTCAATATTCTTACGAGCCAACTCATTAAGATACTCCGAAGTTGACAGGCCATCCACTGCCTGCAAGCCTATTGCCGTACTCCATGCGTAGGCAGCTTCACGCTTAGCTGGCTCCCCTTGTCGGATATACTCGTCAAAATTCAAATATGTTTGCTTATTATCACTCATTATTATCAAATGTCAAAAACTTGTTGTTGTATTACATCAAACAGAAAAGCAGGTCTGTACTCCAAAAATAAGAAAAAACAAGAATATAAGGACACCAAAACCGATGCCGTATTTTCTGGTTTTATCATTAAACAGTGATGCTACAAATAAAGTAGCCAAGCTAATATATAAAATCACCTCCATACTGCTTCTATTCAAACGTCAATAGCTTATTGCGGTAATACTCATATTGTTTTTCTCGCTCCTTTAGTTGAGCCTCTAAATTCGCTATGCTGGCCTCGAAAGTATCGAGGATATCTACTATTCGGGATTGCTCAACTAAAGATGGCAAATATATCTTTATTTGTCCAAGATGCTCAGGTTTTATTCCAGACACCTTAACACCTACTACAACCTTCCTTTTCTGATTGAAGAAGCTGTTAGTTTGCGTGCTAAAGGAGAGAAACTTGGGATTCTGTTGATGCTTTATTATCAATGAATGGTTGCTTACTGCAATATCTTCTTCTCCTAGATAAGCAACACTCTTACAAATATCTTCAACATTCTCGCTAGTATCAGTCATTATTATATCTCCACATGATGCCTTTCTAGCTTTTTCAAACACTTCGTCTGACACAAACCTATTTGTCGTATATGTAAATGAGCCATAATGGGTGTATATCTGACCATAATGAATACAGCCTTTTCCACTCTTAACAAAGTCAACTTTTTGTACACCATTACCTTTTATCATTTCACAGAATTCACTCCATGAATGAATATCTTTTTCTTCTTTTCCCTCCAAATCAAGCAGCTGGTCACGATAATGCTCATACTGTTTACGGCGTTGGGCGATTTGCTCTTTCAGGTTATCGATGCTGGTTGTGAAGGTATCGAGGATGCCGACAATACGGGTTTGTTCAGCTAATGAAGGGATGGGAATAGAAATAGAAGCAAGTTTTGCTTGTGAAACATTTGGGACAGACCCCACTCCTGCTAGTCCTTTTATTTTAGTTTGAAAAGAATTATCATCAAGCACATAAAACAGATATTGAGGATTGGTCTTTATGTTCTTAATTAAAACTAGCTGAGGGTTAATAGTTGCTTTCTCAGGTAAATAATGTATCCTTGCTACTTTCCCAACAGATGCTGTTTTACAAAGAATAATATCTCCTTCATTTACCATTATCTCAGGTGATTCATCATATTTTTCCCAAGTTATATAGGTGCATGATTCATATTCCATGGAGCCATTGTTAATATTACCAGGACTTAAGGAAATGGCACCTTCCCCCTTTTCGACCTGATCTTCGCGAGTATAACCTCTAAAACCTATTCGGCCTTTTATCTCGCAAACATCCCCCAATTTCTTCCACTCCACCATAATCTCTACACTTTAATAAATCTCTAAACTTTTATTTGGATTAAATCCATTCATCAAATGCTCACTACTGAAAACATATCCCATTTGATTGCATACAATCTTAGTATTGCCAATAACGGTATCAACATTCGTATGGGAGTGCCCATAAATCCACACATCTATACGACTATCAGCTATGTAATCCCCTAATTCATTGGCAAAAGCACTATTCAACAAAGAGCCTTTGTGTTGAGGAGCCACCACAGCTTGTGTCGGCAAGTGGTGAGTTACTACTACAATATGTTTTGCAGTACTCTCCTCGACTGCCTTTTTCAAAAACGAAAGGCATTTCTTGTGCTCATGATTATAATCATCAATCATCAGTCTATGACCATTATACATAATCCTGCGGAAATCATTTAGGCCACGCCACACAAAATACTCATCCTGCGCAGGAATCATCGACCAAAGCGTAGTCAATATAAAATCAACATCATCTATGCGAACCACCTTATTGTAATAGTAACCTATGTTCTTACGAAATAAATATTGCCAGCTATCACCACGTTTAGTTACATCGCCGTTTGCATAGAATTCGTGGTTGCCAGGAATAATCAATGTCTGTCGAAAGTTCTTCGACGCCCAATCCCAAAACTTCATTCTTGGCATGATATTATCATTCAAATAGAGCGTATCTCCAGCTAACACCAACACATCCCCTACTGCATCAAAGTCATTTGTTTTGATGTAGTTAAGATTGTCTTTCAGCTCCAAATGGAGATCACTCATATATTGAACTTTCATATCCCTAATTCTCTTGGTTAATCAGATTCACTACCACCTTCACCATTACATCTTTTTCCTCCGTTTTGCTCTCTGCAATCATTAACGTGAGGGCAACGAGGGTGTTATCAGCAAGACGCTTCGAGCCATCTTTGCGATAGAGGATGCCGTTGTTGTTGAGGAACCAAAGAAACAACGTTGCAGCAATACGTTTGTTGCCATCACTAAAAGAATGATTCTTGGTAACCAGATAAAGCAACATGGCTGCTTTCTCCTCTACACTGGGATAAAGCTCCTCTCCTCCAAATGTTTGATAAATTTGCCCTATACTGCTCTTGAAAGAGTCGTCCTTCTCGTTGCCAAAAAGACTGCTACCACCAAACTTCTCTCGCAATCCATTGATAGCCTCCATAGCATTCTCATAAGTAGCATGGAAGGACTCTTCTTTTGTGGTTTTATCAATAACAAGACGTTGGTAATCGTAGTTATCAAGGGTATCAAGGGCATAGGTATAATCTGTTACCACCTCAAACAAGGCATTTGTCTCATCATTAGATAACAAAGGTTGGTTTTGGATAGTGCGCCCCAGCATACTTACCAGTTGGCGCAACTCGCCTATCTGCTCCTTACGGATACGTTCATTGACAACGTAACCTTTGATAAGATATTCCTTCAACACTCGATTAGCCCACTGACGGAATCTCACGCCTCGCTTTGAGTTTACACGATAACCGACAGAGATTATCATATCTAGATTGAAAAACGGAACTGTACGTTTTACCGTTCTCTTGCCCTCGATTTGAACTTGTGCAATTTTTGCACAGGTTGACTCTCTATCCAATTCATCAACCTTGTATATATTGTTGATATGACGAACAATGGACGTTCGGTCTGTTTGAAACAATTCAGCCATCTGTGCCTGTGTCAGCCAAACAGTATCATTCTCCAGACGAACTTCAATCTGCGTTTGTCCGTCTTCTGTCTGATATATTACTATCTTGTTTTCTTCCATAAATGCTATCCTTCTAACTCTTTGGTAATCTCCTCAATCTTCTTATTCAGAGCATTGCCCTCAGCTATCAATGTTTCCAGCTTAGCATTGACCTCAGTGATGTTGATCACCTCACGAGTATCTTCCTGTTCCACATAGCTTGAAACAGAGAGGTTGGCATCGTTCTCCAAGATATCATCATTCTTCACCAACTTAGCCAAATACTGCTCGTCCTTGCGGTTGGCAAACAACTCCATAATCTTGTCCTGGTGCTCAGGCAACAGCTTGTTCTTGTTGCCATCTTTCTGGAATAGCTTGCTGGCATCAATAAACAACACACTGCTATCTTTCTTGGCACTCTTTTTCAGCACGATAATGCAAGTAGCAATGCCCACACCAAAGAACAGGTTGGCAGGTAGTTGGATAACAGTATCTACATAGTTATTCTTGATAAGATACTGACGGATGCGCTTCTCATCGCCTCCACGATACAACACACCTGGGAACTCTACAATAGCAGCGGTGCCTTGCTCAGAGAGGTGCCACAACATGTGCATGGTGAAAGCCAAATCGGCTGCACTCTTTGGTGCCAACACACCTGCAGGGGCATAACGCTCATCGTTAATCAATATAGGGTTGTCCTTGCCATCCCACTTTAACGAATAAGGGGGATTGCTCACAATTGCATCGAAGGGGGCATCATCCATGTGCTGCGGTTTCAGCAAAGTATCTTCCAGACGAATATCAAAGTTGTCGAAATTGACATTGTGCAGGAACATGTTGATGCGACATAAGTTGTAGGTGGTGGGGTTCACCTCCTGACCAAAATACTTCAGGTGAGGATTTGTTTTGCCAACAGTCTTAGCAAACTTCAGCAACAAAGAGCCAGAGCCACAAGCAGGGTCATAAACTTTTTGGATGTTGAAATTGTTGTACGATGCTAAGCGAGCCAACAACTCTGACACTTGCTGGGGAGTAAAGAACTCGCCCCCACTCTTACCTGCCTCAGATGCATACATCTGCATCAAGAACTCGTAGGTATCGCCAAAAGTATCGTTATCGGTATCGTTGTATTTCGAGCCTAAATCCATAGTAGCCACCGTCTTCAGCACCTTCGCCAAGAGCTGGTTTCGCTTGATGACGGTACTACCTAAAGCAGCACTATCAACAGAGAAATCGCTGAACAAGCCTCGCAAATCTTCCTCAGACTCTGTTCCCTGGGCAGATGCTTCGATAGCTCGGAAAATGGTGGTAAGGTGTTCGTTCAGGTTCTCGTCATTCTCGGCATTCTTTACTACATTCTGGAAAAGCTGTGAGGGAAGCATGAAGAAGCCCTTTGTCTGTACGGCATCTTCCTTACCTCCTATTGCTTGATCGTCAGGCATTGAGGCATAATCGAAATCGGGATAGCCAGCATCGTGCATACGACCGTTAAAGTATTCGCAGATATTTTCGGAAATGAAGCGGTAGAATATAGAGCCTAACACATAGGCCTTAAACTCCCATCCATCCACACTGCCACGAAGGTCGTTGGCTATCTTCCATATTGTTTTGTGCAGTTCTGCACGTTCTTGCATTGTTGCCATAAAATATTCTTGATTTCCAGATTGCACCTTATTAATATATTCAATCTTCAAAGATAGTGCAAGCCGAAGACAAAAACAAACAAAAGCTTGCTTTTATTATGATTTTGTTAAGGCGCAGCCTATATTATCGAAAGATAAAGAATTCAAAATTATAAATCAATAGATTTATAGCGTTTTTTTTGAAGATGAGAGAAACGTGCAGAAAAAAAACGTGCTATCTTCACAGACGGCACGGCTTAATCATTAATCCCAGAAATGCGTATTTAAAAACAAATTTTAATCAAAGCGGAACGATTGTTCCGTTTTAGTTAATTACCATTAATCCTTATTGCAGGATAAAACCAATCTTTCGCCTATTCTCCTTTGGCCTTGCTGCAAAGTGAATCCAATAGACGGTGCCTCGTTTCTCTAGGAAAAGTTCATCAAAATCTTGCTTCTTCTGGTCGGCAATATCTATGAGGATGGTCATGTAGCGAAGGGCTTGCTCCACCCCTGCACATCGGATATCTACCGCACAACCTTTCATGTGGTTGCTGGTCTTGCTGGGGTTTAGCCCTACTTTCTCCATTGCCAACATGACTTGATAGGAACGGAAGCCCTGGTTGATGACCAACGGCTCTACTTCTTTCGAGGTGAAATAGTCCTCGATGCTGTTCAATACATAGATGGTATTATAGTTGAACCGCAGTTCCTCTAACCAGTTCTCGCAGAGGTCAATCAGATTCTCTACCACCTCTAATGGTGGGTCGTTATTGTCTTCAGTCTTGAAGCTCGTTTTCGTTAACTCTCCGAGCAAAAAATGAGGCGATAAGTGAAGGCCATCAAACTTGTTTGAATGGCTGAGCGTAGCCTCATTGGGCGAAGCCAAGTGCTCGGAGAGGTATCTTGTTCTATCTAACATAATCTTTAATTTTTGATAATAACAAATGTTGCGCTGTTGCGCTGTTGCGCTGTTGCGCTAAGCAAGCATGAGGTGACCCGTTTTGCAATAAATTGCTTGTTTATGACCATCTTTGACCATATCCCCTGTTTTCTCAGCTAATCTGTCTTTTACCAACCTGGTAATTTTCATACGTGCAGAAGAATTGCTATTCAGGTCAAAGCAACGCATCACATCATCAACCGTAAATTCTTCAGGTAATCTTCCATAAGATTCTACGGTCTTTTGCTGACGCTGACGGTTAACGGCGGCATCCCTGGTCTTGTCATCAAAGTACTTCTCGGCCATAGCCCCAAAGTAGTGTTTCTGACAAGCGTACTGGATGTTGACAATCAGTTCCACCAATCGCCAATCAATTTCATCCGTCTCGAACTCGCCACACCAGAACTCACCGTCTTTCTTCAGTTCGTTCCAATGACGCATCACAATGAACGGTGCTGCAAAGTTGACACCATGATAGGCGCAACGTTTCAACAACATTTCATCAGCTTTCGACTCATTGTAGGCGGCATCGGCCATACGGCGTTCGGTCCAATCGAAGAGTGCATCCACAATCTTTTGCATGGGCAACTCGCCCTTCATGCGGTCGAGTTTCATAGCCCATTCCTTCAGGCGTTCATCGCTCTCGTAATCTACATGATCTTCGCGTGTCAGCATCTCGAAGTTGGTGCTGGGAAGTGGGATGCAAGTAAGGCGGGTGGCCAAACCAGAACCGAAATTGCGTTCATTCACTTTCTTCTTCAATGCGATGGGAGTACCTGTATAGACATAGATCCAAGTAACGATGAAGTCTTGCATAATGGAATCTACATTCGAGTAGGCTTGACCATCTTCTTCATTGTGGAAAGCTTTGAGTTCGAGGGAAATCTTGTCAATCCATGAACCACCCTTTTGGATGTTCAAGGTATTGTCCAACTCAGTGTCAAAGGTCAGCATGTGCAACTGCATTTCCTCACCATCCACTACTTCAACGGCATTTACCATATCTTGTATGAATTGCGCGTTGGAGGTGCGGGCAGGATGAATCCTGACTACCACTTTGGGCTTGGTGGGTTTCTCCTTGTTGGCACCCTTGGTTTTCATCAACTCACGGTAGGCATTGATAGCATCCCTACCCACCTTATCGGCAGTAAAGATAGGTGTCATCAAAATCTTATAAAGCCTGGTGGCGAAGCTTTTACCGCTTGCTGGGTCACCCTCGATAATAACGGAGGCGTTGAGTCGTCTCTTTTCTTCCGGACGGTGGTAGAACCTGTACCAACAGCGTGTCATCAGTGCCATAAAGAAGGCTCCTGCCACAAAGAAGGCTGATGCATACTGATTGGGCTTCAAGCCTTTGGTGATATCCTTCAGGATGGGGTAATACTGGGAGAGTTCTTCAAACTCCCTGCCCCAGAGCCACAACTTTTTGTCGATGTTGTCATCATATTTCTCTACAGGAACATCCTTGCCCTCCAAAATCTCACGCATTACTTTTGAAATACCTTTGGGTTGTTCCTTGCAAGCAGAATCAATGATGCTCTGGAACTCTTGGTCGCTCAGCCCTAACCTTGGCATGATCTGCAACAGCAGCTCTTTGTTGTTGTCGCAAATGGCTCGCAGATTAACAGCTAAATTGTAAAGTTTTACATTACGCTCACCTTGCGAGGGTGTGCCGCCGTGACGGCTCCACCATTCATCAATGATTTCACTATAGGGCTTGCCCTTGAAATTTAATGGAGCATTAGACCCCTCCGCCCCTTGGGCACCTCCCCTCGTAAGGGGAGGAGCTTGGAGAAGTTGCTCCCCTGATTTATTAGGGGCACCTCCCCTCGTAAGGGGAGGAGCTTGGAGAAGTTGCTCCCCTGATTTATTAGGGGAGCTGTCAGCTTGCTGACTGAGGGGTATCAACGATAAAGGCTCAGCAGCCATCGGCCTACTCTCTGCAGGCATTGGTCTATCTTCCTGATGGGCCACAGGGGCAGGATGAGTAGGGTTACTATTGCCATTGCGGTACTGATCATTGTATTTCTCAGCAAAATCTTTGTTTTCATAAGTAAATAATTCTTGGTTAATAAACTGGATATCTTCTTCTTTGCAGACGAAAGCCATACGGCTGGCATCCTTGCCGCTTTCGTCGGCTTCGACGCCTAAGAGCTTGGCCATCTCGAACTGGTTGTCGGCCAGGTTGCCCCACTCCGTTCGTGCTTTGAACACCACCTTCAGACCTTTGCCGCTGGGGGTAACATACACCAGCAAGATGCCGAGGTCATTAAACTTGCTGCCATAGACTTTTGACCAAGATTCATACACCTCTTGGGGGTTTTCTACATGATCTATATCTAGCACAACTAAGCCAGTGAGCCTTGTGGCTGCTTGCTTGCGCCAAGCACCCTTCTTGCCTTTCTTTGAAGTAGTTTCGTCAAAAGTTGCCTGGAAGATAAAGGCTGGTAGTTTCTTCTTCAGGTTGTTATCGCCTGTCTGCCTGAAGCCGTCAATCAGGGCTTTGTTGTTGGGGTCTCTTACTAACTGATAGAACGTTTGTTCATCTACTAGTGTGGTAGGCTTGAAAAAGTTTTTCTGAATACTATACATATTAATGTTTTTTTATTTGTGTGTCTTCCAAATGCTCAAGAGCTGATTCTACGAGGCTATAATTTCTTCGCTTTTGCTAAGAAAAAATAGACGACCAAAGGTCTTATTTGATTTTTTCTCTTAACGCAAAAACTCGAAATTTATTAACGCCTCTTCGCATATGCTCTTTCTGCATTGGAAGATACAACTTGTTTTAGATAGGTTGAATGTCCGTTATGTAGAACATATTCTCATGGCGGTCGTTGTTCTCGCCCCAAGTACGGTGGCGCCAATTACCTCGTACTTGATAGAACATATTCTCTTGGAACTGCGTTTCTCGGTTCTTCGAGGCGAAATCACCTGTCATCTCACCGTAGAAGGTGTCGCCACCTTGTTTCATCACCAAGCCACGACTTTTGAAATATTCAGTAGTTCCGTCCTGTTTCTGGTACTGGCGCTCTGCGTATGCGCCTACCGCTACGATAGTTACAATCTTCTCCATAAGTTTAATAGAGTTTAAGGTTATTGGAATCAATTTCACCGTTCTCGATCTTCTGGAAGAGTTCTTCGGTCACATATTGCAACTCGTCATCCATGGTCTGACAAGCGCACACCGCCCCTACTCGTTTGCTTACTGAAGCGAAGAACTTCAGGTTGTTGTCACTTTCCTTCAGCCAGCCGTTGGAGTGGTAGCAAATCACTCTGTCTTTCTTGCTGGTATTGGGCTTGCGTTTCCAGGCATTGAATATAATCTTGCCAGTTTTTTTGTCCACGTGCAGTGTACCTTCTACAAACTTGCCGCCTTTCAGGCTTTTCAGTGCTTCCTCTGGAAGCTCAATGTACTTCTTTACAGTACTTTCAGTTTTTTCTTTCATAATGAATCGTTTTAATGAGCATCCGAAAAGCAAAGTTTTAGTTTGAGCTCAATTATATCCGGATACTTTTCTTCGCTCATCTTCCGACTCGGGTTAATAAATTGTTTGTTCTTCAGAGAAGGCTGTTGATGAAGTCAGCACCCTTCTGCGTCCATACCAGGTAGGTCTGCTTTTTCTGCTTTCCTTCCTTGGAATAGTAGATAAAGAGGCGGTCTTCCGTAAGGTGGCGCCCCTCGTAGTTCTCGGTGAGGCGAAACTGTCCTCGCCTCCATTTCTGAATGCCCCTGTCCACCAGGAAGCTGTTCAGGTCTTGCACATCTATGCCGATGGTCTTGGCAATGTCCGAAGCAGTGAAACAGCCATCGGCGTTACGGTTGCTGTTGACCAAAGTGTTGGTTACAATGCGCTCGGCTTCGTTCATGATGTCGGAGTCGGTTACCAGCATGTGGCGAATTGCCCCTTGCATGATGCGCTCCTTTTCCAATTGCTCCCAACGCAAAACGAGTTTGGCTCGCGCCTCGTCGTTAAACTTGGTGGCAATGTACAAACACTCGGTTTTGGTAAGTAAATAACAAGGTAATGTTCGCCCTGTTACATCTGTGTATTCACTGAATCCAAATTTGGATTGAGTAACTTTTGTCCAAGCTGGCTCCATGTTCCTGATATCTCGTAATACATGAGCATGTGTTTTGCCTACAACCTCAGCTATTTCCAGTGAGGTCATCATATTGTTTTTTAAAGCTATTTCGTTCATTTTCTTTTATTTATGTATAAGGTGTGCTGCGCACACGGGGTTAATACTAATGTTTTGTTGCGCCCCTGCTGGGGTGCATGGTTTTTGCCCCCCGGCCTTCCGGGGCGGCGTTTGTAGCAACATGTCAAAGAACGTGCAAGCCGAAAGCGGAGCAAGCTCGCTTAAGCTTCGCTGAGGCGCCGCCGTTGTTGGAGGCGTGGCTCAAAGGGCGCTTGTCGGTTGCGGTTTCCCGCTTTCGACGATACAAAGGTAGGGGGATTATTTGGGGGGATAATGGATTTGGGATGGGGCTACTCTGAATTACTCTGAAATACTCCGATTTTCTCTGATTTACTCCGATTTTCTCTAATTTTCTCTGTTTAGGATAAAAAAAAGAGCATTAGATTATCGTCTAATGCTTTCTAATGATAATTGTATTATACTAGCGAACTATCTCCTATAATACTTTTGGAAGGTTCTTTCATTAAACCCATCTTTACTGGGCATGCCCATTCGTACCAATTCATTATATGCAACGCTAAGGCTTTGGGGCAACAACACCTTTTTTTCATTCTTCATTTGCTGAAGATAGCGGCATATCTCCTGGATGCCATTTCTCCTCACTAACCGTTTCACCTCGTCGTGAATACGCCATTCATCCTTTGCTTCTACAGAAGGATGCACAAAGTGAAATAGTTCTTCGGTGTGTACAGAAGAGGCCATATCATGACTTGACGGCACGTTTGAGGGTTCTTCCAATGTAGCATCCTTTTCAGAGTCTGGTTGTGGGACATTGAAATGGATGTGCTGATTGTCGTGAATATCAAACATGGGGCCATTAACCGTAATGGGTCCAGTAAAAGACACACGGGGAAAGCTATTTTTCATTTTCAATTCTTCCATCACTTTGTAGATTTATGTTATTGTTATCCTTGATTTCATAAATTGGCCCCTGGATGTGGGGCTTTTCCATTGTGATGACGGGATTCTGAAATATATTATGAGTTCGCTGCTTAAAATCCTTTTCCACATTGTCGAGCATGTCGTATTCTTCTGCGGTAGCCTTGTTTCTCATAAGCTTGTTACTCATGTTAACTATGGGTTGAGCATCTTTCCATTCAACGCAATCAATACAGTATTGGATTATTTGAACCAATGAAAATGATAATGGTAGCGCAACAGGAAGATGCTCGTCACGTTGTGTCTGGAGATCATCTCCAGAAAAGTTGTTTTTCATCAAAAAAAATGTTTTTAGTTAGATACTAATTTTATGATGTGGAGGGAGTGGGTGGGATAACAATTAAAGTCTATTTGCCATTCCAACTCATGATATCCCTACCCACGCTCCACAATGCGGAACATGAGATAAGGCCATCACTCTTGTTGGTTTTTCTATGGGCAAATAGACTTTAAGAGTTTGGCTACTCAAGTTTTATGTCGTATATAATATGGTGGCTATCGCCACCGCAGAAAGAGCCGCTTACTCTTTCATTTATTATGGAAATGTTGTACTGTCTGTTTCGTAAAATGCAATTGTTGAGGTAAATACTCTAGTTAATAATCTCTAGAGCAACCTAGGGCAATACCCTACTGCCAACTTCTTTATGAAGTCACCTGCAAAGGTAGCAAAAAATATAGGGCATAGCAAACATTTGTTTGTCAATTTTCAAAAATAATTAACCGATGTATATTAATGTCTATTTCATGCATACATTTAGTAAAAATCATTAGGGGTATAATACTGCCCGAGCAACAGCGCAACAGCGCAACATGCAACATCTTGGAAAATCAAATTGAGGATGAGGAAATGTGGTTTGTACTTTATATTATTATATATAATATATAATATATATTATATATAATAATATAAAATTTAATCTTCAACATCCTGGTCATGTTGATAAAAGTAAATGTTGCGCTGTTGCGCTGTTGCGTTGTTGCGCCAACAAAGTTGTAAATATACCGTATATACAACTTGATTTGAAAATGTGCCCCAGACAGGGCTAGAAGCAAGCCTAACGCTTACTACTAGAAAACGGGCGGCTTATTACTTTTAAGCTGTCCTTTTAGTTCCTCTAAGCCGTCCAGGTTGTTTTTGGTGTGCAAAAAGGCCTCTTTCGCTTTGTAAGAATATACAAATATAAGAATGTACTTTATGGTTGTGTGTAGACGGCGTTTCTGCTCGCTGTCAGTCACTGGTAAATCCATGTAGAGAAAAAATAATAAAAATAATCATCTTTTATAATATAATATTTGCATATATAAAATATTATTACTACCTTTGTATTGTAATTCAGAAATGGAGTGAAAACATAGCCGAAGGCCAAGGCAGTGGCGAAGCGAAGTGACTGGATTGCAGTTCATGAACAAACCCATACCCCTCAGTCAGCTTGCTGACAGCTCCCCTAATAAATCAGGGGAGCAGTTCCCAAAAGCTCCTCCCCATGCAAAGGGGAGGTGACCGAAGGGCAGAGGGGTAAAAAAGCGGGAGGCGGTGACCCGATGTAGATTGCCGCAAAACAAACTAATACAACTAAACAACCTTTTAACTATGGCAAAAGAAAAAATTGCGCTGGGTATCAACCTGCGCCAAAACAAAATCACTGGTAACTCTGGTTACGGCAAGTACTACCCTGAGGTAGATGTGCAGAAGACTTTGTCTCTGCGTGGCTTCGCAAAGCACATGACCGACCACGGTAGTCTGTTTGGCCGTGATGTACTCGAGGCTGTACTCATCAAGATCACCGAATGTCTTCCCGAACTGG
>Ga0208297_1000336_pt1 | contig 108758 bp, 109 predicted proteins | sample LMS_cellobiose_e_FD_187367 | JGI IMG/M metagenome (GOLD analysis project Ga0208297, IMG submission 187367) | Rumen-fistulated moose microbial communities from Alaska, USA - LMS_cellobiose_enrichment (SPAdes) (version 2) | ecosystem: Host-associated > Mammals > Digestive system > Stomach >... | reverse complement strand
AGAGATGTGTTTGACCGAATGCCCCGCCTCAAGCAACTCCATATACTTAAGGCGATCTTCAAAAGTGTGCTTTTTGCGCATAACAAAACCCCGAAAGTTTTTTGTCTAACTTTCGGGGTTCATGTCAGGTGAGAGCGGCTCTTTTTATTATCTTTGCAGCCGTGAAAATCGGGAACATAGACCTGGGGGAGCGGCCGGTGCTGCTGGCGCCGATGGAAGACGTGACGGACGCCTCGTTCCGCTATGTCTGCAAGCTCTTCGGCGCCGACATGCTATACACGGAGTTCATCTCCTCGGACGGCCTGATCCGCGATGCGGCCAAAACCATTGCCAAGATGCAGGTTACCGACGCGGAGCGGCCGATCGGCATCCAGATCTACGGCCATATTCCCGATGCGATGGTGGAAGCGGCCGTGCGGGCCGAGGAGGCCCGGCCCGACCTGATCGACATCAATTTCGGCTGCCCGGTCAACAAGATCGCCCGGCGGGGGGCGGGGAGCGGCATGATGCGCGAACCCGACAAGATGGTCGAGATCACGCGGCGCGTGGTCGAGGCGGTCAAACTGCCGGTGACGGTCAAGACGCGCCTGGGCTGGGACGAAGACAGCAAGATCATCGTCGAATTGGCCGAGCGCCTGCAGGACGCCGGCATAGCCGCCCTGACGATTCACGGACGCACACGCGCACAACTTTATAAAGGTACGGCCGACTGGACGCTGATCGGCGCCGTCAAGGCCAATCCCCGGATGCATATCCCCATCATCGGAAACGGCGACATCACGACGCCTGAGGAGGCGAAAGCGGCCTTCGACCGCTACGGGGTGGACGGGGTGATGATCGGCCGGGCCAGTTTCGGGCATCCCTGGATTTTCCGGGAAGTGAAGCACTACCTGGCTACGGGTGAGCTGCTGCCCCCGATGAGCGTGCGGGACCGCGTGGACCTGGCCAAGCTGCACCTGGCCAAATCGCTTGAACTCAAGGAGGAACGCCGCGGCATCTTCGAGATGCGCCGCCACCTGAGCTGTTATTTCAAAGGACTCGAGAATTTCAAGGAGACCCGCCTCAAGCTGGTGACATCCACCGATCCGGCGGAACTCTTCGCGACGCTCGACCATATCGCGGAGGTGTGGGGATGATCAGCAGCATCGCAGTCTTTCCGTACTGGCTGGCGCTCCGCATCCGGAACGCCCGCTACGACAGCGGCAAGAAGAAGGCCGTCACGCATCCGGTGCCGGTCATCTCGGTGGGCAACGTCACGGTGGGCGGTACGGGCAAGACGCCCATGACCGAATATCTGGTGAACCTGTTGCAGGGAAGCTGCCGCCTGGCCGTGCTCTCGCGGGGGTACAAGCGCCGCAGCAAAGGCTTCCATCTGGTGACAGAAGACGATACGGCCGATGTGGCGGGCGACGAACCGCTGCAGATCAAACGCAAGTTCCCCCATATCCTCGTGGCGGTGGACAAGGACCGCAACCACGGCGTGGAGCAGCTGCTCGCGCTGCCGGAAGCCGAGCGTCCGCAGCTGGTCCTGCTCGACGACGGATTCCAGTACCGGAAGCTGAAGCCCGCGACAAACCTGGTGCTGGTGGACTACAACCGGCCCATTTTCAAGGATAACCTCTTGCCGTTCGGGCGTTTGCGCGATCTCCCGGAACAGATCCGCCGCGCGGACGTGGTGGTGATGACCAAGTGCCCCCGCTACCTCGACGAGTGGGAGCGCGGCAAACTGCGGCAGCTGACACGCCTGCGTCCCGAGCAGCCCCTCTTCTTCGCCACGGTCAAATACGGCGATCCGCTTCCGGTGTTCCGCTGGGAAGCCGACAAGCGCTACATCTACTCGAAAGATGTCTTCCTGTTCTCCGGCGTGGCCGACGACCGGCCGCTGCGCGTGCAGCTGACCGACCGCTACGAGCACATTGCCCACAAACGTTTCGGCGACCACCACCGCTTCACGCAGGCGGACCTGTACCTGCTCCTGCGGGAAGTGCGTCGCAATCCCCGCGCCCTGCTCCTGACCACCGAGAAGGATGCGCAGCGCCTCCTGCACTGCGAAAAACTGGACCCGGAGGTGCGCCGCCGCCTCTTCTACCTGCCCATCGAAACCGAATTCCTCAGCTGGGAGGAAGGCGAGGCATTCGACGCGCTGCTGCGCCGCGACCTGCCCAAAAAAGAGCCTGGAAGCCTTCTCTTCTGAAAATTAATTTGTTCGGAAGAAAATATTTCGTAATTTTGCAGCCCCCAAAATTTTGGGGGGCCGCAACATTTTACAGTATTAACCTAAAAATCAACAAAGTGGACACTTTAAGCTACAAGACCATTTCCGCCAATAGCGGTACCGTCAAGAAAGAATGGTACGTTATTGATGCGACCGATCAGGTGCTGGGTCGTCTCGCTTCCCGCGTCGCGCTTGTCCTCCGGGGCAAGAACAAGCCGGATTATACGCCGCACGTGGACTGTGGTGACAATGTCATCATCGTCAACGCCGAGAAAATCCGCCTTACCGGCAAGAAGCTGACCGACAAAGTGTACGTTCGCCACACCGGTTATCCGGGAGGCCAGCGTTTCGCTACGCCCAAAGAGATGCTTGATCGCAAGCCGACTTTTGTCGTGGAGCACGCCATCAAGGGCATGCTTCCGAAGAACCGCCTCGGAGCCGAGCTGTTCCGCAACCTCTATGTCTATGAGGGCCCGGAGCACAAACACGAAGCTCAGCAACCCAAACCCCTTACGTTAAACGAAATTTAAGACAGAGTAATGGAAGTATTCAACGCCCTTGGAAGACGTAAATCAGCAGTTGCTCGCGTCTATATGTGTGCCGGTGCCGGCAACATCGTCATCAACGGCAAGAACCTCGACGAATATTTCAAGGAAGACACCCTGAAATACATCGTCAACCAGCCGCTGGTCCTGACGAACACCGTCGGAGCGTTCGACCTGAAGGTCAACGTGGACGGCGGCGGCATCAAAGGCCAGGCCGAAGCCATCCGCCTCGGTATCGCCCGCGCCCTGTGCCAGGCCGATGCTGAAGCGTATCGCCCGGTCCTGAAGTCCAACGGTTTCCTCACCCGCGACGCCCGCGAGGTCGAGCGTAAGAAACCTGGCCAGCCTGGTGCCCGCAGACGCTTCCAGTTCAGCAAACGTTAGTCATACGACCCTGATTTACATTTGCACAGTCCGGATTCAAAACCACAGGATCCCTGCCTGAGACGGCAGAAGGCTGCCTGAGATTTGTCCGGCTGCGGAAAATCCGGGAGACCGGCCCCAGAAAGACCGCTGCTCCGGGATTGAAGAAAAGAGAAAACAAACAAAACAAACCCCAAACAAAATGTCTAGAACCAATTTCCAAGACTTACTCGATGCAGGCGTCCACTTCGGTCACCTGAAGCGGAAATGGAATCCCAAGATGGCTCCGTACATCTTCATGGAGAAAAACGGGATCCATATCATCGACCTGCACAAGACTGTCGTCAAGATAGACGAGGCTGCCAATGTCATGAAGCAGCTCGCCCACGCCGGCCGCAAGATCCTCTTCGTCGCCACCAAGAAGCAGGCGAAGGACATCGTCGCCGAGTGTGCACAGAAAGTCAACATGCCGTATGTGACCGAGCGCTGGGCCGGTGGCATGCTCACCAACTTCCCCACGATCCGCAAGGCCGTCAAGAAGATGAACACCATCGACAAGATGATGACCGACGGTACCTTCGAGACCCTCGCCAAACGCGAACGCCTGCAGATCTCGCGTCAGCGCGCCAAACTCGAGAAGAACCTCGGTTCGATCGCCGACCTGAACCGCCTTCCCTCCGCCATCTTTGTCGTGGACGTGCAGAAAGAGATCAATGCCGTCCGCGAAGCCAATCGTCTGAATATCCCCGTTATCGCAATGGTTGATACATGTTGCGACCCGACCACGATTGATTATGTGATTCCGGCCAACGACGATGCGGCTAAATCCATCCAGCTGATCACCGATACCCTTTGCGGCGCCATCGCCGAAGGTCTTGAGGAACGCCGGATCGAGAAGGAGAAAGAGAAAGAGGAAGCCCCCGCCCGCGAAGAGGCTCCGGCCAAGCGCGTCCGCGCCCGCCGCGCCCCCAAGGCTGAGGAAGCTCCGGTCAGCGAAGAACCCAAGAACGAGTAGTATCACCCTTAATCCGTTACACAATGGAAATCAAAGCAACAGACGTCGCAAAACTGCGCAAGATGACCGGCGCCGGCATGATGGACTGCAAGAAGGCCCTTGTCGAAGCTGAAGGTGACTTCACCCGCGCCCAGGAAATCATCCGTGAGAAAGGCAAGCTCGTGGCCGCCAAACGTGCCGACCGCGAAACCACCGAAGGAGCCGTCAAGGCCCGCGTCGCCGACGGAAAGGGTATCCTCGTATGCCTCGGCTGCGAGACCGACTTCGTCTCCCAGAACGCCGAGTTCCAGGCCCTGGCCAACGCCATCGCCGATGCCGCCATCGCGGCTTGCCCGGCCGACCTAGAAGCCCTCAAGGCTACGAAGATGGCTGATGGCGAGACGGTCGAAGACGCCATCTCCCAGCAGACCGGCAAGAGCGGTGAGAAGCACTCCCTGGCTTTTTACGGCAAGCTCGAGGCCCCGTACGTGGCTTCCTATGTGCACACCACCAACGGCAAGCTCGGCGCCATCGTCGCTTTCAACAAGCCGATCGACGAGGAACTGGCCAAAGGTATCGCCATCCAGGTCGTTACGATGAACCCGGTCTCCGTCTCCGCCGAAGACTGCCCCGCTGAGGTGGTTGAGAAAGAGCGTCAGGTCGCCATCGAGAAGACCAAGGAAGAGCAGATCCGCAAGGCTGTGGAGAACGCCCTCAAGAAAGCCGGCATCAACCCGGCCCACTGCGACAGCGAAGACCACATCGAGAGCAACACCGCCAAAGGTTGGCTCACGCCGGAGCAGGCCCAGCAGGCTCGCGAGATCATCGCCAAGGTGTCGGCCGAGAAGGCTGCCAACCTGCCCGAGCAGATGATCCAGAACATCGCCGCCGGCCGCGTCCAGAAGTTCTTCAAGGAGAGCACCCTGGAGCAGCAGGAGTACCAGATGGGCGATGGCAAGACGGCCGTCAAGGACGTCCTGGCCGCTGCCGACAAGGATGCGAAGATCCTCGCCTTCTACCGCTTCTCCCTCACCGACGAGTAGGAAACGATTTGATCATAAAAAAAAGGAGCCGTGAGGCTCCTTTTTTTATTTGATTACACCCAATTCTTTTCCGATCTTGGTGAAGGCTTCGACGCATTTGTCGAGATGCTCCTTCTCGTGGCCGGCAGAGACCTGGACGCGGATGCGGGCCTGGCCCTTCGGGACGACCGGGTAATAGAAACCGGTGACATAGATGCCCTCTTCCTGCAGACGGGCCGCCATCTTCTGGGAAAGCGGCGCGTCGTAGAGCATCACGGCGCAGATGGCCGATTCGGTGGGCTTGATGTCGAAGCCGGCGGCTTTCATGCGGCCGATGAAGTAGTCGGTGTTGGCGTGCAGCTTGTCCTGCAGCTCGTTCGTCTGGCTCATCATGTCGAACATCTTGATGCCGGCGGCGGCGATCATCGGCGGGATGGAGTTGGAGAACAGGTACGGGCGGGAACGCTGGCGGAGCATCGCGATGATCTCCTTCTTGCCGGTGGTGAAACCGCCGACCGCGCCGCCGAAGCTCTTGCCGAGGGTGCCGGTCAGTATCTCGATCTTGCCACGCAGGTTGAAGCGCTCGGTGGTGCCGCGGCCCGTCTTGCCGACCACGCCGGCCGAGTGTGACTCATCGACCATCACCATGGCGTTGTACTTGGTGGCCAGCTTGTAGATCTTGTCGAGCGGGGCGACGTTGCCGTCCATCGAGAAGACGCCGTCGGTCACGATGATGCGGTGGCGCTGCGCCTGGGCGGTCTTCAGGCAGTTTTCGAGTTCTTCCATGTTGGCGTTGGCATAGCGGTAGCGCTGGGCCTTGCACAGACGGACGCCGTCGATGATCGAGGCGTGGTTGAGGGCGTCGGATATGATGGCGTCGTGTTCGTCGAGCAGCGGTTCGAAGACACCGCCGTTGGCATCGAAGCAGGAGGCGTAGAGGATGGCGTCTTCCGTGCCGAAGAATTCGGAAATCTTCTTTTCGAGCTCCTTGTGCAGGTCGCCGGTACCGCAGATGAAGCGGACCGAAGACATACCGTAACCGTGGGTTTCGAGGGCTTCCTTCGCAGCCGCGATCAGCTGCGGGTTGTTGGCCAGGCCCAGATAGTTGTTGGCGCAGAAATTCAGGACGTCTTTACCCGGGGCCACCTTGATGGCAGCCTGCTGGGCGGAAGTGATGACGCGTTCTTCCTTGTACAAACCGGCTTCACGGATGGACTGAAGCTCGGCTTCCAGATACTTTTGAAAATCGTTATACATGATAATGTTGTTTGCTCGTGTTACAAATATATGAAAATTTGTGATTTTCGGCAAAATTTACTTACTTTGCAGAATATTGTCCGTCATAACGGGCATGATTTTGAAGAAAACAACTAAAACCAAATACTATTAACCAAAACCACTCAATTATGGAAGATATTGCTTCAAAAGTCATCTCCATCATCGTGTACAAGCTGGGTGCTGAAGAGAGTGAAGTGACGCCTGCCGCAAGTTTCAAGAACGACCTTGGCGCCGACTCCCTCGACACCGTCGAGCTGATCATGGAGTTTGAGAAAGAGTTTAATATCACCATTCCTGACGATGTCGCCGAAAAGATTTCGACCGTCCAGGATGCGATTGACTACATCAAGGCCAACGTCCAGTAGCCTATGACCGGGAAAAGGGTCGTCATTACGGGGATTGGCACCGTCAACCCCTTGGGTAACAACGCGGCAGAGTTCTTCCGGAACCTTGACCTGGGCGTCAGCGGCGCCCGTTTGATCGACCGCTTCGACACCACCCTTTTCAAAACCAAGTTCGCGTGTGAGATTCCGGACTACGATCCGGCCCGCTTCCCCGAGGCTATCGACCGCAAGGAGGCCCGCAAGACCGATCCCTTCACACAGTACGCCATGATCGCGGCCTCGGAGGCCGTCCGCGACAGCGGACTGGACCTCGGGGTCGCCAATCTGAAGCGTATCGGCGTGGTCGTCGGTGCGGGTGTCGGCGGCATCAACACGCTCACGGAGGAATTGCGCGATTATTTTGCGGCGGGGTCACCCCATTTCAGCCCCTTCCTGATTCCCAAATTCATCACCAACATCGCCTCGGGCCACATCGCCATCAAGTATGGCTTCCGCGGTCCGAATTTCGGCGTGTCTTCGGCTTGTGCCACCTCGGCCCACGCCATCCTGACGGCTGCTTCCCAGATTCAACTGGGACGGGCCGACATCATGATTTCCGGCGGTACCGAAGCGCCGATTTCCGAGCCGGGTGTCGGCGGTTTCAACTCCGCGCACGCGCTTTCGACCAATAACGAAGAATACAAGACGGCTTCCCGTCCGTTCGACCGGACCCGGGACGGCTTCGTGATGGGGGAAGGCGCCGCCATCCTCGTGGTGGAAGAATATGAGCACGCCCTGCGCCGGGGTGCAAAGATCTATGCGGAGATTGCCGGATTCGGCATGACCTGCGATGCCTGGCACATCACGGCGCCGCGCGAAGACGGCGACAGTGCCGCTGACGCCATGGAGCTGGCGCTCCGTGAAGCCGGACTGGCGCCTGCCGACGTCGATTACATCAATGCGCACGGGACATCCACCCCGCTCGGCGACCTGGCTGAGCTCCATGCCATCGAAAGGGTCTTCGGCGACGATGCCTACAAGGTGGCCATCAGTTCCACCAAATCGATGACCGGGCACCTGATGGGTGCAGCCGGTGCCGTGGAAGCACTCGCGTGCCTGCACGCCATCCGCGACGGCGTCATTCCGCCGACCATCAATTTCAAGGAGGAAGATCCGCAGATCGACTACCGGCTCAATCTTTCCCTTGCCGGCCTGCAGCACCGTACGGTGCGGGTCGCCATCAGCAACAACTTCGGCTTCGGCGGGCAGAATGCCAGCCTGGTCTTCCGGGCCCTCTGAGTCCGGACTTATTTCAGAACGGAATACGTCAGTTTGAGCACGGGATGGCGCAGGGCGCTTGTCCCGTTGAGGGTTGTCTGCGTATAGAAATAATTGTCGGCGTAGTAGTAGGTCGTGCCGGTGTTCGAGTTGTAATAACTGTAGGTAGGCATGAACCACAGGTCGTCTTCGTCATCGATGTCACTGTCCTCCTGGCTGAGCAGATCCTGCAGGTACAGGCTGATGTTCGACTTGTAGTAGAGTTGTGAACGGTCGATCGAGCCGCCTTCCAGTGAAGTATCGTTGATCTCCGCCAGCGGGGAGTAATAGGCAATCCCGTTGTCGTCCACGACGCGCTGGCAGGGATAGAGGCTGGCGGCATAGTGGTCGAACTGCGTGCTTTGGCCGCTGTATTCGAAGGGGAATTCCACGCTTGCCTTGGCGATGACCATGTTCTCCGGCGCGATCCCGTTCTTCGCAGCCCAGTCTTCTACGCTTGCCTTGAGCGCCTGGGCCGATACGTAAGGTTTGCTTCCGGACAGACCCTGGACAACGAGCTGGTCGGCGGAAGCGGACGTTGTCCGCAGCGTCCGGTAGAGGTTGAGGACGTGATAGGCACCCAGGGAGAAGTAGGCGGTCGCGCGTTTGCGGACGCCCGCATCGTCGTCGTAATCCCAGTTGATGATCATGTAGGAAGAGCTCAGGTCAAAAAGGTTGAGGCGGCCCTCCCCGTCGGGTGCGGTCAGGGAACTCTCGGGATAATCGCCCCGCAGGCAGATGCCGTAGAACTGTTTCATGAACAGCTGGGCGCTGTCGAGCGTCGCCATCGGGAAACGGAGCAGTTCTTCCCCGATTTCTTTCTTGAGTTCGACCGACCAGGCATCGTCGCCCGTATAGACAAAGCCGCCCGTGGAGATCGGCTCCGGATCGTAGTACTGCCCTTTGAAGCGGTCGTGGGTGGCGTTGACGTGTGTGGAATCGAGCTCGAAGTTGAGCCGGTGGACGTAGATGTTCTGGGGAATGTAGAGTTGGTCGTCGCGCATGACCAGCGCGGTGTCGCGCACCATGCTCAGGTAAACCCGCTGGACGGTGGGATTCTTGCCCCAGACAATGGAATCTGTCGAGGCGGTGATCGTCATCAGGCCCTCGGAATAGAAATCGGTGCCGATGTTGCCGACCGTCACGCTGCCGGTGAGGCGGCTCTGCAGGTCGTCGGATGCCCGCATCCCCTGCAGGGGCAGGTCAAGGGTGGCTGTCTGTATGGTAATATCCTGGCTGGAAGGGACCAGCGCGGATCCCAGGGTGTCGTCGGTATGGATGCACGAAGCCAGGCAGCAAGCGGCAAGCAGGGCCAGGCTCAGGAGTACCCCAGTGTGTTTCATCTTCTTCTCTTTAGCAAATCGTCGTAAAACTGGTTGTAATGCTGGACGTAGGGGCCGCCTTCCTTGGTGATGGGCACGTAGGGGAGGATGGGGAGCCGCAGCGACTTGGCGTAGTCGGCCAGGCGCGGATCGATTTCCGGCACGCCGGCGATGATGCCGTCAGCATACTGGATGGCGAGTTTCGCAAGATTTATGCCATCGGCCTGGCCAAGGACGGCCACGTCTTCGGGCCGGAGGTTCTCCATCATCATCTTGTCGGCCATGTGTTCGTCGAAGCGGGCGTCGAGCCGCTCGTTGTAGAGCGAGAGCACGACTTTGGCCTCGGTGAAGATCGGGTCTTCGTGATAGACTTTTTTCAGATAGACCGGCAGCACGTGGGAGATCCAGCCCTGGCAATGCACGATATCGGGTTTCCAGCGGAGTTTCTTCACGGTCTCGAGCACGCCCCGCGCGAAGAAGATGGCCCGTTCGTCATTGTCCTTGAAATCGTTGCCTTCTGCGTCCTGATAGATGAATTTGCGGTGGAAGTAGTCTTCGTTGTCGATGAAATAGACCTGCATCCGGGCAGACGAAATGGAGGAGACCTTGATGACCAGCGGCCGGTCGGAGTTGTCGATGACCAGGTTCATGCCGGAGAGGCGGATGACCTCGTGCAACTGGTTGCGGCGTTCGTTGATCGTACCGTAGCGCGGCATGAAGGAGCGAATCTCCTTGCCGCTCTCCTGAATCCCCTGCGGGAGATACCTTCCCAGCACAGCGATGTCTGTTTCAGGCATATAGGGGAAGATCTCGGAGTTGACAAACAATACTCTAGCAGGTTCTTCCATCATCAAAGTCATTTTAAGGCAAATTCGTTACAAAGGTAATAAATTTTTTTGATTATCTTTGTAACTCCTCCGGAAAATGGCTGCAAAGGGTAAAAATATAGTACACAAGAGGTTGATACGGTCCTACCTCACATCGGTCATCAGCATCTCGCTGGTGCTGGTGCTGGTGGCCGCTTCGTCCGTCTTCGCGGTCAATGCCGGCAGCGTTGCCCGCTGGTTCAAGGAGAACATGGCCGTTTCGGTCCTGCTCAAGCAGTCCACCAGCGAAAAGGAGGGCCGCGCCCTGGCCGCTTCGCTCGCGGAACGCCCCTATGTCAAGGAAAGCCGTTTCATCTCGAAAGAAGAGGGCGCCCAGGAAATGAAGGGCCTGCTCGGCGAAGATTTCCTCTCGGTTTTCGAAAGCTCGCCGATTCCCATTTCCATCGACCTGAAACTCGACGGCGACTTCATCACCGCCGATTCGCTCGAGGTGATCAAGACCGGCCTGCTCGACGACCGGCGCGTCGAAGAAGTGGTCTATCAGGAGTCGCTGGTAGAGGCGCTCAACGCCAACCTGCGGCGTATCAGCCTGGTACTCGCGGTGGTGATCGCCCTGCTGCTGGTCATATCCTTTGCCCTGATCAGCAATACCGTCCGGCTCAATATCTATGCGCGCCGCTTCACCATCCATACCATGAGCCTGGTGGGCGCCAAACGCTCTTTTATCGCGCGGCCTTTCCTGTGGCAGGCTGCCGCGCAGGGAGCCGTTTCCGGCGTGATTGCCGCCACGCTGCTGTATCTGGGCATCCGCTGGGCGGGACGCGGCTCCAACCTGCTCGCCTCGCTGCTCGACATGCGGCTCGTCTGGCTGGTCCTGCTGGGTACGGTCCTGCTGGGCGTGGTCATCTGCGTGGTCTCCACCCTGCTGGTGGTCCGGCGCGTGGCGTATGTGTCCAAAGACGATTTGTATTATTAAAAAAAGTGATATGGCAAACTTTTCCCTGCCTTCCAAAAATGTGAAAATCATCGGGATCGGCCTGCTGGTGATGGTCCTGGGCTTCGTGCTGATGCTCGGCGGCGGCTCGTCCGACCCGAATGTGTTCAATCCGGCCATCTTCAATTTCCGACGGCTGACGCTCGCGCCCATCGTCATTGTCCTGGGCATCGCCGCCATTATTTATGGTATCATGAAAAAGCCGCGCGGCGAAGGGGAGGCATAAGCGATGAGTTCCCTCGAAGCCATCATTCTCGGCCTGATCCAGGGCCTGACGGAATTCCTGCCCGTGAGCAGCAGCGGCCACCTGGCCATCGGCAAGGCGCTTTTCGGCATCGAAACCGCCGACCTGAGTTTTGAAGTGGTGGTGCACGCCGCGACGGTGCTGGCCACCATCGTCGTTTTCTGGAAAGATATCCTCGCGCTTCTCCGCGGCCTCTTCAAGTGGCAGATGAACAGCGAGACGCGCTATATCCTGCTGATTTTCCTCTCGATGATTCCCGTTTTCATCGTGGGTATGTTCTTCAAGGATTCCGTGGAATCGCTCTTCGGCAGCGGCCTGCTCGTCGTGGGCTGCGCCCTGCTGGTGACGGCCCTGCTGCTGTTCCTCTCCGAGACCTTGACGGCCCGGCGCTCCGGGGAAGGGGAGAAGGTCTCCTGGAAGTCCGCCCTGTGGATGGGCCTGGCGCAGGCAGTCGCCGTGATTCCCGGCCTTTCGCGCAGCGGTTCGACCATTGCGGCCGGCCTGCTGAGCGGCGTCTCGAAACAGGAAGTCACGCGCTTCTCCTTCCTGATGGTGCTCATTCCGATCCTGGGCGAGGCATTCCTCGACGTGGTGGGCGGTGACTTCGCCGCCAGCAGCGTCGGGATGCTGCAGCTGGTCCTGGGCTTTATCGCGGCGTTCGTGTCGGGCCTCTTCGCCTGCCGCTTCATGATCGCGATGGTCCGCAAGGCGCGGCTCAAATGGTTCGCGCTCTACTGCGTGCTGGTGGGCGCGGCCTGCATCGTCTCCACGCTGGTTTGATTTCCGGCTGCGCGTATGGATGCCGAAGGCAGATACTATTTCGTCGCCGACACCCATCTCGGCGCAGCGGCCGATCCCGGCGGTGTCCGGGAAAAGGCTTTTGTGGAATTCTTGCGCGAACTGCCACCCGACGCCAAAGGCCTTTTCCTGCTGGGCGACATCTTCGATTTCTGGGTGGACTACCGCGACGTAGTGCCGCGCGGCAGCGTGCGCGTGCTCGCGGCGCTGGCAGAAGTGGCGCAGCGGACCGACGTCTGGTTCTTCCGGGGCAACCACGACTGGTGGGTTACCGATTATTTTGAAAAGGAGCTGGGCGTACACATCGTCCAGGAACCGTACCGGGTCTTCGACCTCGCCGGCCGCCGGGTCCTGATGGGCCACGGCGATACGCTCGGCGCCCACGACCGCAAGTCGAAACTCATCTTCCACGTCTTCCGCAACAAGACCTGCATCGCCCTGCTCCGGAGCCTTCCTCCGCGCTGGGTCTTCCGCCTGGCCCGCGCCTGGTCCGCCGCCAGCCGCCGGCGCCATCCCGGTCCGCCGGTCTTCCCCGGAAAAGAATCCGGTCTCTACCACTTCGTCGACGACTACGGCCGCAGCCACAACGTCGACCTCTACATCTTCGGCCACTGGCACGCCCCCGCCGACCTCCCGGTCGAATCGGGCGGCCGCCTCCGCGTCCTCCCCGCCTGGAAAGGCCCGGAAGACACGTTCACTATCTGAACCTTTCCGGAATATAAATATCGGGTCGGGGCTTGCCGAAGATCATCTCGTAGAGGCTAACACAATCAGATGCGTACGCCTGTCTGAAGGATATCTTCATACAGAGGTGAAGGGTGATTTTCTTCGATCAGGACGGGTTCGATCAAGGTATTCAGATTCCAGGTCAACGACCAAAGCAGGGCCGAGGCCTTCAGGAAATCATCTTTGACCTCGGGCACAACCACGGCGACATCGATGTCGCTTTCAGGCCGGGCGTTGCCTTTGCTGTAGGATCCGTACAGATAAACAGACGCCTGACCAAAATGGGCCAATACCAACTGCTTGTATTGGCGGACAATGTCTATAACATCGTTTTTACCCATTGCTGTACCTCCTTCGTTTTGGTGAGCAGCTCTTTGCATCTTGTCTCCGACAATGACTCACCGATGGACTGTTTGTAGGACGGATAACGTGCTTCGATATTGAGCGGCATCAACTCTCCGACAAAACTTTTCTGCTCATCGCTCAGCAATTGCCCCAATCCGCAGCTTTGCGCAATGTTGATCAAGTTGTGAGAGAACGGAGCTGGTTCTTCCTTATGGCTGCTCCAGTAGGCCTTGAAGATCTTTTCGATGACCTGATGGCACATATAGCCGACATACAGCCACCGGCCGGTACGCAGCATCGCATCGGCTGTATCCATATCGTAGTCAGATAATTCTGTCCAGTACTTGACCTTGTCCAAAACCATACTTTTGCAAAGATACGATAATTTACAACAAATACAAGCGGCTGCCAAGACGCTGTTTGACTTCACCGGAACCTTTCCGGAATATAAATATCGGGTCGGGGCTTGCCGAAGATCATCTCGTAGAGGTCGTCGAACTGGCCCCGTTCCCAGTAGCCGACCAGTTCTTCGAGGTCCTTGTCCTCGCCGTATTTGTCGTAGGGCTGCTTGAGATTGCCCTTGAACACTTTGGCCACACCTTGCCAGAAACCGGCGGTCGTGCCGCCCAGGTAGCGCTTGAGGATGTAATAGGGTGTCTGGCCGCATTCGCGGTCGATGAGCCGGATCATCATCAGGCCCTGCTTGAGCGTCAGCTTGCGGAAGAGCGGATCGAATTCGTTGATCAGGTCGTCCTTCATCTTGTTGAGGTACTTGTCCTGCTGGCGCTTGGTGTAGTGGTCGGCCGCAAAGAGGCTGTCGGTCTGGTTGATGACCCGCGCAATCAGGATGGCGTAGGGGTAGGCCTTGCTGAAGTTGTGGACGCGTTTGTAATATTTCACCCAGTTGCGGCGGCTCATCGTCTGCTTCGGATGGATGACGGCCGGTGGCAGTTCATCCATGAAGATCGTGTCCCCCTTGTAAACGTAGTACTCCATCACCTTGAGCTCGCGCCGGTTCGACTGGGCGTGGGCGGAAGGCGCCAGAAGTGCTGCCAGAAGCACGGAGAATACGAAAATAACGGTCCTTTTCTTCATTTTACCGGGGCAAAGGTAGGATTCTTTCGGAAAAAAAGTTAATTTTACCAGATAAATCCATTTCTGCCGATGTTCGACCTTGCAAATTTCACGCCGTGGACCCTGTTTTCCGATGTGGGCATCCTCTGTGGCCTGCTGCTGATCGGGAAGTTCCTGAGAGTAAAAATCCGTCTGATCCAGAAGCTTTTCATTCCGCCCAGCCTGCTGGCCGGCCTGCTGGGACTCATTTTCGGGCCCAACGGCCTGGGTTGGCTGCCCCTCTCGGGCAACATCGGCACGTACGCTGCCATCCTGATTGCGGTGGTCTTCGGCGCTCTTCCGCTGTCTTCGCCCAGTTTCAAGGTCAAGGAGGTTGCGCGCAGGGTCGGTCCGATGTGGGCCTTTTCCCAGCTTGGAATGCTTTTCCAGTGGGCGGTGATGGGGCTCTTCGGCCTGCTGGTGCTCCGGCTCATCTGGCCGGATCTCAATGCAGCGTTCGGCGTGATGCTTCCGACCGGCTTCTATGGCGGACACGGTACGGCGGCCGCCATCGGCTCGGCCTTCGACGGTCTGGGCTGGGACGAAGCCACGAGCCTGGGCATGACCACGGCCACCATCGGTGTGATCGTCGCCATCCTGGGTGGCCTGCTTTTCATCAAGATCGCCACGAAGAAGGGTCAGACGTCGTATCTGGCCGATTTCAACCAGCTGCCCGACGAATACCGCAGCGGCCTGCTTCCCGAAGACAAGCGGGAACCCACGGCAATCGGCACGACGTCGCCGATTTCCATCGATTCCCACATGTTCCACTTGTCACTGGTGATCGTTGCGGCCTTCGGCGGCTACATGATGAGCAAGGGCGTCAAGATGGCCTGGCCCAAGCTTGAGCTGCCGGTCTTCAGCTGCGCCTTCGTGGTGGGCATGCTCATCAAGTTGGCCTTCAACAAAGCGGGTGCAGCTACCTACATCGATCCGAGGACGACGGGCAGCATCAGCTCCTCCGCGACGGACTTGCTGGTGGCTTGTGGCGTGGCTTCCATCAAGCTGGGTGTGGTTGTCAAATATGCCGTTCCGCTGGTTGTCCTGACCCTGGTCGGCATTGCCGTCACCATCTTCACGGTCTTCTATTTCGGCCGGCATCTCAATCAGAAGGACTGGTTCGAGAAGTCGATCTTCGCCTGGGGCTGGTGGACCGGCACGATGGCCATGGGTATCGCCCTGCTGCGGATTGTCGACCCCAAGCAGGCCAGCCGGGCCATGGACGATTATGCACTGGCCTACCTTCCCTGCGCCCCTGTCGAAATCCTGCTGATCACGTTCGTACCCATCCTTTTCGCCGCAGGCCAGGGCCTCTGGCTCATGCTGGGCTGCCTCGTGCTCTCGCTGCTGATCCTCGTGCTGGCCAAACGGCTCAAGTGGTGGGTTCCCGGGGAAAGGCAGAAATGAAGAAAGTTCCAATTGTCCTGGGGGCATGGGCGTTAGCGGTCCTGCTGATTGCCTTGCTGGTGGTCAGCATGGATTTTTCGTTTGCGGAAGCGCTGCTGATCGGCGTGCTTTTCCTTCCCGGGGCATTGGCATCTCGCTTCTTTTTGTCGAAGATATCCTTCGAAACACAACGTGAAGGTGTCCGGAATTCCATTTTCGTGTTGCTGGCTATTCTGGTTGCCGAAACGTTTCTGATCGTGCTGGTCAACATCTATATCCTTCGTCTTCGCAACATTCGTCTCTGGGGTTACGACGGGTTTCCCCCTACGCTTTTCAATCCTGTCTTCCTCGCAGGCGTCTTGACCTTGCTGGTGGTGGGAGACTGGGCATTGAAGCGATATCTGGAAAAATGTTTTCCGTCCATCGAAGAGCCTGTCCGTTTCATCTCCGACCGTCACCCTGTCACCTTGCTTCCAAAAGAGATTCTCTACATAGAGTCTAACGACAGGGAGGTGATGGTCTATGCTTCGGCCGGACGCCGTTTCCGCAACAAGACAGGAATCACGCAGTGGGAAAACATCCTGGGTACAGATTTTGTCCGGATCCACCGCTCTTATCTTGTGAATCGCTCGTACATCACCGATGTTACAAGCGATTCCCTTAAAGCCGCCGGCACAACACTGCCTCGTTCCCGGAAGTATAGGAAGTTATTGGCTTGACAGGGGGATTCAACCGCGGTAGAGGGGGATTCGACAGGCCGGATTCCAGGTTCTATATTGTATCTTTGTGTTCGAAATTAAAAGTCGAACCATGTCTGAATACACGCTTTCTTTTTTGTCCGTTACCCTTCCACAACTATTTGTTCAGGGAGGTTTGTTTACGATGTCTCTAATTACGATCCTGCTGGTATGCCTTCTCTTTGCGGCGTGGAAAGCCCCAGCCTGGGTAAAGGAAATCGGGATTGCAACGCTTGTCGTAGGTCTTATCAGTGTGGCATTCGGTTGGTATAATGCTGCCAGTGCCTTGGAAATGACAAACGGAGAGATTACACCCTCCTTGCTATGGGGTGGTATCAAGTGCCACATGGTCATTCTGATTTACGCACTTCTCGTCTATCTTGTCTCCCTTATTATCCGCATCGTCCACAAGCCGCGGCTGTTATAGCCGTGAATATCCAATCAGTTGAATCAGTTTAACAGTATATGCCATGAATAATAATCGATCTATTTTATGGATGTCATTCATTACAGTCATCTCATTGACTGTATCTTCTTGCGGAAGCCGGCAGCTGGATGCCCTGAATCCGCTTGAAACGGCGGTTGAGGTGACAGATCTGGCGGAAGTCGCCGAGGTTACAGCACTTGTCCCGTTGGAAGAAGGAGAGGGCAGTGTGTTGACATATCCAAGCAAGATGCTGCTCTTGCCGGACGGGACAATGGTCGTCAAGGATAGCGGCGGGAAGGTCCTGGCATTCTCGCCGGAAGGCCGTTTTGTCTGCCGCGTGGGCGCGAAGGGCCGTGGGCCGGGAGAATATACGTCCGTTCAGGACATCTGCTATGATGACCGCAATCGTACGGTTTGTATCCTTGACCGGGGGAAGATCCTGCGCTATCACGCGGCTGACGGTTCTTTCGCCGGCGAAGTGGAAATTCCCAGACATAATTACGATGAATTTGCGCCGGACGGGCAGGGAGGATTCTATCTCTTCGCGGCAGCTCCCGACAGCGACAGCTACGATTTCTCGGAGACATTCAATACCGTGAGCCGGATTCCCGCCGAAGGCGGGCAGCCGACAGAATCTTTCATCCCGCGGAAGGACTATATCATGAACACTTCGCTGATCAGCCGGGCCTGGGATGGCGGCTATTATCTCAGGCCGCTGGAAGGGGAAGGCGTATTGTACCGGCTCGACAGGAAGATTTCGCCTGTGCTGCGGGTGGATTTCGGCAGTAAAGCGATGCCGCAACACTATATGATCAACAACGGGATGCCGGATTTTGCACGCTATATGATGTCTGATTATTTCAAGAACCTGCTTTATGTCCACGACACGGGTACGATGTGGTACTTTCAGGCTATCGGGCCCAAGGCGGTCGGGTATCACTTTGTTTTTGCCAAATCAACAGAGAAAGGGATTATGTGGAAAGAAGTCAATGATGGCGATACGCCTTCAATCGTGATGGCCTCCGACAAGGATTCTTTCTATGTAATGATCTTTACGCCGGCCCAGTTCCTTGGGATGGATCCGGCTCGGCTGAGTCCCGTCAACCGGCTTGTGGTCTCGGCTCTCAAAGAGACGGGCTTTTCTTTGAACAATAATCCGCTCATAGCCAAGATTCATTTTAAAATCTAAGAATTGGGCTGCCTAAGAAACAGACTGCTTTTCGGGAGTATTTCTTGTTACGGTGTTGCTGATCCGGGATAAATTCATTAACTTGCATCGTTTATCATGAAGGTTATTGGATTATGAAAGATATGAGAAATGTATTGAAACTGCTGCCGGCGCTGCTGCTTTTTGTGGCGCTGGGGTTTACGGCGCAGACCGATGAGAATGCAGAACTGCTCCGCCGCGCGGAAAAACTGCACAATAAGATCATCGCCATCGATACGCACACCGATACGGCGCTGCAGTTGGTGAAGAAGGATGTCGACCTGTCGAAGGTGCAGGGCGACTTCGCCAAACTGCGCGAGGGCCGGGTGGACTGCTGCTTCTATCCGATCTTCGTGGACCAGGGCCCGCTGACGGACGCCTCCCGCGACTCGGCCTATCAATGGACCATCGACAAGATGAAGGCCATCCGCGCTTACATCCAGGCCCGGCCGAAAGAAGCGTCCATCGCTTTGACGGCCGCAGATATCGTAAAAAACAAAAAACGCCACAAACTGAGCCTGGTGATGGGCATCGAGAACGGCTATCCCATCGGGAAGGACCTCTCCAAGCTCAAGGATTTCTATGACCTGGGTACGCGCATCGTCACGCTTTCGCACAACTACGACAACGACATCTGCGACGCCTCGCGCTACCCCGAGAACACCTGGGGAGGCCTCTCGCCCTTCGGCAAGGATCTGGTGCGGGAAATGAACCGTCTGGGCATCATCGTGGACTGCTCGCACGCTTCGACCTCCACACTCTACGACTGCCTGGAAGTGAGCACGGCCCCCATCATCTGCTCACACTCCTGCGTCTATGCCATCAAGGACCATCCGCGTAACCTGACGGACGAGGAGATCAAGGCCATCGCCGCGAAAGGCGGTGTGATCCAGGTCACCACGGGCCGCTGGGCCCTCTCCTGGCTGCCCCGCGACCAGGTGAACATCAGTACTTTCTGCGACCATGTGGAATACATCCGCCGGCTGGTGGGCGTGGAATACGTGGGCATCGGCACCGACTTTGACGGCGGCGGCGGCATGAGCGGTCTGGAAGACGCTTCGAAGATGAAGTACATCACCGTCGAACTCATGCGCCGCGGCTGGACCGACCACGAACTCGAGCTCTTCTGGGGCGGCAACCTCCTCCGCGTGATGCGCGCGGTCGAAAATGCAGCCGGGAAATAAGTTTTAGTTTTGGCTAACGGCCTGCGTTGTCAGGAAGTTAAGTAGCAAAAATTTTTGTCGAAAATTTCGCAAAAGTTTTTGCTATTTGTTTTTTTTGTGTACCTTTGCAACCCTGTATCTTATGCCTGAAGTGGGCTAAGATCTTGAAAATTAGAAGTTTAAGATATTTTTAAGTAATAAGGCTATGTTACAACCTAAGAAAACCAAGTTCAGAAGACAGCAGAAAGGTCGGATGAAAGGCATCGCCCAGCGTGGCAGCCAGCTGGCCTTCGGGTCGTTCGGCATCAAGACGATGGAGAGCTGCTGGCTCACCGGTCAGCAGATCGAGGCCGCCCGTCAGGCTGTCGTCCGTTACATGAAGCGTGAAGGTAAGATCTGGATCCGCGTATTCCCCGACAAGCCGTATACCAAGAAGCCGGCTGAAGTCCGTATGGGTAAAGGTAAAGGTAACCCCGAAGGTTTCGTGGCTCCCATCACCCCGGGCCGTATGATCATCGAAGCCGAAGGCGTTCCGATGGAAGTCGCCAAGGAGGCGCTCCGTCTCGGTGCCCAGAAGCTCCCCGTCACCACCAAGTTCGTCGTCCGTCGCGACTATACCGAATAATCCTTTAGGAGAGTAAGGCAATGAAAAGAAAAGAAATCGAAGAGATGGCGGTCAAGGACCTGCGCGAGCGTCTCGAAGTCGAGAAGCAGAATCTCAACAAAATGAAGATGAACCACGTGATCTCCCCGCTGGAGGACACCTCGGCCATCAAGAAAGCCAAGACCGACATCGCCCGTATGATGACCATTCTGGCAGAGAAAGAGAAACAGAACTAAATAGAAATTGTCCCATGGAAAGAAATCTTCGTAAAGAAAGAATCGGCATCGTGGTCAGCAACAAGATGGATAAATCTATTGTAGTTGCTGTGAAGACGAAGGAGAAGCATCCGATCTACGGCAAGTTCGTGAACAAGACCACGAAGTTCGTCGCCCAGGATGACAAGAACGAATGCAGCGAAGGCGATACGGTCCGCATCATGGAAACCCGTCCACTCAGCAAGACCAAACGCTGGAGATTAGTTGAAATCGTAGAAAAAGTCAAATAAGATGATACAGCAAGAATCACGTTTGTTGGTGGCTGACAACTCGGGTGCGAAGGAAGTCCTCTGCATCCGCGTGCTGGGCGGTACCCGCCATCGCTACGCCACCGTGGGCGACAAGATCGTCGTCGCCGTCAAGAGCGCCATTCCGGGCGGCAACGCCAAGAAGGGCTCCGTTTCCAATGCCGTCGTCGTCCGTACCAAGAAGGAAATCCGCCGTCCGGACGGTTCCTATATCCGCTTCGACGACAACGCCTGCGTGCTGCTGACCAAGCAGGACGAGGTGGTTGGCACCCGCATCTTCGGCCCCGTGGCCCGCGAGCTGCGCGAAAACTATATGAAAATCGTTTCACTGGCCCCTGAAGTGTTATAAGGAGGAAGAAACAATGGCAAAATTGCACATCAAGAAAGGCGATACGGTATACGTGAACGCGGGAAACGACAAGGGTAAAACCGGTAAGGTCCTGTCTGTGAATACCGAGAAGAGCCGTGCCATCGTTGAGGGAGTCAACATGGTCAGCAAGCACACCAAACCCAATTCCAAGAACCCGCAGGGCGGCATCGTCAAGCAGGAAGCCGGCGTCCACATCTCGAATCTGCAGGTCGTCGATCCCGTCAAGGGCGGCGCTACCAAGATCGGCCGTCGTCTGAACGACAAGGGCAAACTCGTCCGCTACGCGAAAAAATCTGGTGAGGAGATCAAGTAATGGCAAAGAAAGAAAAAGCACCCGCCGTCCCGCAGGGCCCCACGATGGCCGAGATCGGGTACGTCCCTTCCCTTCAGAAGAAGTACAAGGAAGAGATCGTTGACAAATTGATGAAGGAGTTCAAGTACTCCACCGTGATGCAGGTCCCCAAGCTCACCAAGATCACCGTCAACCAGGGCATCGGCAGCGCGACCCAGGACAAGAAGCTCGTTGAGGTCGCCCAGCAGGAGCTCACTACCATCACCGGCCAGAAGGCCGTCCAGACTGTATCCCGCAAGGATATTTCCAACTTCAAGCTCCGCAAGGGCATGCCTATCGGCGTGAAGGTCACGCTCCGCGGCGTGCGCATGTATGAGTTCCTCGAGCGCCTGGTCGCCGTTTCGCTCCCGCGTATCCGCGACTTCAAGGGTGTGTCCGAGAACTTCGACGGCCGTGGCAACTACACCATGGGCGTGAAGGAGCAGATCATCTTCCCGGAAATCGACATCGACAAGATCACCAAGGTCATGGGTATGGAGATCACCTTCGTCACCACCGCTACCCGCGACGAAGAGGCCTTCGCCCTCCTGCGTGAATTCGGCATTCCTTTCAAGAATATCAAACACAACAATTAATAAGAGGTATGGCAAAAGAATCGATGAAGGCACGTGAAGTCAAACGTGCGAAGATGTGCGCCAAATATGCGGAAAAACGCAAAGCCTTGAAGGAAGCAGGCGACTGGGCTGCCCTGGACAAGCTCCCGAAGAACAGCTCCCCCTGCCGCCAGCACAACCGTTGCTCGATCACCGGTCGTCCGAAGGGTTACATGCGCTTTTTCGGCATCAGCCGCATCCAGTTCCGCGAAATGGCCTCCAAGGGTCTGATCCCGGGCGTCAAGAAGGCTAGCTGGTAACAGATACAGTTCACTTATTATATTAACAAATTGGATATCGGGCGTCGCGCCGAGGCTTTTTCCGAGTGACGCCGGGATTCACAAAAACAGAAACAAAATGACTGATCCAATTGCAGATTACCTGACCCGCGTCAGGAATGCCTATTTCGCCGGCCACAAGACCGTCGAGGTTCCGGCATCGAAAATGAAGCTCGAGATCACCCGCATTCTCCACGAGAAGGGGTACATTCTCGCGTACAAGGTTGTCGAAGGCAAACCTTGCAACACCATCAAGATGGCGCTCAAGTACCATCCGGAGACCAAGAAAGCAGCCGTCAAGAAGCTGATCCGCGTCAGCTCCCCGGGTCTGCGTACTTACACGGATGTGGCTAACATGCCGCGCGTGCTCAACGGACTGGGCATTGCCATCCTCTCTACATCCAAAGGTATTATCACGGACAAAGAGGCCAAGGAACTCAATGTCGGTGGTGAAGTAATTTGCTACGTGTACTAATTGTTAACAAGTAAAATCGAAGAATAATGTCAAGAATCGGTAAATTACCTGTAAACCTGCCCTCTGGCGTTGCTGTTTCGGTCAGCGACGACCACGTGGTCACGGTGAAAGGCCCGCTCGGAACGCTGTCCCAGAAGATTGACCCGGACATCGAAGTCTCCGCAGACGGGGGAGTTCTTACAGTTAAACGTCCGACAGATCAACCTCGCCACCGTTCGATGCACGGCCTCTACCGCGCCCTGATCCACAACATGGTCGTAGGTGTCTCTGAAGGTTACACTGTCAAGCAGGAGTTGGTCGGCGTGGGTTACCGCGTGGAAGTGAAAGGTCAGGTCGTGATCTTCAGCCTCGGTTACTCGCACGACATCCAGTTCTGCCTGCCCGACGAGGTGAAGGCCGAGGCCGAACCCGTCAAGAAAGGCCAGAACCCTGTGTTGGTTCTCAAGAGCGCTGACAAGCAGCTGCTTGGTCAGGTGGCCGCCAAGGTCCGCTCGCTGCGTAAACCTGAGCCGTACAAGGGCAAGGGTATCAAGTTCGTCGGCGAACAGCTCCGTCGCAAGGCCGGCAAGAGTGCTTCTGCTAAATAATAGGAGATCAAGTTATGGCATTGACTAAATCAGAAAGAAGAGAGCGAATCCACCACCGCATCCGCAAGGTGGTTAACGGCACGGCCGAACGTCCGCGCATGGTGGTGTTCAGAAGTAATAAACAGATCTACGTCCAGGTGGTGGACGACACCAAGGGTGTGACCCTGGCTTCCGCAGCGTCCAATGACAAGGCGCTCGTCGAGGCTTGCAAGGGCAAGACCGGTGTCGAAGCGGCTGCCGTCGTCGGCAAGGCGATTGCAGAGCGCGCCATCGAGAAGGGCATCTCCACCGTCGCTTTCGACCGCGGAGGTTACCTCTATCACGGAAGAGTCAAAAGTTTGGCAGACGCTGCCCGTGAGGGTGGCCTTAAATTCTAAGCACTATGGCAGATATCAATGTTAAGAAAGTAAAGACTACGGACCTTGAACTCAAGGACCGCCTGGTGGCCGTCCAGCGCGTCACCAAAGTCACCAAAGGTGGCCGTCACTTCAGCTTTGCTGCCATCGTGGTCGTCGGCGACGAAAACGGCGTCGTGGGCTACGGGCTTGGAAAAGCCAACGAAGTCACTACGGCTATCTCCAAGGGAATCGAGGATGCCAAGAAGAACCTTGTCCGCATCCCGCTGAGCAAGCAGACCATTCCGCACGAGCAGTCGGCCAAGTTCGGCGGCGCCCGCGTGTTCATGAAACCTGCGGCTCCCGGTACCGGTGTGAAGGCCGGTGGTGCTATGCGTGCCGTCTTCGAGTCGGTGGGCGTACACGACGTCCTGGCCAAGAGCAAAGGCAGCTCGAACCCGCACAACCTCGTCAAGGCGACGGTCGCCGCGCTCACCGAGATGCGCGACGCCTACACCGTGGCAGGTCTCCGCGGCATTCCCATGAACAGAGTATTCAACGGTTAAGGAGGAAAAAGAAATGGCAAAGGTCAAACTTACCCAGATCAAGAGCAAGAGCGGCGCTACGAAGCGTCAGATTGCCAACCTCACTTCGCTCGGCATCCACCGGATGCACCAGAGCGTCATCGTGGAGCTCACCCCGGTCACCGAAGGGATGATCGAGCGGGTTGCTCACCTTGTCACTTGTGAACCCGTCAATGAATAGGAGGAATGTCCATGAAACTCAATAATCTTACCCCTGCAAAAGGTTCGGTCCATTCTGAGAAGCGCGTCGGTCGCGGCCCGGGTTCGGGTCTCGGCAAGACCGCCGGCCGTGGCAGCAACGGTGCCAAGTCCCGTTCCGGCTACGCCCGCAAGATCGGTTTCGAAGGCGGTCAGATGCCTATCCAGCGCCGGCTTCCGAAGTTTGGTTTCAAGAATCACAACAGAGTTGAATACAAAGCCGTCAACCTGTCTGCCCTGCAGACCATCAGCGAACGCTACAACCTCGCTGCCATCGACGTTGACGTACTCATCAGCGCAGGCTACGCAGCCAAAGGCGACCTGGTCAAGATCCTCGGCAACGGGGAGCTCACGGCCAAGATCGATGTGACTGCCGATGCCTTCTCCGCTTCTGCTATCAAGAAAATCGAAGAGAAAGGCGGTACCGTCACCAAACTCTAAACGCCCTGCTCCATGAAACGGTTTTTTCAAACGATAGCCAACATATTCAAGATTGAGGATCTTCGCAAGCGCCTCATCTATACCTTCCTTCTGATCGTAGTGTACCGTCTCGGCAGCTACATCGTGATTCCGGGTATCGATGCCACGCAGATCGCTGCCCTGCAGTCGAAGACTTCGGAAGGCCTGGTCGGCCTCTTGAATATGTTCTCCGGTGGTGCTTTCGGTAACGCATCCATCTTCGCGCTGGGTGTGATGCCGTACATCTCCGCGTCCATCGTGATCCAGCTCCTGGGCGTTTTCCTTCCGTCCTTCCAGCGCCTCCAGCGCGAGGGCGAAAGCGGACGCCGCAAGATGAATCAATACACGCGTTACCTCACGATCCTGATCCTGGCCATCCAGGGCCCGGCCTATGTCGCGTCCCTGCGTTCGACCCTGCCCGCCGAGGCGTTCGTCACCACGATGAGCGGCTGGTGGTACGGTGTCTTCGCCACGCTGATCCTGATCGGTGGAACGATGTTCGTTATGTGGTTGGGTGAAAGAATTACAGACCGCGGCATTGGTAATGGTATTTCCCTGATCATCATGGTGGGTATCATCGCCCGCCTTCCGCAGGCCCTTTGGATCGAAATCTCCGAGAAGTGGACCACCAGCATGGGCGGTATGCTCGTGCTTGTCGTCGAACTGGTCATCCTCTTCCTGGTCTTCGTCGGTACCATCGCGCTTGTGCAGGCGGTCCGCAAGATTCCCGTACAGTATGCCAAGCGTATCGTTGGCAATAAGCAGTATGGCGGTGTCCGTCAGTACATTCCGCTGAAGATCAATGCGGCCGGTGTGATGCCGATCATCTTCGCGCAGGCGCTGATGCTCTTCCCGCTCATCTTCCAACGCTTCACTGCCACCAAGGGCCTGGCCGCTGTCATGAGCAATACGAACGGCTTCTGGTACAACTTCGTCTATGCCATCATGGTCATCCTGTTCACGTACTTCTACACCGCTATTACGGTGAACCCGACCAACATGGCAGAGGAAATGAAGAAGAACGGCGGCTTCATCCCGGGTTGCAAGCCTGGCAAGAAGACGGCCGAGTACATCGATGCCGTGATGTCACGCATCACGCTTCCCGGCTCCATCCTGCTGGCCCTTGTCGCCATCCTGCCTGCCTTCGCGCGGCTCCTGGGCGTCAACGGCCAGTTTGCACCCTTCTACGGCGGCACCTCGCTGCTGATCCTTGTGGGTGTGATCCTGGATACCCTCCAGCAGATCGAGAGCCACTTGCTTATGCGTCACTACGACGGTCTGATGAAGACGGGACGTCTCAAGGGCCGTTCGGGTATGTAAAGGCGAGTGTGAATGTAATTTTTGATAGATTCGTCAATGATCAGACTTAAATCCGAAGAAGAGATCGCAGTGCTGCGCGAAAACGCCCTGATGGTGTCGAAGACACTGGCAGAGGTCGGCCGCCACATCGAGCCGGGTATCACGACCAAGGAGCTCGACGTGATTGCCGAGAAATACATCCGCGGCCTCGGGGCTGTCCCCGGCTTCCTCGGTTACGAAGGATTCCCCGCTACGCTGTGCCTGTCGGTCAACGACGTGGTGGTGCACGGCTTCCCTTCTGCCTACAAGCTCAAGGAAGGCGACATCATCTCGGTGGACTGCGGCACGATCTACCGGGGATACTTCGGCGACTCGGCCTACACCTTCCCGGTGGGTAAGGTGGACGCCCGGACCCAGCAGCTGCTCGATGCCACCAAGCACGCGCTTGAGCTCGGCATCCAGCAGGCTGTGGCGGGAAACCGCACGGGCGACATCGGCGAGGCGGTCCAGTCTTATTGCGAAAACCTCGGTTTCTCCGTCGTCAGGGAGCTGGTCGGACACGGTCTGGGCACCGACATGCACGAAAGCCCGGAAGTCCCCAACTACGGACGGCGCGGACACGGAGTGAAGCTTCGCGAAGGCATGGTGATCTGCATCGAACCGATGATCAACGCCGGTCGCAAGGAAGTGTATCTCGATGACAACGGTTGGGCCGTCCATACGGCCGACGGCGCCAAATCCGCTCATTTCGAGAAGACGGTCGCTGTCCGCCATGGCCAGCCCGAAGTGCTGACGACCTATGAATTTATTGAAAACGGAATTTGTTAAACCATACGTTTTGATATATGCCGAAACAATCAGCGATTGAAAAAGAAGGAACCATTATCGAGGCCCTGTCGAATGCGATGTTCCGCGTCGAGCTGGACAACGGCCACGTGATCATCGCCCACATCTCGGGCAAGATGCGAATGCATTACATCCGGATTCTCCCGGGAGACAAGGTGAGGGTCGAAATGTCCCCGTATGATTTGACAAAAGGAAGAATATCTTTCAGATACAAATAAAAATTTACAACAATGAAAGTCAAGACATCCATCAAGAAGCGTAGTGAGGATTGCAAGATCGTAAAGCGCAAAGGCCGCTTGTATGTCATCTGCAAGAAGAATCCGAAATTCAAGATGCGCCAGGGATAATCTTATCAATTTGTAAACAAATAAAGAAAAAATAGATTATGGCACGTATAGCCGGAGTAGATTTACCCAACAACAAGCGTGGAGTCATCGGTCTGACCTACATTTACGGAATCGGCCGCAGCTCTTCCGAAAAGATCCTCGGGACGCTCAACATCGATCCTGACATCAAGGTCAAGGATTGGAACGACGAGCAGATCGCGGCAATCCGTGGAATGATTGCCAACGAATTCAAGATTGAGGGCGAGCTTCGCTCCGCCACTCAGCTCAACATCAAGCGACTGATGGACATCGGTTGCTATCGCGGCATCCGTCACCGTCTCGGCCTCCCTGTCCGCGGCCAGAGCACCAAGAACAATGCCCGTACCCGCAAGGGCCGCAAGAAGACCGTGGCCAACAAGAAGAAAGCAACGAAGTAAGGTTTAGATTATGGCAAAGAAAACTACAACAAGCAAGAAAAGAGTTGTCAAGGTTGACGCTTATGGTCAGGCCCATATTTCGTCGACTTTCAACAACGTGATCGTCACGCTGACCAACAGCACGGGTCAGGTCATCAGCTGGTCTTCGGCCGGTAAGATGGGCTTCCGCGGTTCGAAGAAGAACACGCCGTATGCCGCCCAGGTCGCCGCGCAGGATTGCGCCAAGGTCGCCTACGACCTCGGTCTGCGCAAGATCAAAGCGTATGTCAAAGGACCGGGCGCCGGTCGTGAATCCGCCATCCGTACCCTCCACGGTGCCGGTATCGAAGTGACCGAGATCATCGACGTCACCCCGCTTCCGCACAATGGCTGCCGTCCGAAAGGCCGTCGTAGAGTCTAACGTTTAAAGTATTGAAATTATGGCAAGATACACAGGTGCGAAAACCAAGATAGCCCGTAAGTTCGGTGAACCGATCTACGGCCCTGACAAGTATTTTGAAAAGAAAAACTACCCTCCGGGACAGCACGGACTGGCCAAGAAGCGCAAGAAGACTTCCGAGTACGGTACCCAGCTGGCTGAGAAACAGAAGGTGAAATACACCTACGGCGTTCTCGAGCGTCAGTTCCGGAACCTCTATGGCAAGGCTAACAGGATGAAGGGCCGCACGGGTGAAAACCTGCTCATGCTCCTCGAATCCCGTCTCGACAACCTGGTTTACCGCATGGGCATCGCTCCGAGCCGCGCCGCCGCCCGCCAGCTGGTCTCCCACTGCCACATCACCGTCAACGGCGAGGTCTGCAACATTCCGTCGACCATCGTCAAGACCGGCAGCATCGTGGGTGTCCGCGAGCGTTCCAAGAGCCTCGAAGTGATCCAGGACAGCCTCAACGCCTCCGCAGGCAAGTACCCCTGGCTCGAATGGGATGCCAGCCGTCTCGCCGGCAAGTTCGCCAACCTGCCTGAACGCAGCGAGATTCCTGAAACCATCAACGAACAGTTGATCGTCGAGTTGTACTCCAAGTAATAAAATCCAGAGAAATGGCCATTTTAGCATTCCAGAAACCGGACAAGGTGATCATGCTCGATGCGAGCGAGACCTTTGGTCGTTTCGAGTTCCGGCCGCTTGAACCGGGCTACGGAATTACCATCGGCAACGCGCTGCGCCGCATCCTGCTCTCCTCGCTGGAAGGTTTCGCCATCACCTCGATCCGCATCGACGGTGTCGCCCACGAGTTCGACACCATCCCGGGCGTCATCGAGAGCGTCATCGACATCGTCCTCAACCTGAAGCAGGTTCGCTTCAAACGGATGATCGAGGATGTCGACAGCGAGACGGCGACCATCACCATCAGCGGCAAGCAGGAATTCACCGCTGAAGACATCTCCAAGAATCTCTCTTCCTTCAAGGTCCTCAACCCCGAACTCCACATCTGCTCGATGGAGCCCACGGTGAAGTTCGTCATGGACCTTCGGATCGGAAAGGGCCGGGGCTACGTTCCGGCCGACGAGAACAAAGTCGAGCTTGCACCTGTCGACACGATCGCCATCGATTCGATCTTCACGCCCATCAAGAACGTGAAGTACACGATCGACCCGTGGCGTGTCGAGCAGAAGACCGACTACGAGAAACTCAACCTTGAGATCACCACGGACGGCTCCATCCATCCGAAGGATGCCCTCAAGGAAGCAGCCAAGATCCTGATCTACCACTTCATGCTCTTCTCCGACGAGAAGATCACCCCGGAGACCCCGGTCGAGGTGGAGAACAAGGAGCTCGACGAAGAGGCGCTCCGCATGCGCCATCTGCTGCTGACCAAGCTCTCCGATATGGAACTTTCCGTCCGGGCACTCAATTGTCTGAAGGCGGCCAATATCGATACCTTTGCAGACCTGGTCTCCCACCAGCGCGGTGAGCTGATGAAGTTCCGCAACTTCGGCAAGAAGTCGATGAACGAGATCGAAATGCTCATCGAGAAAGTGAAGCTGGGCTTCGGCATGGATGTCACCAAATATGGCATCGAGCCCAAACCCAGGCCGGAGGAAGATCCGGAGGCTGCAGGCAGTGCAGAAACAGAAACTGATACAGAACCCGAAACAGAAATAGAAGAAAATGAGGCATAACAGGGCAATTAATCATTTGGGACGTCAGAGCGGTCACCGCAAGGCGATGCTGGCCAATATGGCCTCCTCGCTGATTCTCAGCAAGCAGATCGAGACCACGGTCGCCAAGGCCAAGGCTCTCCGCACGTATGTCGAACCCCTGATCACCAAATCCAAGGAAGATACGACGCATTCCCGCCGTATCGTGTTCAGCTACCTGAAGCAGAAAGAGGCCGTCAGCGAGCTCTTCCGCGTGGTTGCGCCGAAGATCGCCGAGCGTCCGGGCGGATACACCCGCATCGTGCGTACCGGTTTCCGCGTGGGTGACGCGGCCGACATGGCTATCATCCAGCTGGTTGACTTCGCCGAAGGCGGCCAGGCTCCCGAGAAGGAAGTCAAACGCGCTTCGACCCGTCGCAGCGGCGGTCGCAAGAACCAGGAAGGAGAAGGCAAGGCGACCAAATCCCGCAAGGCCAACTCCCCGAAAGCAGCGAACGAGAACGCGACGAAAGCCGCTCCCGCTGCCCGCAAGGTCCAGGCTCCCCGCAAGAGCGGCAATTCCTAAGACAGCAACGTCATCCCCGGCTTGACCGGGGATCTCAAAAAAATATCGGTGGTCCGCAAAGACCACCGATATTTTTATTTCGCCTGCGGCTCGTGCTTGTACTTGAAGACGGCAGCGAAAAGGATAGCCAGGACCAGGGCGAAGAGGGCGAAGACGTACCAGGCGGACGACCAGCCGCTCATCAGTTCGGCACCGGCCTTGCCGGCCGTGTAGTGGTTGACCACCGCCTGCGCGCAGAGCGAACCGATGGTGGCACCCAGGCCGTTGGTCATCATCATAAAGACGCCCTGTGCGCTGGAACGGATGCGCTCGTCGGTGTTCTGGTCCACGAAGAGCGATCCGCTGATGTTGAAGAAGTCGAAGGCCACGCCGTAAACGATCATCGAGAGAATGAACAGCACCAGGCCGAAGCCTGTCGGCGAGCCGGCGCCCAGCAGCCCGAAGCGCAGGAACCAGGCCACGAAGGAGATGAGCATCACCTTCTTGATGCCGAAGCGTTTCAGGCAGAAGGGGATCAGCAGGATGCAGAGGGTTTCGGAAACCTGGGAGATCGACGAGAGGAACACATTGTTCTTCACGGCGAAGGCGTTTGCATATTCAGGCAGCTTGCCGAAGTCGTCAAGATACGGAGTGGCGAAGCCGTTGGTCACCTGGAGGCACATGCCCAGCAGGAAGGAGAAGATGAAGAAGATGCACATCTTCGGATCCTTGAATAGCGTGAAAGCCCGCAGGCCGAAGGCATCCACCAGCGAAGAGGATTTCTTCTCGCGGTTGACCGGGCAGTTCGGCAGGGTGAAGGCGTAGAAGGCCAGGATCAGGCCCCAGGCCGCCGAGACGAAGAGCTGGTTGTGGTCGTTCTTGAATCCGGTGAAGTTGACGATCCACATCGAAAGGATGAAGCCGATGGTGCCGAAGACACGGATGGGCGGGAAATCCTTGACCGTATCCATGCCCGCCTTGGTGAGGGCGTTGTAGGAAACGGAGTTGCCCAGGGCGATGGTCGGCATGAAGAAAGCAACGGCAAGGGTGTACCAGGGGAAGATCTGTCCGAACTGGATGTCGGCGCCGTAGCGTTTTCCCATAAAGCCGGCGACGGCCATGAAAACGGCAGACAGGAAGTGGCAGATGCCGAGCAGTTTCTGCGCCGGGATCCAGCGGTCGGCGACGATGCCCATCAGGGCCGGCATGAACAAGGAGATGATGCCCTGGATGGCGAAGAACTGACCGATCTTGGCGCCCATGCCCACGCGGCCGAGGTAGATGCCCAGCGAGCAGAGGTAGGCTCCCCAGACCGCGAAGATCAGGAAGTTCATCACGATCAGTCTCAATTTGAGGTTCGATTTGGAATCCATAGGTGTTGTTATAGGTTTTTATTTCGGTGCGAGTTTGTAGAGGATCACGGCGACGATGGCGAAGAGGATGTTGGGGATCCACAGGGCGAGCGCCGGCGAGGCGATGATGCCCTTGGTGACGAACATCTGGCTGAACTTCATGAAGAGGATGTAGGAGAAGCTCAGCGCCAGTCCGATGCCGATATTCAGGCCCAGGCCGCCCCGCTTCTTGCGGGAGGAGAGCGACACGGCGATGACGGTCAGCACGAAGGCCGAGAAGGGCATCGCGATGCGGCTGTTTTTCTCGATGAGGGAACGTTTGATCAGGGCGTCGCCGCGCAGGCGCTGCACTTCGATCAGGTCGTTCAGGTCCCGGCCGGACATGGATTCCACGGCGTTCTGCCGCCGGTAGAAATCTTCAAGGGTGAGGTTGATCACCGTGTCGAGCTGCCGGCCGGTGCGCACCATCTCGGATTCCCCGTAAAAGTCGCGGATGAAGTAGTTCTTGAGGGTCCAGCCGCCCCGGGTGGAATCCCAGGCAGCGGATTCGGCCGAGATCTTGGACACGATCTTGTGGTCTTCGATGTGCTCGAGGGTGAAGCGGTAGGCCGTGTTGGCCCAGCGGCTGAACTGCTCCACGTACACGAATTCGCCCGGCGCGATCTGGTAGTGGATGTTGCGCATATTGTCGGCCGCGATGGCCTGGGTCTTGATATATTTGTTCTCGAAATCGAGCCGGTGCTTGTTGGCGGGCGGGATCACATAGAGGCCCAGCAGCAGCGACAGCAGGGCGATCACCCCGGCCGAGAACATATAGGGCGCCATCAGCCGGCGGAAACTGATGCCGCCCGCCAGCATGGCGACGATTTCGCTGTTCTGGGCCAGTTTCGAAGTGAAGAAGATGGCGGAGATGAAGACGAACAGCGGGCTGAAGCTGTTGACGATCCAGGGAATGAAGCCCGCGTAGTAATCGAAGACGATCTCCTTGAGGGGAATCTGCTTGGTCAGGAACTTGTCGATCTTCTCGCTCAGGTCGAAGATCACCACGATCAGCACGGCGATCAGGATGATGAACAGGAAGGTTCCGAGGAACTTCCGGATGATGTAGCGGTCGAGTATCTTGACGTGGGGCGTTTGCATCGGGCGTGTCAGAGTTTGGTGTCCAGGCGGCGGACCATCTGTTCTTTCCAGGGGCCGAAATCGCCGGCGGCGATGTGGGCGCGCGCCTGGGCGACCAGGTCGAGGTAGAAAGCCAGGTTGTGCAGGCTGGCGATCTGGGCCGCCAGCATTTCGCCGGCGACGAACAGGTGCCGCAGATAGGCCTTGGTGTAGGTGCGGTCGACAAAAGACGTACCATGGGGGTCGATCGGCGAAAAATCGTCGGCCCATTTGCGGTTCTTGATGTGTATGACGCCCTCACTGGTGAAGAGCATGGCGTTGCGGCCGTTGCGGGTGGGCATCACGCAGTCGAACATGTCCACGCCGCGGGCGATGCCTTCCAGCAGGTTGGCGGGCGTTCCCACGCCCATCAGGTAGCGGGGCTTGTCGGCCGGCAGGACGGGATGGAGGAGTTCCAGCATCTCGTACATCTTCTCAGTGGGCTCTCCCACCGCCAGGCCGCCGATGGCGTAGCCTTCACGTCCAAAAGCCACGGCGTGCTCGGCTGCCCTGAGGCGCAGGTCGGGATAGACGCAGCCCTGGACGATGGGGAAGAAGGTCTGGCTGTAGCCGTAGAGCGGCTCGGTCTGGTCGAAATGCCGGATGCAGCGCTCGAGCCAGCGCTGGGTCAGGCCCAGCGACTTTTCGGCGTAGCGGTAGTCGGCGTCGCCGGGGCAGCATTCATCGAGCGCCATGACGATGTCGGCGCCGATGATCCGCTGCGTATCGACGTTGTTTTCCGGCGTGAAAATGTGCCGGGATCCGTCGATGTGCGACTGGAAGATGCAGCCCTCTTCGGTGAGTTTCCGGCTCTGGGCGAGCGAGAAGACCTGGAAGCCGCCGCTGTCGGTCAGGATGGGCCGGTCCCACGCGGTGAAGGCGTGGAGGCCGCCGGCCCGGCGCAGGATGTCGAGGCCGGGGCGCAGGTAGAGATGGTATGTGTTGCCCAGGATGATCTGGGCCTTGACGTCTTCTTTGAGTTCTTTATGGAAAACGCCCTTCACGGAGCCGACGGTCCCCACCGGCATGAAGATGGGGGTGTCGATCGTACCGTGGTCGGTGGTGATCCGGCCGAGCCGGGCGCTGGTCGCGCTGTCTTGTAAGCGGAGCTCGAATTTCATTTTTTTGGTAATTCAAGCAAAGATAGGTAAAATTGGTATATTTTTCGTTAACTTTAGCAGGCAAAACCGAGTTTGCGATGAAACGATTGCTTTGGACGGTCGCCCTGCTGACCGCATTTGTCTTTACCATGAACGCTCAGAACAACTATGCACGGCTCTGGTCGAAAGTCCAGAAGGCAGAAAAGGAAGGCAAGCCGCAGACCGCGGCGGGCTATCTCAAGGAACTGGAAGAAGCTACCATCAGGAATGGCGACGAGCTCGAACAGCTGGTCGTCTCCGAGGCGCTTTACAACCAGCTGCGCGAGTACAACTGGAAGGAGGCCAATGCCTACTATCCGAAGTTCAGTGCCCTGAACCAGCGTATGATGCGTGACAGCCTGGACGCGTATGCTGTCAAGTATAAAGACCATCCGCGCGTGATGAAGCTGCTCTTCCGGCAGCTGGAAAACCACAAGCAGGAAGTGGACCGGCGCCGCCGCTACGGCGCAACCGGTGCAGACTATCTGCGGATCCGGCAGGAAGCCTCCGAACTGCTGAAGCACAAGTATGTCGGAAGCTATCGCGGCAGCATCCAGTCCGTCATCGACGGGATGGACAGCCACGGGATTTCTACCAGCCATCACGAGACGATGGCGCCTTCCGACACGGTGCCGTACACCCTGTACACGCGCAATGTGCGCGCCGTGGAGTACAAGGTGTACCGCCTGCTCGACGACCGGCTTTTCCAGGATGGCTTCAAGGATTCTTCCGAGGAAACCCTCCGCAAGAACGCCACGCTCCTGTCCACGCAGTCCTTCCGGGATTTCACCTGCGACTACAATATCGATGAGGAGCACAAGGTCACGGTCGCTTTTCCGCTTCCCGGTGTCTATGTGGTGCGTTTCACCGTGACGGAAGCGCGCGATCCGAAAACGGTCCGCAAGGATTCGGAGTGCTGCGAACAGGTCTTCGTCAGCAATGTCGCCGGGGCGATGCGGCTCCGCGAAGGCCGGGCGGAAGTCTATGCGGCCGACTGGCACACGGGCAAGCCGTTCGGACAGGGCAAAGTCAATATCTACAAGAATCTCTATAAGAGCGCCGGCTCGGCCATCCTCAGGCTGAATCCCTGGAAGACGGACCGTTTCCAGGGCGAGGGCTTCCAGGCCATCGATGCCGGAAAGGCTGTTGGCGATACGGAAAACAGCTATATGATGCGCATCGAGGCGGGCGATGACCGCTACGCCCCGCTGTTCGGCCAATTCTGGCATCCCTATGTGCGCCCGCACCGTTACGAACGGGTCGTCCGCTACGAGCAGGCGCGGATCTTCACCGACCGGGCGCTTTACAAACCGACCGATTCCATCCACTTCAAGATCCTCTGCTTCAAATCCGACCAGACCAAAGGCGAAGTTTCTGCCGGCGTCGAACTCCGCATGACGCTCCGCCACCAGTCGGAAGACAAGCCGGTCGATTCGCTGCAGCTGGTCACCGGCGAGATGGGTTCGGCCGCCGGGGTCTTCACCCTGCCCGAAGGGGCCAAGAACGGCATCTACATCCTCGAAGCGGAAGGGAAGACGATGAAGCGCATCCGCGTGGAAGAATACAAGCGCCCCACATTCACGGTCTCGCTCCAGCCCATCGCCGAGCCCATGTGCTATGGTGACGTGGTCAAGCAGGGCGGACAGGTGCGCAGCTATGCCGGTTTCTCCGTCTCGGGCAGTGAAGTGTGGTACCGGGTCCGCCGGACCACCTACAGCCGGACGAGCCATCGCTATCTGGGCAACGACCTGCTGATGGAGGGGACCGTCATTTCGGACGGAGACGGGCGCTTCGAAGTCGCCTTCCCGGCAGAACGGCCCTATTACAAGGATTATGAGAACGACCTGTTCTATTCCACCTACGATATTGTCGTCCAGGCCACCGACCCGCAGGGCGAGACCCACGAGACGTCGATTTCCGTCCCGGTGGCCGATATTCCGGTCGAGCTGGAGGTCCGCCTGCCGGACAACGAGCATTTCGAAGACCGGCTCATTGTGGATAAGGACAAGGTCAAGGCGGTGACTATCGGCGGTTCCACGCTCAACGGCACGCCTTACCCCGCACCGGTCACCTGGCAGGTGACGGATGCGGAAGGCCGGGAAGTGACGGCCGGCAGCTGCACGGCCAACGAAGCGGTCGCCTTCGATTTCGGCTCGCTTCCTTCGGGCGATTATGTGCTCAAGGCCCGCACGGAATTCCGGGGCCGGGAGATCACGGCCGAGCGCAAAGTCGTGGTCCTGAGCACCGACGACCGGAAGCTTCCGTTCAAATCCACCTATTTCTACTATCCGGTCAAGACAGAGGGTGCCATCGAATTCGTGCTCGGCACGACCGAGGATGACCTCTATCTGGAACTGGAACTCTTCGACAACGACAAGCAGCTCTACCGGGAAAGCGTGCATCTGCAGAATGAGATGCGCAAATTCGTCCTTCCTTACAAGGATTCGTACCGCAGCGCCGTGAAGATGTCGGTCTTCGGTATCCGGGAGGGCAGGGAACTGGACTATACCTATCAGTTCACCCGTCCGGGCGACGTCCGGCTCGACGTGGCCGTCGAGACCTTCCGCGACAAGACCACACCGGGCAGTGAGGAGACGATGGTCGTCCGCGCCCCGGCCGGCAGCGAGCTGGCCGTCTCGATCTACGATGTGACCAGCGACCGCTACGGGGCCAACTCCTTTTCCTTCCATCCGCTTTCGGAATATGTCTCCATCTCCCGTCCGGACATCGTCACCTCCCTCTTCGGCGGGGGCCTGTATTACGCCCGCAACGAAGCCATGATGATGAAAACCGCAGGTGCCGTGCTGATGCGGGACGATGCGGCGCCGATGGCCCTGGAAGATGCGGCTGCCGTAGAGTCGGAGGAATCGGCTGCCGATGAAGACGGCGGCGGAACCGGGGAAGAGACGCCCGACTTCGAGGCCCGCAGCAACTTCAGCGAACTGATCGCCTTCTATCCGCAGATCCAGGCCGATCCTTCGGGCCGGACCGAAATCCGCTACAAGGCGGGCGACCTGCTGTCCACCTTCCGGATCCTGGTGCTGGCGCACGACAAACGCCTGTTCGTGGGCGACGCCGCTGCGGAGTTCGTGGTGCAGAAAGAGCTGATGGTCCTGCCCAACGTGCCGCTGTTCGTCACCGAAGGCGACCGGCTGGTGCTCAAGAGCAAACTCGTGAACCTCAGCAACCGCGAACTCAAGGGGACCGCCTATATCGAACTGCGCGATGCAAACGGGAAGAAGCTGCGGCTCAAGGGCCTCGAAAGCCAGAAACGGGCGCTGCTCGCCGGTGCGCAGGACGAAGTGTCCTGGACGGTCGAGGTGCCTGGCGGGACTTCGAAGCTCACGGCCAAGATCTGGTTTGCCACACCCACTTCAAGCGACGGCGAGCAGCACGAGATCACAGTCATGCCCGCCACCGTCACCCTTACCGAGGCGGCTTCCTTCATCCTGGGTGGAAAGCATGACCACAAATACTACGAGAAGCAGCTCCGCAAGCAGTTCGGTGCCGCCAATCCGAAGATCGAATATGCCGAATACTCGACGCTCGACGCGGTGAAGGAATCCCTTCCCCAGGCGGCCAAGCCCGCCAGCGACAATGCCATTGCCTGGACCAACCAGCTTTACATCAACCAGATGCGCAATTATGTGCTGGCCGACGATGCGGCGGCTTACCAGCCTTTCCGCAAGCAGGCCTTCTCGAAGCTGAAGACCTTCCAGCACAGCGACGGCGGCCTGCAGTGGTTCCCCGGCATGGAGTCCAGTACGATGGTGACCCTCTATTTCCTGGAAAAAGCCGGACAGCTGCGCAGCGTGGGCGCGTTTACCCCGGAAGAGGATGAACTGAAACTCATCCGCCGGGCCCTCGACTATATCGACGGGCGCATCGCCCTGCAGGGGACTTACAAGGAATTCCGTCCCTTCACGCTGATCCGCGACTTTGCGGTGCGCAGCCTCTGGTTTGACATCCCCATGCGCGAGGACGCGGCAGCCGTGTACAAGCGTTTCATCGACGGGACGGAAGAAGGCTGGCAGAAGATCTCGATCCTCGAGAAATCCCAGCTGATCAACACGCTGCTGCGCGCCGGAAAGACGCCGTACGACGACAAGCGCTTCGCCCGCAGGGTCAAGCTCCTGCGCGAAAGCCTCAAGGACTACGCCGTGGAGAATCCCACCGTGGGATGCTACTTCCCCAATGCGGTGATGCCCTTCCGCGGGCTGATGAACAGTGAGATCTATGCCCACGCCCAGCTCATCGAGACCTTCGGCCGCCTGGGCGAGAAGAAGATGGTGGACGGCATCGCCCAGTGGCTCCTGCTGCAGAAGCACAATCAGGCCTGGGAGAACACCGTTGCCACGACCGATGCCGTGCACGCCCTGGTGTCCAGCAAGGCCAAGGACCTGCGGCTGGGCGCCGTCTATTACACCTATACCACCCGGCTCGACCGCGTACAGGCATCCGCCAACGAACTGTCCGTGACCCGGACCTTCGTCAATGCGAAGACCGGTGCGGTGCTCTCGGACGGCGATCCGCTGCATGTGGGCGACGAGATCATTGCCACCTATGCCATCTACAACAGCGAGAACCGCAGCTTCGTGCAGATGCGCGCCATGCGTCCGGCCTGCTTCTACCCGCGCGACGAGCGTTCGTATTTCACCTGGTACGGCTACTACCGGGAAGTGAAGCCTTCCGAGACCAATTACTACTGGGAACTGCTTCCCGAAGAACATATCACAGTCCAGGAGCGCTTCTACGTCCAGCAGGAAGGAACGTTCAACAGCGGCCTGGTCGAGATCGAATGTCTCTACGCCCGCGAATACCGCGGCCACACCGATGCCGTAACCCTCACTTCGAAATAATAACGTCATCCCCGGCTTGACCGGGGATATAAACCTGAACGATATGAAGAGAGTATTCCTTTTATGCGCCGCCCTGCTGGTCTTTTCGCTTTCGCAGGCCCAGGATGCCGGGACCCTGCTTAAAGAGAACCCCGAACGCTACGCCGGCGTCCACCACAGCTATGAAGCGCCCGCCGTGATGGCCGACACGCCTGCCCCGAAAGGCTACGAGGCCTTCTACGTGAGCCATTACGGCCGCCACGGGAGCCGCTATCATACCTCGATGAACACCGTCACACGGGTATCCTATCTGTTCGACGGACTCGATTCCCTGGGGGTTCTGTCGGCGGAAGGCCAGGCGTTGCACCAGGCACTCAAGGCGCTGGAGCAGAGCCATGAAGACCAGGCCGGCTACCTGACGCTCCGCGGCGGCCGCGAGCACCAGGGCATCGCGCAGCGTCTTTACGAGCGGGTGCCGGGCGTATTCGCCCAGAGCGGCCGCGACCGCGTGGTGACCGAATCCAGCTACGTGCAGCGCTGCATCCAGTCCCTGGCCAATTTCACGATGATCCTCAAGGCCGATGCGCCGCAGCTGCGCTTCGACATCTATGCCGGCGAGCGTTTCATGAAACACATCTCGCCGGGAACGTCCGTGCCGCGCAACCGCTCGCACAGCGCCGTCTTCGATTCGGTGCTCAACGCCCGTTTCAATCCGGACCGTGTGATGAATGCCTGGTTCAACGATCCCTGGACCGCCGCGCAGCATTTGGGAAAATACAGTGTGCGCCAGTTCGTCTACTATGTTTTCTATGCCGGCGGCATCAACCAGTGCCTGGCCGACGACTACCCGGACCTGCCCGACATCCTCGGCTTCTTCACCGAAGACGAGCTGTACAATCTATGGTACTGTGAGAACCTGTCGCATTTCGACTCGATGGCCAATACCCTGGAGAACGGCTGCCGCTTCAATGAGACCGGCCGCAAGATCATCGCCGACTTCGTGAAGAAAGCCGATGCCGCCATCGCCGGGAACGACGTGGCCGCCGACCTGCGTTTCGGCCACGATTCGGGCTTGCTGCCGCTGCTCAGCTACCTGCGCCTGGAAGGCTACCAGGAGACGATCTCCATGACGCAGGCGGCCGAACGCGGCTGGTACAGTTTCCAGCAGATGCCGATGGGCTCCAACCTGCAACTGATCTTCTACCGCGACAAGCGCGGCGACGTGCTGGTGAAAATCCTCCGCAACGAGCAGGAGACTACGATTCCGGCGCTCAAGCCCTATAAGGGCCCCTACTACCGCTGGCAGGACCTGCGGGCGTATTTCGAGCGTTTGCCGTAACGTACAGCCGAACAAGGGATAAGCAAATGCATACTTTGCCAAAAAAGCACATCGTCATCCTGGCGGCGGGTGATTTTCCGCGGGCGGAGGCGCCGCTGCAGGCGCTCCGGGAAGCGGACCTGCGCATTTGCTGCGACTCGGCGGCGGAGGCGCTGGTGGCGCACGGCATGGAACCCGACCGCATTGTCGGCGACCTCGACTCGCTGTCGCCGGCCTTCCGGGAACGCTTCGCCGAGCGGATCACGCATATCAGCGAGCAGGATGACAACGATCTGACGAAGGCCTTTCACCTGTCGCTGCCGCTGTCGCCTTCGCGCATTACGATCGTCGGGGCGACGGGCCGGCGGGAAGACCATACGCTGGGCAACATCTCCCTGCTGCTCGACTATGCCCGCGAAGCGGCGTGCCCCGTGACGATGCTCACCGATTACGGCCGTTTCGAAGCCATCTTCGACACGGCTACGCTGCCGTCCGTTCCCGGGCAGCAGATTTCGATCTTCGCCTTCGACAATACCCTGACAATAGAATCAGCCGGGCTGAAATACCCGACCGGTCAAGTCTGTTTCGACACACTCTGGAAGGCGACGCTCAACGAGGCGCTTTCCGCTTCCTTCACGCTGACGCTCTCACACCCTTCAGGCGTCCTGCTGTTTTTCGCCGACGCCTGACAGACGGGACAGGCCGGCCCGCTGTAGGCCCGAGTCGGCGAAGCGCCGTTCGAATTCCTCTTCCGGGAGCGACGCCCAGTCGGCGTCGCTCATCGTTTCCAGTTCGCGGCGGTGCGTCTCGAACTCCGGGAGCGGCGTCAGCGGCTTGTCCCACGGGCAGGCGCGCATGCATTCCTCGCAGCCGAAACGCCAGCCACGGCGGTGCGCCGCGGCGGCGAGGTCTTCCGGCAGCGGCTCCTTCGACTCGATGGTCAGGTAGGAGATGCAGCGGCGGGCGTCCAGGTCGAAGGGGGCGCGGAGCGCGCCCGAAGGACAGGCCCGCAGGCAGGCGCCGCAGGCGCCGCAGCTGGTGGCGGCCAGCGGGGCGTGCGGCGCAAAGCGTTCGGCGGGGATGTTGCAGATGATCACGCCGATGATGGTCCGAAGGCCGTACGTCGGGGAGATGAAGAAATTGTTCTGGCCGATGAAGCCCAGGCCGGCCTCGACCGCCCAGAAGCGTTCGAGCACCGGAGCGCTGTCCACAAACGGCCGGCCGGCGAACCCCGGGAACTGGGCCTCCAACTCTTTCATTACGGCAAACAGCCTGTCTTTGACTACCTTGTGGTAATCTACGCCCTGGGCGAAACCGGCGATGCCGCCGGCTGCCTGGCCGTAGGGCGCCAGGAAGCAGAGTACGCTCTGCGCGCCGGGCACCAGCAGGGCCGGGTCGAAGCGTTTCTCGAGGTTGCGGGCCAGATAGCCCATGTCACCGTTCCGGCCTTCCGCCAGATAGTTTTCGTAAGCGCGGCGGCCTTCTTCAGCTACAGTTTTTACCTTTGCGGCGCCGAAATCCAAGAAACCGTATGCACGTTCATCGAATTTTATTAAATTTGTGGGCAAAATCGAAAAAACAGTAAATTAATAAAAGTATGAAACGGATTCTTGTGGTTGGAGCGGGCGGACAGATCGGTACCGAACTGGTCCCGTATCTCCAGCATATTTATGGCGAAGATAATGTAATTGCGGCAGATTTGAAAGACGAACTGGTCGAAAAGCTCGGCCGCACGGCCATTGCGGAGAAACTTGACGTGCTCGACGAGAAGAAATTCGACGAGCTGGTGGTCAAATACAAGGTCGATGCGATCTATAACCTCGTCGCGCTGCTCAGCGCCAAGGGCGAACACATGCCCGGCGTGGCCTGGCACCTGAACATCACCGCACTGATCAACGCGCTCAATATCGCCCAGGCGCACAAATGCTCGATCTTCACCCCGAGTTCCATCGGCGCCTTCGGCCCGAACACCCCGCACGACAATACCCCGCAGGACACCATCATGCGCCCGAACACCATCTACGGCATCTGCAAGGTGACCGGTGAACTGCTGAGCGACTACCACTACCAGCGCTTCGGCGTAGATGCCCGCAGCGTCCGCTTCCCGGGCATCATCTCCAATGGCGCCCTCCCCGGCGGCGGCACCACCGATTACGCCGTGGAAGTGTTCTACGAGATCCTCAAACCGGGTCACCACTACACCTGCGAAGTGCCCGAAGACAGCTATATGGACATGATGTACATGCCCGACGCCCTTCGCGCCGCCGTGGAAGTGATGGAAGCCGACCCGGCCAAACTCGTGCACCGCAACAGCTTCAACATCGCCAGCATGAGCTTCTGCCCGAAAGAGCTGTTCGAGGTCATCAAGAAGCGCATTCCCGATGCCACCTTCGACTACAAGGTCGATCCGGTGAAGGCCGCCATCGCCGACTCCTGGCCCAACAAGATGGACGACTCCTGCGCCCGCGCCGAGTGGGGCTGGAAACCCGAATGGGACATCGACGCGATGGTCGACGACATGCTGAAGGTCATCGGCGAAAAACAACAGAACGCCTGAAGAGCCATCGATTTTCGCTCTGGAGGTTAATCTTCTGAAAATGAGCGATTTCATGAAAGTAGCCCCTCCTGTCTAGGGAGGGGCTACTTTTTGTAACCGGCTGTATATCTTACTGTTGATCTCCAGCACCCAAAATCGGCGCGCTATTCGAAGCGGGCACGTTCGGGCTCGCGGAAGCCCAGGAGGAAGGCGCCGATGTCCATCCGCTTCTTGCCGGCCAGCTGGAGGTTGAGGATGCGTAGGGCATCCTTGCCGCAGCGGACTTCCAGGAAGGTCTTTCCGTCGCTGGTGATGTGGCCGGCCGGACGCGGATCGTCCTCGGCGCAGCGCACGACGTAGCTGTCGTAGATCTTGATGCCCACCTGGGTCCCGTCTTCCTTGACCAGCGTGGTCCAGGCGGCCGGGTAGGGGCTTAGGCCGCGGATGAGCAGGCTGGCCGTGCGGGCGCTGCGGCTCCAGTCGATGTGGCAGTTGTCGCGGGTGAGCTTCGGCGCGGGCTTGAGGGTCTTGTTGATGCCGAGCGTCTGTTCGTAGGGTTTGGCCCGCCGGTTTTCGATGGCATCGACCGTCTTGAGCACCAGGTCGGCGCCGAGGGCCATGAGTTTGTCGTGAAGCGCCCCGGCGTCTTCGTAGGATTCGATGGCGCAGGATTCCTGGAACAGGATATTGCCGGTATCGATCTGCTCGTCGAGCAGGAAGGTGGTCACGCCGGTAAATTTCTCGCCGTTGATGATTGCCCAGTTGATCGGGGCCGCGCCGCGGTACTGCGGCAGCAGCGAGGCGTGCAGGTTGAAGGTGCCCAGGGCGGGCATCTGCCAGACCTCCTTGGGCAGCATCCGGAAGGCGACGACCACGAAGAGATTGGCTTTCAGGGCGGCCAACTGTTCGAGGAAGGCCGGATCCCGGAGTTTTTCGGGTTGCAGCACGGGGATGCCGTGGGCGACGGCGTATTGCTTGACGGCACTTTCGTGCAGGGTCAGGCCGCGGCCGCTGGGTTTGTCGACGGCGGTGACGACGCCGGCGATCTCATAGCCGGCCTGGATGAGTTTGTCGAGCGGGGCCACGGCGAATTCGGGCGTGCCCATATAGACGATGCGGATCTTGCCGCCGCCTTTGCGGAAGAGATTCATGAAACGATGGTAGCGTTTGGACATCCAGCGCCCGATGCGCCGGAAGAATTCCTTGTAGGAATCGGGGTTGAAGAGCGAAGAGTCCTGCGTGGACTTGCGGGTCAGCAGGATGGCGACCGGCAGCAGGACCAGCGTGGAGACCAGGGCGCCTTCCCACGGGGTCAGGGTGCCGCTCTTGGTGGCCAGTTTCCGTCCGATGATGTCGATGATGTAGTAAATCAGGTACAGGAGGATCGAGATGACCACCGGCGTGCCGAATCCGCCTTTCCGGATGATGGCGCCCAGCGGGGCTCCGACGAAGAAGAAGATCAGGCAGGAAAGCGACAGGGTGAACTTGATGATGGATTCCACGTCGATGCGCCGGATCATCCCGATGTTGTAGCTGGTTTCCCTTTCGAAATTCTTGACCTGCTCCTCGCCGAGTTCGGCCTTTCCGGCGGCGGAGCGCCGGGCCCGCTGCAGCTGCTCGGGCGTGAGCGTGGCGGTGAGGCTGTCGAGGTTGAAGTCGCCCTTGTAGGTCTTGCTGCGGCTGAGCGCGGTGTCGAGCTGGTAGAGATAATTCATGCCCACGGTGCTGGCAAAGCGCGGAAGCTGCTTGCGGACAAGGGTGTCCACTTCCCGGCTGATGGAGTCGCGGTCGGTCTGCAGGCGTTTGAGGCCGAGCGATTTGAGCTCGTCGCCGTAGTTGTCTTTCTCGGAACGCTGGAAGCGATAGTTGTTGAGCTGGATGATCAGCTGCTGCTCGTCGAAGCGCAGGCGGCTGAGCTGGAGCGTCGTATCGCGGAAGTTCATCTTGTTGTTCTCGGTGTAGGAGCAGCCGTGGTAGAGGTCGAAGATCAGGTTCTCCTTGTCGGGCGTGATCTCGATGCGTCCGCTGTCGGCCACGGTCATGTTGACGTTGCCGGTGTTGGCGGTGTGGTCGTAGATGATCAGGTCGTACATCATGCCGCTCTCCTCGTTGCGGTCCTCCACGCGGAGGATGTAGCCGTCGATGCCGTTGTAGAAGATGCCGGTCGGGATCTTGATCTCGTCGCGCGTGCGGGTGATGTCTTCCTTGAGGGTATAGACCTTGTTGAAGGCGTAGGGGACCAGCCGGTCGGCCACGAAGAAGGCGCCCACGGTGATCAGCGCGGAGATGACCACCAGCGGCATCATAATGCGCATCAGCGAGATGCCGGCGGCTTTCATCGCCAGCAGCTCGTTGCGTTCGCCCAGCCCGCCGAGGGTCATGATGGAGGCCAGCAGGGTGGCCAGCGGAATCTCGTTGGGAAGCAGCGTGCAGGAGGCCCATCCCCAGAACTCGAAGATGACGCCCAGGCTCAGGCCTTTACCCGCCAGGTCGTTGATGTACTGCCAGATGAACTGCAGCGACAAGGCGAACATGACGATCATGAAGACCACCAGGAAGGGGCCCATGAACTTCTTGATCAGGTAAAGGTCGAGTTTCTTCAAAACAGCGTCTTATTTGGTGGCGGCGGCGAGCAGCTTTTCGAGCGCTTCGCTCAGACCAGCAAGATTCTTGCCACCTGCCGTGGCCAGGCCGGGCTGTCCGCCGCCGCCGCCCTGGATGCATTTGGCTGCGTCCTTGACGTCGGCCTGGGCGTTCTTGCCCGCCTTCACCAGGTCGGGGGAGTACATGAGCAGCAGCTGCGGCTTGCCGCCCGCCTCATAGGCCGCGGCCACGACGAGTTTCTCCGTCTCGTTCTGCAGCATGAGGGCGGCATTGCGGAGCATCTGCGGATCGGCGCTCCGGTCGATGACGATCACGCGCCGGCCGTTCATTTCCCGGGCGTGGGCGATCAGATCCTGTTTGAGCAGGACGGTCCGCTCGCGGATGACTTCCTCCATCTTCTTCTTGTAGTCGCTGTTCTCGTCGATCATCTTGCGGATGGCTCCGGCCAGGTCGGGGACGTTGTTGAAGAAAGCCTTGGCTGCGCGCAGGGAATTCTCCATCGCATCGACGGCCATTTCGGCCTCCAGGCCCGTGACGGCCTCGATGCGCCGGATGCCCGCCGCGATGGCCGATTCGCCCGTGATCTTGAAGAAGCCGATGGTGCCGGTGGCGCGGGTGTGGCAGCCGCCGCACAGTTCCACGCTGTCGCCGAAGCGGACCACGCGGACGCGGTCGCCGTATTTCTCGCCGAAGAGGGCCATGGCGCCCTGGGCGCGGGCCTCCTCCATGGTCGCGTCGCGTTTCTCGCAGAGCGGGAAGTTCTCACGGATGAGCGCGTTGACGCGGCGTTCCACCTGGTCGATCTTGTCGTCGCCCAGCCGTTCGAAATGCGAGAAGTCGAAGCGGAAATACTGGTCGCAGACAAACGAGCCCTTCTGCTCGACGTGCGGGCCGAGGATCTCGCGGAGTGCCTGGTGGAGCAGGTGGGTGCAAGTGTGGTTGTTGGCGATCTTCTGCCGGCGCACGCCGTCCACGCAGAGCTTGAAGCTGCCTTCCTGGGCGGCGGGGATGCGTTCGGCGATATGGATGGTCAGGTTGTTTTCCTTGACGGTGTTGAGGATGCGGATGACTTCCCCGTCGGGGGCCGTGAGGGTGCCGGTGTCGCCGACCTCGCCGCCCATTTCCCCGTAGAACGGAGTGCGGTCGAAGACCAGCTGGAGGAATTCCTTGTTCTTGGCCTTGACGGTGCGGTATTTCATCAGCGTGGCCGTGGTCTCGAGGGCGTCGTAGCCCAGGAATTCACATTCGGTGAAGGGATGCAGTTCCACCCAGTCGCCGTTTTCCACGGCGGTGGCGTTGCGGGCGCGCTCCTTCTGTTTGCCCAGTTCCACGTTGAAGCCGTCCATATCGACCTTCATGCCGTTCTCGGCGGCAATCAGTTCGGTCAGGTCGATCGGGAAGCCGAAGGTGTCGTAGAGCGTGAAGGCGTCCGTTCCGGCGATGACCTTGCTCTCGCGGCTCTTTTCCATAATCGTGTCCATCAGCCGGATACCCTTGTCGAGCGTGCGGAGGAAGGCTTCTTCCTCTTCCTTGATGACGCGCTCCACGAGCTGCTGCTGGGCCACGAGTTCGGGATAGGCCTCGCCCATGTCGGCAATCAGCTGCGGTACCAGGCGGCAGAGGAACGGCTCTTTCAGGCCGAGGAAGGTGTAGCCGTAGCGGACGGCCCGGCGCAGGATGCGGCGGATCACGTAGCCGGCCTTCACGTTGCTGGGCAGCTGGCCGTCGGTGATGGAGAAGCTGATGGCCCGGATGTGGTCGGCGATCACGCGCATGGCCACGCCCACCTGGCTGTCGGGCACGTAGGTCACGCCGCTCAGGCGCGCGATGGCGTCGATCATACCGGTGAACACGTCGGTGTCGTAGTTGCTCTTTTTGCCCTGGATGGCCATGCAGAGGCGCTCCAGGCCCATGCCGGTATCGACATGGCGTTCGGGCAGCGGCTCCAGCGAGCCGTTGGCCTTGCGGTTGAACTGCATGAAGACGAGGTTCCAGATCTCAATGACCAGGTGATGGCCCTGGTTGACCATCTGCTCGCCCGGGACGGCGGCGCGCTCGGCGTCGTCGCGCAGGTCGATGTGGATCTCGCTGCACGGGCCGCAGGGGCCGGTGTCGCCCATTTCCCAGAAGTTGTCGTGCTTGTTGCCGGGAAGGATCCGTTCGGCCGGCAGGTATTTGAGCCAGTGCTCCCGCGCTTCGCTGTCGGGGCCCAGGCCGTCGGGCTCGTAGCCTTCGAAGACCGTGGCGTAGAGCCGGTCCTTCGGGAGCTTGTACACTTCGGTCAGCAGTTCCCAGGCCCAGTCGATGGCCTCTTTCTTGAAATAGTCGCCGAAGCTCCAGTTGCCGAGCATCTCGAACATCGTGTGGTGGTAGGTATCGTGACCGACCTCTTCCAGGTCGTTGTGCTTTCCGCTGACGCGAAGGCATTTCTGACTGTCAGCCACCCGCCGGGCCGCCGCTGGCGCATTGCCCAGGAAAATGTCCTTGAACTGGTTCATGCCGGCATTGGTGAACATCAGCGTGGGGTCGTTCTTGACCACCATCGGGGCGGAGGGGACGATCGTATGTCCCTTGCTTGCAAAGAAGTCCGTGAAGGTCTTCCTGATCTCTTTGACTGTCATAGACGCGTATTTATTGTAATTTGGCACAAAAATAGTTTTTTTCCGGGTATTTTTCCGTAATTTTGCAAAGATATATCTTCTGATTTGTGCTTGAAATGGCGGGCGAGAAATATATTTTCAACCAGCAGACCCAATCGTACGAGATCGACCGGCGGTCGGTCCGCGCCGCTTTCTACAAGACGGGCGGCGTCCTGCTGGGCGGCCTGGCCCTTTTCCTGCTGTATTTCTTCGTTTTCACCCGCACCCTCGGCCTGGACACGCCCAAGACCCTGCTGCTGGAGCGGCAGAACCGCATCCTGACCGAGCAGCTCGCGCTGCTGGACGGCCGGATCGACGCCGACGACCAGCAGCTGCAGGAACTGGCCCTGCGCGACAACCTGGTGTACCGTCCGGTCTTCGGCATGGAGGAAGTTCCCGCCGCCCGGCGGGAAGCCGGCCTGGGCGGGGAAGACCGCTATGCCGCTTTCCTCGGCCTGGCCCATCAGGACCTGATGGCCGCCTCGGCCGCCCGGGTGGACGGCCTGATGCGGAAAGCCTATGTGCAGTCGGTCTCCTTCGACGAAGTGAAGGTCTATTCCAGCCGGGCGGGCGACATGGCCTCGTGCATCCCCTCCATCTATCCGGTCAATCCCAAGAACGTGCAGATCACCAGCCCCTTCGGGGCCCGCTTCCATCCCATCCGCCAGACCATCGTCTTTCACGAAGGCATCGACCTGGCCGGGCCGGCGGGCCAGCCGGTCTATGCCACCGGCGACGGCGTGGTGGAATCTACCGAGGTCAATTTCTCGGGCTACGGCAACGTGATCGTCATCGACCACGGCTTCGGCTACAAGACCCGCTACGCCCACCTGAAAGAGATCAAGGTGACCCAGGGCCAGGTGGTCATCCGCGGCGACCGGATCGGTACCCTGGGCAGCAGCGGCCTTTCGACCGGCCCGCACCTGCACTACGAGGTGATCTACCGCGGCACGCAGATCAATCCCTGGAATTTCCTCAATCCGGACGTGACGCCGGAAGAATACAATAAACTGGTGCGCGGCAATGGCTAAATATGTATTTGACAGGGAATCGGGCGGCTTCAAGCCGAAACGGGTGAGCCTGCGGGGCGTGTTGCTGGCCATCGTGCGCTATTCCCTGGCCGTCCTGGCGGCCGCCGCCGCGTTTTACCTGGTCTTCGCCCTGGCCTTCAGCACGGAGCGCGAGCAGGAGCTGGAGCGGGAGAACCGCCTGCTGGAAGCCGAATACACGGCCCTGAACGAGCGCCTCGGCCTGGTCGAGGGCAGCGTCGGGCACCTGCAGGACCGCGACCGCGCCATCTACCGCGACCTCTTCAACACCGAAGCGCCCAATTACCTGCTCTCGGCCCAGGACAGCCTGCGGCCTTCGGGCGCCGAGCTGGAAGACATGCCCGAAACCGACCTGGTGTGGGATGCCTATGCGCTCGTCAAACGGATGGAATCCGCCGCCTCGGAGGTGAGCCGTTTCCTGACGGAGATCGATACGACCTTCAGCAGCGGAAGCCTGGTGCCGACGGCCATCCCTTCGATCGTGCCGATCACCCCGTTCTCGCCGGTGCAGACCGGTGCCTCCGTGGGCAAGAAGGTCAATCCTTTCTACAAGACCATCCGCGACCACAGCGGACTCGACCTGATGGCTCCTGCCGGGACGCCGGTGCGCTGCAGCGCCGACGGGCAGGTGGTCCAGGTGGTCCGCAGCGAGAAGGGGATGGGCAATCAGGTGACGGTCGCCCACAAGGGCGGCTTCCGCACGGTCTATGCCCATCTGGCCGACATCCGTGTCTCCCAGGGGCAGAACCTCCGGCAGGGCGCGCTCATCGGCACTGTCGGACTGAGCGGGACCTGTTTCGCTCCCTGCCTGCACTACGAAGTGCTGCGCGACGGATTCGTGCAGGATCCGGTCAACTACTTCTTTGCCGAGCTTTCGCCGGCGACTTACCGTGAAATGATGACGCTCGCCCTGACGACGGGCCAGTCGATGGACTGAGAAACAATAGCTTCTATGGCAGAAAAACTCTATTACAAAATCGGCGAAGTGGCCGCCATGCTGGGGGAGGAAGTCTCCACGATCCGTTTCTGGTCGGATACCTTTCCCCGCTATATCAAGCCGGAACGCAATGCCAAGGGAAACCGGCTCTTCCATCCGGAAGATGTCGAAAACATCCGGCTCATCCACTACCTGACCCGGGTGGAGGGACTGACGCTCGACGGGGCTGCCCGCAAGCTGGACGAGAACCGCGACGGTCTCGACCACAAGCGGCAGATCGTGGAGAAACTCTACGCCATCCGTTCCCAGCTGTCCGAAATCTACGAAAGCATCTGACCATGAAAGCAGGAGAAATCGCAGCCGTCCTGGAGGAATTCGCTCCGCTCCGGACCCAGGAATCCTGGGACAACGCCGGCTTCTGTGTCGGCAGCCCCGAAGCCGAGGTGCACGGGGTGCTGGTGGGCTTCGACTGTACGCCCGCCCTGCTGCGGGAAGCCGTTTCCCGCGGCGCCGACATGGTGGTGACGCACCATCCCCTGATTTTCGGCGGACTCAAGCACATCGATCCGGACGATCCCGTGGGGGAGGCGGTCATCCTGGCTGTCCGCCACGGCATCGTGGTATATGCCGCCCATACCAATGCTGACAAGGCCGAGGGTGGCGTCAATGCCCTGATGGCGGCCCGCCTGGGCCTGGTTGAGCCCCAGCCGCTCGACGAGACCGGCCTGACCTTCATCGGCCTGCTGCCCGAGCCGCTTACCGGCGAGGCGTTCTGCACGTGGGTCAAGGAGCGCTTCGCCCTGCGGGTGCTGCGCTGCTCGGCACCCGTGCCGGAAGTGTTCCGTGTGGCGACCAGTTGCGGATCCGGCTCCTCCTTCGCGGAGGCGGCCTTCCGGGCCGGCGCCGACGCCTTCGTGACGGGCGACGTGTCGTATCACCATTTCTTCGTTCCGGAAGGCCGGATGATCCTCGATATCGGGCATTGGGAGAGCGAGGTGGAGATTGTCTCAAAGTTCGTTACGGTACTTCGGAAAAAAATGCCTACATTTGCAGTTTACACGGCAAAGCAAGAAAACAACAACCCGATACACTATTACTAGCAAGATTATGGCTACAAAAAAGAAGGTAAACAAGATCGTCACTCCGATCGACCAGCGGGAAACCTTCGTTTCCCTGCAGAAGAACATGGCCGACACCGATTCGATCGCGATGGAGCAGAAACTCCATACGTTGTACCGGATCCAGCAGACCGACACCAAGATCGACAAGATCTACCTCCTGCGCGGTGAACTGCCGCTGGAGGTCCAGGACCTGGAGGACGAGATTGCAGGACTCCATACCCGCATCACCAATACCAAGGCCGAGATCAAGGAAATCGAAAAGGCCAATACGGAGCACAAGCATACCATCGAAGAGAGCAAGCACCTGGTCGCCAAGTACGATGCGCAGCGTGACAACGTGAAGAACAACCGCGAGTACGAGTCCATCAGCAAGGAGATCGAATACCAGGATCTCGAGCAGCAGATCGCCGCCAAGAAGATCCGGGAGAACGAAGCCCTGATCTCCGAGAAGAAGCAGATCATCGAAGAGGCCCAGAAATCGCTCAAGGCCCGCGAAGAAGACCTGGTCGAGAAGAAGAAGGAACTCGATTCCATCGTCGAGGAGACGGCCAAGGAGGAGGAAGCGCTGCTCAAGGAGCGCGAGAACCTCGTGGGCCAGATCGACGAGCGCATGATGGTGGCCTACACCAAGGTCCGCGCCAATGCGCACAACAAGCTGGCCGTGGTCACCGTCAAGCGTGACGCCTGCGGCGGCTGCTTCAACAAGATCCCGCCGCAGCGGCGGCTCGACATCGAAGAGAGCAAGAAGATCATTGTCTGCGAGTACTGCGGACGTATCCTGGTCAGCTCCGCTTTCGAGAAGGAGAACTAAACGGTGGCAAGGGCGCCCAAGAACGAAAAGAAGCCGCAGCGGGTGAACCTGGATGCGATCGCCGAGGATTTCGGCGGCCGCAAACCGCCGCAGGCCATCGACATTGAGGAAGCCGTCCTCGGTGCGCTGCTGCTGGAACCGGAGGTCGTGCCCGACGTGCTGGACCAGCTGCAGGCCGACTGCTTCTACAAGGACGTCCACAAGAAGATTTTCGAGGCCATCACCACCCTGTCGGGCCGCAACGACCCGGTCGACATCTTCTCGGTGTCGGACGAGCTGACCAAGCGCGGCGAGCTCGAAGAGGTCGGCGGCATGGCCTACCTGAGCCAGCTGTCCACCAAGATCGGTGCGGCGGCCCACGTCGAATACCATACGAAGGTCCTGCTGCAGAAATTCCTGCAGCGGGAACTGATTTCCATTTCCTACGAAGTGCAGAAGGCCGCCTTCGACGACTCCCTGGCCGTCGACGACCTGATCGACACGGCGGAGGAGCGCGTCTTCACGCTGGCCCAGCGCAATGTCCGGAGCGAGACCAAGCCCATCGCCTCGGTCATCAACCGGGCGATGGAACAGATTCAGGCCAACCAGAAGCGCGAGGACGGCCTCAGCGGCGTACCCTCGGGCTATACCGGCATCGACCGGGTGACCTTCGGCTGGCAGGCCGCAGACCTGATCATCCTGGCCGCCCGTCCTTCCGTCGGTAAGACCGCTTTCGTGCTGACGATGGCCCGCAATATGGTGGTGGACCACCACATCCCCGTGGCCATCTTCTCGCTTGAGATGCCCGACACCCAGCTGGTGACCCGTATCATGATCAGCGAGACGGGCCTTCCCTCGGAGAAACTGCGCGGCGCCAAGAAGATGACGCAGGACGAGTGGGCCCAGCTCGAAAACGGGCTCAACAATCTCTCCCGCGCCCCGCTGTGGATCGACGACACGCCCTCGCTCTCCATCTACGAATTCCGCTCCAAGGCGCGCCGCCTGGTCAACAAGCAGCACGTGAAGCTCATCATCATCGACTACCTGCAGCTGATGACCGGTCCGCCCGAGCTCAAGGGCATGCGCGAGCAGGAGGTGGCCGCCATCTCCCGTTCGCTGAAGGCCATCGCCAAGGAACTCAACGTGCCGATCATCGCCCTGTCGCAGCTCAACCGTTCGGTCGAGACGCGCGGCGGCAACAAGCGCCCGCAACTGAGCGACCTGCGCGAGTCGGGCGCCATCGAGCAGGACGCCGACATCGTGATGTTCATCCACCGTCCGGAATTCCTGGGCGTCCAGGACGAAGGCGGATTCCCCGGCGAGACCGACCTGATCATCGCCAAGCACCGCAACGGCGAGGTTTGCGACGTCAAGATGCGCTTCCTCTCGTCCGAGGTCAAGTTCGTGGACTACAACGACCGTCCCTATGACGAGCCTGCGCAGGATCCGTCTGCCGGCTATACGACCGTGCAGTCTCGGATGAATGCTTATCCCAATGATGATTTCGATCTGTAACCATGGCTAAAGAACGTATCGAACACGAAGGCCGCGTGATTGCCGTTGACAAGGATTATATTTCCGTGGAGATTGTCAACAAGTCGGCCTGCGCCGCCTGTCACGCCAAAGCCGTCTGCGGCGCTTCCGACGAGGCGGTCAAGGTGGTCGAGGTTGCGCAGGATGTCACGACGCTGGCCGAAGACTACCAGGTGGGCGAAACGGTCAATGTGGTGATGCGCTCCGCGATGGGGACGCAGGCCGTGTGGCTTGCCTATGTGGTCCCGCTCATCCTGCTGATGGCCTCCATCCTCGTATTCTCGCTTTGCGGAGCCGGTGAACTCCTTATGGGGCTCGGCTCGCTCGGCGTGGTCGCCCTGTGGTATCTGGGCGTATTCCTGATGAGAAACAAAATTTCCAAAATATTTATTTTTTCAATCGAAAAACAACCTAAATGACTGGAACTATTCTTTTTACGATTGCCTGTCTGGTAGCGCTCGGTCTGCTTTTCGCAGTCGTGCTCTACTTCGTGGCGCAGAAGTTCAAGGTTGAGGAAGATCCCCGGATCGGAACGGTTGAGTCGATCCTCCCCGGCGCGAACTGCGGCGGCTGCGGACACGCAGGCTGTCACGCATTCGCAGAGAATGTCGTGAAAGCTCCGAGCATGGACGGTTTCTTCTGCCCGGTGGGCGGCAACCCGGTGATGGCCAAAGTCGCCGAGGCGCTCGGCCGCGCGGTGGAAGAGAAAGCCCCGATGGTGGCGGTGATGCGCTGCAGCGGATCGCTGGCCAATCGCGCGCGTACCAATGTGTATGACGGCTATTCCTCCTGTAAGGTGATGGCCAGTCTGTATGCCGGCGACACCGGCTGCAAGTTCGGCTGCCTGGGCAAGGGCGACTGCGAAGCCGCCTGCCAGTTCGACGCCATCCACGTCGATCCCGAGAAGGGCATCGCCGTGGTGGACGAAGACAAGTGCACCGCTTGCGGCTCCTGTGTCAAAGCCTGCCCGAAAGGGATCCTCGAGCTTCGCGCCAAGGGATTCAAGAACCGCCGCGTTTTCGTCTCCTGCATCAACAAGGACAAGGGCGCCGTCACCCGCAAGGCCTGCAGCGTAGGCTGCATCGGCTGCGGCAAGTGCGCCAAGACCTGCCCGTTCGGTGCCATTACGGTCGAGAACAACGTGGCTTACATCGACTTCACCAAGTGCAAGATGTGCCGCAAGTGCGTAGAGGTCTGCCCGACGCATGCCATCCACGAAGTCAATTTCCCTCCGAAACCCAAAATTGAAGAAAAGCCCAATGAAGAAAACGTTTAGAATCGGCGGCGTCCATCCGCACGACAACAAGATCTCCGCAGAAGCTGCGATCGAGGTCTTCCCTGCGATCGAGACCGCCTACGTTTCGATGGCACAGCATCTGGGCGCCCCGGCCACGCCGGTCGTGGCGGTGGGCGACAAGGTGAAGGTGGGCCAGGTGATTGCCGAACCTTCCGGCTTCATTTCCGCTTATGTCCATTCTCCGGTCTCCGGTACCGTCAAGTCGGTCGGACCGCGGGCCGACATCGCCGGCAACATGGTCCCGCACGTCGAGATCACGGTCGAGGGCGACGAGTGGATGGAAGACATCGACCGGAGCGACCGCATCATCAGCGAGATTCCCTATTCCCCCGAAGAGATCATCGAGAAGGTCAAGAAGGCCGGCGTAGTCGGTCTGGGCGGCGCCTCCTTCCCGACCCACGTGAAACTCGCCCCGCCCAAGGACAAGAAGGCCGAATGCCTGATTCTCAACGGTACCGAGTGCGAGCCTTACCTGACCAGCGACGACCGCATCATGCGGGAGCGTCCGCAGGAGATCCTCATCGGCGGCGCCATCATGATGAAAGCCCTCGGCGTTACCCGCGGCTATGTGGGCATCGAGGAGAACAAGCCCGCCGCCATCGCCTCGATGACGGAAGCGGCCAAGGCTTTCCCGCAGATCGAGGTCGTCACCCTCAAGAAACGCTATCCGCAGGGCGGTGAAAAACAGCTCATCGACGCGGTCATCCGCCGGCAGGTTCCTTCGGGCGCGCTGCCGATCGACACGGGCGCCGTGGTCCAGAACGTCGGCACCTCGCTGGCTGTCTATGAGGCCGTCCAGAAAAACAAACCGACGATCGACAACGTCATCACCGTCACCGGCCGCTGCCTGCCGGCCCAGCACAACTACAAGGTCCGCATCGGTACGCCGATGTCGAAGATCCTCGAAGTGGCGGGCGGCCTGCCCGAGAATGCCGCGAAGGTGATCAGCGGCGGTCCGATGATGGGCCGTGCCATCGCCAACCTCGACGCGGCTACCGTCAAGGCCAACGGCGCCATCCTGGTGCTGACCGAAGCCGAGACGCGCCGTCGCAGCGAATCGGCCTGCATCCGCTGCTCGAAGTGCGCATCGGCCTGCCCGATGGGCCTGGAGCCGTGGCTGCTCAACAAGCTCAGCCGCGCCGGCGGCCGCTACGACGAGCTCGAGAAAGAGCGCGTGTTCGACTGCATCGAATGCGGCTGCTGCAGTTTCACCTGCCCGGCCGGCATTCCGCTTCTCGATATGATCCGCATCAGCAAGGCGGAAGTTATGAAGATTATGCGTAGCAGACCTAAAAAATAGACGACTGATGAACAAACTTTTCGTATCACCTTCTCCGCATACGCACGGCCCCGAGAGCACGCAGACCATCATGCGCGACGTGCTCATCGCCCTGACCCCGGCGATGCTGGTGTCGGTCCTCGCCAGCGGCTGGTCGGCCCTCGTGCTGATCATCGCGGGCGTGGCCACCTGCGTCCTGACGGAGTTCCTTATCCAGAAATATCTGATCAAGGGTCCGGTTACGGTCTGCGACCTTTCCGCCGCCGTCACCGGCGTCCTGCTGGCGCTCAACCTGCCGCCCAACGCGCCGTGGTGGCTCATCGTGATCGGCTCCGTCGTGGCTATCGGCGTGGCCAAGATGACCTTCGGCGGCCTGGGCCAGAACATCTTCAACCCGGCCCTCGTAGGCCGTGTGTTCCTGCTGGTCTCCTTCCCGGTGCTGATGACCACCTGGGACGACGCCGGTTCGATGTTCGGCATCGTGGACTCCTTCTCCGGCGCCACCCCGCTGGGTGCCGTCAAGGAAGGCCTCAAGAACGGCCAGACGCTCTCGCAGCTGACCGCCGACAACCTGACCTTCTCCCAGCAGTTCTTCTTCAACGTGGGCGGTTCGGCCGGTGAACTCTCGGCGCTTGCCCTGATCCTGGGCTTCATCTACCTGCTCTGCCGCCGCGTGATCAAGGCCACCATCCCGGTCACCATCCTGTGCACCGTCTTCGTGGTCTCCGGCATCTTCTGGCTTGCCAACCCCGAGCGCTTCACCAACCCGGTGTTCAACATCTTCACCGGCGGTCTGCTGCTGGGTTCCATCTTCATGGCGACCGACTATGTGACTTCGCCGATGACCACCAAGGGACAGATCATCTTCGCCGTGGGCATCGGTCTGATCACCGTGTTCGTCCGCTACTTCGGCTCCTATCCGGAAGGCGTATCCTTCGCCATCCTGATCATGAACTGCGCAGTGCCCCTGCTTAACAAATATTGCAAACCGCACCGGTTTGGGGAGGTAAAGAAATAATGGCAGCAAAATCTACATTCGGCAACATGGTGCTGGTGCTTTCCGGCATCTGCCTCGTGTGCTCAGCCCTGCTGGGTACCATCTATGCGGTGACCAAGGCCCCGATCGAGGCCTCCGAGATCCAGAAGGTCAACGCGGCCATCGCCGCCGTGACCCCTTCGTTCGACAACGTTCCTTCCGAGGCTGTCCAGGAGGTGGAAGGCGGCCAGATCTATACGGCCACCCAGGGCGGCCAGCCGGTCGGCTACGCCATCAAGGTTTCCGTGGGCGGTTTCGGCGGTCCGCTGCAGCTGATGGTGGGCTTCACGCCCGACGGAAGCGTGTACAACACCTCTGTCATTTCGCATTCCGAGACCCCGGGTCTGGGTGCCAAGCTCGTGGACGAGGAAAGCGCCCCGCGTGCCCAGGTCAAGGGCAAGAATCCGGCTGTGAATAACATCGCCGTCCGCAAAGATGGCGGCGAGATCGATGCCATCACGGCTTCGACCATTACCTCCCGGGCCTTCCTCAAGGGCGTGAATGCCGCCTACGAGGTGTTTAAGGCCAATTGTCAAACCGTTAATACTGAGAACAATGGGCAAGAATAGCAAACTTCAGCTGATCGTCGACGGGATTGTCAAGAACAACCCTACCTTCGTGCTCGTGCTCGGTATGTGCCCGACGCTGGGTACCACCACCTCGGCCATCAACGGTATGGGCATGGGCCTGGCTACGATGATCGTCTTGATCCTTTCGAACATCACCATCTCGGCCATCGCCCGCTTCATCCCCGACAAGGTGCGCATCCCGTCCTATATCGTGGTGATCGCATCGTTCGTGACCATCGTCCAGCTGCTGTTGCAGGCCTATGTGCCGGTGCTCTACGATGCACTGGGCATCTTCCTGCCGCTGATCGTGGTCAACTGCATCATCCTCGGTCGTGCCGAGGCCTTCGCCAACAAGAATTCGGTGGGCGACTCCGCCCTTGACGGCGTGGGCATCGGCCTGGGCTTCACCATCGCGCTGACGGCTGTCGGTCTGGTGCGTGAGATCCTGGGCAGCGGCTCGGCCTTCGGTTTGAAATTCATCCAGGGTGACGGCATGCTGGCCTTCGTCCTGGCGCCGGGTGCGTTCATCGTCCTGGCTTACCTGATGGTTATTTTCAGAACAATCACGAAAAAGGCGTAAACGATGGAAATCCTGCTTATCTTCATTTCGGCGATATTCGTCAATAATGTCGTCCTGAGCCAGTTCCTGGGCGTGTGCCCGTTCCTGGGCGTTTCCAAGAAAGTCGGTACGGCCGTCGGCATGACCGCCGCCGTGACCTTTGTGATGGCCATCGCCACGCTGGTTACCTACCTGCTCCAGTACTATGTGCTGGTGCCCCTCCACATCGAATTCCTGCAGACGGTTAGCTTCATCCTGGTGATCGCCTCGCTCGTGCAGATGGTCGAGATCATCATCAAGAAGATCAGCCCTTCGCTCTACCAGGCCCTGGGTATCTTCCTGCCGCTGATCACCACCAACTGCGTGGTGCTGGGTGTGGCCATCCAGGTGGTCACCAACGAGTATGACTTCGGTGCCGGCGCCCACATGCTGGGCCTGGGCCAGTCGGTTCTCTTCGCCATCGCCACGGCCATCGGCTACGGCCTGGCGCTGATCCTCTTCGCCGGTATCCGCGAACAGCTCGAGCTGAGCAATGTGCCCAAGGCCTTCAAGGGTGTCCCTATCGCCCTGCTGACCGCCGGTATCATGGCGCTTGCCTTCATGGGCTTCTCGGGTCTGGTGTAAGCATCGTGACGAACGATGAATCGTAAACCGCAGACTTTGCAAGACATTGAAGCGCTTCTTCGGGCCGGTGCGCTCGAAGAAGCGCATCAGTCTTTGCGCGACTTCGTCCGGCGCGAGCCGGACAATCCGAGCGGCTGGTATATGCTGGGCAATCTCTACCGGCGCCAGCAACTCTGGGGCGAGGCCATCAACCATCTCAACAAGGCCAAGCTCCTCGACCCCGAAGGTCCGGCCGACGCCGCCATCGAGTCGATCTACAACATCCTGCGCTTCGTCAACAAAGATCTGATGAACCCGTGATGACCCTCTGCTGGCGCTCCTGATGGCCCCCTGATGCCGCCGCAAGCACCGTTCGTCGGTTGCCCCCAGGGTCTTGTCAGGTCTTTAGCCGTTATGGGCATCGTTGACTGCTGTCTTCTGCCCGCTGCAATGGACACACTTGATAATCAGGTGTTTATATGATGTGATCCCCCTTCGTTTGAAGGGGATCACATTGCGTAAGCGGCTGACTATCAATTGCGTCCGTTGCAGCGCAAAAAATAGCGCAACAATCAGGACGCGTCCTGCCCGACCTGCCCGTCCTGTCCGTCCTGCCCGGGCATCGCGTCGCTGCCTTATCGTCGCAGGCGTCTTGTCCGAGGCCTTCGAAAGAGTGGGGTGAGAAATCATCCATAGTATGGGCAGATTAGGGCCGCTCTGGTATTGTGCTTTTAGATGGCTGACTATCAGCAATATGCGCGATATAACCACTATTTAATGTTAGATTAAGTTATATTTGTCGGCAAATCTGACCGGGTGAAGGCCTGCGTATTAATGCTCATCGTTTTCTCTCGGGAGAAGATGAGCGGCTGTCTTGCATGAGGGGGTGTTCATCATCCAGGATGAGTCGTTAGCCTCCGATCACAGAAACGGTGTTTTCAATATTTCCCGGCTTCCCCGAAAACGCATTGGAAATCCCGAAACCCCACTGTTATGGGATTGTTAGGGAACGCTGCTCGATCAGACGATAAGGCCATTGAGTATAAGGTGATTACATGATATAACCGACCTATAATGTTATAGAGCGTTATCGAGCGGTGCATCATGCGATCAACTGTTTCTGAAAATATTGATTTTTCATTTTCTCGGTTCCGAAATCTTGGCATCCTTTGAGAGCCGTTTGATTCGGATTACAAAACCATAACGTGTCCTTTCAAGGCCCGAATGTGTCTCTGCAGCCATCACGGTGCCGAGACGGCGATGAGGGTGTGGCAACTTTTGACGCGACGACGATGAGAGAGGGGCTACGTTGCCGTCGCGGCAGTATTTTTGGCAGATTGCCCGGATTTGCTGCCGCGACGGCGCTGTGAGACAGCTGACAATGCTGTCGCGTTAAAACTCGCTGTGGCCGGATCCACCTTCCGGAAGGGACCACCATCCGGCCACCATCATCCGGTAGGCGCAGGAACCGGAACTATCATCTGTCGGGTGCAAGAACCGGCAGCCACCATCCGGCGAACCAGCATCCAGCAGGCGCAAGATTCGGCGAGGTGTCATCTGAATTGCCGTCTGAAAGTCGTCTGAAAAGCCGTCTGCAATGTCAGTTGATCTGCCGTCTTCTGTGTCATCTTCTGTGTCATCTGTCGTGTCGTCTGCCGTGCCATCTGATGTGCCGTCTGGGAGGTGGAAAGTGCTGGAGAAGCGGGGGTGTTTTTTTCGCTGTTTTGCCTTCTTTCTCAAAAAAATGGCTGTCAATTACAAAGAAGCGTAATTTTTTGGTTGTAAACTGTTTAATATTAGGTGATTGCGTTCTCTGTGCGATTTTGCTGATCTGTAACGGGAAATGCCGTTGCCTGGGTTATCTTTGCAGAAAAACGAGCAAGCTATGAGCGCCTTTTTCATGAAAGCCGGACAAATGGAAGAGATCCGGAAAACCAGCGGCCGGTTCAATGAAGCCTGGACCGAGGAAGAAAAACGAAGTGTCAATGATCAGTTCGTTGACGGCAAACGAATTGAAGAGATTGCCTTGGCTCACGAGCGGACGGTCAATGCGGTCCGGATCAAGTTGGTGGAATCCGGACAGATTGCGCCGTACCTTTCCCGGCGCGGGCTCCCCTGGTCAGCGGAAGAAACCGAGCGGTTGGGCCGTTTCTATTCCCAGGCTTATTCGGTAGCGGAATGTGCAAAGCTGTTGGGACGCATCACGCGCGAGACGGAAGATCAACTCGTTGCCATCGGACTCTGTGAGCCGCGTCCGAAAAAAGAGCCGCGTTCTGCGCAGTATCCGAACGCCTTCCAGCCTTGGACAGAGGAGGAAGTACAGCGCTTGAACGATGAACTGGCCTTGCATCGACCGGTGCTCTCTGTTTTGAAATCCATTGCCGCCCGGCATGGACGCTCGCTGGGATCCATCATCTCCCGCGCCGATAAATCCGGCCTATGTGACAGCACTCGTTTGGAATAAGCAGGTCTGCATGAAGAAGATATACCATCTATGCCTGTCGTCTCTCCGGGAAGTGCTGTTTCGGAATGAGGAGGACTTTACAATCGGATTCAACTATTTGGCAGAGGCTGCCTTTTATACTGAAAGCAGGCTGTTGGCCGATGGCTTCATGTCAACACATTGGCACAATATAGTGCTTACAGAAGTTCCTGACGAGCTGACGGCCAGCTTCCGGTATGCTATTGACAGGCCGAGGATTTCGGCGGTCGACGTCGGAGACAGGTTTGGCGGCGGCCGCATTGCATCAGGCCATGGCACAAAAAAGGATGACCACCGGGGTCACCCTTTTTTCATTTAAGTCCGGAAGAAACCGGAAGGGGAAGCGGGGCAGATCTGTTAGAAGTGGAATTTGATACCGGCCTGGACGATGCCTTTCATGCCGGCGCCCAGCTCCAGGAAACCGCAGAACTGACGGCCGACTTCCATGCCGATGGCGGAGACATGGCCGGTGGGCAGCCAGAGGTTGCCGCTCATTTCTTCGACCAGGTTGCCGTTGAGGCACATGACGCCCAAACCGATCTTGGAGTACATACCGAACATGTCGTTGCGGAACCAGTTCAGCTTGGTATCCACCATGAGGCTGAACATATTGACAGAAGCTGCCGTGAGTTTTCCGGTCTCGTCTTCCATGTTGACGCTCATGCGGTTGAAGCCGAAGTTTCCGCCGATGCCGAACACCTTGCTGGTGTGGTGGATGTAGTTGAGGTTCAGGACACCTTTGGATCCGCCGCTCTTGATGGCGATATATTCACCGTCGGTAATCTGTTCTACAAGACCCAGATTGTTGATGATCATGTTGGTGGCTGAGCCAATGAGGGAGACACCATAGCCGAACGAAATTTCGTTGGGACAGGTCTGGTTGATGGTCTGTGCTTTCGCAGCCGGGGCTGCAAGCAGGCAGCCGATTGCCAGGATGGCAACGAAGAGTTTCTTCATTTTCTTGCGTAGTATTAAGGTTAAAGTTATCGTGAATCAATTAAAAGCGGGTACGGATGCCGATCTGGGCAAAGCCGAGGGAGCCCAGCCCCAGTTCGAGGAAACCGCGGATGGATTTGCCGGTCTCCATGCAGATGAAGGAGCACTGGGCCGCGGGAATGACGGTCGTGCCGTTGAGCAGGCCTTCCAGCACGTCGCCCTGGACACACATCGCACCCAGGCCGAGTTTCGAATACATCGAGAAGACGTCCTTGCCGACATGGAACCAGTCGAATTTGCCGGTGACCAGGAGAGAATAGAGGTTCGAAGCACCGAGGGTCGACACATTGCCGGCATCGTGTGCGTTGAGGCTCACGCGGTTGAAGCTCGCGGAGGCGCCCAGCGACACATAAGGATTCATCTGGCGGGCATAGCTCAAGCTGATGATACCGCCCGATCCGCCGCTCTGGAGACCCGTGAATTCTCCGGAATCGGCATCGACATTGCCCAGGCCGGCCTTGTTGATCAGACCTACAACCGTGTTGACCAGTGACATGCTGTAACCGGCGGAAATTTCATTGGGATGGAGTTCCCCGAAGGTCTGGGCCTTGGCGGGGCTCACGAGCAGGCAGGCTGCCAGCAGTGCAAACAGGGTTTTCTTCATGTTGTTTAAGTAATTCGTTCAGTTTTAGGAGTTTCTGTACTTTTCGCTTTGTTCACGGATGAGTTCGGCCAGCACGCCGGGCTCGAAATAGTTGATTTTCATGGAACGCTTGACGGCGGCAAGGGTTTCGGCCGCGGCGGCGCGAGCCACTTCGGAGCCTTTGCGGAGCACCTCATAGACATAGGGGATATCCTGCTCCAGCTCTTTGCGGCGCGTGCGGATGGGTTCGAGCGTCTCATTGAGGACGGCGTTCAGGAAATTCTTGCACATGACGTCGCCCAGGCCGCCGGCGCGGTACTGCGCCTTCATTTCGTCGAGATTGTGGAAGTCGAACGAAACCTTCCGGCCGTGGAAGCAGTCGGCATAGCGCGTGAAATGTTCGTCGCGGCAGAAGGCATCCAGGTAGGTGAAAACCGTATTGCCCTCGACCTTGCCCGGGTCGTTCACCTGCAGGTGGCCGGGATCGGTGTACATGCCGCGGACTTTCTCGGCCACGGTCTCGGCCGAATCGGAGAGGTAGATGCAGTTGCCCAGCGACTTGCTCATCTTGGCCTTGCCGTCGGTGCCGGGCAGGCGCAGGCAGGCCGCGTTGTCGGGCAGCAGGATCTCCGGTTCGGTGAGCGTGGGGCCGTAGGTCGCGTTGAACTTGCGCACGATCTCGCGGGTCTGCTCGATCATCGGCTCCTGGTCTTCTCCCACCGGGACGGTGGTGGCCTGGAAGGCGGTGATGTCGGCGGCCTGGCTGATGGGGTAGCAGAAGAATCCGACCGGTGTACCGGCCTTGTTGTCGGCGCCTTCCGCATCGTTGAAGCCGCGCATCTGGATCTCGGCCTTGACGGTCGGGTTGCGCTGTACGCGCTGGACGGTGACCAGGTTCATATAGAAAAAGGTCAGCTCCGTGAGCTCGCTCACCTGTGACTGGATGAACAGCACGGATTTTTCCGGGTCCAGGCCGCAGGACATGTAGTCGAGGGCCACCTCGATGATGTTCTGCCGCACCTTCTCGGGATTGTCGGCGTTGTCGGTCAGGGCCTGCGCATCGGCGATCATGATGAAAATACGGTCGAAAGCGCCGGAATTCTGAAGTTCCACGCGCCGGCGGAGCGATCCGACATAATGGCCTATATGAAGCCTTCCGGTGGGCCTGTCACCGGTCAGGATAATCTTTTGCATATTGGAAATCAGTCTTTTATGTCTTTGAGTTTCTCGCGGATCTGCGCTTCGATCTCGTCGCACAGCTGCGGGTTGTCGCGCAGGAGCGCCTTGACGGCGTCGCGGCCCTGCGCCAGCTTGGAATCGCCGTAGCTGAACCACGATCCGCTCTTCTTGATCACGTCGAGCTCCACGCCCAGGTCCACGATCTCGCCCACGTGGGAGATGCCTTCGCCGAAGACGATGTCGAACTCGGCTTTCTTGAACGGCGGGGCCATCTTGTTCTTGACGATCTTGGCGCGGGTGCGGTTGCCGGTGGCGTCGTCGCCGTCCTTGAGGGTGGTCACGCGGCGCACGTCGATGCGGACCGATGCGTAGAATTTCAGGGCGTTGCCGCCCGTGGTGGTCTCGGGGTTGCCGAAGAGGATGCCGATCTTCTCGCGGAGTTGGTTGATGAAGATGCAGCAGGTGTTGGTCTTGGCGATGTTGGCCGTCAGCTTGCGGAGCGCCTGGCTCATCAGGCGGGCCTGGAGGCCGACCTTGTTGTCGCCCATCTCGCCTTCGATCTCGGCTTTGGGGGTCAGGGCCGCCACGGAGTCGATGACGATGATGTCGATGGCGCCGCTGCGGATGAGGTTGTCGGCGATCTCAAGGGCTTGCTCGCCGTTGTCGGGCTGCGAGATGAGCAGCGTGTCGATGTTCACGCCCAGGTTGACCGCGTAGGTGCGGTCGAAGGCATGCTCGGCGTCGATGATGGCGGCGATGCCGCCCTGTTTCTGGGCTTCCGCGATGGCGTGGATGGCCAGGGTGGTCTTGCCGCTGGACTCGGGACCGTAGATCTCGATGACGCGTCCGCGGGGATAACCGCCGATGCCCAGGGCGTGGTCGAGGGCGATGGAGCCTGTCGCGATCGTGGAAACCTCCTGGTCGGGCTGGTCGCCCATCTTCATGATGGTTCCCTTGCCGAAATCCTTCTCGATCTTGGCAATGGTGGCCTGCAGCGCTTTGAGCTTCTCCGCATTCTTGCCGGCGCCACTTGTCATTTCTTCGTTTTCTTTTGCCATACTTTTTGGTTTTAAGGGTTATTGGATCGCTGACACGTTCCGTCTATCCTGCAAAGATACTATTTTTGTGGGAATTTTGAATCCTTTGTCGTATTTTTGCAGAAACAGCGGTCCGGCGCATCTATGAAAGAGGTCTTATTGGGAAAAACGGCTTCCGAACTGCAGGAAATCGCCCTGCAGGCGGGCCTGCCTGCCTATGCGGGCAAGCAGCTCGCGCAGTGGATTTACCAGAAGCGCGTGACGGATTTCGAGGCGATGACCAACCTGTCGAAAGCCGCCCGCGCCGCGCTCTCCGAGCGCTACGAAGTGGGGCGCACCGCACCCCTGGAGGCCTTCACCTCACGCGACGGCACGCGGAAGTATCTCTTTCCCACCCGCGTTCCCGGCAAATACATCGAGACCGTGATGATCCCGCAGTATGAGGACGGTTCGGAAGGGGGGCTGGCCCGCGCCACGGCCTGCGTCTCCTCGCAGATCGGCTGCAAGATGGGCTGCCGCTTCTGCATGACCGGCCGGGGTGGCTTCCACGGCCAGCTCTCCGCCGCCGAGATTCTCTCCCAGCTGCTGGGCATCGACGAGGCGGAGCAGTTGACCAATGCCGTCTTCATGGGCATGGGCGAGCCGCTCGACAACTGGGCGGAAGTCTCGCGCGCCCTGACGGTCATTACGGCTGACTGGGGGCTGGGCTGGAGCCCGAAGCGCGTGACGCTCTCCACTATCGGCGTCCTGCCCGTCCTGCCGCATTTCCTCGACGAAAGCCACTGTCACCTGGCCGTGAGCCTCCATAATCCCTTCCCGGCAGAACGCGCCGCGCTGATGCCCGTCCAGAAAGGCTGGCCGCTGCAGGAGGTCATCAGCCTGCTTCGCAAATACGACTTCACGGGGCAGCGCCGCGTCAGTTTCGAATACACGATGTTCGCCGGCGTCAACGACACCCCGCGCCACGCCGACGCCCTGGCCCGCCTGCTGCGCGGCATTCCCTGCCGGATCAACCTGATCCGCTTCCACGCCATCCCCGACTCGCCGCTGCGCACTTCGTCTCCCGAGACGATCGCCGCCTTCCAGGCCCGGCTGCTGCGCGCGGGCATCACCACCACGCTCCGCGCCTCCCGCGGGGAAGATATCCTGGCCGCCTGCGGCCTTCTCGCAGGCAAAGGACTCCGCAAACCCGATCCCGAACCATGAAACATTTCCTGATTTCCCTGCTTGCCCTGACAATGCTGGTCCCGGCCCTCCGGGCAGAAGATGATCCGAACGAAAACGTGCCGCAGCGACCGCGGCCGAAGGTGGGCCTCGTGCTCTCCGGCGGCGGCGCCAAGGGCATGGCGCACATCGGCGTCCTCAAAATGCTTGAGGAACTCGACATACCGGTCGATTATGTAGTCGGTACCAGTATCGGCTCGATCATGGCCGGCTTCTATTCGCTGGGCTATACCGCCGACGAACTGGACTCCCTCGTACGTTCCCAGGACTGGGATCTCCTGATGAAGGACAAGCGGGGCCGGCGCGATGTCTCCTACGAGAGCAAGCAGGACAAGGACCAGTTTCTGGTCACCTTCCCTTTCATGAACCATAAGTCGCTGACCGACGAGACCAGCGCCAACACGGCCAACCGCAACAAGGGTCTTCTGCGGAACATGCCGTCGGCCCTTGTCTCGGGGCATAACCTAGACCAGCTCTTTACCAAGCTTTCGGTGGGCTACCAGGACGACATCGACTTCAACACCCTGCCCATCCCTTTCGCCTGCGTGGCCGTGGACCTCAACACCAAGGAGGAGGTCGTGTTCCACAGCGGAAATATCGTCACGGCGATCCGGGCCAGCATGTCAATCCCGGGCTATTTCGCCCCGGTCGAACTGGGCGACAAGTTTCTCGTGGACGGCGGCATGCTCAACAACCTTCCGGTCGATGTCGTCAAGGAAATGGGTGCGGACTATGTCATCACGGTAGACCTGCACCATTTCAAGAAGTCCCGCCCCGACACCGACCAGACCATTCCGGAAATGGTCGCGACGATGCTCAGCATGATGAACGGGGAAAAATATCAGGCCGGGCGGGCTGCGTCCGATATCATCATCGAGCCGAACACCAGCGCCTACGGGGTCCTCTCGTTTGACGACCATAGCGTGGACGCCTTGATCGACAGCGGCCTGGTGGCGGCGAACCGCGTGCTCCCGCAGCTGCGGTCGCTTGCGTCGCATCTGAAAACCTATCCCGAAACCGGTACGAAACGGCCTCCCAAAGCCATCGACCTGAGCCGCGACTCCGTACGGCTCTCCCAGATGGAGATCGACGGGACCGACAGCGACGACATGACCTGGCTCCTGTCCAAGACCGACATCGGCCCTGGCAAAGTCGTATCGGGAAAGGACATGGATGACGCGATGTCGTTCTTCTACAATACGCGGTGCTTCCGGAAAATCAATTATTCCATCGCCGGGAAAGAAGGCGGCTACAATCTCAAGATCCATTTCACCCCGCAGCGCCTGCATCAGGCGGGGCTCGGCTTCCGTTTCGACAGCGAGGAAATGGCCTCGATCCTGCTCGGGGTGTCCCTCAACAAATACAAGCTGTTCGGCGCGAAACTCGACACGAAACTCGAACTGGGCCAGAATCCCAACCTGACCGTCAATTTCGGCTATACGTTCCGCAATCTGACGCGGCTCAACATCTCCGCCACGGCGCAGCATATTTCCGCCAATTTCTACGACGATGTCGTGGGCACCAGCGGTGACTCCGGATACAATCTGCATTCGGAGGAACGCTATAACCTTTTCAGCGCAAAAGCAGACTACCAGATTACCGGGTGGCGGGATTCGGACATCAAGCTCGGCATCCTCTATGACAACTACAACTGCAGGATCATCGATGCGACTGCGGAGGGCTTCAATCTGGGAGAATCCTTCAACAGCCAGGTCTGGCAGGCGTATGTCAACTGGCATTTCGACAATCTCGACGACAGTTACTACCCCCGGAGAGGACATCAGTTCAACCTGGAGGGTTCCACAATCCGGCAATATGGGCAATACGTGTATGGCGCACGGCTTGATTACAAAGTCGCGATTCCGCTGGGAAGGAAAGTCACGCTGATTCCCCAGACCTGGAACCGCTGGCTCTTCGGTCTGCCCGTGCGCTACTACCACAACATGGTCGGCGGCTATATCGCCGGTCGCTATGCCCCCTGGCATTTCCCCTTCGTGGGCATCAACAACGTCCACCGGACCCGGTCCAACACCGACATCGCCCGGATTGACCTGCGTGTCAACATCGCCGGCGAGCATTACTTGACGATGATCGGCAACTACCTGGCTGAATGGGGATTTGACGATCATACCCTTGACAGCAACTTCGGCGCCGGAATCGCCTACTCGGTCAATACGGTCGTCGGTCCGATCCAGTTCGGCACGCACTGGTCCACGCTGTCGAAGCGCGTGGGCTGCTACTTCTCCCTCGGTTACGAATTCTAGAAACGTCCGGCACCGATGAAACGCCTGCTTACCCTCGCCCTTCTGCTCCTGCTCAGTCTTCCCGCCCTCGCACAACGGCCGAAAGTCGGTGTCGTGCTGTGCGGCGGCGGCGCCAAGGGCGCTGCGCACGTGGGCGTGCTCAAGGTTCTGGAAGAGAACGATATCCCTATCGACTACATCGTCGGAACCAGCATGGGCGCCATCGTCGGCGGCCTCTATGCGATCGGCTACTCTGCCGCCGAACTCGACTCGCTGATCATGGCGCAGGACTGGAACTATGTGATGAGCGACCGCATTCCCCGGCGGGAAACCTATTTCGACCAGCGGAAATATCAGGACAACTACCTGCTCCGCATCCCCTTCGGAGCCGGTGACTACAGCCGGCTCGCGGCCCGCGACCAGCGACCCGGGGCCCGTGACCAGCGGCCCGGCCTGCCGCCGCGCCGGGAGGGGGCTTCGCTGCTCGACAATATCCCGCTGGCCGTCGTGACGGGGCAGAATGTGTACAATCTTTTCTCCCGCCTTTCGGTCGGCTATCAGGATTCGCTCGACTTCTCCCGGATGCCGATTCCTTTCGCCTGTGTGGCCGTGGATGTGATCGGCAAGAAGGAGGTGGTCTTCAAAAGCGGCAATTTCGTCGATGCCATCCGCGCCTCGATGGCCATTCCGGGGTATTTCGCCCCGGTCCGCATCGACGACATGGTCCTGGTGGACGGCGGCATGCTCAACAACTATCCCGTGGACGTAGCCCGGGCGATGGGTGCCGACATCATCATCGGTGTCCGCCTTAGCGAGCCCACGGAGGAAAAACCCCAGGTCAACAGCATCGGCGACCTGTTCAGCGAGATGCTGGACGTGTACACGAATGCCAAGCTTGCCGCGGCTATCGCGGATACCGACCTGCTGATCACGGCCGAGACCAAAGGCTACAACATGCTCAGTTTCGACAACAAGAGCCTCCGCACCCTGATCGACAACGGGGAAAAGGCCGCCCGCGCCCGGCAGGAGGATTTGATGGCCGTCAAAGACCGGCTCGACCGTTCCGAACAGCAGTTCATCGGGCCGCTGAAAGCGCCGGAGCGCTATCGCAAGGCCGTGCGTCTGGACCGAGACACGGTGACGCTCCGTTCGGTCTCCTACGAAGGCCTTCGCCCGAAGGATGCCCAGTGGCTGCTGCGGAACAGCCCGGTCAAATCCGGGGCCCGGCTGAGCGGCCGGGCCATCGACGCGGAGATCGCCCGTTTCTACAATACAGGGGCCTTCGAATCGGTCACCTACCAATTGCGGGGGCATGAAGATCCGTACGATATGCAGCTGAATTTCAAAGGTGGCCGCCATTCGGGCCTGGGCGTGGGCGTCCGCTTTGACAGCGAGGAGATCGCGGCCACCCTGCTGGGGATCGGCTTCAACGAGAACGCGCTCTACGGGTCGAAATTCACGGCTACGGTCAAACTCGCCTACAATATGCAGGCCCAGTTGCAGTACACCTACGCTTTCCAGTCGCTGGCCCAGTTCAACCTGAGCTACAAATACCGCGCTTCCAACTTGAATCTGAGCAATCCCCAGCTGCAGGGGAGCATGAATTTCCGGGATCATGCCCTGACCGCCATGTTCTCCACGACCAAGATGCGTAGCCTGGCCATCGACCTGGGCGGCCGGCTCGACTGGATGAATTATCGGGATATGGTCGGGCAGGCCAGCGAGGAGGCGGCGGCCTATGACCTGGATTTCACGCGCAACACCTTCGTCAGCGCGTTTGCCCGCTTCCAGCTGGACCAGCGCGACCAGGAATATTTCCCCACGCGGGGTTCCCATTTCGACGGCTCATTCTCCTATTATCCGGGAAAATGGATCGGGGATTCGCATCCGCCGTTCGGCGCGGCGAACCTGCATTTTTCGACCGTCATTCCGGCCGGGAACCGGCTGGCGTTCCTGCTTTCGCTGGATGGCCGGGCACTGCTGGGCAACGATATCCCGCTGGTCTTCGCCAACATGATGGGCGGCTGCCTGGCCGGCCGCTATATGGACCAGCAGATTCCTTTCATCGGTTTCGGTTACACCCATGTCTTCGACCGGGCCCTGGGCATCGCTACGCTCGACGCGCGTTACCGGATCCTGGACAACCACTATGTCTTCGCCTCCGGCGCCTATGCCCGGGATTTCCGGGGCCTCGCGACCCTCTTCGACAACGAACCGGTCATCGGCACGCGGCTCGGCTACGCCTACAACTCGATCATCGGGCCCCTGGCCTTCAACCTTTTCTGGTCCAATTACACCAAGAAGGTCGGTGCCTACGTGAGCATCGGATACAATTTCTGACAAAGCGGCCATGGAACCCGAAACCCAACGGACTCTCAATCGCCTGATGCGCCTGTGTGCCGGCCGGGAGTATTGCAGCGGCGATATCCGCCGCAAGCTCGCGGACCTTTCGCCCGCCGAGGCCCAAGCGGTACTGGATACGCTCACGCGGGAGGGCTATGTGGACGATGCGCGCTATGCCCGGGCCTTTGCCCGCGACAAAAGTGCGCTGCAGGGTTGGGGAAGTCTCAAAATTAGATTAGCTTTGCAACGCAAAGGCGTCGGGGCGGATGACATTGCCGCGGCGCTCTCCGGGATCGACGGCCCGGCTGCGCAGGCGCGGCTGGAACAGATCCTCGGCACAAAATGGAAAACCCTGCAGCGCGAAACCGATCCCGCAAAGCGTGAAGCCAAATTCTTCCGCTACGCCCTGGGACGCGGTTACGGCTACCAAGAAATAAAACGGATTTATGATCAGCTCAGAAGAGATCAAGATGCTTAAACATCGGATAGAAACCCTGGGACACTTTATCGACATCCCCGGGAAACGGAAAGACCTGGCCGACAAACTGGCCAAGACAACCGCACCCGATTTCTGGGATGACCCGAAGGCTGCGGAAGCCTTCATGAAAGGTGTCTCCGCGGTCCGCTACTGGGTGGACGGCTACGATGCGCTCGAAGCGGGCTATGCCGACCTGGAGACCCTCCTGGACTTCGGCGAAGATGCCGCCGATGATATCGATGCTGCCTACAAAGAGCTGATGGCCAAGCTTGAGGCGCTGGAGATGCGCAACATGCTGGGTGCCGAGGGCGACAATCTGGGCGCCGTGCTGACCATCAATTCCGGCGCTGGCGGCACCGAGGCCAACGACTGGTCGTCGATGCTCATGCGCATGTACACCCGCTGGGGCGAACGCAACGGCTACAAGATGACCGTCACCGAACTGCTGGAAGGCGACGAGGCCGGCATCAAGTCGTGCACCATCCAGTTCGAGGGCGACTATGCCTACGGCTACCTGAAAGCCGAAAACGGCGTGCACCGCCTGGTCCGCATCTCGCCCTACAACGCGCAGGGCAAGCGGCAGACCACCTTCTCGTCGGTCTTTGTCTATCCCCTGGTGGACGACACCATCCAGATCGAGATCAATCCCGCCGACCTGGAGTGGGATACCTTCCGCTCCTCCGGTGCGGGCGGCCAGAACGTCAACAAGGTGGAGACCGGCGTCCGCGTGCGGCATATTCCCACCGGCATCACCGTCGAGAACACGGAGACCCGCTCCCAACTCGACAACCGGCAGAACGCCCTGCGCATCCTCAAGTCTCACCTCTACGACCTAGAGCTGAAGAAACGCCAGGAGAAGCAGGCCGAACTCGAAGGCCAGAAGAAGCGCATCGAATGGGGCTCGCAGATCCGTTCCTACGTCCTGCATCCCTACAAGATGGTCAAAGACTTGCGCACCGGCTATGAAACCTCCGATACGCAGGCCGTCCTCGACGGCGACCTGAACGCCTTCATGAAAGAATACCTGATGCGAAACGATTTATAGGACCTTTATTTTTTGTTTTTGTTAAAAACTTAGATTGATTGCAGCCATGAGAATCATATTTGTTTTCGAGGGGCTCCATCATACCATTGAAGCAAAGCTTCCTGCGTAATCATCTGTTTAATGGCCAAACGTGTTTTTCTAATCGCCCCATTATTGTTTGCAAGTTTTCTACTATATGCGCAAACAACAATGTGGACTTTACATGTCCCATACTATGGAGCGCAATATTTGTATCTTGATGACAGATATGTTCCTTCCGACTCGCTGTGTGCCATAAATTTACAAGTTATCTATCACTATTCTTCCGTCATAGATACAATTGAGAAGACAAAGACCGGAGAGAGAATGCAATTGGAGGTAGGGCGTAATCTATCCAAATTCAGTTCCTATGAACGTTTTATGATGGATTCTTTACTAAAATATAGCCCTCACCCCAACGTGGCGGAAATTGCCGTGAGCGTTCTGTCAAGGAAAAGAGTTTCTCCAGAGTTTTTCGAGACGGTTTATCTTAATTATCCCACGGGTCATCTTACTGTTTCTGGAAGGCTGGTGGCGGCGGATTTCATCTATGAAGAGCCTATGCCCGTATTTAATTGGACGATTACTGATACGACAGGTGTATGGTGCGGTTATACAACGATAAAGGCGGTCTGTCATTTTCGAGGAAGGGATTATGAAGCCTGGTTTGCACCCGATATCCCGGTATCTCGTGGACCTTGGAAATTTTACGGGCTTCCCGGCTTAATTTTGATCGTAAAAGATTCTGAAGGACTATTCAGTTATGAAGCACTTACCGTCAATAACCATAATACAGGATTTATAGGAAAACCTCGATACGCGTATTCGGAGACAGATCGAGACGCATATGTAAAAGCTAAGAAGAACATTATCGCCAACTACCCGCTTTACCAAAAATACTACAATAATGGGTCGGGCATCATCGTATCACCGCGACCGGAGTATAAAGCCAAAGCGCTGAGGTATGATCTGATTGAAAAAGGTGATTGATATCTATGCTGTATATCCGTCACATCATCCATGCTTGCTTTCTGCTTTTCAGTTTGACAGCCTACGGTCAAACATTGACCGTAACGGTCCGTTCTGCAAAATCGAATGAGCCTTTGGCGGGAGCAATTGTTCAACTGAAGAATGGTGATACATTAAAGGACTATCGGATAACGGATACCGCAGGAAAAGCGGTATTTGACACTTGCCCGAGCGGCTTGAATATAGAGGTCCGTATGTTGGGCTATGAAACCGTCTTCACGCAGACTGGAACAGGGCAACAGGTGATCCACCTGGAAGAAGTTGCACTGGACATCAATGCTTCTGTCATCAAAGCCGAAAAAGTCACTTTGCGTGGCGATACGATCTCCTATAATCTGCCAGCATTGACCTTGCCGGGCGACAGGACGCTGAAAGACCTTTTGAAACACATTCCCGGCATAGAAGTAAATGAACAGGGATACGTTCAGTATAATGGCAAGCCTATCAATAAGTTTTATGTCGAAGGAAACGATGTGCTGGAATCCCGATACAACCTGGTTGTCCAAAACCTGCCCACCGATGCGGTAACAACGCTTCAAGTGCTGGAACATCATCAGCCGGTCAAAGCGTTGGAAGGCATCGTGCGGAACGAGACGGCGGCACTGAACCTTATCCTTGACGAAAAAGTACGCGCAAAATGGATGGGAGTGGTAGAAGTAGGCGGTGGTTTTGAAGACGGTGACCGCTATCCTCTCCTATCAGATATGTTCCTATCCAGGCTATCTAGAAAATCGCAACTGATGGCTGTGGCGAAATTTGACGCTTCCGGCAGGAATATAATCCGTAATATGGAAGATTTCCATCCTGATGAGATCGTCGTCAAGATGGACGAAGTAGATTTCCTGAACCGCCTCCGGCCACAGAGTTACTTGCATGCTTTCTCGGAAACGGGATCCGTCATGGGATATGGACGTTCTGCTTTCAATCAATCGTTAAGTTCCTCGTTTTATTCTAAATCGGCTATTTCTCCAAACTACAGTTTCTCCGTCTCCGCGGACTATGAGCAGGAACGACTTCTGTATAACAGCCAAATACAACAGGAATTCTTTGACAAAACCGGTACAACACAACTCTCCATAGATGAATTGTCATCGGGAAGGCATTGGACACGGCTCCCCGCGTTGGAAATCCGGTTTACCCGCAATGATACGACGCGCTTCGTCAATGATCATTTTCGTATCCGTAATAATTATTCTTCGTATGACGCCGAATCAGAAAGCAAAGACAGAATCGGGCAACGATTCTCAATGATGGATTTTGAGATATTGAATGCGTTTTCATTTATTAAAAGAAATGGCCGGAATAAAGTTCGCTCGTTTTCACTGTTCAGCCAGTATTCTGACGGAGATGAGCAATTAAATGTCTTTGAAGCTGACACAACCCCTGGCGAGGGAACGGCATTCCAACAGACACACACACGGTTTCTGTACAATAGAATGGATGGTTCGATCAGCATGAACCTGTCAAGACTATGGACACTGGAGGCGCATACAATAGTCCCATTCTTTCTTAAACAATTCCAATCCGACTTGCAGGGTATTCCACGCTTTTCATCTACAATGCCCCAAAGGGGCCTGTTCCGTCTATTTTCATTCCGCCCTGCAGAAGACTTGCGAGTCCAGTACAAGAATGGCCGTTTTCGGTTCACAGGACAGGAAGAGTTCGCAATCCCACTGATCATGAGCTCTTTAAAAGAGCAAAATTTGAGTCATTTGAGTTTTAACACCCATGCGTCCTGCAGTTGGCATTTTTCACCAGAATGGTTGGCAGATCTGTCTTTGTCTCATAGAACCGGTACAATAGACGAGCAGGCACTAAACCCTTTTCTGCTTATGGAATCTTATCATAGCCTTGTAAGCCGGCCAATCCTAAAACCGGATCCGGGCTATTTTATAGGAAGGATTTCACTCAGTGGACAGAAGCCGTTGAAAGGCCTCTCCATGACAAGTTCTTTCCATATTCAACACGGAAGACAATGGAGGATCGACAGAGAATTACGCTCAGATGATAATTTTGTTTTGACACAGATTTCCGATATAACTGTACCATTTACGCGGTTCGGGACTAATTTCCGTTTGAATAAATCATTGTTCGACTTTCGGCAGCACATCTCGTTTTCAATAGAGGCTTTTCGTCATTCGTCTTCTTTGGCACAAAAAGGTGCTGTCTCCGAGTATGATGCCGACCATGTCCGTGCCAACGTCCAATGGATTGGAAGCATCGGGGAAATCATCAAGTTCGATTTGCAAGAATCGGCATCTTTGTCCCGCATCCAGATTGACGGGGCGAAGACAGCCGAAACGACTAAGCAAATCATCCAGAAGACATCTGTCTCAGCTACGCCTGTTCCTTGGCTTCAGATTGATAACATCTTGGACGGCAATTGGAATACCGTCAGTCGCGAAGTGATCCTATTTTGGGATGTTCATTTTGATTTCCTGGTTGGAAAAACCAGATTCGGCGTTCAATGCAATAACATCCTGAATCATCAGACATACCGATACCGTCTCGAGTCGCCCCTGTCCCAAATCGTTTTTTCACAACCGCTTCGACCATTTACAGTCAATATGCATTTCGCTGTAAACTTTTGAAAGAGTTCCTGATGCGAAACGACCTATAAGCCGTTTTCGTACAGATATTCCGCTGCCCCGGTGGACATCTTTTCGTCCGAGTGGCCGGAACCGGGCACATAGGCCTTGTCCCAGTTGAACGGCACGCCGCGACGAGCCGCATCGGCTTTGCAGAATTCGAAGAATGCTTCGCCTCGCTGGAAGCGGTTAAGGCCCTGCGCGTCCGCTTCGGGTGTCTTGCGCAGGGAGCCCGACCGCAAAGTGTCGGCATCTCCCAGCAGGATGGTCAGCCGTTTAGCATAATAAGCCGCTATGTCTGTTCCGATTTTCTCGGCACTGTCACCGATCCCGTAGGGATAATCGATGGTATCGGTCGGGAAGGTGTACCAGCCCGCGTTGGCGGCCACGGCCCGTTCCACTTCCGGCGTGTCGTTAAACAGCAGGTAGCGGTGAACGAACTGTCCGCCGGCCGAATGTCCGTAGATGTCGTACTTCTTCACCCGGGAAGCGCTGTGCTCTTTGAAGAAATGGAAGACTTCGCTGATGAGCGGATAGGTCATTGCGGACTTTTCATTGAAGTATCCGGCTTCATCCTTGACATTCCCCTGTTGATAGGCGGCTTCAGGAAACGCTTCGTCGGTGAAGTGCGGTGCCAACACGATAAAGCCATACCGGTCGGCCAGGGTCTTCCAGTGGTCGCGGTAGTCGTCGGCGTTGCGTCCCATTCCGTGCATCACGATCCAGACAGGCATGGAACGGATGTCGCCGGCCGGAACGTGATAGTAGATTTCAATCGTCTTGCCGGCATGGATACCCTGGCAGGCATAGGGTACCATGCCGCTTCCTTCCTCAAAGAATGTCTCCTTGCCTTTGCAGCAGCAAAGCAGGATTGTGGCCGAAAGAACAATGGCCGCAAGTGCAAATACTTTATGATTACGATGCATAGACTTTTTTTCCTTTTGCGTAGACACTGTGGATGGAAAGGTCCTCATTGAGGGCTACAAAGTCGGCGTCACAGCCGGCGGCGATGCGTCCCTTGCACCGCAGTGAAAGATTGCGGGCGGGATTGGTCGTCAACAGTTGCAGGGCCGATTCCAGCGGCAGGATTCCGTCGCGGACCAGTGCGACCATCTCTTTGTAATTGAGCGTCAGTGGTGCGGGGGTGTAGCTGACCTCACCTGTGGCTGGGTCTTCCCGGCGCACACCGCCGTGGCCGTCGCTGGAGAACGTCAGATTCGACAGCGGTACACCGGCTTCCAGTGCCAGGGCAACTGCCTGATGCGCCTCGACAAAGCGCGTTCCTCCCGTGGAGATATCCATCATACCGCCTTTTTTTGCAAATTCGACGCAAGTGTCGAAAAGCGGCCGGGTTCGGATGCAGTGTGTGGGCGAGAGATAGGAAATCAGGGACGGGTACTGGTCCACGATATGGTGAAGCACGTCGATCCGGGTCTTGAGGTTTCCCAGGTGGATGTGCAAAATACCGTGTTTGCCCGAGGTGAAGCCGCCCAGGCGCACCTGATTGATCAGCCGCAGGATTTCCAGTTCCGTGGGGAAGGAGCAGCGGTCGTCGCTCAAGGCCAGCTTGCAACCGATGACTTTGTCAATGTAGATCAAATCCTCCGCCACCGAGCCGGTGAGCGTCCGCTCCGGCAGGCCGTAGTAACTGGTCAGCATATAAGCTGAAAGACCTTCCGCATCGAGCGCCTTGACCTTCGCATAAAGCGTGGGCAGGTCCTTGACAAAACCGTCGGTGCCCAGCAGCCCGACGACGGTGGTCGTACCGGTGGCGGCCAGTTCGGCAAGCGTGACCTCGGGAATGAGGGAGGCGAAGCCGAACTGACCGCCGCCCCCGGTCACGTGGACGTGCTGGTCGATGAAACCGGGGACGAGGCAACGTCCCTCGAGATCGAATTCCTTGAGCGGGACGCCCGTTACGCTGAGATCGTCGCCAATGGCCAGAATCTTGCCGGCCGCCGTGAGGACCTGGGTCTGAGTGAGCCGCTCCGGTGCATATATCTTGCAGTTATAGAATAATTCCATTGTGTTTCAATTAAATAAAGAAATGAATGACAGTCAGGCAGATGACGCCGATGATCAACGGCACCATGTTGCGGCGGGCCAATTCCAGCGGCGAAACGCCCGCCACGCCGCAGATGGCCACGATCACACCGGCGATCGGCGAGGTGGCGCGACCCATGCTGGCTGCCAGCTGCATCGGAAGAATCATCTGCACGGCCGGCATGCCGATCCGGGCCGCGATGTCGGGAATCAGGGGACCGAAGGAGAAGAAGGCCGCATTGCCGCTGCCCATCAGCATTGCGGCGAAGAAGACGACCGCCGTGATGACGATGGAGATCGATACGCCCCCGAAACCGATGCCGGTCGTGCCGGACACCAGGCTTTCGATAAAGCCCAGGCTGATCAGGCCGCCCGAGAAAATCTCGGCTGCCACGATCAGTGTGATGACCGAGGCGAATACATTTCCCATTCCCTGCCAGAACGTCGTGAAGAGCGGGAAGACCTTCTTGACGCTGCGCTGGTGGATGGCGACGAAGATCAGCGCAATGAAGAAAGAGATGAGCATCGCCACCGTCGTCGAGAGTGAGACGTTGAACAAGCCGATATATTCTGAGAAGATGACCAGGATCAGGATCGGCACCAGCGGCAGAAGTGCAAAAACGCCCGGCACGTCAGGCCGGCCGGCCTCATCCACTTTTTCCGTGCTGTAGATCTGTTTCCCGGCTGCCAGGTCGCGCTTGTCGCACCAGCGGTTGTAAAGGAAAAAGACCAGCATCAGAATCAAAGTCGTCGGGATTACGTTGGGCATCTGGAACTTCAGAAAATACTCCACGGGGCTGAGGCCGACCAGGGAAGAAGCGGCCGCCGTATTGGCCGAGCCGGGCCCCTGGTCGAAGAGCGTGGCGGCTGAAATGGAGGTCAGGGCCGTCATCTTGCTCACGCCCAGATTGATCAGGATCGGATAGAGGGTAGCAACCAGCAGCAGGCCCACGCCCGCTGCCGAGGGTGTGGTGATGAACAGCAGCTGCCCGATGGGAATGGCCAGCGCCGCCGCCAGATAGGGGCTTTTCTTCAGAAAAGCCAGCGGCTTGATGGCCAGGTAAACCAGCATATTGGTCGCTTGAATCTTGTTCATGAAAGCCACATACCCGCCGATGACCATGATCATCAGTCCTGCCCGGGCAAAATTCGATACAAATTTCTCTTCAGCAAAATGGAATACATCGAACAGTCGGGACCCGGTGGTCCTGGCCACGTCAGGGGCTTGCAGCCCGATGACGGCGGCCAGGGCCACCATGAACAGCCCCGAAAGCAGCAGGACGCCTTGCGGATTGTATTTCTTGTAGAGCAGGACCGCCGTCAGGGCGATGACTGCCACACAGATCAGGAAGGATAAAAGACCCATAGCGTACAACAGCCGCAGCGATTAATAACCCGGATTCTGCTCGATCTTTCTGCCCGTGTTGGAGTTGATGAATTCCTGCGGAAGCGGGAAGAGCACGGGCGTCACGTCGTCGTGCATGCCGCGCACCTCACGGCCGGAGACCTCGTTGTGGGCCCGGACCCGGCTCTTGAAGATGTTGCTGGCCAGACGCTCGTCGCCGCCGTTTTCCTGGCTGAGACGGATCAGCGTCTCGCGGCGCTGCTCTTCGGTGATCAGCTCGCGGCTGCGTTCATCGAGGATAAAATCGATAGAAACCACGCTGGCCGGAATCTCGGAACAGTTGGCACGGCGGCGCACCTTGTTGATCCACTCGGCGGCACCGCTGGCGTCATTGGTCTTGAGCAGGGCCTCGGCGTAGAGGAGGTAGGTCTCGGCGAGGCGCAGGTACACCATGTTGTTGAACTGGTTATCGGCGTTGGATTTTTCGAAAACCGGATTGACATACTGCCACTTGCGGGTGGAAGGCAGGTGGTATTGCTTGATGGTCGGGTCATTGTCGTTGCTCATGGCCGCGTTGGTCTTGAGGTTGATGAAGTCCTTGATCTCATATTCCTCGCCGCTGTCATCCATGAAATAGAGGTGCCAGACCAGCGAGTTCTCGTCGTAGCGCACGTCGTTGTCCTGCTGGTTGTCGTATTCATAAAGCTTGAAGGCGCCCAGGGAAATGGCGCAACGGCCGGCGCCCTTGCCGCCGTTCAGGGCCCAGAACAGGACGGCCGTCTGACCCGGATAGAGCGCGCAGCTGAGCTTGGAGATGGCTGACTCGTTCGAATAGTAGTTCACCCACATGTTGCGCATGAACATTACGGTCGAGTTGCCGTAACTGGTGTTTTCTTCTTCGGTGTTGAGGAAGGCCCAGAGTACTTCGTTGTTGCCTTCGCTGTAGAGCGGCGTGCGGAACACATCGATAAAAGCGCTGCCTGGATTGCCGGCGTTCTTACCGAATCGACTGGTCATCAGACGGTAATCAGCCCCTTCCACGAGCGGCTGGAGGACCGCTTTGGCTTCGGTCGGCTTGCCCATGGCCAGATAGAGTTCGCCTAGGTAGTGACGGGCTACAGCCTGGTTTGGACGGGTGTTGTTGCCCTTGTAGCGCATCGGGAGGTTCTCGACCGCATACTTGAGGTCATCCTCCATCAGCTGGCGGATCTCCGCCACGGAATTGCGCTCCCAATCCACCCGGTAGTTGGCGCCTGTGATCTCTTCCGTGCTGAGTGGAACAGCCCCGAAAGAATAGGTCAGATGGCGGTAGGCCCAGGCCCGGTAGAGGCGCGCCTCGGCGATGATCTGCGCTTTCCGCTGCTGGTCGGCGGCAGCGGATCCGCCGTCCCAGTCCACGTCTTCATTCTCGGCGCGGCCGATGACCATGTTGGCGGTGTTGACCACCTTGTAAAGCCACTCGAAGATCGAGAGGAAGCAGGTCGCGTCGGTCATGCCCACGATGTTCTTCGGGAAACTGAAGAAACGGAATTCGGTGTGGCGGTTGTTGCCCCAGGCATTGTCGGTGCCGCAGGACCACATGGTCGATTTGGCGAAAGGAAGCGAACCGAAACTGGTGCTTCCGTAATTGATGTCCATCCGGCCGTACTCATCGCGGACCATGCTCAGGATGGCGTAGTTCATGCTCTCGAAACCGCTGTAATTGGTCAGCAGGTTATCGGCGTAGATGTCCGTGACCGGTTTTTCGACCAGAAAGTCTTCCGAGCAGGAAACCAGGGTCGAAAGGGTCAGCAGGGAAACGAGAATAAACAGTATATTCTTTTTCATGATCGTGTTCTCCTTAGATTAAAAGTCCAGTTTTACACCGAAGAGTACTTCAAAAGTCTGCGGAATGGACCGCTGGGCATTGCCCGAGGTGACAAATTCGGGATCGAGGCCGGACCAGGTGGTCCAGATGTACGGATTCTTTACGTTGCAGTAAACTTCAGCACGGTTGAGCCCAATGGCATTCACCCACTTCGTGGGGAGCTTGTAGGCCAGGTTGACGTCTTTCACGCGAATGTAGTCGGTACGTTCGTAAAAGCCCACGCGCTTGGTGTTTTCGGATCCGTCTCCCACGTTCTTCGGATAGGTGTTGATGGGATTGCTCTCGGTCCAGAAGTCCTTGTAGAGCTGGTTCTGGCGGTAGGAGAGGGTATGGACGCCTTTCAGGTAGTTCTGGTAGGTGGCGCCGAACTGGCCGTTGAGGAAGAATGAGAAGGTGAAGTTCTTGTAGGAGAAGGTGTTGTTCATGCCTATCATGACCAGCGGGATGCGGCTGCCGATGACCGAGAGGTCCTGGGTGTCGATGATCTGGTCTGTGTTGAGATCCTTGTACTTGACAAAGCCCGGCTGGGAGAGCGGCGTGGTGTAGGACACCGTCTCGCCGACCTGGTGTATTCCGTCGAAGCTGTAGTCGTAGTTGACATTCACGGGATAGCCGATGAACCACTCGGAAGCCACGTCGTCAATGGGTTTGCCCGCTTCGTCATAGAGGCCGACGTCCACGATCTCGTTGTGGTAGTGTACGATGTTGAAGTTCGTGGACCAGGTGAAGTTCTTTGTGGCCACGTTGACCGAGGAAATCTGGAATTCGATGCCGTGCCCCTTGGTCTTGCCGATGTTCTGCAGCAGCGAGTTGGTACCGTTGATCGACGGAATGGTCCGCTCCAGCAGCAGGTCGGTGGTCCGGGTAGTATAGATGTCGAAAGTACCCTTGATCCGGTCTTTCAGGATGCCGAAGTCGAGGCCGGCATTGTAGGAGGTAGTGGTCTCCCAGCCCAGGATCGGCGAGGCCAGCTGGTTGGGGTAGAAGCCGTAAATCGGATTGTAGTCATCCGTCAGGTAGTTCTTGCCGTTGAGTACGGGCAGCGTGGAATAGGCGCTGATGGCCTCGTTGCCGTTCTTGCCCCAGGACAGACGGAATTTCAGGTTGTTGAAGGTCTTGCCGAAGCCCGTGTCTTTCATGAAGGGTTCGCGGGCGATGTTCCAGCCCAGGGCCACGGAGGGGAAGATACCGTATTTGCGGTCGGCGCCGAAAGCGGAATAGCCGTCGCGGCGGGCCGTCAGGGTGACCAGATAGCGGGAATCATAGCTGTAGTTGGCCCGCAGCATCTGGGAGATGTGTGTCGTAGTTACACTGTTGGCGGAAGCCGAGAGCGTGTTGGCCTTGTTGGGCTGCCAGTAGGTCATCACGTCGTTGGGGAAACCCGAGGCGTTGATGGTGTTGGAGGCCTGGTTGGAATACTGTGCGGAGTACAGGCCGGTGAGGAAGATCGTGTGCTTGCCGAAATCGCGGGTGTACGAGAGAATGTTCTCGATCAGCCAGTCCTTGCGGTAATTGTTGTTGATCTGGAGGATACCGCTGTTCTTGTTGCCGTTTACAGTCTCCAGGCCCTGATAGTTCTGGTACAGGCGGGTATTGAAGGTGTAGCCGGTATTGAGGCGATAGGTCAGGCCCTTGACGGGGAAGGTCACGTCGATGTAGTTGTTGGTCGTGAAGCTCTGGCCTACGTTGTTGGTGATTTCGTTGAGGGCGCTCAGCGGGTTGTTTGCGTAGTTGTTGTCTTCCCAGGTGAGCAGGCGGATGGAGCCGTCTTCATTGTAGGGGACGCCCAAAGGGTTCATCAGGTAAGCGTCGCTGAAGTTGACGTAGCTTCCGCTGCGGTCGAAATAGCCATAGCGGGTACTGGTGCCGAACTTCACCCATTTGCCCAGGTCCTGGTCCAGGTTGATATTGAAAGAATAGCGCTGGAACTTGTCGCCGATGGCGATACCTTTGTTGTCGGTCAGGTTGGCCGACAGATAGTACCGGGTCGTCTGGCCGGAGCCGCGGACAGAAAGGTTGTGCTGCATCTTGTGACCGTTCTGCAAAGCCAGGTCAAGCCAGTCAGTGCCTTTTCCTGCCGCATGCATCTGCTCTTCGGTGGCCGTGGTGGTCCAGCCGGCTTCTGTCTTGTATTTGTAGAAGGTTGCGGCATCCATCATCTGCGGGATGCGGATGGCCTTGTTGAACGACCAGTAGCCGTTGTAGGAAACCACAGTCTTCTCACCGGCCTTGCCCTTCTTGGTCTGGATCAGGATAACGCCGTTGGCACCGCGGGCACCGTAGATGGCGGCCGAGGAAGCATCCTTCAGGACTTCGATCGATTCCACGTCATTGGTGTTGATTTCTGACCAGTTGCCGTCGAACGGCACGCCGTCGAGGATGATCAGCGGCTGGTTGGAGGCAGAGATGGAGTTGTTACCACGGATGAAGGTCACAGAATTGGATCCTTCCGCGTCCGAACCAGTCATGGAGATGTTCAGACCGGCTACGGCGCCCTGGAGCGCCTGGATGAGGTTGGTGGAAGGTCTCTCTTCCAATTCCTTGGCATTGAAGGTGGAGACCGCGCCGGTCACGTCGCTTTTCTTCTGCGTGCCGTAACCCACGACCACGATTTCTTCCAGGAGGTTGACGTCTTCCTGGAGGATGACCTGGAGCGGCCGCATATCGGCTACCGTAACTTCCTGTGTCACGTAGCCGATGAAAGAGAACTGCAGGATGTCGCCGACCTTCGCAGGCAGGCTGAAAGTTCCGTCAGCTTGCGTGTCGGTTCCGACCGTGGTCCCTTTGACCAGCACGCTGACGCCGAAGAACGGCTCGCCGGTGGCTCCGTCGATGACCGTTCCCTTGACCTGCGCCATCGCCGGCAGTATGGCCAGCGACAGGAGGAGTACAGATAATAATCGCTTCATGTGTTCTATAATTGGTTAATAATATTTTACTCTGTAAATGGGAAGCCGTTCGCCTTCATGGGCTTCGATGACGCGGAACGAGACGAATCCGTTTTCGGATTCCGGCTCCAGTACCGACACGGCGTAATTCGCGTTTTCCTGGTCGAGACGGACAAGCCAGGTTCCGGCGGGAAAGTCTCCGTCGGCGGTCTCTGTTTCCGTGCGGACTGTCACGCGGCGGATTTTTTCCCAAGGCTTGTCGGCCTCGGTGCGCCCGCTCACGCGATAGGCCTCCACGGCGCGGAAGCGCTGCGGGGTTGCAAGCGGGGTGACTTCGACCCCGAGCGTCCGCAGATTCTCCACGGCCCGGGTTTGGGAAGCGTCAATCAGGTAGGCGGCGGGACGCCTGCGTTCCAGTTCGGCCTGCGGCTCGCGGGCATCCAGCACCAGGACATTCTCAAGGACCACCGGCGCGGCTTTTTCCACGTCGAGGAAGCTTACGGGGAGGCGCTTTTCCCGGGAGTGAAAGCAGACGGTCACAGGATCCTTGCCCCTGCGTGTCTGGCGTATGGCCTTCCGCACGATGCGAAGGATTTCCCGATGGTGTGCATAGCTGCTCTCCAGCACTGTCCGGGCGACGATGAAGCCCGTATGGGTACGACGTTCCAATGAAAGACGTCCAAGTCCGATGCCTCTGATTTCCAAGAAGAAGGAGATGGCGTTGGACAAAGCGTACGAAGTCGAGCTGGACTGTGGACTGCGGGCATTGAGCGTAAGGGCCATTTCTCCGTTTTTCTCGCTGATGGTGAAATACTCGAAATGCGAATAACCTGAAGCATCAAGCGCCGAGGCGCAGGGTTCCTCCAGGAGTCGGATTGTGGCTTCACGCAGGCACTGCGGCACGTTGGGATAGCCTGTAGGAAGGAATAGCGCATCGTAGTAAAGAATAGCATTGGGGATGTCCGAATGCACTTTTACGGGCCGGTTGGGCTGGAACTCATGGAAATCTACGGCCACGTCCGGATTGACCTGCAAGAACGCTTTCTTGATCATCACGCTCTGCGGATCGGCAAATTTGGTCTGGTCGCGGTTCAGGTCGTAGCCGTCAGCGGAAACCCGTTTGTTTGCCAGGTAGCCGTCCAGGTTGGCCATCGGCAGGATATAGACCTCGAGGCGGTCGAGAAGCCGGCCCCCTTCCGGCGTTTGCAGGATATAATCGGTAAGCATGAAGAGCGCTTCGGCTGCTGCGGGCTCGTTGCCGTGGATAGCCCCTTGCAGCCAGATCTTTACCTTACGCCCTTTTTTGTCGTTGCGCAGGCAGTACATGGGGACGGCGAGGCCCCGGGTGGTGGTCCCGATGATTGTGCGCGTCATCCGGGAATCCTGAGCCCGGACGTCCAGCCATGCCATGATTTCTTCATAGCTGGCGAAACGGTCTTCGTCAATCGAGAGCGTGGGCGTCGTGAAGGAGATCCCTTCCGGATTGGGATACACTTTCTTTTGGAGTTCCGCGTGTGCGGGCTGTGCCAGGAGCCGGGAAGCGGCTGCGAACAGCAGGAGGACAAGCGACAGGCGTTTCATGTTTTATGGGATTATAGTAGTGTGATGGTTAACAGATAGATCAGCGACAGCAGGATAATCAGGCAGATCGGCAGGAAGTGATAGCGCACCAGACGTACTGGCGGGACATCGACCGCTTCGGCGACGGCGATCATCACAATGGAGATCGGCGTCAGCGCCCGGGCAAAACCGGCCAGCAGCTGAATGGTCAGAATCACCTGCAGCGGGTCTGCGCCAAACTGGAACGCAACATCCGACGCAATCGGGCCATAGGCTGCGAACGTGGCCGTCGCGCTGCCGGTGATGACCGTCGAAAGCATGGTCAGAATCGCCAGCATTACCGTAATCCCGGTCCGGCCGATGCGCAGTGACTGGCCCCAGGACACCATCGAATCGATCACGCCCAGCTGCATGAGTCCCTGTGCGAAAATGTCGGCGGCGACAATCATCACCACGATGGTGGTCAAGCCGCTTCCCATTCCCCGCCAAAAGACAGACATCGCGGTAAGTGCTTTCTTGTAAGAGCGGACCCGGACGGCATCCACGATGCCGGCCAGGATGAAAGAAAGGAAGATGGCCGCGTTCAGGCTCAGATAGAAACGCTCCTGTACCAACGGAAGATTGGCGGAGAAAAGAACCGAAAACAACAGGGGCAGGAGTGGCAGCAGCGCGTACGTGAGCGGCGCTTCCTTGTCCCATTGGAAAGTCGTTTCTTCCGCAGACTTCGGGGGAGACGACCGGGTGGTGGCAAGTCGTCTGGCATCCCGGCGGATGAAGAAGAAATAGACCGATGTGATGATGATCAGGATCGGGACGATCACTTGAAGCTGATAGCGGGTATAGACGGAGACCTCCATCCCCAGCAGGGAGGCCGCGCGGATGCTGTTGGGCGAGTTCACGCCCAGGTCGAGCAGGGTGCAGGCCACAATAATTGACAGGATGCCCATCTTTCCCATGCCCAGGCTGCGTAGCACCGGATAAAGCGTGGCAACCAGCAGCAGGCCGACCGCCGTGGCGGAAGGCAGTGCATAGGAGAGCAACGTTCCCAGCGGGATCAGGACGAGACAGGCCAGGTTCGGTGTGTTACGCAGGACTGAGAGGGGTTGCAGCAGCACATAGACCAGAGCACGGTCGGCTTTGAGCGTCTTCATGTATTCCAGATAGCCGAAGAGCAGCATCACCATCAGGCCGCTGCCGGCCAGGCGGGAAGAGAATGCCCGCACCAGCCACTCCTGCAGGGAGAAGAGGATGAAGCCGCCAAAACCCTCCCGGGCCCCCGGAATCCCGAGCAGCCAGGCTGCGAGCGCCATCATCATGCCGGCGAGTGTCAGGATGAGCGCCGCATTGCGGTTCCGCAGAAGCAACCAGATGGTTGCCGCGAGGAAATTGAGCGCGATGAGCAGACCTGCGAGTTGCATAACGGGGACAAAAATAGATTAGCGTAGTAAATTAATCCATTAACATATACATTAATTTTACTTTATTTTCTAACTTTGTGAAAACTTTTTTTGCTTGAAACGCTGGATTTTATCTCTTTTGCTTGTGATGGGGAGACTGCTGCCGCTGCTGGCGCAGCAACCGGTTACCGTCAGGCTTGTCGTCGAGCCGGACTCTTCGGCTGTCGCGCCCTTCCGGGGGCAATTGCTCAATGTCACCTTCAATAACTACATTCGTTGCTCGTTCCTGTTCGAACAGGATTCCTCGGGAATGCGCTCCCTGATCTTGCTACAGGCAGCCTCTGCCCAGAAACACACGTTGCCTGCGGCGCTTCCTACGGAAATGGGCAAGCAACTTGGTTTCCTTTTTAATTTTTCGGAAAGAGACTCGTCATGCACCGTGTGGGCCGGCGGGGACAGCTGCCGTTTCGAAAGGGTGTCCCTTAACCAGCGGAACCTGCGGTTCAACCCCTTGCCGGACGGACAGACGGCTTTCCGCCTGGTTTCCTTTGAGGTGCTTCAGCAACCGGCCGGTCGGCCCGCCTGGCCGGTCATACTGCTGATCGCGGCCATCGTGCTCGGCGACCTGGCCCTTTTCGCATTCCTTTATCTTCAACGGCATCGCAGACAGGGCGTCAAGCCGCAACAGCCCGTTCCCGTCTCTGCCCGTCGGTATGTAACCAGTCCCCGCAATACCCGCTGCGGCATCTATCTGTTCGGTGGCCTGCGCGTCCTTGCCGAGGATGGGAATGACATCACAGCCCGCTTCACGCCCATCGTCAAGGAACTTCTCCTGCTGCTGATCTGCCACACGCCCAAGGGCGGCGTCAGCTCCGAGCAGATCAAAACTACACTCTGGTATGACAAGGACGAAAAGAGCGCCCTCAACAACCGCTCCGTCTCGCTGTTTAAACTCCGTGGTTTGTTGCGGGGCGTCGGCGACTTTGCTGTTCGCAATGAACAAGGACGCTGGAGACTCGAAGCGTCTGTTGAGCTGGTGGACTACTACCGTTTCATTGACTTGGTAAAAACCGGGCAGCTGACACCCTGCCAGATGGATGAACTGCTCACCCTGGTCGAGCGCGGACCCTTGCTCGAGGGCTTCGATGAAATCTGGGCCGATACGCTCAAGGCGGATGTGACCGACGCCATTCTCTCTGTCCTGACCCGCTTCGCCCTCGGCCTGGACCTGCGTGAGCAGGCCGACCTGCTGCTCGACGTGTGTGAAGCCATCACCAAGTTCGATTCCCTCAACGAAACGGCACTCGCCCTTCGCTGCAAAGTGTACCGCGAAAAGGGAAATGCCATCCTTTCTCGCCAGATCTTCACCAATTTCCAGAAAGAGTACCAGGCCGTTTATGGCGAGCCGTTCTCCCGCGAATACGCCGATGTGATCTCCGCTTGACAGCGTGCCCGATTTTGATTATCTTTGCAATCTGCTCTATTGTTTTTGGCAATCATTTAACATTTAACTCAACGATATGGAATTCAAATACGCTCCGATGTTTCAGCTGGGTGAAGACACCACTGAATACTACAAGATTCCCGGTTCCGAAGCTTGGGTCTCTGTCGGCGATTTCGAGGGGAAACCCATGCTCAAAGTCAAGCCCGAAGCCTTGACCGTGATGGCCAACACCGCTTTCCGCGATGTCTCCTTCATGCTCCGTCCAGCCCACAACGCCCAGGTGGCCAAGATCCTCAGCGATCCCGAGGCTTCCGAGAACGACAAATATGTCGCCCTGACGATGCTCCGCAATGCCGAAGTGGCCTGCAAGGGCAAGCTCCCGTTCTGCCAGGATACCGGCACGGCCATCATCCACGGCGAGAAAGGCCAGCAGGTCTGGACCGGTTTCTGCGACGAGGAAGCGCTCTCGAAAGGCGTCTTCAAGACCTATACCGAAGAGAACCTCCGCTATAGCCAGAATGCCCCGCTGACGATGTATGAAGAGGTCAATACCAAGTGCAACCTGCCCGCCCAGATCGACATCGAGGCGACCGAGGGCATGGAATACCGCTTCCTCTGCGTGACCAAGGGCGGCGGCAGCGCCAACAAGAGCTATCTCTACCAGGAGACCAAAGCCATCCTGAACCCCGGCACGCTCGTTCCCTTCCTCGTGGGCAAGATGAAGACCCTCGGCACAGCTGCCTGCCCGCCGTACCACATCGCCTTCGTCATCGGCGGCACCTCCGCCGAGCGGAACCTCCTGACGGTCAAGCTCGCATCCTGCAAGTACTACGACAGCCTGCCGACCACCGGCGATGAGACCGGTCGCGCTTTCCGTGACGTCGAACTCGAGAAGCAGGTCTGGGAAGAGGCCTGCAAGATCGGCCTCGGCGCCCAGTTCGGCGGCAAATACATGGCGCACGACGTGCGGATCATCCGCCTGCCGCGCCACGGCGCCAGCTGCCCCGTGGGCCTGGGCGTCAGCTGCTCGGCTGACCGCAACATCAAGTGCAAGATCAATGCGGACGGTGTCTGGATCGAGAAACTCGACGACAACCCGGGTCGCTGGATTCCGGAGGAACTCCGCAAGGCCGGCGAAGGCAATGCCGTCAAGATCGACCTCGACCAGCCGATGGCCGATGTCTGCAAGATCCTGACGAAGTATCCCATCGGCACCCGGCTGAGCCTCAACGGCACCATCATCGTGGGCCGCGACATCGCCCATGCGCGGATCAAGGAACGCCTCGACAAGGGCGAACCGATGCCGCAGTATCTGAAGGAGCACCCCATCTACTACGCCGGTCCCGCCAAGACGCCGGCAGGCATGGCCTGCGGCTCGATGGGCCCGACCACGGCCGGCCGCATGGACCCGTACGTCGATCTGTTCCAGGATCACGGCGGCAGCATGATTATGCTGGCCAAGGGCAACCGCAGCCAGGCTGTGACCGATGCCTGCAAGAAGCACGGCGGTTTCTACCTCGGCTCGATCGGCGGTCCGGCCGCCATCCTGGCCCAGAACAACATCAAGAGCATCGAGTGCGTGGAATACCCGGAACTCGGCATGGAAGCCATCTGGAAGATCCGTGTCGAAGATTTCCCCGCCTTCATCTTGGTCGATGACAAAGGCAACGACTTCTTCGCCCGCTTCAAATAGCAGTATTGGCAATCTAAAAAAGGAGAAGCCCGGAAGGACTTCTCCTTTTTTGGCTTATTGCCACGCTTAGCGGTTCAGCTGGCTGCCGTCGAGGACCTGGCCGGCGAGGACACCGGTGTGGGCGCCGTCCTTGATGGTGTGGACACCGTTGACAAAGACATGGACGATGCCGGCCGGGAACGTGTGCGGCTTGGCATAGGTGGCCAGGTCGGCGATGGTCTCCGGATTGAAGACCGTGATGTCGGCGGCGTAGCCCGGAACCAGCAGGCCTCTCTCCTTGAACTTGGCACGGGAAGCGGGCAGGCCGGTGCACTTCCAGATGGCCGTGGCCATGTCCACCACCTTGTCCTCCCGGACGAATTTCTCGAAGAAACGCGGGAAGGTACCGTAGGAACGCGGGTGCGGAAGCTCCTTGCCCAGCACGCCTTCCGGCGAATAGACGCTGCCGTCGGAAGCCGGCATCGAGAGCCGGTGTGCGTAGATTTTCTTCAGATTGTCCTCCTTCATGGCGAAGGTGGCCTGGTTGACCTCCAGTTTTTCGGAGATCAGCAGGTAGCGGATCATCTCCCATTCGTCCATGCCGGAGATCTTGCAGCACTCCGCCAGGTTCTTTCCGGCATACACCGCATTGGCCGGATCGTTGCAGCCGGCTACGACCACCTGCTGCGGGCCGCCGAAGCGCTCCAGACGGCTGTAGGCGTATTTCTTGATTTTTTCGCAGGCTGCCGGATCGTTGAGGCGGGCGTAGATGTCCTCCGAGGTGCCGTCGCGCAGTTCAATGGGAATGAACGAGGTAAAGCCCGTGGAGAAAGCGGTGTAGGGGTAGCGGTCGAAGGCGATGTCGATGCCTTCGCCGTAGGCGTCGTCGATTTTGCGGAGCATCCGGTCGATCTTGTCGAAGTTGGCCGGGTTCTGGGCCTTGAGGTGGGAGATCTCCAGGCGGGCGCCGGAGCGGCGGGCCGCTTCGATGGCCTCGTCCATGGCTTCCAGGACGTGGTCGTCCTCATTGCGCATGTGGATGGTGTAGAGGGCGTTGTGCTTGGCTACGATCTTGTTGAGGGCCACCATTTCCCGGGTGTCGCTGTAGCAGCCCGGCGCGTATTCCAGTCCGTAGGAAAGGCCGATGGCGCCCATTGAAAGCTGCTGGTCGAGGATGTCGCACATCTTCTTGAGGTCGTCGTCGGAAGCCTTGACATTGTACGGACCCACGACGGCTTCGCGTACGTCGCCGTGGCCCACCAGGCTCGCGTAGTTGATGCCGATCTTGTTTTCGGTCAGGCGCTGGTAGAAACCGTCGATGTTGCGCCAGGCCGGGCCGCCGTGGCGGGGCCGGTCTTTGCGGCCTTCCCAGGCTTCGTCGGAGTAAACGAAGGGACAGTATCCGCAGTTGCCGCCCACTTCGCTGGTGATGCCCTGGTAGATGCGGCTGTCGCCTTTGGGGGCGTCGAACAGATTGGTGTCGGTGTGGACGTGGATGTCGATGAAGCCCGGCGAGACGGTCAGTCCGTCGGCATTCACGAGGGTCTTGGCATTGGTGCCCAGGTCTTTGCCAAGCGCGGCAATCCGGCCGTCCCGGATGGCGATGTCGCCGCGGATGGGGGATTTGCCGTCGCCGGCATAGATGACACCGTCCTTGATGATGGTGTCGAAAGCGTACTTGGTCGTCACCTTGCATCCCGTCACGCCGGTCAGGCCGATGGCTGCGGCGCCGAGCACGGAAGTCTTGAGGAAGTCTCTACGGTTCATGGTTTATTGGGTTTTGATCTTGTCTGTCTGGTAGGTGCGCATCTGCCCGTCTTCTTCATAGACCAGCAGCGCCTCCAGGTCCGGCCGCCCGGAGAGGATGGCGCGGGCCTTGTCCACGCCGACGACCATCAGCCAGGTGGCGTAGGCGTCGGCCGTGGCGGCATCTTTTGCCACGACCGTGGCGCTGAGCAGGTTGTGCGATACGGGCCGGCCGCTTTTCGGGTCGATGGTGTGGGCGTATTTCTGTCCGTTCTCGATGTAGAATTTCCGGTAATTGCCGGAAGTCACGATGCCGCAGTCGCTCACTTCGAGGATCGCCTGCAGGTCGCGGCCCTCCTCCATGTTGCCGTCGGTGGGCTTGTCCAGGCCGATGCGCCAGGCCGTCCCGGATTCATTGAGCCCTTTGCAGATGATTTCCCGGCCGATGTCCACCAGGTAGGCGCGGCAGCCGAGCGAATCGAGGTAGCGGGCCACCACATCGCAGGAATAGCCCTGGGCGACGGCGTTGAAATTGAGTTTCATCCGGGGATCCTCCCGCACCAGGTGCGTCCCGTCTTCCCGTGTTTCCAGCCGCAGGCGGTCCATCCCGACGAAGGCGCGGACCGAATCGACGGCCCGGTCGGTGACCCGTTCCTTGTTGGTGAAGCCGAAGCCCCAGAGGTCGAACAGCGGGGCGGCGGAGGGGTCGAAAGCCCCGTCCGTCTCGGCCCAGACGGCTTTCGAAAGGGTGAAACATTCGATGAACATGCTGTCGAGCGGCAGGTCTTCGCCGGCGTTCAGGCGCGAGAGCAGCGAGCCTTTGTTGTAGCCGCTCAGGGAAAAGTCGATGGCCTGGAGCCGGCTGTCGATGGCTGCACGGAGCGCCTGCTGCCCGACGCCGCGTACGGGCGAGCAGATGACGTGGTAGGTCCCGCCCTGGGCGAAGCCTTCGATGCGGACGTAGCGCCCGCTTTTTTCGCAGCTGCACAGAAGCAGGAGCGAAGCGATGAGCAGGAGAAAGGCGTTCCGGTACATTTCTTGCAAATTTACGATTATTTGTGCATCTTTGCAAGTTGTAATACGCTTTAGACAAATGAATCTGACCCGGAAATTTGCGTGGCTGACCCTTGTCCTCGTCCTGCTGTCCGCCTTTGTGGCCTGCAAGGAGGAGGAAGAAGAAACGACACCGGAATCGATGAACGGTTCCGTCCGTTATGACATTCCCTATTATGTGCTCAAGGGCGAAACGGTCACTATGTCCGCTTCCGGCATTGTCTATCCCAAGGAAGCCTATTTCAAATGGTTTGTCACCGGTGTCTATTCCGATACGCTGACCGGCAATCCCATCACCGTCCGCTTCCCCGACAGCATCGGCGTGTTTCGCGTCTCGGCCCACTCCTATGCGAATGGCTTCTACAGCCTGTCCAACGTGCAGGAAGTGACCACCATCGACACCACCTGGAACACGTCAATCACCGGCCTGCTGCGCAGTGCCGCTTCCTATACCGACGAGCGCGACGGCCGCAGCTACGGCTATGTCACCCTCGGCGGCCTGGACTGGTTCAGCCAGAACCTCGCCTGGCAGGGCAGCGGCGTTCCGTTCAAGGCTTCCCGCTCGGCCGCCCCGCTGTTCGGCAGCTTCTACACCTGGAACGAGGCGATGCACGAGGACGTCTGTCCGGAAGGCTGGCGTATTCCGACCCGCGAAGACTGGGAGGCGCTTTCCGCTGCGATGAACGGCGGTACGCCCCTCGACTTCTTCGGCAACTGGCCGGGACTGGGCGTGAAGGCGTCGGCCGATGCCCGGCTCAACGGGACCCGGATGTGGTCCTACTCGCCCGATAATGTCCATTCCAATGATTTCGGCTGGAATGCCCTGCCGCTGGGCTATACCTTTGCCAATGCCTTGACCAGCGACTTTACGGATGTCTTTTCCTATGGTTGCTGGTGGAGTGCCGTCGAGAAGAATGCGGATCAGGCCTATTATCGCTATATCTATAAAGACCGGCCGGATTTCCCGCTGAGCTATACGTCCAAAAACGATATGCGCGCCGCCGTCAGATGCGTTCGAACGCATCCACAATCTTTGTGACGAGCGGGTGCCGCACGATATCCTCTTTCCCGAATTCCACGACGCTGATCCCCTTGATGTCCCGCACGAGCTGTACGCCGCGCATCAGCCCGGAGTCGCTCTTGTTGGGCAGGTCGATCTGCGTGGCATCGCCCGTGACGATGAACTTGGCGTCGCAGCCCATGCGCGTAAGGAACATCTTGAGCTGACCCAGTGAAGTGTTCTGGGCTTCGTCCAGGATGACGAAGGCCCGGTCGAGCGTCCGGCCGCGCATGTAGGCCAGCGGCGCAATCTGGATGATGCCTTCTTCCATGAACGACTGAAGCCGCTTGGCGGGAATCATGTCGCCCAGCGCATCGTAGAGCGGCTGCAGGTAGGGGTCGAGCTTTTCTTTCAGGTCGCCGGGCAGGAAACCGAGCCGTTCGCCGGCTTCCACGGCGGGGCGGGTGAGGATGATGCGGCGCACCTCCCGGTTCTTCAGGGCGCGGACGGCCAGGGCGATGGCCGTGTAGGTCTTGCCGCTGCCGGCCGGACCGATGGCGAAGACCAGGTCGTTCCGTTCGGCTTCGGCCACCATCCGCTTCTGGTTGGGCGTGCGGGCCTTGATGGGACGCCCTTCGTTGCTGTAGAGAATGATGCTCTCGGCGCCGGGCCCGGTCTGGACGGGGTCTTCCACGGCGCTGCGGCCGCTGCCCTCGAAGAGGGCTTCCACATCGTATTCCGTCAGGACGCTCTTGGTCATCCGCCGCTGCCGGAGCTGGCCCACCTTTTCCTCGAAATCATCGAGTTCGCTCTGGGGCCCCATCAGATAGATCTCCGCCCCGCGCGCGATGGCCTTGACTTTGGGGTAGTGGGCGGCGAGCAGGTCGAACAGCCGGTTGTTGATGCCGTAGATGTCGATGGGGTCGATTTCTTCGAGGAGGATGGTTTTTTCCATATAGAAAACTTGTTATAGTCCGAATTTCAGTTTGAAGGCATCCCATTCCCGGCTCATCTTGTCGTAGTCGCTCTTGTCGAGCCACGCCTCGCGCCGGCCGAGCCATTCGAGGATGGGGATGACGGTATAGTTCTGCTCCAGCATCCGCCGCCGGCTGCACCAGGTGTAGGTGGGGTTTGCCTCCGCGATGGAGACCTTGCCCTGCCGGTCACGGACGACGACCAGTTCGAAGATCATCCCGATCTGGGTGAAGATGTCGCTCTGGTTGGAGATGAAGTTGCCCAGCGACCAGGCGACGGCATGCGGCGGCTCGAAACGGACCGGCTGCACGACGTGGGGATGGGCGCCCACGATGGCGTCCACGCCGCAGCGCAGCAGCATTTCGGTCCAGCGCTGCTGTTCCCGGCTGGGTGTCTGGTGATATTCTTCGCCCCAGTGGGGCAGGGCGACGATCAGTTCGGCGCCCCGGTCCTTGGCCCGGGTGATGACTTCTTTCACGTGGGTCGAGTCGAGCAGGTTCACGCGGTAGGGCTGCGGGACGGGATTGCCGTTGGTGCCGTAGGTGAAATTGATGAAGGCCACTTCGATGCCCCGGATGTTGACCAGCATCGGATTGGTCTGGTATTCTTCGCCTTCCGAGCGGTAGAACCCGGTGAAGGGGACGCCCAGGCGCGAATAGACGACATAGGTGCTGTCCATTCCGATCCGGCCCTTGTCGCAGATATGGTTGTTGGCCGTCAGGAACAGGTCAATGCCGCAGCGACGGGCCTCGACGGCCAGGCTCTGGGGCGCCGAGAAGAACGGATAGCCGGAGTAGGGCTTCACGCCGCAGGGGAATTCGAGGTTGGCCACCACATAGTCGGCGGCATCGAAATAGGGCTGCACGTGGCGGAAACAGGTGCTGTAGTCGTAGTCGGCCGGGTCGTTGCGGTCGCCGCCGGCGCGGAGCGCCGCGGCGGCCTGCGGCCCGTGCGACATCACGTCGCCGATGAACACGATGCGGGCGGTGTCCGGGCTGCCCGCCAGCGCGGCCTGCCAAAGGAGCAGGCCTGTGAGAAAAGCGGACAGTTTCAGGCGTTTTTTTCGCATTCGTTTCAATTTGGATTGTAAAGTTACACTTTTTATGGGTTTTTTGTGCTATCTTTGTTCGGATATGCAAAAGCCTCTTGTTCTCATTGCCCTGGCGGCACTCGTCCTGATTACGGCCTCCGGCTGCGACCGGATCCGTGCGTCGCTGGGCAAACCCACCTCCGCCGACATCGCCCGGCTCCGCCAGCAGAAGGAAGCCCGTGCGCAGGCCGTCCGCGATTCCATCGCCGCCGCCAAGGCGGAAGCGGAACGCATCGCGGCGGAAGAGGCGGCTGCCGCCGCTGCGGCCGAGGCTGCCGTGATCCGGCGCTACTATGCGGTCGCCGGCGCCTTCAAGGAGGAATCCGGCGCGCAGGTCTATGTGGACAAGCTCCTGGAAAACGGATTCAAGGTGCGCACGTTCGATTTCAAGAGCGGCCTGAAAGTGGTCTGCGTCGAAGGCAGCGATACCCTTGAAGTCGTCCGCCGCGACCTGCCGGCCCTCCGGAAAATCGGCTTGGACCCCTGGATTTACAACACGAATCAGAAACTACACAAAGAAATATGAAAAATACCGTATTTACCGAGAAGCACATCGCGCTGGGTGCGAAGATGGCTCCGTTTGCCGGCTACAATATGCCGATCCAGTACAAAGGTATCAATGAGGAACACGCCTGCGTGCGTGAGGGCGTCGGTGTCTTCGACGTTTCCCACATGGGCGAGATCTGGGTCTGCGGTCCCAAAGCCCTCCCGTTCATCCAGTATGTCTCTTCCAACGACGCTTCCGTCCTCTTCCCGGGCAAGGCGCAGTACACCTGCTTCCCCAACGGCAAGGGCGGCATCGTGGATGACTTCATCCTCTACTGCTTCAGCACCGAGAAGTACCTGCTGGCCGTCAACGCCGCCAACATCGAGAAAGACTGGAACCACCTGTGCGGCCTTGCGCCGAAGTTCGGCCTGGAAGTCGGCAAAGACCTGGTGAACGCCTCCGACGCCACCTGCCAGCTCGCCATCCAGGGCCCCAAGGCTATGGAAGTGATGCAGAAACTCTGCAAGGAAGACATCCTGTCGATGGAATACTATACGTTCAAGGAACTCGAAGTGGCCGGCATCCCCGGTGCCATCCTCTCCACCACCGGTTACACCGGCAGCGGCGGATGCGAGGTCTATGCACCCAATGAATACGGCGACCAGCTCTGGAAAGCCGTCTTCGAGGCCGGTGCGCCCTACGGCATCCAGCCGATCGGCCTTGGCGCCCGCGACACCCTCCGCCTGGAGATGGGCTTCTGCCTCTACGGCAACGACATCGACGATACGACCTCCCCGCTGGAGGCCGGCCTGGGCTGGATCACCAAGTTCAACGACGTCAAGGGCGACTTCGTGGACAAGCAGTACCTGCTCGACCAGAAGGCGGCCGGCCTGACCCGCAAGCTCGTGGGCTTCGAACTGGTGGACCGCGGCATCGCCCGCCACGAGATGCCGATCTGCGACGCCGAGGGCCACAAGATCGGCCACGTGACCTCCGGCACGATGGGCCCGAGCGTCAAGAAGGCGATTGGCATGGGTTATGTAAATGTACCCTACAATAAAGTCGGCAGCGAAATCTTCATCGAGGTGCGCGGCAAACTACTCAAGGCCCAGGTGGTGAAGATGCCGTTCTACAAGAAATAATTGAAAGGTAAACTTGTCATACTTTTGTTGTTCGGATTCTGTGCGGTGAGCCTCACCGCACAGAATTTTGCTGTTGCCCCCGCCCTGCGCGGCCATGTCGAGGCGCTCGCTTCGGAGGAAATGGAAGGCCGGCGGGCAGGCAGTGACGGCGAACGGGCGGCAGCCCGCTACCTCTACGACGCCCTGCGCGATGCCGGTGTGCTGATGCTCACCGACAGCCTGGGACAGGATTTCCGGATCAGCGGGGAACAGGGGGAGATCGCCTCGCAGAACATCGTGGGTATCGTCGAAGGCGCCGATCCGCAGTTGCGGGCCGAGTATATCGTGGTGGGCGCCCGCTACGACCATCTGGGTACGCACGAACTGACCGTTGACGGGGAACCCGTCGTGCAGCTTTATCCCGGTGCCGATGCGAACGCCTCGGGCGTGGCCGTGCTGGTGGAACTCGCCCGGATGGTCGCCCAGTACCAGGGCCTTTTCCGCCGCTCCATTCTCTTCGTGGGCTTCGGGGCCGGTGAGGAGGGGATGGCCGGCGCCTGGTATTTCGTCAACCGGGCGTTCGATCCGCTCAGCGCCGTCAAGGCGATGGTGGACCTCGACTGCCTGGGCCGCGGCAGCCTTTCGAATCCGATGCAGTGTTTCAGCCAGATCGCGGCCATCGACCGGAACTATCTGCTCGACAAGACCCGGGAACAACCCGTGGTCACGCTGCCCGTCTTCACGGCGGAGCCGCCGATTTCATCGGATTACCTGCCTTTCTACGAGCGGCAGATCCCGGTGTTCCTCTTCACCACCGGCCCGGTTCGGGAGCACCGGACCATCAAGGATACGCCCTGGCGGCTCGACTATTCCGCCATGGAGGCGTCCTGCAATTATCTCTATCATTTCCTGCTGGTGCTCGCCGCCCAGGATGCCATTGTCAGTGAGGATGATCCGGCGGTCCGTGCCAGTCGCGGCGAGCGGGTCTATGCCGCCTCGGACTGCGACGTGCGCCCCCAGTTCTTCCATTCCGACGAAAGGCATTTTCTCCGGAACTGGGTGTACAAGTATCTGAAGTATCCGCTCTCGGCCATCGAACAGAACGTGCAGGGCCAGGTCCTGGTCAGTTTCATCGTGGAGCAGGACGGCAGCGTGACGGATGTCAGGGTGGAGCACGGCATCGACGAGCGGCTCGACGACGAGGCCGTGCGCGTGGTTTCCGTCTCGCCCAAATGGATTCCCGGCCAGATCAAGGGCCGGAAAGTCCGCACCCGGATCGTCATTCCGGTCGAATTCCGCCTGAAAAAATAAGCGGCGGGGCCCGAATTCCGCTGCGAACTCGCTGGAAATCGTTATCTTTGCGGCTTAAAACGACACGCAATGGAATACAATTTCGCCCAGATCGAGAAGAAATGGCAGGCCTATTGGGCCGCCCATCACACTTTCCAGGCCCAGACAGACCCTTCCAAACCCAAATATTACGTGCTGGACATGTTCCCGTACCCTTCCGGCGCGGGCCTGCACGTCGGCCATCCGCTCGGCTATATCGCCAGTGACATCTACAGCCGCTACAAACGCCTGAAAGGCTTCAATGTGCTGCATCCCATGGGCTATGACGCCTTCGGCCTCCCTGCCGAGCAGTATGCCATCCAGACCGGCCAGCACCCGGCCCGGACCACCGAGCAGAACATCGCGCGCTACCGGCAGCAGATGGACCGCATCGGCTTCTCCTACGACTGGTCGCGCGAGGTCCGTACCTGCGATCCGGCCTATTACAAGTGGACGCAGTGGGCCTTCCTCGAAATGTTCAACCATTGGTACAATCCTGAGACGGACAAGGCAGAACCCATCGACACGCTGATTGCCAAATTCAAGGCCGAAGGCCGTTGGGACAAGCTCTCCGAGAAGGAACAGTCCGACCTGCTGATGCAGTACCGCATCGCCTACCTGGGCGAAACCTCCGTTAACTGGTGCCCGCAGCTGGGGACCGTCCTGGCCAACGACGAGGTGAAGGAAGGCTATTCCGTCCGCGGCGGTTTCCCCGTGGAACAGAAGAAGATGAAGCAGTGGCAGTTGCGCGTGAGCGCCTATGCCGAGCGCCTGCTCGCCGGCCTGGACCAGCTCGACTGGACCGACTCCCTCAAGGAGATGCAGCGCAACTGGATCGGCAAGAGCCAGGGTGCCGAGATGGTCTTCCGCGTGTCCAACGGTACGCAGGAGTATGACATGACCATCTTCACCACCCGCGCCGACACGGTCTTCGGCGTCACCTTCATGGTGCTGGCCCCGGAGAGCGAATGGGTGGAGAAGCTCACCACGCCGGCGCAGAAAGCGGCCGTCGAGGCCTATCTGCTGCAGGCCAAGAAAAAGACCGAACGCGAACGCATCGCCGAAACGCGCAAGGTGACCGGCGTCTTCTCCGGTTCCTATGCGGTCAATCCGCTGACCGGCGACAAGGTACCCGTCTGGATTTCCGAATACGTACTGGCCGGCTACGGCACCGGCGCCATCATGGCGGTTCCGGCCCACGACAGCCGCGACTACGCCTTCGCCAAGACTTTCAATCTCCCGATTGTGCCCCTGATCGAAGGCTGCGACGTTTCCGAGTCGAGCTTCGATGCCAAGGAAGGCACGATGTGCAACTCCGGCTTCCTCAACGGGATGGATGTCAAGGAGGCGATACCGGCCGCCATCGACTACATCGAATCGCACGGCCTGGGCCGCCGCAAGATCAACTACCGCCTGCGCGACGCAATCTTCTCGCGCCAGCGCTACTGGGGCGAACCGTTCCCGATCTACTACAAGGACGGCATTCCGCAGCCGATGCCGCTCGACTGCCTGCCGCTGCAGCTGCCCGCGGTCGACAAGTTCCTGCCCACTGAAAGCGGCGAACCGCCGCTTGCCCGGGCAAAGGACTGGACCTACGAAGGTTATCCCATCGAGACCAGCACCATGCCGGGCTTCGCCGGCAGCAGCGCCTACTATCTCCGCTATATGGATCCGCACAACGACAGTGCCCTGGTGAGCCGTGAGGCGGACCAGTACTGGCGCAACGTGGACCTGTATATCGGCGGCACCGAGCACGCCACCGGCCACCTGATCTATTCCCGCTTTTGGAACAAGTTCCTTTACGACTGCGGCTATGTCTGCGAACAGGAACCGTTCAAGAAGCTCATCAACCAGGGCATGATCCAGGGGCAGAGCAAGTTCGTCTACCGGATCAAGAATACCAACACCTTTGTCTCATACGGTCTCAAAGACCAGTACGATACCACCGAAATCCACGTGGACGTGAACATCGTGGACGGCGACCGCCTCGACACCGAAGCCTTCCGCCGCTGGATGCCCGATTTTGCCACGGCCGAATTCATCCTCGAAGACGGAGCCTACCTCTGCGGCAGTGCCATCGAGAAGATGAGCAAGTCGATGTTCAACGTGGTCAATCCCGACAACGTGTGCGAACGCTATGGCGCCGACACCCTCCGGATGTACGAAATGTTCCTCGGCCCGCTCGAGCAGTCCAAGCCCTGGGACACCAAGGGTATCGACGGCGTCCACCGTTTCCTGCGCAAGTTCTGGAAACTGTTCTTCGACCGTGACGACTTCTGCGTGAGCGAGGAAAAGGCGACCCCGGCCGAGCTGAAAGCCCTCCACAAACTGATCGGCAAGGCCCAGGACGACATCGAGCACTTCTCCTTCAACACCACCGTCAGTGCGTTCATGATCGCCGTCGGCGAGCTGACCGACCTGGGTTGCAACAAACGGGAGATCCTCGAACCGCTGCTCGTCGTGCTCAGTCCCTTCGCGCCGCACATCGCCGAAGAGCTCTGGGAGATGCTCGGCCACAAGGAAAGCATCAGCTTCGCGTCGTATCCGGTTTACAACCCCGCCTTCACCGTGGAGGACAGCGTGAAGTATCCGGTGCAGTTCAACGGCAAGATGCGCTTCCTGATCGAACTGCCCAAGAGCCTGGGACGTGAGGAAGTGGAAGCTGCGGTCCGTGCCGACGCCAACACCGCCAAATACCTGCAGGGCGCTGCGATCCGCAAGGTCATCGTCGTGCCGGGCAAAATCATCAATATCGTCTGTTAAATGGAAAAGAACAAAGTCTTTGCGACGCTCAAGTCCTATGCGATCATCACGCTGGGCCTGATCCTCTACGTGCTGGCCTGGGTCGTCTTCATCATCCCGCATCAGCTGGTGGGTGGCGGCGTGACCGGCATGTCGGCCGTGATCCAGTATTGCACCGGCTTCCATGTGAGCTACTCCTTCTTCATCATCAATGCCATCCTGCTGCTGATCGCCCTCAAGATCCTGGGACCCGCCTTCGGCGTCAAGACGGTCTATGCCATGGTGGTCGATACCCTGCTGCTGCGTTTCATGCCCATGGTGATTCCGCCGGAATTCATCGACATCATTGCCATCCAGAACGGCAAGCTGCTGAGCGTGATCATCGGCGGCGTCATCTCGGCCCTTGGTATCTCGCTTACCTTCTCGCAAGGCGGAAGTTCCGGCGGTACCGACATCATAGCCCTGATGATCAATAAATACCGGGCCATTTCACCTGGCCGGATCCTGCTGATTCTCGATATCTTCATCATCGGATCCTCCCTGATCGTCCCGGCCGAAGGCGGTTGGGGCGAACGGGTCGCCAACCTGGTCTATGGCTATGTGATGGCCGGCGTGTTCAGTTATTCCCTCGACCTCTTTGTTTCAGGCAGCAAGCAGTCCGTGCAAATTTTGATTTTCTCGAAGAATTTCGAAAAAATCGCTGACAGGATTACGAACGAATTGCACCGCGGCGTGACGGCGCTCGATGGAAAAGGCTGGTATACAAAAGCTGATGCAACGGTTCTGGTGGTGGTTGCCCGCAAGCACGAATTGAAATTCCTGCTCAACATGGTCAAGGAAGAGGACCCGCAGGCTTTCCTTTCCGTGGGTAGTGTTACAGGTGTTTATGGCTCCGGTTTCGATGTAATAAAAAAATAACTGAGGGTCAGAACTTTCAACTTTTTATTATAGGGCGGTTATGCAGTAATATGCAAAAACCGCCATTTTTGTTTGTAGTTTCGTTTAAAACTTAATAAACGGAACTATGCGTACGATTTTGCTTCTGATTGGTTATGTGCCCCTGGTGGGAGCGCTGGTTTTTTTGTTTTTTTATCTTCGACGTCGGAAGGCCGCATCCGACGCGGAAGAAGGAGAAGCTGCGGCAAAAGATTATCCGCGTCAGGCCCGGCCCATCCCCAATGCCGACCGGATTCTGGAAGATGCCGGACCCAGCCTGAAAGATTCCGACATGGAAGAGCTCAAGGACCGGCTGTGCAACGTGCTTGAGCGCGAGAAACTCTACCTGAACCCGGACATCCGGGTCGGCGACCTGGCCGAACGCCTTTATACCAATAAAAGCTACCTGGCCCAGACCATCAAGATCAAACTCAACAAGAACTTCTGCCAGCTTGTGCACTACTACCGGGTGCGGGAAGCCATGCGCATCTATGCCCAGAACCCGGAACTGACCATCACGCAGCTCTGCCGCCGGGTGGGATTCAATTCGATGACGACCTTCAACACGGCTTTCGGCCGCAACACGGGATACACGCCTGCCGAATGGTGTAAAGAGTACCGCAAAAGAAATGAGGCGAAAGCGACATAGCGACGACGAGATCTATGCGAAGATGAAGCAACTGATGACAGAGCGATGCCTTTTCCTGCGAAAAGACCTTACCCGCGACCAGATGGCGCGGGAGGTAATGACCAACCGGACCTACATCACCCGGGCGCTCAAGGGACGCGGCCTGAATTTCTCCCAGTTCGTCAACTCATTCCGGGCGCAGTATGCCCTCGAACTGATGACCGATCCGGCCCATCGCGACACGCCGTCGGCCGACATTGCCGAACTGAGCGGCTTCTCCCACGTGGCCACGATGAACCGGTACGTCAAAAAAAGCGCAGGCACGACGGCCTGCGCTCTGCGGGAGAAAGTCCTGGACGGGGATTAGAGTTCCACCATCGTGGGCTTGACCATATTCTTCGGGTCAAGGATCTTGTCGAGCTGCGCCTTGGTCAGGTAGCCCTTGTCGAGGACCAGCTGATAGACGCTGCCGCCGCTCACGAGGGCTTCCTTGGCCACCTCGGTGCACTTGGCATAGCCGATGTACGGCTTGAGGGCCGTCACGATGCCGATGCTGTGCTCGGCCAGTTCCTTGCAGTGCTTCTTGTTGGCGGTGATGCCATCGACGCATTCAATGCGGAGCGTATTGAGGGCGTTGGTCATCCAGGTCTGCGATTCGACGAGCGATTCGACGAGAACCGGTTCCATGACGTTGAGCTCCAACTGGGCGGCTTCCGAAGCCATGGTGATGCAGGTGTCGTTGCCGATCACCTTGAAGCAGACCTGGTTGGTAACCTCGGGGATGACGGGGTTCACCTTGCCCGGCATGATGGAGCTGCCCGGCTGTTTCGGAGGAAGGTTGATCTCGGCCAGACCCGTGCGCGGACCGGAGGCGAGCAGGCGCAGGTCGTTGCAGATCTTGGAGATGCGGATGGCGATGTTCTTCAGCTCGGCGTGGTAGCAGACCATGCAGGAGGTGTCGTTGGTAGCCTCGACCAGGTCTTTGGCCAGCGAGATCTTCCAGCCGCTGATCTTCTTGATGTACTTGGTGCAGGCTTCGGCATAGCCCGGTTCGGCGGTGATGCCGGTACCGATGGCGGTGGCGCCCATGTTGATGACCAGGAATTCCTGGGCGGCGGCGTCAAGGCGTTTCATTTCGGTCTCCACGGCGGTGGCGAAAGCGCCGAAGCTCTGGCCGAGGGTCATCGGCACGGCGTCCTGCAGCTGGGTGCGGCCCATCTTGATGACGGAGGCAAAGCTGCGCTGTTTGGCGCGGAAAGACTTGGCCAGCGCCTTGAGGGCGGCCATCAGGTCCTGGTGGATCATGTACAGGCCCAGATGCATGGCGGTCGGGTACGCATCGTTGGTGGACTGGGCCATGTTGATGTGGTCGTTGGGGTGGATGTACTGGTATTCGCCGTGCTTCTTGCCGATGATTTCAAGGGCGCGGTTGGCGATCACCTCGTTGGCGTTCATGTTGGCCGAGGTCCCGGCGCCGCCCTGGATCATGTCGATGGGGAAGTGTTCGGTGTGCTTGCCTTCCATCAGCTCGTCGCAGGCTGCGCAGACGGCGTCTTTGATTTCATCGGAGACCAGCCCGAGCTCGTGATTGGCCAGGATGGCGCCCTTCTTGACGATGCCGAAAGCCTTGACGAACTGCGGATGGTCGCCCAGGAGGTTGCGGCTGATGTCGAAGTTCTCGATGCAGCGGAGGGTCTGTACGCCGAAGAGGGCCTCTACGGGAACATCCTTGTCACCCAGCAGGTCGTGTTCGGAACGGGTCTTGCCCGAAGTCTTGAATTTGTATTCGATCATATTGTTGTTGTATTGATGGTTTATGATATGGATTCAAGCAAAAAATTTCTCTATGCGTGCCAGGGCCGAGGGCAGGGCGAAGATGACCACCCGGTCGTAGGGCTTGATGCGGGTGTCGCCGTCGGCGATGAGCGATTCGTTGCCGCGGATGATGCCGCCGATGACGGCATCGTTCGGGAAACCCAGCTCACGGACGGCGCCCTTGGTGATCTTGCTGTCCGGGTTGACGATGTATTCGATCACCTCGGCGTCCGAACCGCCGATGACCTTGACGGTGCGTACCTTGGTGCTCATCGTGAAACGGAAGATGCGGCCGGCGGTGATGATCTTCTTGTTGATGACCGCATCGACGCCCATCCCTTCGGCCAGTTTGATGTATTCGATGTTCTCGACTTCGGCGATGGTCTTGGCCACGCCCATCTTCTTGGCGGCCACGCAGGCCAGGATGTTGGTCTCGGAACTGGAGGTGACGGCCACGAAGGCGTCGCAGCTCTTGACGTCCTCTTCATAGAGGAAGTCGGAGTTCCGGCCGTCGCCGTTGATGACCAGGGTCCGGTCGAGCGTTTCGGAGAGCACTTCGCAGCGTTCGCGGTTGATCTCGATGACCTTGACGAATTCGGCGGTCTTCTCGAACTGGGCGGCCACCATGGCGCCGATACGGCCGCCGCCGAGGATTGTGAGGCGCTTGATATCGAGGTACTGCTTGCCGGACCAGGACAGGAGTTCGTCCACGTTCTCCCGTTTGGAGACGACATAGATCATGTCGCCGCGCTTGAAGAGGGTGTCGCGGTCGGGAATCAGGGTCTCGCCGCCCCGGGTGAGGGCCACCACGCGGAAGGGCAGCTGGCCGGGCGGGTAGGGGAAGTCCGCGGCCGACTTGTTGAGCATCTTCGAGCCTTCTTCGATGCGGAAGACCACCATCTGGAGCTGTCCGCGGGCGAAGTCCACGAAGTCCGACACATCGGACTGCTTGAGCAGGTCGCCGATCTCCGTCGCCGCGATTTTTTCGGGGTAGAAGAGCAGGTCGATGCCCAGTTCGGTGAACATCAGCTTGTTTTCGTAGTTGAGGTATTCCGCGTTGTTGATGCGGGCTGTCACCTTCTTGGCTCCCATCTTCTTGGCGAGAAGGGCCGCCACCAGGTTCACGTCCTGTTCCTTGGCCGGACTGACGGCCACGAAGAGGTCTGCCTTGTGGACGCCTGCCGCCTTGAGGATGCCGATGGAGGTCGGGTTGCCCTGGACGGTGAGCACGTCCATACTCTCACTGACCATGGCCAGCCGCTCCTCGTCACCGTCGATGATGGTGATCTCGTGATACCCCTCACTGAGCATCTTGGCCAGGTGGCAACCGACTTCTCCGGCTCCTGCGATGACGATTTTCATGGTTTTCTAGTGCAGTTTGGCTCCGATGAGCGTCATAAATTCGTTGCGGGTGCGGATATCCTTCAGGAAAGCGCCCGTGAAGGCCGAGGTCGTGGTCACGGAATTCTGTTTCTGGACACCGCGCACCTGCATGCACATATGGGCGGCTTCGATGACGACGGCCACGCCCAGCGGATGCAGGGTATCCTGGATGCAGTCGCGGATCTGGACCGTCAGGCGCTCCTGGACCTGGAGGCGCCGGGCAAAGGTTTCCACCACGCGGGCAATCTTGCTCAGACCGGTGATGAAACCGTCCGGAATATAAGCCACGTGCGCCTTGCCGTAGAAGGGGAGCATGTGGTGCTCACACATCGAGTAGAGCTCGATGTCCTTGACGACCACCATCTGATGGTATTCCTCGCGGAACATGGCCGAGCGCAGGATTTCCGCGCCGTCCTCATCGTACCCCTTGGTCAGGAACTGCATCGAGCGGGCCACGCGAAGCGGCGTCTTCAGCAGCCCTTCGCGCCCGGGATCTTCGCCCAGCAGGCGGAGGATCTCCCGGTAGTGGGCCGCGAGCTCGTCTGTTACGGGATCGTTGTATATCTCAAGTTTCTGGTAAGACATAGCTTCTTTAAAAGATTTGCAAGTTACGAATATTATTTCACATTTCTTAATTTATTTGTTTTTGAATCATTTGATGAGAGAGATTATCTGTATGGAAGCCGTCCGGAAGATCTACCGTTCGGGCGCTGGTGCGGTAAGGGCCCTTGACGGGGTGGACCTTCAGATCCGGGAAGGTGAATATGTCGCCATCATGGGGCCCTCGGGCTCCGGAAAATCGACGATGATGAATCTGCTGGGCTGCCTGGATACGCCCACAGAAGGGCGTTACCTGCTGGACGGCAGTGATGTGCGCGCCCTGGATGACGACCGCCTGTCTGAAATCCGCAACCGGAAGATCGGCTTCGTCTTCCAGTCGTTCAACCTGCTTCCGCGGCTGGACGCCCTGGAGAATGTCGCGCTGCCCTTGCTCTATGCTGGCGTGGGTAAGGCGGCTCGCCTGCAGCGGGCGGCAGATGCCTTGCGGCAGGTCGGCCTTGCCGACCGGGCGACGCACCGCCCCGACGAAATGTCGGGTGGGCAGCGCCAGCGCGTGGCCGTGGCCCGGGCCCTGGTCAACCATCCTTCGATCATCCTGGCCGACGAGCCGACCGGCAATCTCGACACGGCAACATCTGAGGAGGTGATGAAACTTTTTGATGCCATTCATCGTAAAGGAAATACAATCATACTCGTCACGCACGAGGAAGATGTCGCCCGGCATGCCTGCCGGATCATCCGCCTGCGCGACGGCAAAATAGAGAGCGATGAAAATCTACACCAAGACCGGTGATGCCGGTACCACTTCCCTGGTCGGCGGGACGCGCGTGAGCAAGGCGCATCCCCGCGTGATGACTTACGGCGACCTCGACGAACTGATCAGCTGGCTGGGCCTTCTCCGCTGTGAGACCAGTGGGCAGGACCTGCCGCTGCGGCGCATCCAGATCCAGCTGATGAACGCCAGCGCCCACCTGGCCAACGACGGCCGTTCCCAGAAGCTGAAACCCCTCGACGAAGCCGAGACGGCCTTCCTCGAAACTGAAATCGACCGGATGACCGACGCCCTCCCGCCGCAAACCGCATTCGTGCTGCCCGGCGAACCGAAAGCGGCTTCGATGGCCCATATTGCCCGTACCATCTGCCGCCGGGCCGAGCGAAGCGCGGTCCAGATCGAAGCGAAAAGCGAGCAGGACTTGGCGGCAATCCGCTATGTTAACCGCCTGAGTGACTATCTTTTCACCTTGGCAAGATACTTGTGTGGAGGACATGACGATTATTGGCTTCCATAAAAAGTCATAAAAAATTTTGTTGTATCGTTTTTTTTTATATATTTGCGGCCCCATTTGGGAAAGTAACATTTTAAAACATACAGACAATGTATTGGACACTTGAGCTTGCATCCAAACTGGAGGATGCCCCCTGGCCCGCCACCCGGGAAGAACTGATCGACTACGCTACACGTTCGGGAGCGCCGCTCGAAGTGATCGAGAACCTGGAAGATCTCGAGGAAGACGGTGAAGTCTACGAATCCATCGAAGACATCTGGCCCGACTACCCGACCAAAGACGACTTCTTCTTCGATGAGGAAGAATATTAGGGGCTTAACTGACTGAAATACAGAGAATTAACTCGGATGGGTGCCATTTTAGCGAATGGTGCCCATCCTCATTTTATCGCATTCTGTCGCATCCTGTCGAAACGAAAGTTAACACAATACTTAACACAAAACTTAACACAATTTTGTAAGAGGAATAGTAACGTTAACTTAAAAAGACAGCACTATGGGTTCAGTAAAACCAAGAATCCCCTCAGGAAAG
>Ga0208297_1000335_pt1 | contig 108933 bp, 93 predicted proteins | sample LMS_cellobiose_e_FD_187367 | JGI IMG/M metagenome (GOLD analysis project Ga0208297, IMG submission 187367) | Rumen-fistulated moose microbial communities from Alaska, USA - LMS_cellobiose_enrichment (SPAdes) (version 2) | ecosystem: Host-associated > Mammals > Digestive system > Stomach > Rumen... | reverse complement strand
GACAACTCAATGATGGAGAACTTTTTTGGACTAATGAAGTCTGAGTTGTTATATTTGCAGGACTGGGAATCGGTCGATGAGTTTAAGAAAGAACTCAAAGCTTATATCAGATACTACAACAACGACCGAATAAAACTGAGATTAAAAGGAAAGAGCCCGGTGCAATACCGAACTCTTTACCAGGTAAATGATTAATAAATCGTCTAACTTTTGGGGTTCACTTCAAAGGGGACTGTCCCCATTTTCACATAATCTCTTCCAGCGCGCCAGTCTCGGAGTCAATGATAAAACCGCGCACCGTGATGTCCTTGGGTACAAGCGGATGGGTCTTGATGGTATGAACCGTATTCCGGACGGATGTAGGTGTGTCCTTGAATCCCTCCAGCCACTGGTCCAGATCAATGCCGCACTTGCGGATTGTAGACAGAGTTTCATCAGTAACCCCACGCTCCAGCATCTGGTGGTGGAAATGGTCGTAACTCATGTGGCAGGCTCCGCAATGGGAATGGGCCACAACCATAATCTCCTGCACTCCCAGTTCATAGATAGCCACAATCAGGCTACGCATGGCTGAGTCAAAGGCCGAAATTACCAATCCTCCGGCGTTCTTGATAATCTTGGCATCGCCGTTCTTAAGGCCCAGCGCTGCCGGCAGAAGTTCCGTCAGCCTGGTATCCATGCATGACAGCACAGCCAGTTTCTTATCGGGATACTTGTCGGTCAGATACTTCTCGTAACCCTTACGGGCTACAAACTCTTTGTTGTACTCTATAATCTGGTCAATCATATCTAAGTCCTTTTGTTTCTATGTTTCTGCGAATATACTCATTTCTTCCCGATAATGTGGAAAAGGGGAAGTCCCCTTTTTCACATGTCAACTTTTTCAGGAAAAGACAATTTGGTGTAGATTGATTTCAACTGTCACACTGAAACGCTGCAACGCTCCCGCGGGTTCCAAATCCGAAAAATAATTACAAATCATGATAACGGCAGGTATAAAGCGCTAGCGCCCGCGAATTCCCCTTAAGGAGGAAACTTACTCCCCTTAAGGAGAAATATTTTTTCCTAACTAGGGCGCAAAATTTTCCTGCCTAGGAAAATAAAACCAGCCGACGTAAGCGTTCCGACTGGGATTCTGAGGTATTTGCCGGACACAACGGATACAAGGTGAAAAATGCTTACATCGGCTCAGTACGGGACTTCGCCGGAGTCCGGGGCTCCGCCCAGCGGGTCATCGGCCGGAAGAGGCTCATCGTTCATCCTGGAGCGCTTCACATTGGCTTTACGGCCGGCAGTCGGTGCAGGTGCCCCCGTGCTGATGTTGTCAAAGAGAGCCAGGTCACTGCGGAAAGAGAGACGCACATCGCCGATACCGCCGTTACGGTGCTTGGCTATGATGATCTCGGCTATTCCGCGCAGGTCATTGTGGTTGTTGTCCTCATATATCTTGTAGTACTCCGGACGGTGGATGAAGCACACGATATCGGCATCCTGCTCTATGGCGCCGGACTCGCGCAGGTCACTCAGCTGTGGGCGCTTGCCTTCGTAACCCTCGCGGCCCTCGACTCCACGGTTCAGCTGGGAAAGAGCTATGATAGGGATATCCAGCTCCTTGGCTATTCCCTTGAGGTTACGGGATATGGTGCTTATCTCCTCCTGACGGTTGCCGAAACGTATTCCGCTGGCGTTCATGAGCTGGAGGTAGTCAATGATAATGAGCTGGACATCATGCTCCTGCTTGAGGCGAATGGCCTTGGTCCTGAACTCCGTGATGGAGAGCGACGGCGTATCGTCCAGATAGATGGGAGCGTTCTGGAGGGCGTTTATCTTGCTATCCAGGAGATTCCATTCATAGGGAGCCAGACGTCCGTCACGCAGCTTGTTGCCGGGAATCTCGCACACGCTTGAGATTAGGCGGTTAACCAGCTGGATGTTACTCATCTCAAGCGAGAAGAGCGCCACCGGCTGTTCGTTGTTGACCGCAATGTTCTTGGCCATAGAGAGTGCGAATGCGGTCTTACCCATAGCAGGACGTGCGGCCAGTATTATCAGATCCGATTTCTGCCAACCCGACGTAATATTGTCCAAATCACGGAAACCGCTGGCCAGTCCACTCATACCCTCAGCTCTCTGAGAGGCAGTACGGATTCGTTCCATAGTTTCCTGAAGGACCACATCAATACTGGTGAAATCCTTTTTCACATTACGGTGAGCTATCTGGAAAAGGCTGTTTTCAGCTTCTCCCAACAACTCGGCTATATCCGTAGTGTCATCAAAGGCCTGAGTCTGAATCTCACTGGTAAATGTTATAAGTTCACGCGCCATAGCCTTCTGTGCTATGATACGGGAATGATATTCTATATGAGCCGAAGACGTGACCTTGCCTGCAAGCTGTGTAACATAGAGCACTCCCCCGGCCTCTTCAAGAGTACCGTTGCTCTTAAGCTGCTCCGTGACGGTAAGGATGTCTATGGGACGCTGGTTTATAGACAGGTTAGCCACCGCATCAAAGATAACCTGATGGCGATGGTCATAAAAAGACTCCTTTTTGAGGATATCACTGATTTTAGGGAATGCATCCTGCTCTATCATGAGAGCACCAATCACTGCCTCCTCAAGTTCCAGAGCCTGAGGCTGAAGGTGATTTAGTACAATGCCTTCGGTATTGGTGCGGGAACGTTGTCTGCTTTTGGAATCTGCCATTATCACTCTTAGTTATGTTTACAAAAATATGGCATTACCTCCTGTCTGGAAGCAAACTGTCCGTTCAACTTTTCCACGCGTTTTCAACAACACATATTTTACCCGCTGGTATTTAAGCCATTTCACGCTGGCAAGTGAACATGCCGGGGAACAGGTCAGCTGGAGCATCCAGTGGTTTACGGAACAGACCGTAGATGGTGGAACCGGAACCGGTCATAGCGGCGTACTCTGCTCCAAGGTCGTAAAGTTTCTGCTTAATTTCAGCCAAAAGCGGATACTTGGCGAACACCGAAGGTTCAAAATCGTTGAAAACACATTCCCTCCATTCACTTACCGGACGCATCACGGCATCAGCCAGTGCTGTTTCAGGCTTGTGCGGAGTAACCCCTGCGTATGCCTCGGCTGTGCTGACAAAAACATCAGGCTTGACCAGAAGAATTGTGAGACCCTTGAGAGACAGGTTAATGGGATTAAGTATCTCGCCCCTACCTGTGGCCAACGATGGAGCATTAGTGATGAAGAAAGCGCAGTCAGAGCCCAACTTTGCAGCATAGCGCTCCATCATGGAGTCACGCATACGCAGGTTGAAACGACGGTTAAGAAGACTTATCATGAATGCGCAGTCCGATGAGCCTCCGCCAAGCCCCGCACCGGACGGTATATGCTTGTGCAGTTTTATGTCTATCGACGGCAGGTCAAAATCCTGCTGCAACATGAGATAAGCCTTGACCACAAGGTTGTCGGCCGCCTTGAACGGAAACTCATTACCTGTCATCTCCAGCGAACAGCAGGGTATATCCTCTTTCTTTGGAAAAAGGCGGTAAGGCATGAAAACGTCATCGGGCTGAACCAGCAGGCCCGCCTCAAGACGCTTGCGCAACTGCGCCGCATCAAGCGGGCGCATGGGCTTTATCTCCAGCGCGTCCTGAAGAAGCACCGGATAGAACACAGTCTCGATGTCGTGGTACCCGTCAACACGTTTTGCCACGACATTAAGTCCAATGTTTATTTTAGCGTTCGGAAATGATATCATTTGTTGTCTTTTTCAATGCCCTTGGCGGCAATGCGGCCCGATGCCATACACTCGGTAAGGGCGTTGCCGCCCAGACGGTTGCCTCCAAAGAACCCGCCTGTAACCTCACCTGCTGCATAGAGTCCAGGGATGGCCTTGCCGTTCTCATCCAGGACGCGGCGGTCCAGGTCAATCTTAAGGCCACCCATGGTGTGATGGGTTGACGGAGCCAGCACGCGAATTGACAGGTTGGCATCGTCAATGTTATAGGTTGACGTGTCATACTTGCCGTCGGCACCGCGACGTGCCGAGCCGATGATACCGGTTGCGTGACGCTTGCCTACAGGAGCAGGCTCACGGCCTTCCATAACAGCCATATCATACTCACGGATGCTGTTCTTAACCACCTCGGGGTCCAGCTTTATGCCCAGCTCATCAAATAGTTCCGGCAGTTCTGATGCCTTACCGCTCCAGTCACGGCCGTTGAAACGGCGTGTAGGAACCGCAGCCGATGCATTGGCACCACTGCCACCACCGAATCCGCCACCAAATCCGCCGAATCCACCGAATCCGCCACCGAATCCGCCAAAGCCGGGAGTGATATAGAAATATACTCCGTGACGGCCCTCCAGGTCTATTCCGTTCTTGAATCCGTTAAGTGACAGCACATCACGCTCAGAGCACTCATCCACATAACGCCTACCTGTCTTGGTGCTGATGAACACAGCGTTCTCAACACCGCCGAATGCTATGGCGCCGTCGGCAATGTAAGCCAGAGGCATGAGCTGGGTATAGCCCTCGCCTACCGTTGCGGCACCAATCTTCTGTGCCATATCGATACCGTCACCGCGCAGTGACGAACGGTTGGTGGTGCCTATGTTGGGTGAAAGATATTGTCTGGACCAGTACTTGTTAGTCTTGAGCACCTTCTGGATGTTTGCGGCATATCCGCCGGTAGCTATGATGACGCCCTTCCTGGCAAGAGCGATAACCTCAGTACCATCGGCCTGCTTGGCCTTTACACCAGTTACACGGCCGTTCTCAAAAATGAGTTCGTTGGCGCTGGTCTCTCTTAGTATGCGATTGTGTTTGCTGGCGTTTCTGACCACTGCAAGAGGAGCCATGACATATGAGCCCCAGTTGCCCTGATAACGCTCGGTAGAGCCGTCACCGTCGGCATCGGTGGTACAGCCGTTCATGGTGTTACCGCGATACCACAGGGCACCTACCAGAGTTGACTGGCTGTCACTGAAACCTACACCCATCTGCATGAGCCAGGGCTTGAGCTGCTCACCTTCAACCACGAACTGCTTAACCAGTTCATAGTCACCGTATATCCATTCATCCTTGGCCGTATTCTGGCGCAGGCCTCCGTAGTAGGTCTGGAAGATATGCAGATTGGTGGTTGAGAAGAGCAGAAGCTGGTTCTCGGGAACACCCTTCTGAAGCTGTGGCTCTGCATAGTCCAGATAAGCCTTTATCTCCTTCTTGAGTTCCTGCAGGGTTGAGAGATACTCCTGATGTACACCATGCTTGGAAAGTTCCTCAATATCGCCGGCCACAAACTCATGGTCCTTATAGTATGATGCATCGAACGGAGCCTCACTCCAGCCATATATCACCTTGAGGTCATTTACACAACCTACAGTGGCACGGACCTTATTATGCATCCTGCCGTCAAAACCCTTGGCACTAGTAGCCGTAGGATTGTTGATATCCCATACAAGGCTGTGGTCAACAGACTGATATACACCGCCCGATACAAGTGTGTTACCACCAAGCTCAGCGTTCTTCTCAATGATAAGGACAGTGTTTCCGTCCTGGGCAGCCTGTGCTGCTGCACAGAGGCCTGCACCGCCACCACCAATGACTACTACATCCCATGTATCTACAATCTTAGCATCGGCATGAGCATTTTTTACAGTATTATCAATGAATGCCTTACGATTTGTAACGCCAGCCTGATCAGCAGCATCCAGAACAGCCTCCTTAAGGCCGAAGCTTGACATTGTGGCACCCGATACGGCGTCAACGCCAAGTCCGTTGGCAGCGATGATCTTTTGCGGAAGATTCTGCAGTGCCACATCACCCACATGGGCGGTCTCACGCTGCTGGCCTACGCGGATATCGGTAATGCCGGTCTCGCTGAATGTCACGCGGGCCTGAACCTGGCCGCCGTAACCCTTACCGCTGCCGGTATAAGTACCTGGAGTGAAACTCATGGCTGCGTTCCTGGCCGGAACCGGTTTCTCGCCACGAGCCTGTGCAAGAGCCATATCCACAGCCTTCTTTACTGCATCCGATGAGTATGTGGCGCCAGTAACGCCGTCAACATCGGTGCTCTGGGCCTCGACTATCCTCTTGGGCACAACGGTGTAAGGCGATGTGTACTGTGCGTATGTATTGCCGTTATCCTTAACGGATACAGCGGCAATCCTATGACCTTTCACGGTCACTGTAGCGGTTATCGTACTCTCTACGTTAAGGGCATCAGCACTGTATTTGCCGTTGGCCAGCTGAGTACCGTCACTGGGTGCGCCACCTCCGCAGGCAGCCACCAACATTGCAAAAACTGGAAAACAAACTTTTGATATTTTCATATTGAAATAATTAGAGTCCTGCAGCAACGGCAATGCCGTGATCCACGCCGCTGAATCCCATGAAAGCCAACGCCAGCAAACCAGCTGTGATAAGTGCGATTGCCATACCCTCCATGCTCTTGGGAACACGCACCTTAGCCAGTTGCTCACGGATACCCGCAAATATTATCAGAGCCAGCGCAAAACCAATTGAAGTGGCTATTGCATATACCACACCTGTCAGCAAGTTTGGTTCAAGTCCCTGCGCATTATAAGTGGCGTTGGCAACCAGGATTGATACTCCCAGTATGCAGCAGTTGGTCGTAATCAGAGGAAGGAATATTCCCAGTGCCTGATACAGTGATGGAGAAACCTTCTTAAGAACGGTTTCCAGCATCTGCACCAATCCGGCAATAACAAGAATAAACACTATAGTCTGCAGGTAACCGAGCCCATATGGATTGAGCACCCAGTTCTGTAGGGCGTATGTAACAATCACAGCAACCGTAAGCACAAATGTAACTGCCAGTCCCATTCCCGCAGCTGTACTGATCTTCTTTGATACGCCTAAAAAGGGACATATGCCCAGGAACTGGGATAGTACTATATTATTTACAAATATAGCCGCAATAAAAATCAGAAAATATTCCATATCATTCAGCTTTACGGTTCTTTATTGAGTTTACTATTGCCATGAGCAAACCTAATGTAATAAATGCACCCGGAGCCAGTACAAACACCAGCATATTCATGGACTCAGGCAGAATACGATAGCCGAATACAGCACCGTTTCCAAGTAATTCACGCACAAATCCCAACAGAGTAAGAGCAAGCGTGAATCCTATGCCTATGCCCACTCCGTCACAAACTGACGCAAGCACGTTGTTCTTTGCAGCGAAAGCCTCAGCACGGCCAAGGATTATGCAGTTCACCACAATCAAGGGAATAAAGATTCCCAATGTCTTGTATAGATCAGGCACATACGCTTGCATGACCATCTGCAGGATTGTCACGAAAGATGCAATCACAACTATATAACAAGGTATTCTGACTCCGTCAGGAATCAGGTTCTTCAACAGTGAAATGAACGTGTTGGAGCAAATCAGCACGAACATAGTGGCCACACCCATACCCAAACCGTTTACGGCCGAAGTTGTGGTAGCCAGCGTGGGACACATACCCAACAGGAGAACAAAAGTCGGATTCTCCTTGACTATTCCGTTTACTATTGTCTTGAAATAACTCATATTGCATTATTTAGTTCTGTGATGAAGCACCGCTCACGCCATCGGCAGCGGTATATCCGAACACAGCCTTGTAGGCGGCATTCACTGAACGCAGAAAAGCCCTTGAAGTGATTGTGGAAGCGGTTATGGCATCTACCTCACCACCATCCTTGCTCACTGTCAACAGATTGTCGCCGGGGTTCAATCCAATGATATTATGGTTTCCCGGATTACCGGGAGCACCCAGGATCACGTCAGCAACTCCTGACTGTTCCTTAACCTCGGCACTTGCCTGACGGAACCAGTCGTCTGCCTGAGCGCCAAGTCCGGGAGTCTCACTGTGCTCCAGCACGGTGTATCCCAGTATAACGCCTTCGGGATTGAATCCCACCATTACCTTGAGTGCACCTCCGAATCCGTTTCTGTCAGTAGATTCCACGGCTGTGCCTATCAGGTTACCATTCATATCATTGACACTGTGAAACACGAATCCGTCACGTTCCACAGGAGGATCCACAGTGAACTGTATGTCGCGGTCGCCCAGAATGACACTCTTTATTCCGTTCTCAATGGCCAGGTTGTTTATCTCCTCAATTGGACCGCTGGTCACATTATTGACCCAAGCCAGAAGACCGGCAGCCACAACTGCGATTACGGTCAGCATCAGGGCCATATTCAGTATGTTTGATTGAAGTTTCTTCATTTTGCAGCCTCCCCGAAACGTTTAGGTTTGCACCAGTTGTTAATGAGCGGAACAACCGCGTTCATGATAAGTATAGCGAATGACATACCCTCAGGATATGATCCGAAATACCTGATGATGACAGTCAGGAACCCGATACCTATTCCGTACCATACCATACCCTTGGCGGTCATAGGCGATGTCACATAATCAGTAGCCATAAAGACGGCACCAAGCATGAGACCGCCTGCGCAAAGATGATAGAGCGGATTTACATAGAGTACGGGATTTATGAGCCACATGATACCAGTAAACACCGTCACAGTGGCCAGTATGGTCACTGGTATATGCCATGTTATGACCTTGCGCCATAACAGTATTACAAGTCCTATGAGCAAAGCCAATGCACTCACCTCACCCAAACAGCCGCCTATATTGCCCAGGAACAGATCCTTAAGTCCGGGGAGCTGGTCGGCAGCTGCAGTATTGCCACCCGCTATCTGACCTATCAGGTTAAGCGGAGTAGCACCAGTGACAGCATCAGCATAAGCAACCATCTGATGCGGTACCGGCCACGATGTCATCCTGGCCGGAAATGATATGAGCAGAAAGACACGGCCCACCAGGGCAGGATTGAACGGGTTGTTGCCCAGTCCTCCGAACACCATCTTGCCAATGCCTATTGCCACCAGCGCACCCATCACAATCATATACAATGGTATGTTTGACGGCAGGTTAAATGCAAGCAATATGCCGGTGATTATAGCCGACCCGTCACTAAGAGTGGAAGGACGCTTCAGCAAGAAGCGCGTTATGAACCACTCAAAGAACAGACATGAAGCCACTGATGTGGCAGTCACTATCAAAGCGCCTGCACCGAACACTATGACCGATGCTATAAACGCGGGAACGAGCGCCCAAATCACTGTGCGCATATTCCTCTCTATGGTATCACCGCAATGCACATGCGGTGATGTGGTAATAAACAGTTTCTGTGCCATAATACCTTATTTCTTAGCGTTACGGGCGCGGATTATACCGCCAACCCTGTTCTTGGCCAGACGCACCCAGTCAAGCAGCGGACGGCGTGACGGGCATGTGCTCTGACAGCAGCCGCACTCTATGCAGCTCATTATCCAGTTCTCTTCGGCCGTAGCCCAGTCTCCTGCCTCCGATGCAGTTGCAAGCAGATAAGGCTCCAGACCCATAGGGCAGGCTTGTACACACTTGGCACATCTTATACAGTTACGTTCCGCACAGCGGACAGCATCGGCCTCCGGAATCATTAGGATACCAGATGTGCCCTTTACCACCGGAGCTTTATCATCCAATAACGGACGTCCCATCATAGGACCACCCGATATAAGCTTACCGGTATCTTCAGGCATTCCACCCGCATATTCTATAAGCTGGCTTACAGGAGTTCCCAATCTCACCTTGAGGTTACACGGATTCTTGACACTTTTTCCTGTAACAGTCACTATCCTTTCAATGAGAGGCTTTTTCTTCTGCACAGCTTCATAGACTGCAAACACAGTACCCACATTCTGAACCACACAACCAACATTGGCTGGAAGCGCAGGAGGAGGCGGCACCTGACGCCCGGTCACTGCTTCTATCAACTGTTTCTCACCGCCCTGCGGATATTTCATCTTCAAGGGCATTATCTCTATACCGCTGACCATAGAGGTCTTGGACTGCATCAGTTGAATGGCATCGGCCTTGTTCTCCTCTATTCCTATCACAGCACGGTCAATACCGAGTACTTTGAGCAGGATTCTGACACCCACAATTATTTCATCGGAATGTTCAAGCATCAGCATATGGTCTGAAGTCAGATAAGGCTCACACTCTACCGCATTGACAATAAGTACGTCTATCTTGCAATCCTTAGGAGGAGAGAGCTTGACATGAGTGGGGAAACAGGCACCACCCATACCCACCACACCGGCATTCCTTATACGATCCAAAATCTCCTCCCTGGATAACGTGCAGAGAAGAGCCAATGTATCGGTACGGTCAATATCAGGTTCCCATTCATCACCATCCACATCAATAAAAATGGCAGGTTTGCGGAAACCGCTTGCATCCACCACAGAGTCAATCTTGGACACCTTGCCGGATACTGAAGAATGTATCGGAGATGACATGAATCCGCCAGCATCGGCAATTCTGGTTCCCACAAGGACCTGATCACCCTTTTGGACGCAAGGGACCGCAGGAGCCCCAATATGCTGGGAAAGCGGGAACACGGCCTGGTTCGGCAGTGCCAGAGTCTCTATCTTCTTGCCTGCCGACAGTTTGTTAGGCTCGGGGTGTACACCACCTATCTTAAATGTATTCATATTTCTGCTTTTAGTTGTTCTACGGAATTCTCAGTGGCCGGAACTTGCTGCTGTGACTCGGATGGAGATGCCATCTTCCTTGGCGGGAAGTTAACCGCCTGGATTGTATGCTGTGGGCATTCATCCACACATTTACGGCACAGACGACACTTTTCAAAGTCAATGTAGGCAAGATTGCTATCAAGTGTGATGGCCTCAAACGGACAAACTTTGACACATTTGCCGCAACCAATACATGCCACAGAACAAGCCTTTTTGGCCACTGGGCCTTTGTCTTTGTTGACACAACTGACAAATACACGGCGGTCCAGTTTATTCTTGTTACGCAACTCAATGATCATTCGGGGGCAAGCCTTTGCGCAGGCACCGCAAGCCGTACACTTGTCCTGCTCCACCACAGGGATACCTGTTTCCGGATTCATGTGTATGGCGTCAAACTTACAAGCTCTCACGCAATCACCGCAACCCAGACACCCGAAGAAACAGCCAGTCTCACCACCATTCATCAACGCAGCGGCAGCACAACTTTTTGCACCGTCATACGAATTGATACGTGGTCGGTTGGTGCAGGAACCTGCACAACGCACAACTGCCACCTTAGCCACTCCAACTTCGACTGCATGACCTGTAATGGCAGCAATCTGTTGCATCACCTCACTCTTACATACCGAACATTTAAGCCCGTCCATAGACTCGCTTTTTACACAAGCCTCGGCAAATGCGGCGCAACCGGGAAAACCGCATCCCCCGCAGTTGGCGCCCGGAAGCAATTCGGTAATCTGTCCCACACGGGGATCTTCTTCAACCTTGAATTTTCTTGACACGGCGTAAAGCACGAGGCCTAACAGCAATCCGGTCAACCCCAATACAAGAACAGCTGTCAATAAAAAAGACATACCTTATTTAAACTATAATACTGAATCCGAAATTCCTCCTAATCCTGTTACGAAAAAAAAACAGCACTGAATAGTAAGGAAGCAGGATCGCCATAGCTGCGACAGCTGCCACCTTCTCACTCCCGGTTACCGCCATTGACGTAATAAGAAATGCCAGGAGCAACAGTAAAGGTAATCCGAAAGCCAGAATGACAGCAGTCATTCCTATACGATTTCCCGCTACTACAGTCACGGTCTGCCCTATGGACAGACTCTCCGTGTCATTCATCTCCACCTCCACAAGTTTCTCTTTTTTTTCGGCCGCATGACAAACATCGCTTGCCTGACAGCCCGAACAGGCCGAAACCTGTAATATGCGCACGGTAACCATCCGCCCCTCAATGGAGTCTATCACTCCCTCATGCCTTATATCCGCACTCATTTTATGTCCAGGTCCGTTTTAATCATACAAAAGTAAGTCATTTCTGCGTTTTGAAACGTATCAATTTGACATTTTTATTTGAAATATTTAAAATGAGCGGATGAATTGCAGATTTACAATTTTTTACTACCTTTGCGGCACCGTTACGGGATAACGGTTATTCAAATCAATTATAAACAATAAAAACAACAACTTATGGCAGCAAAAATCAGATTGCAGAGAAGAGGCCACAAAGGTTATGCCTTCTATTCAATCGTAATTGCAGACTCCAGAGCTCCACGTGATGGAAAGTTTATTGAGAAGATTGGTACCTACAATCCTAACACCAATCCCGCTACAGTAGATTTGAATTTCGAAAGAGCCCTGTACTGGGTAAACGTTGGCGCACAGCCCACTGATACCGCACGTAACATCCTGTCACGCGAGGGTGTGTATCTGATGAAACACCTCCAGGGTGGCGTTAAGAAGGGAGCTTTCGATGAGGCCGCAGCTCAGGCCAAGTTTGACGCCTGGAAGCAGGCTAAGGAGAGTTCACTCAAGGCTATTACTGTTAAGGATGAGCAGACCAAGCGCGAGCAGAGCAAGGCTAAACTGGAAGCAGAGAAGAAGGTTAATGAGGCTATCGCCGAGAAGGTAGCCACCAAGAAGGCTGAGGCCAAAGCTGCAGCTCAGGCAGCAGCCGCAGAAGCTGCCGCTCAGGAGTCAGCAGCAGAGGCTACCGAGGCTCCCGCTGAGGAAGCTCCGGCTACTGAGGCATAATTCTTTCTCCTAAGTACAAAAACTCCGACCTTCCGGTCGGAGTTTTTGTATCAGGCAGAGAGGCAATCTTACTCTGAAACGATGTAAAAGAATACCGTGAGTCTATAAACCTGATACTTAAAAACTTCTGTAAGAATCAGTCAAGTTTTAGGTCGCCAGTCTTGATCCAGCCCACCTTACGCATCATCATTCCTATTATTATGGTCAGAATTGCAGGCAGAACCACGCTGATTGATATAAGGCCTATCCAATCAGCACCGGCAATCATAGTACGTGTGCCGGCCGATATTTCTGACATCCAACCGGTATAAACACCTATCGGCCCCACAAGACCGCATGTACCCATACCGGAAGCTATTGCCGGACCATTCATTTCAAGCCTAAACAGGCAAGTAGCCAAAGGGCCTGTTATGGCCGATACCAATATGGGCGCAATCCATATCTTTGGATTCTTGACTATATTGCCCATCTGAAGCATGCTTGTACCAAGCCCCTGGGATATGATTCCGTTCCAGCGGTTCTCACGGAAACTGAGCACGGCAAATCCCACCATTTGGGCGCAGCATCCGGCCAATGCAGCTCCGCCGGCCAAACCTGTAAGACTCAGAGCCGCACAAATTGCTGCGGAACTTATAGGAAGCGTAAGTGCCATACCTACAATAACCGATACCAGAATACCCATCAGAAACGGCTGTTTGGTTGTGGCCCACATAATGACATCACCTAAACTGCTGGCAGCGGCACCGATACCCGGAGCCCACCAATAAGAAAGACCTATACCCACCGCAATCGTAACAAGAGGTGTTACAAGAATATCTATCTTGGTCTCTTTTGATACGGCCTTACCGAATTCGGATGCGAATATGGTTACCACATATACAGCCAACGGTCCGCCCGCACCACCCAATTTATTGGCGGCGGCACCTACAGCCAGCATAGAGAAAAGGACCAGATTAGGCGTGCCCAGAGCGTATGCTATTGATGCCGCCATAGCCGGACCGGCCATACTCTTGGCAAATCCGCCTATATCCACAAGCCACTGTACACCGATCTGTTCTCCCAATGTAGCAATGATTGTGCCTATGAGCAGTGACGCAAAGAGTCCCTGTGCCATAGCTCCCAAGGCATCAACTCCGTACCTCTTACCGGATATTACAATATCCTTTCTCTCAAGAAATGATCTGATTTTTCCCATATCAACTGCAAAGTTACAAAATAGTACAATTGGGGTCAGGCCCAATTGTACTATTTTGTACGGAAGGCGCGCATAGCGTTCAGTACGGCCAGAACAGTTACACCTACATCGGCGAATACGGCCATCCACATTGTGGCAAAACCTGGGATAGCCAACAAGAGGACGGCTATTTTTATTCCTATGGCCATCCATATATTCTGGTTTGCTATACGGATTGTGCGGCGAGCCATCTTTACTGCAAGCGCAATCTTGGAAGGCCTGTCATCCATCAGGACGACATCGGCAGCCTCTATGGCAGCATCGGATCCGAGGGCACCCATTGCTATGCCTATATCAGCGCGGGTTAGCACTGGAGCGTCATTTATGCCGTCACCCACGAATGCCAGTACTCCTTCCGGAAGCAGTTCCTCTACCATAGATACTTTGTCGGCAGGTAGCAGTTGGGCGTGATACTCATCTACCTTGAGTCTTGATGCCACAGCTGCTGCTACAGCCTCCTGGTCGCCAGTTAGCATCACGGTCTTGTTTATGGAGACACCCTTGAGATCAGCTACAGCCTGAGCAGAGTCTTCCTTGATTCGGTCTGATATCACTATGTGACCGGCATATTCACCATCAATTGCCACGTGGATTATTGTTCCCTCATGATGACACGGACGGCACTCGGCTCCCACCTTTTCCATCAGTTTGATGTTACCCACAACTACACGCTTTCCGTTGACGTAAGCCAAAACTCCGTGTCCGGCAGTCTCCTCCACATCGGATATAACGCAGTCATCCTGCTCATCAGGATACGCGTTACGAAGTGCCATCGCAATGGGGTGGGTTGAATGACGTTCCACATGAGCAGCCAGATGCAGAAGTTCATTCTTGTCTATCACCTGCGGGTGCACTGCAGTCACCTCAAACACTCCCTCCGTCAGGGTTCCGGTCTTATCAAAAACGACTGTCTTTACACCGGCCAATTTATCTATAACATTAGAACCTTTGATAAGAATTCCTTTGCGTGACGCACCTCCCAGTCCGCCAAAAAATGTGAGCGGGACCGATATCACCAGCGCGCAGGGACATGATACAACCAGGAACAGCAGGCCTCGATAGATCCATGTTGCCCACTCTCCTGTGATCAGGCCTGGAATGACTGCCACAAATACTGCCAGTCCTACCACGATTGGCGTATATATTCTGGCAAATCGGGTTATGAAACTTTCGCTACGGCTCTTACTGCTTGCGGCATTCTCCACCAGATCAAGAATCTTGGATACAGTTGACTCGGCAAATGCTTTGGTAGTGCACACTTTGATCAATCCGTTCAGGTTTACGCAACCGGACAGTATTTCATCACCATTGTTTATGCTGCGAGGTACGCTCTCACCGGTAAGTGCTACCGTATCAAGGCTTGATGTTCCCTCTGTCACGATGCCGTCCATGGGCACTTTCTCACCCGGACGGATTACTATTATTTCACCTGTCTTTACGGTTTCAGGACTAACAGTGAGAAGTTCTCCATCACGCTCCACGTGTGCAATATCGGGACGTATATCCATCAGGTGCTCAATGGACTTGCGGCTTCGGCCTTCGGCCACCTCCTCAAACATCTCACCCACCTGGAAGAACAGCATTACGAATACAGCCTCGGCAAACTGCGTTTCTGCACCGGGCATGAATCCTATTGCTAATGCGCCTATCGTGGCCACACTCATTAGGAAATCTTCGTTCAATGCCTCACCATGAACAAGACCTTCAGCAGCCTCCTTAAGTGTTTCCCAGCCAACAACAAGATAAGGTACTATGAACAGAAGCAGATATTGCCAGTCCTGCCAATCGGTTTTACGTTCAATAACTGAAGCTGCAATAAGAAGCAGGATTGCAACAATGACCTTTACCATGCGGCCACGGCCCTCACCCTCCTCCTCTTCATGATGATGTTCGTGACGATCTTCGTGTAACATATAACGTTCTTCTTGATTTACGCTGCAAAGTTACACGGGAATCCTTGCAACCGGGTTGCATTTCTTATTATTAAAAAAAGAACAGTTCAATTTATATTATGAACCGTTCTCCTTTGAATAAAACCAAGAAGTTTCCTTCAGGTCACTTTTTAGAAGGTATTTTCAATACTGCATTATAAGCAGGTTTAGGTGTCAAATCACGATTGAACAACAGAGGATAGTTTGTCCTGTTAGGTATAGGATAACCGTTTTTCCAGGACATACCGTCATGCAAGCCCCACAAGGTTACGCGGTCTATCTTATCACGACGGTCATAGAAAATCTGCATCAGTTCGCGGTAACGGTCAGTCAGCTGAGCCTGAACATCGTCAGGAAGCCCTCTCTTATATGGATCCAGGAACACCTCAAACTCCTCTAACTGATAAAACGGCTCCTGCAGGGACTTGCCAATCACCTGCCCCTCTTTGGTCAACGGAAGCACATCCACATCCAGTTCGGTAATCATCACCTTCACGCCAAGTGCGGCAAATGTGTCTATGGCGGCCGTTATATACTCGTTCTTTGGAAAATTTAAACCCCAATGAGCCTGAATGCCTATGCCGTCTATCCTGATACCGTTCTTCTGGAGCATGCGGACCATACGCGCGATACCGTCACGTTTGGAGGGACGCCACACATTGAAGTCGTTATAATAGAGCTCAGCGTTCGGGTCATACTGGCTGGCGAACTTGAATGCCAGACGTACCACCTCGTCACCGTCACCTCCGAAAGCATTAGTCCAAACAGTTTTGCGGTATGAACCGTCATTGTCAATAATCTCGTTCACGACATCCCATGCATCAATCTTGCCTGCGAAGTGGCCTGCCACTTTCTCTATATAGCTGCGCATGATCTCCACCATCTCATCGTGGGTGTTAGGAGTACCGTCCGGATGGTTGAAGAAGAAATCAGGCGTCTGGTTGTGCCAAACAAGAGTATGGCCGAGAGCCCACAGACCATTGTCCTTGGCGAATTGGACATAGCGGTCAGCAGCCTGGAAGTTCCATGTGTCAGGTCTTGGATGAAGGACTTCGGCCTTCAGGTCGTTTTCCGGTGAAATTGCATTGAAATTCTGAAGTATGAGTTCTGTGGCACGGGCATTACGTCCGCTGACAATCATTGAATTGACAGCACATCCCATCTTGAACGCGTCAGCGTATGCCTCCTTGAGCGTACTCTGTGAAAAAGCGGGGCATATTGCCATAGCCGCTGCAATAAACATGACTTTCTTCATAACACATTATTTATATTTATCGGATTTCTTTATGGTCTTACGTACCAGTTTGAGCAGTTTACTGGAGGGAACGGCCTTATCCTTGAGAGGAATCAGATACCAATCCACATTCCATGTCAAGCCATGACCGGGGGCTAGCGTCCTATACTCTCCCTGGCTCTCAAGCTCGATGTAAGTCTTGCCCTGATTCACATAAACCTGGATCTCCGCCTCATCAGGAGCCGGCTGAGAAAGGGAAAGGTCATCAAATTTCTTTATCATCAGCATTCCGTTGGCGGCGTATGCCAGCCACCCCTTTCCATCAGAATTGATCTTTCGGTTCTGGGGAGCGGACTCAAAGCTGTACCATGAAACGCCTGCCTCCTCCTTGAAAGGGATTAGTCCTGCCGGGGTTATTCCATTCACCGGAGTATCAAAGAAGATAAGCCCCTCTTCATCTGCAACCACACGGGATATCTCCCATGGCGCCACCTTACGAGCCTCATCACCTTTGTTTATGATTGTATAGGAAACCCTGATGAAACGTCCTTTTGGCTCCGGAGCATACTGTTTGAGGATCTGGAACGGGAGTTTGCTCCCTATCTGGCTTGTCAGGAACAGCGAGGGATTCTCATCGCCGAAGGTGCGCTTGCAAAGATGCGATTCGTCGTTATATGCGGCTCGGTCAAACTCCGTAACAGGAGGCCAGTTCCATTCCTTCTGTGGACTGGTCCAGAACGTACTGCCATACTGGTTCGGCATCCTGGACTGCGAAAGCATCTCCTTGTCCCCCAATTTGTATGACATGATTTTTCCACCTTCCCCGGCACTGACTGTCATGGTGACATTCCGTGCCTTTATTTCAAATCCCGTTTCGGTTGAACCGCTTACTGTCTGTGCGTCAACCATACCTGATACTGCAACAGCCATAACAGCTGTTATAAGTCTGAACTTCATATTAATCTTTTGTTATCTGTTATCATTCAATACGGCAAATATAGTGAATTCCCAAATTCGTTATTATATTGGCAATTCCCTATTTGAACGAACCATACCAATCCTTCATAATGTAGAAGGCAGCCTTGCGTATGCCTCTGTCTGAAATCAGACCTTTGCGGTTGTAACCGTCCTGAATATCGGTTAACACACGACGCGGTGAACGGAAATCAGTCAGTATCCACGGCGTGCATCCGGACAACCCTTCCATATTCTCAAGCATCTTCACAGAGTGACGGTACAGGTCAGCCTGAAACTCTTCGGTCCAGCGCTGGTTCTCAGGTCCGTGATACCCCTGAAGGGCACCTCCTCCAAATTCGCTTATGAACACAGGCTTGTCTTCGGAGAACTCCCAATGCACACGGTCACACTTCTCAGGCAGGCCGTCATACCACCCCACATACTGGTTGAAGCTGAGCACATCCAAATATTTTGACATAGGGTCATCAAGTGTCATTACTCCACCTTGCAGTTCCTTCTTCTCCATTGCTGCGGCAACCAAACGGGTATCATCCATTGAACGCACCTTATCAGCCAGTTTGCGGAGGAACAAATTACGAGGTTCTGATATGGGAGTCTCGTTTGCTATAGACCAGATAATTATGTTAGTACGGTTCTTGTCACGCCCTATCATTGCATCAATCTGCTCCTGAGCCGTCTCAAGCGTGCCCTCATTTTCCCACTGGATAGTCCAGTAGCAAGGAATCTCGCTCCAAACCAGCAAACCCATCCTCTCTGCGGTACGTATCATATTCTCATTGTGCTGATAGTGTGCCAGGCGTACAAAATTGCAGTTCATCTCCTTGGCCCAGCCAAGCAGGATTGCAGCATCCTCCTTGCTCCAGGCACGTCCGGGACGCAAAGGAGCTTCCTCGTGAATGCTAATGCCGCGACAAAACAATTTGTTGCCGTTGAGATATATCTCCTTGCCGCGCGTCTCGATAGTTCGCAGGCCTATCTCATCCTCCACACAGTCTGAATCCGATGACAGCTTTACAGCATATAGCTTGGGATTCTCCGGACTCCACAGGGTGGGCTTGCACTTGAACTCGAAAGTTCCGTATCCGTCAGCATCGGTACTCACCTGCTGTTTGACCTTGAGCTCCGGAATCTCTATTGTAACCGTGTTGTTACCGGCTCCATCCATCTGCACCCAACCGGCAACAATGTTCGAAGTACCTTTCTTCAGTTGGATGAAATAGTCGCGAATGAAGACCTTCGGGACTGATATAACATTGACCTGACGAGTTATTCCACCATAGTTGTGCCAGTCTGTATTCACGGTGGGCACACCCTCAAGACGACGGCGGTTGTCAACCTTGAGGATAAGTGTGTTGGTTCCGTCCTGGAGCCTGTCGGTAATCTCAATGTTGAAAGGAGAGAAACCGCCCTCATGTACACCGATCTTGCGTCCGTTAAGATAGACCTGACACTCATAGTTCACGGCATCAAAATGTATGAAACGACGCTTGCCTGCATCAGGATGACATTCAAACTGACGGCGGTACCATATATTTCCCTCAAAATTGAGAAGATCCTCTTTCTGGGTGTTCCAGTCACCGGGCACATGCAGCGTGGGAGCTGTATCAAAATTGTACTCCACGAGATCCTCAGGACGGTTCGCATGTGCATCCCTGAACCATCCGTTACGGTCCTCGTCCATACGGTAGTTGTAAAATCCGAGTTCATACAGGTCAAGGATATACTTCCATGTCCCGTCCAGACTCTGTAACTCACGTCCCGGTACATTCTGTATCAGCGGATAAATGTTACTGCTATTTGAAGCCGAAGCCAATGAACACAATGTCAGACCCAGACTGGCAAAAAAAAGAATTCGTCTCATAAAAATAAGTTGCGATTAGGTTGAAGGCACGAATCTACATTTTTTTTTGTATTCTTGCAAAAGATAAAGTGAATCTGTTCCAACAAGTTTCCATAAAGATGAGAAACAGGATATACGCAGCCATTGACCTCAAGTCTTTCTACGCTTCCGTAGAGTGTGTGGATCGTGGACTTGATCCGCTTAACACCAATCTTGTTGTGGCCGATGCCTCGCGCACCGACAAGACCATCTGCTTGGCGGTATCACCATCGCTCAAGACATACGGCATAGGCGGCCGGGCAAGGCTGTTTGAGGTGGTTCAGCGTGTAAGGCAGATAAACGGTGAACGACGCCGCAATGCTCCCGGCCGCAAACTCGGCGAACCGGAAACCGACAACCGGAAAGTTCAGTCTGACCCGTCGGTTGCCCTCGGTTACATAACAGCCCCACCCCAGATGGCGCACTATATGGAGGTAAGTAGCCACATTTATTCCATATATCTGAAATACGTTGCACCTGAAGACATTCATGTCTATTCAATTGATGAGGTTCTCATAGACCTGACCGACTACCTCAGGATGCGTGCTTGCACCGCCCATGAACTGACCATGCTCATGATTCGCAACGTACTGTCAGAGACAGGTATAACCGCCACGGCAGGTATCGGTACCAACCTTTATCTGGCCAAGGTGGCAATGGACATTATGGCCAAGCACGTAGAACCCGACAAGGATGGCGTACGCATAGCCGAACTTGATGAGAAGAGCTACAGGCAGCAGTTGTGGGAGCATAGGCCACTCACAGATTTCTGGCGCGTAGGACACGGCATTGCCGTCAAACTGGAGAGTTACGGAATGCGAACTATGGGCGATGTGGCGCTATACTCCACACTACCCCAGTGGGAAGACGAACTATACCGCATGTTCGGTGTCAACGCTGAACTGCTCATAGACCATGCCTGGGGTTGGGAACCATGCACAATGGCCGAAATCAAGGCTTACAAGCCACAGGTTAACAGCATCAGTTCAGGGCAGGTGCTGTCCGAGCCATACGATTTCATGAAGGGCCGTCTGATAGCCAAGGAGATGACCGATGCCCTTGTTTTTGACATGGTAAGCAAACGTCTGGTAACGGACAGCATAACACTCACGGTAAACTATGATTCAGAGAATCTTAAGCGCACCGACATCAGATATGACGGTCCGGTTGTGACCGACTATTACGGGCGCAACGTACCCAAACCGGCCCATGGTACTGTTGATTTGAATGGACATACGTCATCATCGGAGTTTATCATAAAGGAGGTCACCAGACTGTATGACAATATAGTCAATCCCAATCTGACAGTACGGCGTTTCAACGTTACTGCACAGAACGTGATAAACGAGAGTGAAGCTGCACCGCGCCAGCTGGACCTGTTCGGTGACAACGCACCCACCGACGGACGTGAACGACGCCGTCAGGAGGCGGTGATAGCCATTCGCAAGCGGTACGGCAAGAACTCCATACTGCGCGGCATGAACTTTGAGGAGGGTTCCACCGCACGGGAACGGAACAGTCAGGTGGGAGGACATAAGGCGTGAACCGTGGAGCCTTTTATTGAAAATGGAGTAACAAACATGGACAAGAGATACGAGAAGATAATTGAGTTGCCGCATCACACATCGGCCACACGCAAACCCATGCCGCTCTACAACCGTGCAGCACAGTTCTCGCCGTTTGCCGCGCTGACCGGATTTGAAGATGTTATTTCACATACTATTGAACAGCAAATACAATCCTTTGAGCATCCGGATTCTAAGGAATAGGCATTACTTTTGCACCCAAACTGATTTTGAATGAAAATAGCTTTAGTACAGAACGCCCCTGAGAAAGGTGACTGGCAGCAGAACCTTACCGATGCAGACAGTCTGATAGGAGACGGATGTGGCGCGGATATCTATATCCTGCCTGAGATGTTCGCCACAGGACAATACATTGACCCGTCAGAGGTAGTACAGACGATGGACGGCCCGATAGTAAGCTGGCTTCTAAGCAAGGCATCGGAGCTGGATGCAGCAGTCTGCGGTACACTACCCGTAGCTGAGAAAGGCCGCGTCTATAACCGCTTCTGTTTTGCCATGCCGGACGGCAGTCTGACTCACTATGACAAGCATCATCTCTTTACATACTCAGGTGAGGCCGAACACTACTCACACGGGAACAAAAGGGTTGTCATAACTTTCCGCGGACTGAGAATCCTGCTGCTTATATGCTATGACCTGAGGTTCCCTACATTCAGCCGCAACCGTGATGACTATGACGCAGTGCTCTATCCAGCCAACTGGCCTGACAAACGTATTCTGGCCTGGGATATCCTGCTGCGTGCACGCGCCTTGGAGAACCAGTGTTTTGCCATAGGCGTGAACCGCAGCGGCAGTGACGAGTTTGGATTCTATCCCGGCCACAGCGCAATAATAACTCCATACGGAGAGACTCTCATCCAGACCGATGAAAAACTGCAGATGGTATGTGCAGACCTGGATCTTGACCAGCTGGCCCGTTTCCGCGCCAAATTCCCTGTGCTCCAGGATGCAGACTGAAAGCCACACCCGATATGAACAGCGATGACAACAATGAGATTCTCCCGGTAGTTGATTCCGAGGGAAATGTATCGGGAAAGATTCTGCGTGGCGAGGCCCATGACGGACGCAAGGTACTGCACCCAGTAATACACTTACATCTGTTCAATTCAAAGGGAGAACTTTATCTGCAGCGACGTCCCGACTGGAAACCCATCCAGCCGGGCAAATGGGACACCGCCTGCGGAGGACACATAAGCTATGGAGAGACTATAGAGCAGGCTTTCAGACGTGAGGTTATGGAGGAATTAGGCATCTGCTTACCAAATCCTATACCACTTGGGCATTACATATTCGAGAGTAAGGTGGAATGCGAACTGGTATATGCCTTCAAGGCTGTATATGACGGTCCCGTAAGCCCCAGTTCCGACGAACTGGACGGAGGCCGTTTCTGGACCATGAAGGAAATAGAGGATGTCCTGGAAAAAGGTATCCTTACACCTAACTTTGAATCGGAATTCCGCCGTTTTTTCTGACAACAATGGAATTCATTCAGGCATCAGAACCCGTTGAACTGAAGCCAACGGTAGAATGATTCACGCCAGGTTCCGCTGGTATTACCCACGTCATCCGGACCGAACGGACCTGTGCCATCATCATACAGATGCATCTCGGCATTGGCTCCGGCACGTTTCCAGTCCAGATAGAGCGACACCAGACCTGCCGCCACGTTATGATGGTCTCCACGGGTGGCAATGAACAGTTTAGGCGCGTTTTCAGGCACCTCCACATCTATCAGTGACGGTCCATAGATTGTAGCCATGAAAGCGGGACGGTGCGCGGCATCGGCACGCACAGTAGCGCCTATTCCCACTCCTCCACCGGCCGAGAAGCCCAGATATCCAATCTTGTCAGGGTTGATATGCCATTCAGCAGCATGGGCACGCACTATCTCCATACAGCGCAAGGCATCGTTTATGGCATTATCAATGTTCCTAACCCCACTTTCAGAGGTATCGGGATTGGCATTTGATTTGGTAATCTTACCGAACTCAGTGACCGATGCGCTCAATGCCATACCTCCACCACCAGGACTACCGGGGCCACCCATTCGTGGTGTTCCGCCACCCATCACGCGGGTACGGTACTTAAGTCCGATGGCCGTGATACCACGCTCGTTGAGCCAACGTGCCATGTTGAGCACGTCAGAGCCCCAGGAATGGGAAATCAGCCCACCACCGGAGCACAATATGACTGCTGTGCCGGTAGCCTTGCCGGCATCAGGCAGGAACACCGTCATGGATGGTGTCACCACTCCGGATATGGTCTGTATCAGGCCGTCCTGACCGCGGTTCACACGCTCATTATCCTGAACGCCCTCACTGCCGGGAGCGACTCCATCGTAAAGCCTTATCTCCTGTTGCGCAAAGCATGCGGTTGCCACTGCCAGCGCAAATAATGACAATCTGATTCTCATATAGCTTTCATTTAAGTGAACCGGTAGCACGGAAAGCATCCAGTTTTTGGAAGCAGTGCCGGTTTATTATTTCCTCCAATTCACGGTCAAAGTTATGACGCACCTCAATTTCAGGTCCGAACATATAACACTCACCGTTCCCGCGGCTATACGGATGCCACTCCGGCAGACCCTCCACGTTTGGATTGCCGGTATGCGCAAAGTTGGCCCATGACTGTGACATGCGGTCAGCCAGGCGCAGGTCTGATTCTGAAGGATTGGGAAGGTCACGGCCGGCATGATGCAGGGTATTGAAGCAGAAGTTGAGCTCAGCTCCGTGGGCCGATATATGCGTAGATGGCGATTTCCAGGTGAACATATAATTATACACCGGAGCCGTCATGGAGGCCGATGCGGCATCGGCCGTGATTACGGTCTTGGCTCGGAACAGCCAGTCAATTGACGGCAGGTCCTGCGGTATATAGTCCGGCCAAGCCTTGGCAAGTGCCTCGGCGTATGCATCGGTCTCATCGCCGAACGTAGTACGCACCGCATCCTTAGCCTGATCAAGAGTCATCTCACGGTTATAACTGCCACGCTGGAGTTCATTGAAAGTGGTACCTATTATAAGAGGTATATCCTTTGACATCTCAGCGAAATCAGGCTGGAAAGGCTGCTGAAGCAAGACTTCACCATCCGGGACGGGGCCGAATCCCCACATGATGGGAGTGCCGGGGGTACGGATACCTACGCTTGCAGCCAGTGCACGCTGTCCGGCCTGGTAAAGACGGTCGTAGGGCACATCCTTTATGCGGTCCGGCTCATTGTGAGGTATGTCTAACTGGTCCAGAACCGCCAGACCAAGCTCCTCGCTCATCTGTTTATTGTTAACGTTCAGAATGGTACCGCTCATTATTATGGCCTTGTGAAACAGCCCTTTGGCTCCGGGCATGCACATCAGGGTGCCTACCTTGCCGCCACCGCCCGACTCGCCGAATATGGTCACGTTATCAGGGTCACCGCCAAACTTACCGATATTGTCACGCACCCACTCAAGAGCCTTCACGGCATCCATCATGCCTACATTGCCCGAGTACTTATATTTGGGGTCGCCGGTTGCTGAAAGGTCCAGGAACCCTATGATATTGAGACGATGGTTAAGGCTTACCACAACCACATCCTTCTTAGCCAGACACATACCCGGGTTCCAGGCAGATGTCCCTGAGTCAAAACCGCCGCCATGACACCAGAACATAACGGGTTTCTTGCCTTTAAGGTCTGTGGTCCAGACATTGAGCACACAGCAATCCTCCGCACTACCCGGCTGTATACGGCCGCCCTGCAAGGACTGCGGCCCCCACTCCGTGCAGTCCATAACGGAATCCCACTTCTCCACCGGAGCAGGGGGCATGCAGCGCTCAGCCCTTGCGTAAGGAATACCCTTGAAAGCCATCGTACCTTCCTCATCAAAGCCACGGACCTTACCGTTTGTGGTGCGTACCACATACGGATCCGCCTGACAACCCATCATTACCAGACCGGCAAAAATTGAAAACAGAATTCTTCTCATAACACCATATAAATTGAAAAATGATACAAAAGGGGTCAGGCCCCAATTGTATCATTGTAGTTTGCGATAATGAATGCGCTTAGGCTCCTGATAGCCCAACTGCGTTATCTTGTAGTCCTCATACTCTGAGTATGAGCCCTCATAGAATACCACCTTTGAGTCTCCCTCGAAAGAAAGTATGTGGGTGCATATGCGGTCCAGGAACCAGCGGTCATGGCTTACTACCACAGCACAGCCTGCAAAATCCTCCAGTCCTTCCTCAAGGGCACGCAGGGTGTTGACATCGATATCATTGGTAGGCTCATCAAGCAGCAGTACGTTACCCTCCTCCTTGAGTGCCATGGCCAGCTGCAGGCGGTTACGCTCACCACCGGACAGCACGCCGCATTTCTTCTCCTGATCAGCACCGGTAAAATTGAACCTGCCCAGATAGGCACGTGCGTTTATGTCACGCCCGCCCATACGGATAAGCTCGGTGCCGCCGCTGACCACCTGATAGACACTCTTATCTGGGTCTATATCCTTGTGCTGCTGATCTACGTAGGCAATCTTTACAGTCTCACCTATCTCAAACGTACCCTTGTCAACCTTTTCCAGACCCATGATAAGGCGGAACAGAGTGGTCTTACCTGCACCGTTTGGGCCAATGACACCTACAATGCCATTTGGCGGCAGCGAAAAGTTGAGGTCATCAAAGAGCAGCTTATCGCCGAATGCCTTGGCCACGCCCTTGGCCTCAATGACCTTATTACCCAGACGAGGACCGTTGGGGATGAATATCTCCAGTTTCTCCTCCTTCTGCTTTACATCCTCATTCATCAGTTTGTCATACGAGTTCAGACGGGCCTTACCCTTGGCCTGACGGGCCTTGGGGGCCATCCTGACCCACTCCAGTTCACGTTCCAGGGTCTTACGGCGCTTGGAAGCCTGTTTCTCCTCCAGGGCAAGACGCTGGGACTTCTGCTCCAGCCAGCTTGAGTAGTTGCCCTTCCATGGAATACCCTCGCCACGGTCCAGTTCAAGAATCCAGCCTGCCACATTATCAAGGAAGTATCTATCATGAGTAACGGCAATAACAGTACCTGCATATTGGTTCAGATGCTGCTCCAGCCACTGTATACTCTCGGCATCCAGGTGGTTGGTAGGCTCATCCAGCAGTAGTATATCGGGCTGCTGCAATAAAAGACGGCACAGCGCCACGCGGCGGCGCTCACCACCGGACAGGACGCCGGTCTTCTGGTCCTCGGGCGGACAGCGCAGGGCGTCCATGGCCTGCTCCAATCTATTATCTATGTTCCACGCATCGGTAGCGTCAATCATATCCTGAAGTTCGGCCTGACGGGCCATCAGGGCGTCCATCTTGTCCTGGTCCTCATAGTATTCCGGCAGCTCGAACTTATGGTTAACCTCATCGTACTCCTTAAGGGTGTCATAAATCTGCTGCACGCCCTCCATTACTACCTCCTTTACGGTCTTGTCTGGATCAAGCTGAGGATCCTGAGGCAGATAGCCCACGCTGTAACCCGGGCTGAACACCACCTGTCCCTGAAAACTCTTTTCAATGCCTGCAATTATCTTGAGCAGGGTTGATTTACCGCTTCCGTTAAGGCCGATGATACCGATCTTAGCTCCGTAAAAGAAGCTCAGATAAATGTCCTTAAGTACCTGTTTATTGTTCTGGAAGGCCTTGCTAACACCCACCATGGAGAAGATTATCTTCTTGTCGTCTGCTGTTGTTTGTGCCATAAACCTGAATTGTATTACAGGCAACGAAGATAAAAAAAATGAATCACACCTGCAAACCACCCTGCTTAGTTAAGTTTACCTTGCATCTATGAGTAAAAATGCATGAGGAATTGTTACCTTTGCAATGCTGTTAACGCCTCCGCTGTCCTGACCGACTGCTCCCCGAGGTTTGACATGAACATAATACGGAACAAATACAACAGTAAACCACATGAAGAAGTTTTTCATTCTGGTCACTATAGCCACATTGATTTCAGGCTCGGCCAGCTCTCAAGATTTTGACCTCAAAATAGGCAATTCTCTGCGTCATATTCCCTATTTCTATATAGGTGTAAACAACCTGTGTCACGACAGGATTCCCAATCCGGCCAAGAGCCTGCCCCAACGGGGAGGAAAAGGACTTGAGTTCGGCTTCACGTTCCTGGAATACGGATATCAGATAAACGATTTCCTGGATCTGAGCACCTCACCCTATCTTTCACGTTCCAGATACTGGCTTGCCAATGCCAACTATCTGGCATTGTCCAAGGATATAATGAATAACCGCCGCCTCATCATCACGAATTCCGACTGGGATGGTCAGGAGGTCAAGCAGGGTTACCTGCGCTACTGGAGCGTCCGCATTCCCGTCAACATCGAGATTCATTCCGCAAATTCACGGGGTCCCTGGCTGGTTTTAGGACCGGAACTGGAATACAGGTTCGGCGAGGCATCGATAGTCAAGACGGAGGGGAGCAAGAAGAGGAAGAGAGTTACCAACGACCTCAATACGAATCCGCTCTCGCTCAACGCGGTTCTCAAGTTCGGCATAGATGATTTCGGAATCATAGCAAGGTACTCGTTCAACAGTCTTTTCAATGAAGACAATCCTGTCGATGTGGCTCCTTTCATGATAGGTCTTGCATTTGACTTTTCGGCCGAATTCCATTACAGCCGCTGATGCTGGTAAACACTCCTACTTCAAGACAGAATGATTACTATCAGGGAAGTCCTGACCGAAAAGGACAAGAAACGGCTCTTCAAGTTTCCAATTGAGCTGTATCGTGACTGCGAGTATTATGTCCCGGTGCTCATAGGCGATGAGATGGACACCTTCAATCCCTCTAGGAACGGTGCATACAGCTATGCCGAAAGCCGACTCTGGCTGGCTTACCGTAACGGAAAGATTGTGGGACGAATTGGAGCGATACTCAACCACGCCGCCAATGAGAAGGATAATGTCAGGCAGCTGAGGTTCACTCGCTTTGACTTCATCGATGACTATGAAGTATCGAAGGCTCTTTTCGACACTGTGGTCAAATGGGCGGAAGAGTTGGGTATGACCGAGGTTGTAGGTCCGTTGGGATTCTCCAACTTAGACAAGCAGGGTATGCTTGTAGATGGCTTTGACCAACTCGACATGTATATCACGTTGTACAACTACCCTTACTACATAACCCACATGAAACGTTTGGGACTGACCAAGAAATGGGACTGGACCGAGACAAAAGTCATTGTCCCCGAAAAGGTCCCCGAAAAGATGGACATGATCGCCTCCATATCCGAAAAGCGTTACGGCTATTCCATCAAGAAATTCAGGAACATGAAGGAGGTCAGGCCATACATACGCAAGGCGATGGAGATAATCAACACCGCTTTCGCCAAGCTTCACGGTGTGGTGCCGCTTTCGGACAAGCAGATAGAGAACATGGAGCATCTCATCATGCTGGTAGGACGTCCTGAATACTCGCTGATGGTACAGAATAACCTGGGTGAGCTTGTGGGGTTCGGATTCATCGCCCCGTCCATAAGCCGGGGTATCCGCAGCAGCCACGGAAAACTGGGTCTCTTATCCACCCTTAAAGTACTGAGTGACCTCAATGACCATCGGCACATTGACTTCTATATGATAGGAGTCAGGCCGGAGGATCAGAAGAAGGGTGTGGAATGCATAATACTGCGTGACGGAATCAAGGCAATCCAGTCACACGGAGGCATAGACTGCCAGACGGGACCGATGCTTGAGGACAATGCCAACGTGCAGAACATCTGGAAACATTTCGAGCATTTCACCCACCGCCGTCGCCGCTGCTGGAGTTATCAGCTTCATTAATCCAACCTGACTATGAAAAGAATACTCATAATAAACGGTCCTAACCTCAACATGCTTGGAATAAGGGAGCCTGGTATCTACGGGACACGTGATTACTCTTCACTCCTGGAATTCATACGTAAAAAAGCCGCTGCACTCGGTTTGGAAACCGAATTCTTCCAGTCCAACCACGAAGGAGCCATCGTTGACCGCATTCAGCAGGCATACGGTAAGTCAGATGGTATAATAATCAATCCTGCCGCCTACACCCACACCAGCGTAGCCATTCTCGATGCCCTTAAGGCCGTGGGCCTGCCCACAGTAGAGGTACATCTGAGCGACGTTGACAGCCGTGAGGAGTTCAGACGCATCTCATACGTCTCCCTTTACGCCATGAAAATCATCAAGGGCAGAGGGTTCGATGGTTATGCCGAGGCTTTAGAGTTCCTTTATAAGCTACCTTGAACCTTCGACCGGTCCATTATTCCGACGATTCAACTGAATCACCATTTGGGCGAGCCACTGCTTGAGATCACTCATCCACTGCTCTCTATAAGCGAAACCCTCGTTGGCACACCATCCGTGACCTCCTATCGGATAGATATGTAAAGCGGAGCGTACTCTATTGGACTGTAAGGCATTGTAATACTCTATACTGTTCCGGGCCGGAACCAGGAAATCATCTGAACTTGCCATGATGAAAGCGGGAGGAGTATCACGGGTTACATGTTTCTCATTTGAATAGAGGTCTATAAGTTCTTGTGACGCGTTATTTCCGAGTAGATTGTTATGGGATCCCATATGAGTGAAACTCTTATCCATGGTTATTACAGGATAGAACAGGATCTGAAAGTCAGGACGGTTTTCCGGTCCGGTATAATGTGTGGCGGCAGTAGCAGCCAGATGTCCACCAGCGGAACAACCCTGAATGCCCAACTTCTTTATTCCGTACTTCTCCGCATCAGCTTTGAGAATGCGCATGGCCTCATGTACATCATTAAGAGGAACATCGTAGTGGCCGTTGGGCAGGCGATACTTGAGCACAGCAAGAGTGATACCCTGCCTGTTGTACCATTCAGCCATATTGTTTCCTTCAGTCCCTATACACACATCCGTATAACCACCTCCGGGACAAGCCAGAACGGCCAGGCCATTGGGCTCGGCGGCAGCCCAGACGGTCAATGTGGGTTGGGTAACATTGGACACGTGATCACCAAAATCCCTTTCAGGACCAGTAAGCCCGTTACTTGTGGGAGCACCGTTAGGCCAAAGGTTGATGACTGCTGTCGGAGTCTGTGCAACCACATTAACAATATTAACGAGCGTCATCAAAAGTGTCCAGACAATGAGAATACTCCTTTTCATAATATGAAAGCGTTTTTATTTACAGCGGTAAATTTATAAATTTTCAGTCATGTATCGCTGAATCTCCGGTGTTTTTTTGTATTTTAGCGGATAAGATAAACAAAACTGAATGACTAAACACAACCACTACAATCTCATGTTCCGACAAAACCCATACAAGGCAATTCTGGCGATATTGGCCATAACCGCCATAGCGACAACCGCACAGACACCTGACCAGCATCAGTACCTGTGGGGGGACCAGGGTAACGGCACCTACATCAACCCGGTCCTGAACGCCGATTATTCAGATCCCGACGTAATCCGCGTAGAAAAGAAATATTATATGGTGGCGTCCGATTTCCATTTCCTGGGAATGCAGATACTGGAGTCCGATGACCTGGTAAACTGGACTGTCCTGACACAGCTCTACAGCCGGTTTGACCTGCCGGGATGGGATGATAACCGCCATTATTCCGGCGGCTCATGGGCTCCCTCCATCCGCTATCACGGCGGCCGTTTCTGGGTCTATTTCTGCACCCCCGATGAGGGTCTGTTCATGACCAGCGCCAAGAAGCCCGAAGGCCCCTGGGATCCGCTCTGCCACGTAAAGGATGTACCCAAGTGGGAGGATCCCTGCCCCGTTTGGGATGACAAGGGCAACGCCTACCTGGGCCGAAGCGCCCACGGAGCCGGGCCCATCATTCTGCACCGCATGAGTGCCGACGGACGTGAGCTTCTGGATGACGGCGACACAATCTACACCGGACCGGTGGCCGAGGGCACAAAGTTCCTGCGCAAGGACGGCTGGTACTATCTTATCATACCAGAAGGCGGTGTAGGCCAGGGCTGGCAGACAGTGCTCCGCTCCAAGGACCTGTACGGCCCGTATGAGCGCAAGATGGTGCTGGAGCAAGGCCCCACTAATATCAACGGCCCGCACCAGGGCGCGCTGGTTGATACCCCGGATGGCGAATGGTGGTTCTACCATTTCCAGGAGACCAATCCCATGGGCCGCGTGGTGCATCTGCAGCCAGTGCGCTGGGAGGACGGCTGGCCGCTAATGGGCGTTGATCTGGACGGCAACGGCGTAGGCAATCCCGTAACCTCCTGGACCGTACCCAAGGTAAGGAAATCCCGGGGACCGCACCTGCCGCAGACATCGGACAGTTTTGAAAGCAGCACCCTGAGCCCGCAGTGGCAGTTCTGCCATAACCCGCACAATGACTACTGGAGCCTTACCGAGAATCCGGGGCGGCTCACAATCCGGGCCCAGCGCTCCACCAGCCTTATGATGGCGCACAACATCATCACCCAGAAGATTATGGGCTGGAAGAGCCTGATATCGGTAACTCTCGATGTAAGCCGTCTGGCCGATGCCCGCGCTGGCCTGACATCGATGGGCCAGTCTTTCTACGCCATAGGAGTGACTGAGCGTGACGGCAAGCTCTGCCTGTATCAGGACGGAGGCTACCGCACCACCTATATCGATGACTTTGAGGTGGGCAGCACCATCTGTCTGGCTCTTGAATACGATGCACAGACCAACAAGTTCCGCTTCATGGCCGGAGCGGACCGCGGTTCACTGAAGCCGGTAGGCACGGAGTTCAGCCAGCGAAGCGGGTTCTGGAAAGGCACTCGCGTAGGCCTGTTCTGCTACAACACCCATGCCGATGGCGGTATGGCCATGTTTGATGACTTTGAATACCCCATACAGAACAGATGATACGCAGATGGCTGCCACTGGTATTTTGCATGCTGTTGCTCATTTCATGCAACGGCAGGATTGACCGCGAGGCGCTGGTGCGCCGTAACTCCGTGCACATCACATCAATAGATACACTGGGGTCACTGACCGTAGGTAACGGAGGTTTTGCGGTAACTGTCGATGCCACCGGCATGCAGACCTGGCCAGAGATATACTCAAATGGCATACCCTTGGGCACCATGTCACATTGGGGATGGCACAGTTTCCCCAGCACCCATGGCTATACGCTGGATGACTGCCTTGAGCCACACAACCTGGGTCGTGGCCGTGATGAGCTGTACGCCTGCCAGACCAATGCCGAGGCAGCCCATTACGTACGCTCCAACCCGCATCGTCTGCATCTGGGATGCATCGGATTCCAGGACCTGGACCCTGCCGATGTAACCGGAATAAATCAGACGCTTGACCTGTGGAACGGAGTGATAAGGTCATCATTCAAATACCGGGAAAGCGATGTAAAGGTCACAACCGCGGTAAGTCCCGATGCCGATATTGTGGGATTCTGCATAAGCACCAAGGCCCGCCTGCCCATAGCCATAAGGTTTCCATACCCCACCGGAGCCCACACCGATGACGCCTGTGACTGGCAACAGGACAGCCGGCATTCAACCCGTATCATATCACAGGATTATGACGGGTACAGGGGCAAAGGGCATGCACTGATAAAAAGGACGGTTGACAGTACGGAGTATTACGTAGATCTGTTCTTTGGCGGAACGATGGCACCATGGGTCAGCGGAAACACCGTAGTGATGCAGCCTAGAGAAGATTACTGCGTCCTGACTGCCTCATTCTCTCCTTCCGGGGCTGTCAAGGCAGAGCATCCGGATCATATAGAGAAGGCTGCCGCAGCATGGTGGCATGATTATTGGAATAGCGGTGCCGCGGTTGATTTAAGCAGGTGTACCGATGCCCGCGCTGCAGAGTTGGAGCGCCGCATAGTGCTGTCACAGTACCTCACTGCAGTACAGTGTGCTGCCCCCACCCCGCCGCAGGAGACAGGGCTCACATATAATTCATGGTTCGGCAAGTTCCATACGGAGATGATATGGTGGCATGAGGCCCATTTTGCCCTGTGGGGACATCCTGAGATGCTTGAGCGCACTATGCCATGGTACCGTAAGTCTGCCCCGCAGGCGCTGGGAATAGCCCGCAGGCAGGGATTTGAAGGCATCCGCTGGATGAAAATGACAGACCCCAGCGGCATGGACACCCCATCGGACATAGGCGCATACCTTATATGGCAGCAGCCTCACATAATCTATCTGGCCGAACTGCTGCGCCGTGCCGGGCGTGATGTATCACAATATGCCGGCCTGATAGACAGCACCGCCCTATTCATGACTGATTTTGCGGTAATGGACCGTACCGGCCGATATGTACTGCGCGGCTGCATCCCTGCTCAGGAGACCTTAAAGCCCAATGTCACGGTCAATCCGCCGTTTGAACTTGCCTACTGGAAATACGGACTCAACATAGCAAGGCGCTGGCGTATCAGTTCCGGCCGTAAACCTGATGCCCGTACGGACGATGTCCTGGCTGGGCTCTCACCTCTGGCAAGCCTTGACGGAGTTTATCTGGCAGCAGAGTCTGCCCCTGATACCTGGCAGAGCACAGACCTTACATCGGACCATCCCGCCATGCTGGGCGCATACGGAATGTTGCCTGCCACAGACCTTGTAAATCCGGAAGTGATGAATGCCACCCTGACCAAAGTCTTGGAAGAGTGGCACTGGGAACGTACCTGGGGCTGGGATTTTCCGCTCACCGCTATATGTGCCACACGCCTGGGACGCCCCGATGCTGCGATAGATGCCCTGCTAATGGATGTGCCCACCAATACATACCTCGTTAACGGTCACAACTGGCAGAACAGCAGCCTGCGCTGTTACCTGCCGGGCAACGGAGGCCTGCTTACCGCAGTAGCCATGATGTGCGCCGGATATGACGGCTGCCGGCAAAAGAATCCCGGTTTCCCTAATGACGGCCGCTGGCGCATTCGCTGGGAGGGACTGCTCCCGCTCCCTTAACCGGTATCACTTGCCCGGAGCTATACCCGGAACGTTTATCTGACGCTGCGATGATGTAAGGCGGTCATACGTGACGTTCCTCACGTCAAGGTTACGCACTGCTGTTGCCTGGCTCTTGAACTGGCTTATCTCTTCTACATGTATGTTCTCAAGCGTGACATCCTCTATGGGCTGGCGCTCATCGCCGTTTATCTCATATATGGCATCGGCCTGACGGACGTTTATGTTGCGTACGGTTATGCCTTTGATGCGGGTTATGGCGGTTTCAAAGGTGGGTACTATGTCACGCCACTGGTAGAGCACATCGGTATCGATGGCAAAGACACGCATCATGCTTGAGGCCGATACGTTATCGACCGTGATGTCCTCTATGAATCCGCCGCGGCGGTGGTTGGTCTTGATGTAGAAAAGCCTATAGACCTCTGTTGATGAACTGCAGTCATGCATGTAGACGCGTCTGACGCCGCCCGACATCTCGCTGCCTATTCCAAGCACGGTGTGGCCGTTCACTATATTGCAGTTCCGTATCACGATGTCACTGGATGGTGTGCCAAGCCGCCATCCGTCCTGGTTGCGGCCGGCCTTGATGACCACTCCGTCATCGCCCTGGTCAAAACGGCACTCCTCTACTATGGCGTGCTGTGTCATCTCCAGGTCTATGCCGTCATTGTTGTGGCCGTGCGCATAGACATCAAGATGGTGCGCCCACACATCGCGACACATAAACAGATGGACGGTCCAGAACGGGCTTTCGCGTATATGGAAACCGTCCAGCTGGACGTTGGTGCATCGGTTAAAGTGTATCAGAGCAGGACGCATCCGGACTCCGGGAGCCTCCATGTGACGATACTCTACAGGCACTCCGGTTGACAGCATGGCATAGAGCTGGCGCGTGGCGTCTATGTGTGACTGCGGGCGATCAAACCATGTGCGCCACAGATCCATTTTGGGGGCCAGCGTCCCGCTGCCGCTTATGGCTATGTTTTCACAATCGTAAGCATAGACCAGCGGTGAAAGGCCCATACATTCGGCTCCCTCCCATGATGTCCTGACAGCGGGCATGTAGAGCTCCGGGTCATCATCAAAAACCACTGTGGCACCATCGGACAGATAGAGATTGCAGCCGCTCTCAAAATGTATGGGACCGGTAATCCACTCTCCTTCTGGCACCACCACACGTCCGCCGCCGGCCTTGTGACAGGCAGCCATGGCGCGGGCAAACGCCTGGGTATTGGCCTTGACATTGCCTTTTTTTGCCCCGTATCTGGTTATCGGGTAATCCTTGGCCGGGAAACTGTGCATCTGCAGCGGCTCAAAACTGAAAGGAGCCTCGGGTGCGGTTACCGTGGTCTGGGCGCTTAGTATGGCGAATGCGGACAGACAGATTGCTGTCATGATGGTTCTTATACGCATGATGGTCAGGTGTTATTTGTTTACAACGTATTTTTGGAAGAAGTCCAGGAAATATGGCCAGTTGGCTCCGGCCTCATGACCACCGGGGTGCTGACGGAAACTTATATCGCCGTCCAGCAGTTTGTTAACGCCGGGAAAGAGGTCGGTCCCTATGCCCTTGAGCCCCAGGAACTCATATATCTCCGATGCCTTGGCGGCACTGATGAACGATCCGTTTATGTCAACCCACTGCTCTGGTTCCGATACCGCCCCTACCGATATGAATATGGGACGGGGGGCGCAGATGCCTATCAGCTCATGCTGGTCAACGGGCAGTGCATCCCAGCTGCTATCCACGCTTGAGTAGCGTATCATGTTGCCGGCCACCCAGTGGTATGAGTCCCATGTGCAGGTGTTGTCAAGAGTCTCGCCGCAGTCACGACGCCAGGCGGGTGCTCCGGCACGGCCCGATGAGCATACCATAGCCGTGGCTATGCGCTCATCGAACGCCATGGTTACCAGTGCGGCCTTACCGTAACGCGACACGCCCTCTATGGCCACCTTGCGGGCATCGAACAGGCGGTCGGTCTCCAGATAGTCCACCAGCTTGGAGACTCCCCAGCCCCAGGCACGCAGCACGCCCCAGTCATCGGGCTTGCGGTACTGCCCTTTGTTACACAGGCCTATTATGCCGCTTGTAAGTCCATGACCGGAGTCTGGCTGAACAGAGTTGGGCAGGATCTGGGCGACGGCCCATCCACGCTCCAGCACCTGCTGCTGCCAGCTTACCTGACCGCCCCAGGTCATGGGCTGGCCCAGCATGTATGGGTAATCTACAATTACCGGCATAGGTCCTGCGGCGCCTTTTGGCCACATCACCTGTGCCTGGATATCAACAGTTATGCCTGGGTATGATGAGTTGTCCACCAGACCGCTCAACTCACGGATGGTTACATCTATTCCGCCCACGCGGCCGTCGTACTCACGTTTTACGGTCCAGTTGACAGCGGGCACATTATCGGGGATACGGCCATAGACGTTGGTCTCATAAAAGTCCCGTATCTCGGGCTTGCGCACCTTATACCATTGGCGGGCGTTTTTGATTTTCCTGCCGCTGAATGTGGTGAACGGATCCGGATAGAACGGGTACGGATTGGCCTTGAGCTCGTCATAATTGGGACGCAAGGCGGGGTCTGTGGCCTGACCGTCACGGCGAGGACGGGTCTCGGTCACGCCAATCTGACGTTTCATGTCTTCATAATCGGCCCTTGTGGCACGGTCAAGACTGTCCTGATTCACTCTCTGGGCACCCACGAAGAACTGGGCCGAAACCGTCATGCCCGATACGGCAAGCATCACAAAAAACAAGAATCTTCTCATAGCGTTTACAATTCAGTGTTGTAAAGATAATTGATTTTTTGGACAGAAACCTGTACTTTTACAATCAGAACTTATTTGTAAGCATCAATATTGCTATGACAGACTTTCTTGAATTATGCAAGGCGCGCTACTCTGTGCGCTCATTCTCGGACCGCAAGGTGGAGCCCGATAAACTTGAAAAGATACTGGAGGCAGGACGCGTGGCACCTACTGCCGTGAACTTCCAGCCACAGGTGATTTATGTATTGCAGAGTCCCGATGCCGTGGCCAAGATGGCCAGCGTAACACCGTACATGTTCCATGCTCCGCAGGCGCTGCTGGTGTGCTATGATGAGGATATCTGCTGGAAAAACCGCAAACATGAGGAAGAAGGTCACTCCGCCGGCGAGATGGATGCCACCATCGTGCTCACGCAGATGATGCTCCAGGCATGGGAGCTGGGCATCGGCTCCTGCTGGGTATGCAGCTTTGACTTCAAGACCACCCGTCAGCTGTTCAACCTGCCGCCCAACATCAAGCCCGTAGCCCTGATGCCCATCGGTTATGCCGCCCCTGACGGTGTGGCATCGGACCGTCACCCCAAGCGCAAACCCCTGTCGGAGACCGTCCGCTACCTATAATACAATGAACCCCGCCACATAACTCGTAGCGGTGTTCATTTTTGGTCATTCAGGTGGATATCTGTCACTTTGGTTTGCGGCCGGCGCGACGCAACGCATCGGCAATGATCCATTGCAGCTGGCCGTTCACGCTGCGGAACTCGCTGGCGGCCCATTGTTCCAGGGCCTCCATCGTAGCGGAGTCCACTCTCAGCAGAAAGCTTTTTGAATCAGCGTCTTTAGCCATCTGAAAGTCTTTTTAGTTATAAAGAGTACCGGCGTTTACCACTGGTGCTGCGGGCTCGTCACCGCACAGAACTACCAGCAGGTTGCTTACCATTGCGGCCTTGCGCTCCTCATCCAGTTCAACGACACCGTCTTTCTTAAGGTTGTCAAGTGCCATCTTTACCATCGATACGGCACCCTCTACTATCTTCTCGCGGGCGGCGATGATGGCATCGGCCTGCTGGCGGCGTAGCATTACGGCTGCAATCTCAGGTGCGTAGGCCAGGTAGTTGATGCGGGCCTCCACAGCCTCGATTCCGGCTATTGCCAGACGCTCGTTCAGGGTCTGCTTGAGTGCCTCGTTAATCTCATCGGCACCTGAGCGCAGGGTCACGTCATCGGCCGGGTTGCTGTTCTCGTCGTAGTTGTATCGGCCGGCAACCTGACGCAGTGCTGCATCGGACTGGACTGATACAAAGTTCTCAAACGCCCTCATTGTTGCGTTGAGTGTGGTAACGCCTCCCGTGGTCTGACCCATGGTCTGTGAATCTATCTCAAACATAGCCTTATAGACATCCTTGATCTTCCAGACCATTACCAGACCTATCATGATGGGGTTACCGCTCTTGTCGTTCACCTTTATGGCCTCGGCGTTGAGGTTGCGTGCGCGCAGGGAGATTTTCTTTTTTGTATAGAAGGGGTTGACCCACCAGAAACCGTTAGCGCGGAATGTGCCGCGGTACTTGCCGAAGAATACCATTGCGCGGGCCTCATTGGGTTCCAGCTGTACAAATCCCACAGTGGTGATGATAAGCACCAGAAACAGGATCGGGATGATTATTACAGGCGCGGTAAGTGTCACTCCACTCCAAACCATTACACCAATCATTGCAAAAACCAGAAGCAGTCCTATAAAACCGCTCATCTTAAATCCTTTGAACTCAAATTCCTTTGTTTCCATAATCCATTATTGTTTTAATGTTGTTTTGATATCATTTTGATATAGCAAAAGTACACGCGTGTTTTGAACGCGCCAAGCGTTTTGCAAATTTTAACAATCACCGCAAAAGGGTCGTTTTACTTCAGTCCGGTCTGGCTGCTGTAGGTAAGGCGGAACCCGTCGCCCTCGGCCATCATATCGTTGCCGCCGTTGTTACCGTCGCTCTTTACGCCCTTGCGCTTGCCAGTGAGCAGGTCATCGCACAGGTTCTTGATATCGGTAACACGTTTGGGGCTCTCCAGATTATCGCCGCTGTAGTGTCCGGGATAGAGAAAGCGTATATCGTTCTCCTTCATGTATTTCTCAACCTTTGCGGCCGATGCCTTCACGTTCGATAAATACGTGAACACCAAAAGATTGGTGGATCCGAAAGCATCGCCGCTGAATCCGTAATGGTTTGCCTTGTCAAAGAATGTCACGCTGCCCGATGTGTGACCGGGAGTGAACATCACCTCCAGCTTGCGTCCGCCCAAGTCAATGGTCTCACCATCGGTCAGATGCTTGATCTGCCCTTGGTATCGGCGCTGGCTGTTACGCAGCATCTGCTCATCGGCCGGACCTATCCAGACCTCGGGGAACGGCCCTACTCCACCCACGTGGTCTCCGTGTCCGTGGGTCAGTATCATCGTAACGGGCTTGGATGTGATTCCGGCCACAATCTTGTCCAGCCCCGGCACACGGGTACCGGCATCAATCAGCACGGCCCGGTCATTGCCTTCCACCAGATAGAGGGACTCGTTATAAGTACGGTGCCCGTTACCTATCCAGGTATGCTCGTCCAGCTGGCGGAACACCACCTCATCGTCCTCATAAACCACCTTGCCGCGAAGGTCACGGCTGTTGACATCACTCTTCTGAGCCGTCATCGGTCCGGCAATAAGGCAAAACAGAATTGCTGCAAGTGTTATTTTTTTCATAATTGCGTCACTCTATCGGTTTTGATGGCTGCATCTCCCATCCTGTTATTGTAGAAAAATAGGGAATCAGGGCGTAGGCCAGTTTGATGTGAGCTTTCCAGTTGGGATGCCAGTCAGCGCCAAGTTCCTGGTCATTGTCTAGATGTACGGCCTGGAACATTCCGTCATAATAGACATTACGGTATCCGCACTCCTCAACGCACTCGCGAACAAAGTCAAACAGCAATTTGTCAACCTTGGTTGATACGCACAGTATGGGATGATCCTCACCGTAATAATCCTTGATAGACTTGATAAGACGCTGGTAGTTGCGCTTGAACGGGTCACGCATGGGCTGACGCTCGGTCGAGAAATCATTCTGCCCCAGATAAATCATCGTAATGTCAGGCTTAAGGTCACCCGGCTCCCATTTGGGTTGACGGGCATTGTCAAAAGTGCAGCCATATCGGTCCGGCATATACCAGCGTGACTGGCGGTCACTGTCATCGTAGTTGCGTGTAATGCCTTTGCCCGAATGAGATACCGTTATGAAATCGGCATTAAAATAACGGGCCAGCAGAGCACAGTAAGTCTTGGATGTGTTCTGTGTTTCCGGAGTATAACGGTTACGCGAGATACTGTTCTCAATTCCATATCCGCAGGTGTAAGAGTCTCCCACAAACTCAATCAATCGCTCCTTTACAGGCGCAGCCTGTAGCAACCCCTTATCGGTCAGGAACTCATGAAAAGTGGTCCGACCCTGATCGGCCTCGGTCCGTTTCTGGATTATCACCGTATGAATTGCCTGTTTCTTTCCCTTCTTGAAATCGGCACTGCTTACAATCGTGAGCAGAGTATCGGAGGTATTGATACATAGTACCTTGTCGGCATCGGCACTTATGTCACGGTCTATCCACACGTTGAAATAATCCTTTCCCGTGTCCGATGCACGCACGGCCAGATAATCGCCCTGGAACGATATCTTGGCGTATGTGGAACTCCAGTCAAAACTCACATCGCCATCAGCCGCCAAGGTTCGGCCGACATAAGTGATACGGCTGTCCGACGCCGGAATAGTCTGCACGGCAGATGCGGGCAAAGTCATCAAAAAACCAAGAATAAGGTAAACACCTGAAAATCTCATAACGAATACAAATAAGTTTAATACGCAAATATACTCTTTTTGCCAAAGTGATGCAAATGGGACTGTCCATAACACTTCATTTTGCTCTAAAAAGAATTATTTTTGCACTTAATATGTAATATGGAGAGTTTTCTGCAGATAGACGGACTATACAAGTCATTTGGTGACCGCGTTATTTTTGACGGTCTCTCACTCTATATCAACCAGGGTGAGAAAGTGGGCCTTATAGCACGCAACGGCCAGGGCAAGAGCACCCTCCTGGACGTGATTACCGGTCATGCCGATTACCGCAGCGGAACCATCACATTTCGCCGTGACATCCGCACTGCCTATCTGGTGCAGACACCCGCTTTCCCAAAAGGCACCGACCTCCTAACCGCCTGTTGCCCTGAATCCGATGAAGAGAAACTTCTACGTGCCCGTCAGCTGCTCACCAAGCTGGGCGTGCCCGATTTTGACAAATCCATAGACCAGCTCTCCGGAGGCCAGGCCAAGCGTGTGGCATTAGCTCAGGTCCTGATGCTTGAGCCCGATTTCCTAATCCTGGACGAGCCCACCAACCACCTGGATGTGGAGATCACAGAATGGCTGGAAGATTACCTCACAGCCAGCCGTCTCACGCTGTTAATGGTCACACATGACCGATACCTGCTGGACCGGGTTTGCAACCGCATAATAGAGATTGATGATTTTCGCGCCTACTCCTATCAGGGCAATTACAGTTACTATCTGGAAAAGCGTCAGGAGCGTCTGGATGCAGAGTCATCGCAGCGCGAGAGCGACCTGAACCTGTACCGCCGTGAGCTGGATTGGATGCACCGCATGCCCTGCGCCCGCGGAGGCAAGGCCCGTTACCGCAAGGAGTCATTCCACCAGTTGGAGGAGCGCCTGCAACACCGCCGTGACGAGCAAAGCGTGGCACTGGATGTCAAGGCGTCGTACATCGGTAAAAAGATATTTGATATTGAGCACCTTAGCAAGGCGTTCGGTGACAAGATAATACTCAAAGACTTCAGTTACATCTTTACCCGATACGAGAAACTGGGTATAATCGGTGAGAACGGTGTGGGTAAATCCACATTCCTCAAACTCCTGCTGGGAATAGAGCAGCCCGACAGCGGTGTCATCAGCCGAGGAACAACACTCAAGATAGGATACTACTCGCAGGACGGGCTAAAATTCCCAGAGAATGCAAAAGTCATAGATGTGGTGACAGCCATTGCCGACCATATTGTTCTGGATGACGGACGCCGTATGTCGGCAGGACAGTTCCTGCAGAAATTCCTCTTTACGCCAAAGACCCAGTACAGCTACGTAAGCAAGCTGAGCGGAGGCGAGCGCCGCCGCCTTTACCTATGCACAATCCTGATGCAGAGCCCCAATTTCCTGATTCTGGATGAGCCCACCAATGACCTGGACATCATGACCCTTCAGGTATTGGAGGAGTACATCGCACAGTTCAAGGGATGCGTGATCGTGGTGTCGCATGACCGATACTTCATGGACAAAATAGCCGAACATCTTCTGGTGTTTGAGGGTGACGGCAAGATAACCGACTTCCCCTCATCCTACAGCGACTACATGGAGTACAAGGTGCTCAAGGAGAATGAGGAGAAAGCTGCAACAGCAAAGAGCAAGTCCGGAGCCCAAGAACAACAGCCGGCAACTACCGTCAATCGGCCTGCCAAACTCACATTTAAGGAGAAACGTGAGATGGAGCAAATAGAGCAGGAACTACAGCAACTTGAAGAGGAAAAAGCGAGGTTGGAACAGGAGCTTAACAGCGGCACACTGCCCTATGACCAACTCCAGCAAAAATCCGCCCGCATCGGCCAAATCTTAGACCTCATCGACACCATCACCATGCGCTGGCTAGAACTCAGCGAAAAATAACACATTAGGGGTGTTTTTACTTGTGCGGTTTTATTTTTTTTGTTAATTTCGCAGTATGGCAAGGAACATAATGCTAATTATATTGCTGACATCCTGCATGGGGGCGCAGCAGAACGTGAACAATAACACGACCAATGTCCGAAGGTACTGCAATCCCCTTCCAATGGTAATAGGTTCAGGCGGGAATGCATCTGGCGATGTATCCGTATTACGCGATGACGACGGACGGTACTATATGTTCTGTACAGGTGGCGGCGCGTGGTATTCGGACAATATGCTGGATTGGGACTTCACTCCCGTACAACATGTTCCGGTGGCACCTGATGTAGTAAAGTACCGCGGCAAGTACTACATGTCAGGAAATGACTGTCCGCTCTATGTGGCCGACAACCCGCTGGGCCCCTACTCCGTTCTGGGCGAATGGGAGAATACCCCTGATGTGGAGGGCGGCTGGAACGAGCCGTTCGACATGCACATTTTCATAGACGATGACAAGCCTTACCTGTTCTACTCGGGCCGAGGCATAAGCGGCATATTCGGAGTCCCGCTGGATCCTGACCACCTGAACCGTTTTGCCGATAAGCCCACGCACCTGTTCAGCTTCAACCCCAAACACGAATGGGAGCGTTACGGCGAGATGAACGAATACACCGGAGTGGCTTGGATAGAAGGACCCTGGCTCTTCAAATACAAAGGCAGATATTACATGCAGTACTCGGCATCGGGCACCCAATGGAAAACCTACGCCGAGGGCTACTACACCGCCAAGCACCCGCTCGGCCCTTACACTTACGCCGATAACAACCCGCTTATGCGCAAAACCGACGGCCTGGTAACCGGCACTGCCCACGGCAGCGTGGTAGAAGGGCCAGACGGCGGACTGTGGCAGTTCTATACAATCGTTCTCTCCAATCCGCCGGGAGGCCGCCGTATAGGCATGGACCGGATTGATGTGGATAAAAAGGGACGCTGGTCAGTTCAGATAACCGATGCACCCCAGCCGGCTCCCGGTGTCAAATCAGCCAGAACATCGCTACCTGTAACCATTAACAAGATGAATGCCATGAACGCACTCTCCACATTCTCATCACAGCAGCCCGGACGCTACGCATCGTATGCAGTTGATAATTCCAGCGGTACTGTATGGGAACCCGACCCTGCCGATGAGCAACCTTCCATAACTATAGAACTGTCGCCTGCCACACGCTTTGACGAGGTGCAGCTGTTTGATGTGGATGCAGTACGCATAATGTTCAACAGTGGCGGCCGGCACGGATTCGGCGGAGGCGGAAACGTCGGAACTGTTTATAAATATAAAGTAGAAGTATCGCTTGACGGTGACAACTACACAACCGTCCTGGACAAGACCTCCAACACGGAACAGCGCAACACCATCTTCGAGGAGTTCAAACCCGTGGAATCCAGATTCATCCGCCTCACAGTAACCGAATGGCCAGGCACCCAGTTAGGCGTGATAGAATTCACTGCTTTCGGCCTACCAGGCCGTACTGAACCTGCCCGTGTGGCAATTCCACCAATAATAACCTACTAACCTATACACTTATGAAAAAAAACAGAATTATACTGCTGTTGGCCGGTGTGGCGGTGGCACCGGTCCTGATCGCTACAGTAGCTGTGGCGGCAGGTGACAACCGTACCCCCGAGCGTCCTGAGGGGCCATGCGATGTCTATGCCAAGGGCGGCGCACCATGCGTGGCAGCCCACTCTTCTACCCGTGCTCTCTACAAGAGCTATGACGGTCCCCTATATCAGGTCATGCGCCAGTCCGACGGCAAGACGCTTGACATAGGCGTTGTCCAGCCATCAGCCGGTGACCCTGGCGGATATGCCGATGCCGAGGCTCAGGACCGTTTCTGCAAGGACACATACTGCTGGCTTACCGTCATATATGACCAGTCCGGCAAAGGCAATCACCTGCAACAGGCCCCGCGCGGAGGATTCAGCGGCCAGGCAATGGGCGGATTCAACAACGTGCCGATGGCCGACTGGGCACCTGTAACCATCATGGGACACAAGGTCTATGGCGTCTTCATCACTGCCGGCATGGGCCTGCGCTGGAACGATGCCCACGGTACAGCTGTCGACGACCAGGCTGAAGGTCAGTACTGGGTAATCAACGGACATCACTACAACACCGGCTGCTGCTTTGACTACGGCAACGCCGAGACCGACAGCCGCGATGACGGTGACGGAACCATGGAGACTACCTATTTCGGCAATCAGCCCTCATGGTATCGCGGACAGGCTCCCGGACCGTGGATCATGACCGACCAGGAGAACAACCTTGTGGGTTGCGTGAATCCTGATCCGAATGACAAGTACTGTGCCGATCTGCCCAGTATCAGCTGGCGCTTCGTTACCGCAACAGCCGACGGAGAACCTCACCACTGGCGTTCCATGGGCGGCAATGCGCAGGGAGGTGACCTGCAGATCATGTATGACGGAGTCCGCATCCAGAACCCCCGCAGCAGCTATGACCCCATGCGCAAGCAGGGCGCCATCCTGTTAGGTAACGGAGGTGACAACTCAAACGGCTCATCTGGAACATTCTACGAGGGAGCCATGACAGCACCCGGCACATTCCCAACCATCGAGACAAACCAGAAGGTCCAGGCAAATGTAGTGGCAGCAGGCTATGACGTGAACACACTGAGCATTAGTGGAGCCACCAAAGTCAACAAGCCCAACATGCTCCAGACCTTCCAGCCCAAGAGCACCGAGAATACAGCCGTGACTTTCACCAACACTACCGGAGCCGAAATCAATGACCTTGAGATCAGTCTCGTCACTCCACACGGCTGGAAAGCCGTTGTAGAGGGAGGAAAGCAGAAAGTCCGCAAGGTGGGTTACACCGTTGCTCCAGGCCAGACAGTAGTGGTGACGTTCACTGTTACATCCGGCAAGAAACCGTTCAACGGTGACCTTCTGGCCAAAGCTCAGTGGAGTAGCCGTCAGGGCAAGACCGTATGGACGGCATCCGAGAAGGTCCGCAACGTGGCTCCCGTCAAGATAAACGAGTTTCGCATTGCCGACGGTAGCGGTAATCAGACCAACTCTTTCATTGAACTTTACAACGCCGGGGACAAGGCTGTCAACATATCAGGTTGGACCCTCACACACCATGCGGTAAACATTCCATATTTCTCATCCATAAAGATTCCATCTGGTACGAAACTGGCTCCCAAAGGGTTCTATTTGCTTGGAATAAGCAATTCCGGACTCTCGGTAGATGCAGCAAAAGGTGACAATGTAATATATGTACGCGACATACGCGGCATAGAGGCAGGCCATGAGGTAACCATCGGTACCGGAAGCAATGCTGAAACCCGCCGCGTGACAAAGGTCATAAGCCCGCAACAGGCTACTCCTCAGCAGGGCCAGCCCGGACGTGGAGGTATGGTGTTCAACGGCAATCCCACCACACTATGGCAACCGCTGCCCGAAGGACCGGTCATTACCATTCCGGCTGGTTCAAACAATATTCCGGTTACCAGCATAACAGGATTCCAGGTCGGTCAAAAAATGGCCATCGGATACGGTTCCACCTATCCGGCGGTATCCAACTCGCTTGAGAAATACGAAGTTGTAACTGTAACCAATGTCGGTAAGCCTGGCACACAGGCATGGCTCTCCGCCGATGCAAAGAAGGGTGACACCAACATCAAGGTTTCCAGCACCCAGAACATAACCGCCGGTGACAGGATCCGTCTTGACATTGAGAGTGAGGGACATGGCGTTGAATGGGTAACAGTAAAGAGTGTGGGTACCCAGTCATCACGCAGCACATTTGGCGGCCCGCTTGGCCCCAACGACAATCCCGGTACCGGTCTGGAGTTAGAGGCACCGCTCAAGTTCGACCACTCCTCGAACATGCCGTTCGCAGTCAACGGGACAGGCATCACATTCGAGCCTGCCACTAAATATGACCACTCCAGCAATGAACCCGTACTTCCGCTGATATATGCCTTAGAGCTTGACAAGGCTCTCGGCAAATCACATGCCATCAATGATGTGGTGCTTGATCCGCAAGTCATGAACGCAGGCTATCACGGCAATGTTGAGGCTGACCTACTCTTCGGCGGCCCCACGCTGGACGCATCACGTGGTAACATGACTCTACGTACCGACAAGGGTCTCATTGCCGATGCCCTGAACTATGGCGGACTGGTGGATCCATGGCTCAGCGAGGGCTATCACGAGGATGCTGGCGCCGGTGCCGAAGGTGCATACGCACGTGTTCCACAAGGGGCACGTGGTGGAGGTTTCGGAGCGTCTGCAGTCACTCAACCAGCAGGTCCCGACCTGAGCACGTTCCGTTATCCTGACGGATTTGACACCGATGACAACAAGTTGGATTTCCGCACCGGACAGGCTATGACTATTGCCGCACCCGCAAAGGTCGGTGATAATAACATAAAAGTGACTTCTGTCCAGGGTCTATCCATAGGGCAGATTATGTATCTTGGTTCAGGTAACTCAGCTGAAAAAGTGAAAATAGCCATTGTAGGAACTGCAGGCGCCACCACCATCTCTGCTGACACACCCAAGGGTGAAATCCGGATAGCTGTAGCCGGTGCACAAGGTTTCCAGGTAGGACAGGCTGTCCAGATAGGATCCGGAACATATGTGATAAGTGCCGTACAGGCTGCACCCCGTCGTGGATTCGGTGGTCGTGGCGGCCAGCAGCCCCAGCAACCAGATTACATCACACTCGTTTCAGGGCTCAATGAGGATGTTCCGGCTGGCACCTATCTTACCGGCAGCGGAATCACTCTCGGAGCGCCTGTTACGAAAAACCACGGTGCCGGCGATGCATTCACGGCAACAATGTCCACTCCTGGAAAACCGAACCTCCAATAACGAAGCGGTTTGGAAAGGAAAGACATGATACTCAAAAGGACAATGGTGACACTAGCCACCATTGTCCTTGTTTTAAGCATTTTCCTGTGCATTCACTCCATCTCCGGCTTCGGACTGATAGGCTGCAGCCAAGGTTCTTCCTGCAACCAGGTTTTAGGAAGCCGCTGGTCATTTCTACTGGGAAGCATACCTGTCAGTGCATTGGCAACAGGAATATATCTGATGCTGCTATCATGCTTCCTGCTCTTGGATAGACCGGAAACCGAATCGGGTACTAAACGTTTACTCTACCACCTGACACTCTTCATGAGCGGCGCCATTGCCGGCAGCGCCATATGGTTCATCTACCTCCAGCACAACATCATCCATGCATTCTGCCCCTATTGCATGACCGCCCACATACTAGGCATTATCCTTGCCATACTCTGCATCGCCTTCTGTGCAAGGAGGATATCCGAAAGGCGTGTCCTGTACATAATGCTTGGATTGATAACAGCAATGTTAATAGCATTCGTTCAGATGCTCACCACCCCGAGAAGCCTCTCTGAGAGAGGTTTCATTGAAGAACAGCTCATACTGCCGGACCCTGCAGAGATGCCGATGATAGGTAATCCCGACGCAGAGCATATGATAACCCTACTGTTTGACTGGCAGTGTTCCCACTGCCGCAAACTGCACCTCATGCTCCCGGAAGTGATAGACCTCATGAATGATAGTGTGGCATTCGTATGTTGCCCTATAGCCTTGAGTCAGGAATGCAATCCATACATACCTCCCGGTCCAGATTCTTTCCAAGGCTCATGTAATCTGCTTCGTATAGGTATGGCATTGTGGAATACTGACCGTGAGGCTTTCAGGCAGTATGAAGAGTGGTATTTCAGTGCAGACCCGAAGAAAGGCTGGTATCCCCCATCTGAAGAAGAGGCATTGATGAAAGCTACCGCACTGGTTGGGGATTCCCGGATAGGATCAGCCATAAATGGAGAAACTATAGACAATTACATCTCCCAAATAACAGAAATATTCGGCAGGACATCTATAAGAGGCCTCGGAGCTATTCCCCGACTTATCTACAACGGTCAAGTCATGATTCCCGAAGCCGACAATACTGCCGATTTGGCCATCCTTATCCGCTCCTTGACACAATAAGATTATCCTATGGCCCCAATCCGTAAGGCCAATTCGTCACCCTTGCTCAAATGACCGTTCACTATGCCGACAACCGATACGGTAGCCTGAACACAGAGCTTCATGTCCTCTTTACGATAGATGTCCTGCTCAAAAATGAAACGTGCTCCCTCACGATGCAGGTTTAGACATGACAGAAACACATCCTGCCCATGGAGAGGAGTTTTGTACTTTATGTTTATTTCAGAGACCATGGCATCAATGCCTTCGTCATGCCACTGAGCAAAAGACTCACCGCGACTCTGAAGCCATTTGTGGCGGGTATATTCCAGATAGTGCTGATAATTGGCGTTATTTACCACACCCTGAATATCACATTCGTAATCACGTGTCTCCAGTTCAGTTATAAACAGATAATCTTTCATAACAGCGCGAAGATAATGCTTTTTCCAATCCAAATGGTTTCTCCTCTTTACAGAAAAACTAAATTGGCCATTTTACTACAACTGAATTCGTCCTTGTGCCATATTTGTAGTGTCAAAAAAAAACACTACCTTTGCGGCTGAATGAAAGGGGGTGCCCGAATGAGGGCTGAGATTATACCCTATGAACCTGATCCGGTCAATACCGGCGGAGGGATTGGATTTCAAATCTTAAGCGGCATACCCTTTTCATCGGATTAAATCAGATCTATATGAAAAAGGTATTTTTTTTGTCTTTAGGACTGCTTGCCGCCACATCCGTTACAAGCGGCCATTTCACAGAGTTTGAAACTGATTCCATTAAAGTGGAAAAACTTCAGGAAGTAGTCATCGATGGAATACGTGCCCGTTACAACGAACCTTTTGCAGTAACAGACATCGATCGGACAGAACTGGATGACTATTCCAAAAGTGGACGCGAACTTCCATTCCTTTTTTCCAGGACTCCAGGCGTTATAGCATGGAGTGAAAACGGCACAGGTATCGGAACCACATACATGCGCATTCGTGGTGCAGCTGATTCACGTATCAACGTTACATTGGATGGCGTTCCTCTCAACTCACCTGAGGATCAGTGCGTTTTTTGGGCTAACATGAATAGCTACGCAGCACTGTTAGGCAGTGCACAGATACAGCGTGGTCTGGGAACAACAACTATCGGAGACGGCGCATTCGGTGGCTCTATCGCCCTCACAAGCAAGCTACCAAATCCTAACCCCTATGCAGAAATAACAGCTTCATACGGTTCTTTCAACACCTGGCATACAGGAGGAGCATTCTCCAGCGGGACATCAGTCAATGACATTATCGTGGACGGGAGTTTCAACATGACACATACTAAAGGCTTCATGCATGGCACCGAAGGTAAAGCCGGCAATTATTATGGGGGCCTCCTGTGGACTCCAAATGACCGTTTCATGTTACGTTACCGAAACATAGGCAATTTTGAGAACACCGGTCAGGCTTGGAACGGGGTAACCGCCGGAAACGGAGATGCCAGTCTGATGGACGGCAGCTACATAGATGAAAACTGGAATTACAATGTCAAAACCGGAATCAGGGAATACTCTGATTTATATGACGCAGGACTTGGCCGGTTTAACGACCTTTATGAATATCTGCTCACTGATGACAACGGACTGTTTTTAAAAGATGCCCACGGCAATTACCGCACTGCACGGTATATGATGGTTGACGGCTCATACTGGGACCGCACGACCGATAATTTCTGGCAGGACCATAACATACTGACACTGGCATGGGAAGCAAGTAATGCATTTTCAACATCATTCACCGCCCATTATACATACGGTTATGGCTATTATAAGGAGTTCCGGTTCAACAACAAGCTCAAGAAGTTCGGACTCTCCAACTACGATGCGCCGGATGGTAGTACAGTTAAAAAGAGTGACTTCGTACGCAAGAAAGGTCTGGAACAGAACACTTACGGTATCGTCTGGAATACCGCCTATACTCTTGACCGCCTGTTCATGCGCAGCGGAGTTTCGTTCCAGCAATTTGACGGCAATCATTTCGGTTACCTTACCTACGTGAGCAACGAAGCCCTAAGTGATTATCTGCTGTCTGACGGCAATTACAAATACTATGATTCCGATGCCACCAAGACTGATGTCAGCGCATACCTCAAAGCCGGTTATGATATCACTGAAAAACTACATGCTTTTTCTGATTTACAATACCGTCATGTCAAATATTTAACTGATGGATACAATGACAAGTTCATTGACAACGGTGACGGAACTTACAGTAAGCATTACTTGAATATTGATGAAAAGTATAACTTCTTCAACAGCCGCATCGGACTCACATGGAGCTCGAAAGGTCACAGGATTTACGCCATGGCTGCATTTGCAAACCGTGAACCTGAACGCAACAACTTTACAGATAACGGCAACTATCCTGCCCCAAAGCCTGAACAAATGATTGACTATGAAGCCGGTTACAGTTATCAGAGTAATATTTGGAGTGCCGGCATCAATATTTACTACATGGATTATGACAATCAGTTTGTGCAGACCGGAGCACAGAGTGACATAGGTGAGAAACTTACCACTAACATAAAGAGCTCATATCGCAGCGGCATTGAATTTACTGCAACAGCATCCCCACTCTCCTGGCTGGAACTGGAAGGAAATGCAGCCCTTAGCTGCAACCGCATAAAAGACTTCGATGAGATTGTTGAAGATTGGGATAACGGATGGACCGGTATCCATTACGACAACTCCACTCTGGCATTCTCACCCGCAGCCATCCTGAACGGTTTCATCAACCTCAGATACGGTGGTTTCAAGGCCACCTGGCATTCCGGTTACGTTAGCCGTCAGTATTTGGACAACACAGGAAATGAAGCCCGTTCTCTTCCTGCCTACTCACTCTCTAATCTGTCGTTCTCATATACTATACCTTACGACAAAGCATTAAAAAGTATTGTCATAGGTGCTGATGTCAGTAATGTGCTGAATACACACTGCGCCACAAGCGGTTGGGTCTATTCTGCCATATATGAGAGTGGTGGTCACCCCAATGACAATCGTTACTATCAGATTGGTTTCATACCATCTGCTCCTATTTCTGCATTAGTACATATTACTCTCAAATTCTGAACTACTATGCTATCCGATATCTGGTCATTTATAACAGAACAATTCACCGGTATGGATTTCTGGGACATCATACAAACCATGGGACTGATACTGAGCTTCATCTACCTTTGGCTTGAGTTTCATCAGAAACCGCTCATGTGGATAATCAGTGCCATGTGCTCCATAATATATGCGAGTGTATACTTTCACAGTAAGATATATGCCGATATGGGATTCAGTTGCTTCAATGTCTGCATGTGCGTTTACGGTTTCTTCAAATGGTTGAATGGTGACCGTAAGCGCACATCGCACAACATAACCTACCGTCATTTCCATGGCAAGGAATTCCTGTCCGTACTTGGTGTGTCACTCCTTATATGGGGAGCTATTTTCAGCATACTCCATTTCCTGACAGACTCTCCAATCCCTGTTATTGACGCTCTGACAACCATGCTCAACATAGTTGGTACTTGGGTGCTTGCACAGAAGATCATCGAAGTCTGGGGTATCTGGTTTCTGGTCAACGCCATATCCATATATATATACTGTAACCGCGGTCTGCACCTAACCACCATCCTGCTATACACTTTTTATCTGGGGGCATCGGTCTACGGTTACTTCAAGTGGCGAATCAAAGGAATACGAATGTAACTTTGTTGAAAACTTCTGCAATTTACAACATTGACTACCATTATAAAGTAAGTATCTTTGGTCTCCGGAATAAAGCAAAAGCATAATGCAGCCTTATCTGGAAAAAACTCAACTGCAACCTGAAGGAAGATTCAGAGATACTGACATATATCAGCTGACCGGAGGACAATTCTCGAACCGTTTTTTTATTATCAGTAACGAGGGTACGCGCCATCTTCTTGCATCACCTGAAGTTGTAGGTTATGACTCTTACCTGGCTATGTGCGGAGCTACATCCGATATGCTGGGGTGGCTCAGGCAGGAGGGCTCCGTCGGAACCAATGCCGATATCATGACCATACTGCGTGGAGGTCTGAACTATCCGCTTGAGGAATGTTGCTACCGCAACGGAATTCTTGTCAACAATATGGATTTCATATCGTGTGAGCGCGTCATACGTAATAATCAGATAACAGGACTGGATATCCGATATACCAAGCTCAACGCACCCAAGGATATAACCTTGATGATAGGTGATATCATTGCCTCCGGAGAAACTCTTGCCCGATGCATCCGATACATAATAGCTGAGTTCAAGCGTTTAGGCGGCAGCATCCGCCGCATGATATTTTTCACTATAGGGGGGACACGCGCCATAGAGCTTTTTGAGGAACTCACCCCTGAGTTCCGTTTCCACTGGCCGGAATTCGAGGGCATTACATGTGTTTTCTACGAGGGTATATTCTCTGCATACAAAGACAAGGGAGTAACCGGAATAAGTTGGCCTCTGATTGACTTCTTTTGGAAAGATGGAGTCATCTCACCTGAGTTCCGCAGATATGTCCTGTCCGATGATGATGCCCTGTTTGAAAAATGTATTATTTATGACGGAGGAGCCCGGCGCTATGAGATTCCGGACCATTATAAGGAGGTAACTGAATATTGGGAAGATATCAAGAAAGTGTCCGATAACTTCACTTTCAAGGATTTTCTTGATGAGAAACTGGGATATACCACCCCTGTCAGTTTCAATGACTGGTTAGAACTGAACCATTACAGCAGACTTAACAGTAATAGTATAGCTGAGCTTTACACTTTTGAAAGGGAATTCGCCAGCAGGTCGGAAGACCTTTCCATTCGCCAGATTGCAGAACGTAGGCTTAAAGAGTTCCGGACTGCCTTGAAACCATACATATGATCCTATTAAACTAACCGCGTATTCAAACTATTTCACAATATGGCAAATTTCAAAACGCATGATGTGGATTTCACATCTGGAAGAGTAACAAAAGAGGGACGCAAAAGTAACCTCAGTATGTTCATGGTAATGCTGGGATTCACATTCTTCTCGGCAAGTATGTGGGCTGGTCAGAATCTGGCCAAAGGCCTTGACTTCGGAGGATTCATCGGTGCAATCATTTTAGGAGGCATCATTCTTGGTGCATATACTGGAACACTCGGTTACATTGGTGCTGAGACTGGACTGACTCTGGATATGCTGGCACACCGCAGTTTCGGACGTAAGGGCAGCTGGCTACCCAGTGCAATGATAAGTTTCACCCAGATGGGCTGGTTTGGCGTAGGTTTGGCCATGTTTGCAATCCCTGTGGCACAGGAACTGTTCGGACTCGAGGTTACACCGGAACACATGCCCACACTCGGATATGTACTGGTCTTAATAGCTGGAATACTGATGACTGCCAGTGCATTCTTCGGAATAAAGAGTCTCACCATAATCAGCTACATTGCAGTTCCTCTGGTAGGTATTCTGGGTACAGTCGCAATGGTCATGGCCGTTCATCGCGGAGATTCCACACTCATAGAACAGTTTGCCAGATCCAATGACGGCTCACTCACAATCATCGCCGGTGCAGGTCTGGTCATAGGCAGTTTTGTGTCAGGCGGTACCGCCACACCCAACTTTGCCCGTTTCTCCAAGAACGGAAAAATCGGTTTCTGGGTAACAGTGGTAGCTTTCTTCCTTGGTAACTCCCTGATGTTCTTCTTCGGTGCTGTATCAAGCATCTATGTAGGCGGTAACGATATATTTGAAGTTATGCTTAACCTCAATCTTTTCTGGTTTGCAGTAATTGTCCTGGGGTTCAACATATGGACCACCAATGACAACGCCTTATACTCATCCGGTTTAGGACTGTCAAATATTTTCGGACTCTCCAAGAAGGCAATGGTACTCATTGCCGGTATCATCGGCACCTTATCGGCCGTATGGCTCTACTGGAACTTCTGTGGTTGGCTTAACGTTCTTAACTGCACTCTGCCCCCTATCGGAGCAATCCTGATCATCAGTTATTTCTTGAACCGAAAGAATTATCAATCGGATAACGTCAAGATAGATACCGTTAACTGGGCATCAGTCATTGGTGTTGTTTTAGGCGCAGTGGTGGCCAACCTCCTTCACTGGGGTATAGCATCCATCAACGGTATGGTAGTCGCTGTTATCTGCTATCTCATAGGACATTTTTTCTTCCGCAAGTGATAAAGAAAAAACGGACGATTAATGCTTTTTTCCTAAATTAGTAACGCAAAAACCAAACATATGAAAAAAACATTATTAATTCTGGCAGTCCTACTGCCAATAAGCATTTCTGCCCAGAATGAGGAGGGTTGGAAGCATGAAGGAATCACAGGCATAAACTTCTCTCAGACCTCATTCACCAACTGGAGCGAAGGAGGAGAGAACTCTGTTGCCGACAACATTTATCTGAACGGCTCACTAAACTACAAGAAGGACAAACTATCCTGGACCAATGACCTTAGCGCAAACTACGGCCAAACATATACTGACAACACTGGATGGCGCAAGAGCCTCGACAACCTGAATTTCGCCTCCAAGTTAGGACACCAGATAAACGAGACGCTATACTACGCTGCGTTACTTGACTTCAAGTCACAACTAGCTAATGGCTACAAGTATACTGATGATTCCAAAGAACTCATATCAAAACTGTTGACACCTTCTTATCTGAATATCTCCGTTGGACTTGACTATAAGCCAAACAGCCATTTGGCTTTTTATTTCTCGCCAATTGCCGGAAAGTTGACTATGGTTGCTGATTCCGCCTTCTCCTTCAGATATGGAATTGACCGCAACAAATACGTAAAGCCCCAACTCGGTGCCATCTTTAAAGCCAATGCCAACTACTCTTTCTTTGAGGACAGAATGACTCTCAAGTCAGTTTTAGACATGTTCACAGCCTATGATGACTCTTTCGGCAATATAGATGTGAACTGGGACGTCCTTATTGGATATAACCTCACCAAGCTGCTAACTCTGACCATGCAGACAACACTCAAATATGATGATGACATCAAAACCTTTGATGCCGATGGTGCTGTCCATGGGGCCAAAGTGCAGTTCAAGGAGATGGTGGGTATAGGATTGAGTTACAAGTTTTGATCTCATAACCGCAAAGTTATGTGGTTGACATCCGCTCTCTTTTCTGCATTGTTTTTGGGGCTATATGATGTAGCTAAGAAACAATCCCTCAAGAAGAACGCAGTTATACCCGTACTTTGGCTTCACACACTATTCTGCTCACTCATCATGTTGCCGTTCGCGCTCCTGTCAGCCAAGACAGGAGTGCTTGACGGCAGCATTTTTTATGTCCCTGTGGCCGGATGGAATCTGCACCGCATGCTCATTCTCAAGGCCGCAATAGTGCTCGGTTCATGGATTTTCGGTTACTTCGGTATGAAGCACCTGCCCATCACACTGTTCGGCCCCATCAACGCCACACGCCCCATCATTGTGCTGCTGGGCGGCCTTATCCTTTTTGGCGAACGTCTCAACACATACCAGTGGATTGGCGTTATCATAGCCGTATTCTCATTCTATCTGCTCAGTATAAGCGGAAAGAAGGAGGGCATCAGCTTTACCCATAACAAATGGGTGTTCTGCGTCATTATGGCTACGGTTCTTGGAGCCGTGAGCGCCCTGTTTGACAAATATCTGCTGGGCCGATACAATAACATGTTCGTTCAGGCCTGGAGCAATTTCTACCAGCTGGCCATGATGACCATAATCCTGTTCACACTCTGGTGGCCCACCCGCAAAAGCACCACCCCGTTCAGCTGGAAATGGAGCATAATACTGATTTCAGTATTCCTCACTCTGGCTGACTACGCCTATTTCGTTTCACTGGCCCAAAGCGCCTCAATGGTCTCAATAGTCTCCATGATACGCCGCTCAAGCGTAATCGTCTCATTCCTCTGCGGCGCCCTGCTCTTCCATGAAAAGAACCTCAAGAGCAAGGCTATTGACTTGCTGCTTGTGCTGCTGGGCCTGTTCTTCCTGCTTATCGGTTCGCTGCAGTAAACTTTTATCGAAGTTATAAAGCCTGAATAGTTTATTTTATCGAAGTTTACTGTGAGCTGATTTTGTTTTTTATCGAAGTTTGCGTATATTCGCCTGGTAATCTACATCTGCAAAAGAACTGATAATATTCAGAGGGTGACCACGCGGCCACCCTCTGTTTGTCTTTTCCTGATTTTAGTGGTTCTTCCGAAATTAAGTTGAAAGACAGCCTTCAAGCAGCGTCTAAGCAGGGACTACTCTGCTTCCAGGCAGCATCATGCCATACTCCAGCCATAGTCATGAGTATGGCTAACCTATGGGTAACCTATGGCTACCCTATGGCTACCCTATGGCAACCCTATGGGTAGAGCGGTAAGAATACCGTATTTTTTACTGTAACACTGTAATGCTTAAACGCATTCAGGTGGAAAAAAATAAATGGCCTAACAGATCTTTTTCGTATCTTCGTGTATCAAATATGATAGGATGAAAACAAGTTTAAAGGTCAGGCTTATTATTCTGGTATTCCTGCAGTTTGCAGTCTGGGGTTCATATCTTATTTCCATTGGCCGGTATCTTGCCAGTGTTGGATTGGGCAGTGATATTAAATGGTTCTTTACGGCCAATGGCTTAGTGGCTCTGTTCGTCCCGACTCTGGTTGGCATTGTGGCTGACCGTTATATTCAGGCGCAGCGCACATACGCATTATGTCATGCTTTTGCGGGAGTGTTCATGCTGTGCGCAGGTATATACTGCCTTAAGGCTGAAGAGATTCAGTTCTGGAATCTGTTTTCACTGTATTTCATGAGCATAATCTTCTATCTGCCTACTGTAGCATTGACAAACTCAGTCTCTTTCAGCATAATAACCAGTGCCAAAGGTAATCCTGTCAAGGAGTATCCTCCAATCCGCGTATTTGGTACCGTAGGATTTATCTGTAGTATGTTGTTGGTCAATTGGATATCTGTAAATGGAGTCAGGATGCAGGATTCAAGCATGCAGCTTATCTTGTCCAGCATACTGTCATTGGTACTGTGCGCCTACGCACTTACTCTGCCTGAATGCTCTGTCAATATAAACGGGAAAAACCGGAGTCTGTCTGAAGCCTTTGGATTGGATTCATTCAAGTTGTTCTGCCAAAAAGAGATGAAGGTTTTCCTGATATTCAGCATACTTATGGGAGGCGCACTCCAGATAACAAACGGTTATGCAAATACCTTCCTAAACTCTTTTTCGGCTGACCCGGCTCTGGCAAACTCATTTGCCGTAAAGAATTCCAACGCCCTGCTTTCTCTATCTCAGATTTCAGAGGCTTTATGTATCCTTCTACTGCCGTTCTTCATGAATAGATTCGGAATAAAGAAGGTTATCCTCATATCAATGATTGCATGGGTTCTGCGGTTTGGTCTTTTCGGGCTTGGTACTCCTGAAATGCCCGGTGTACTGTTATTTGTTCTCAGTTGTATTTTATATGGGATTGCATTTGACTTTTTCAATATAGCCGGTTCTATATATATTGAACAAAATGTGGATAAGAGTATGAGGTCAAGCGCTCAAGGTCTCTTCATGATGATGACGAACGGATTAGGCGCTTCCATAGGAATGGTCTGCGCCGGTGCCGTTATGGACCGTCTTGTGTTTGGCTCGGCCGTTCCGGATTGGAGTACTGCATGGTACTTATTCTCCGGATATATGGTTGTGGTGACAGTGTTGTTTGCTGTTTTTTTCAGGGCCGGAAATTATAACTAATTTTATAATTAGGTATAAGCAGGTTTTTAGTAACTTCGCAAAGTTTAAACGTATCAGTTCCCGGTTGCGTTGACAATGTAGAAACAATAAATAGTAAAATAAAGATTTTCAGTATGATTAAAGACATTTTCGAGAGAATCAAAGAGACACCTGGCCCACTCGGTCAGTATCAGGGAGTAGGTGACGGTTACTTCATGTTTCCCCGCCTGGTAGGTGAAATAGGCCCCGAAATGGAGTTCAACGGCAAGCCCGTGCTCAACTGGAGCCTGAACAACTATCTTGGTCTTGCCAACCATCCCGAGGTAAGGAAAGCTGATGCCGAAGCTGCCGCGCGTTTTGGTTTGGGCGCACCGATGGGAGCTCGCATGATGTCAGGAAATACTGACTATCATATCAAGTTTGAGAATGATTTTTGCGAATTCATAGGAAAGAAGGCCGGTATGTGCCTGAACTTCGGCTATCAGGGCATGATTTCAATCATTGACGTTCTTACAAGCCGCAAGGACGTTATTGTCTATGACTCTGAATCCCATGCCTGCATACTGGACGGTATGCGTCTGAGCCTGTCGAAGCGTTTTGCATTCCAGCACAATAATATGGAGAGCCTCGAAAAACAGCTTAACCACGCCTGCAGACTTGCTGACGAACAGGGCGGTGGCGTGCTTGTTATAACAGAGGGTGTGTTCGGAATGGCCGGTGACCTGGGCCATCTGGCTGACATAGTGGAGTTCAAGAAGAAATATCCGTTCCGCATACTGATTGATGACGCTCACGGCTTTGGCACGATGGGTGCACATGGACGCGGTACAGCTGAGCATTATGGCGTGACTGATGAAATAGATGTCATTTTCGACGCTTTTGCCAAGAGCATGGCATCAATCGGTGGTGTGGTAAACTCCGATCCGGAAATCATAGATCACCTAAGATTCAACATGCGCTCACAGATATACGCAAAATCTCTGCCACTGCCACTGGTTATCGGTAACCAGAAGCGTCTGGACCTGATAAAGTCACATCCGGAGTTCCGCGAGCACCTGTGGGAAGTAGTTAACGCTCTGCAGGGCGGACTCAAGGCTGAGGGCTTCAACATAGGCGTAACTGAATCACCTGTAACACCTGTATTCTTTGAGGGTGGCGTCAACGAAGGCACCAACGTGGTTGTTGACCTGCGTGAGAACTATGGTATATTCTGCTCAATCGTTACATATCCCGTTATCCCCAAGGGCCAGCTCATGCTGCGTATCATACCTACAGCATCACACACACTTGAACACGTCAAGCGTACCATCGAGGTCTTCAAGGATGTACAGAAGAAACTCAAGGCCGGCTACTACGAGGGTCCGATACAGGATATGAACGTGTTCAAACGTGCTCAAATCAAGAGATAATGGGCTATCAGCTTGTCTGCAAGAAATGCGGAAAGGTAATTGGTGACTTTGCCGCGTGGTTCAGCCAGGACCAGCTGTGTGATTGCGGAAGCAACCATGCAGAGGTAGTCTATGACTCCGATTACCGCCAGCTGGATGAACTCTGCAAACCCGGGCAGAAGGTAAACAACCTCTATCACTATCTACCTTTCCTCCCTCTCACGGATACTGATGAACAGGTCAGTTGCGGAGAAGGTGCAGTACCTATTGAGGAGTGGGCTTTCCTAAGCCGTTACGCCAACGACAGATACGGTATAGACTGCAAGGTTGTGGTAGCCCGCAATGACTTGAACGGCGGAACCGGCACCTTTAAGGATATTGCAGCTTCACTGGCTGCTACTCTGTTCAAAAAATACGGAGTGAGAGAGTATTGTCTGGCATCTACCGGCAATGCAGCTACAGCTTATGCCACATATCTGGCCAAAGCTGGTGTCAAATTTGATATTTTCGCTCCGCATGATATGTACCCGGAAACTCAGGAGGCCATTCGTTCGGTTGGCCAAAACCTGATAGTGTCTGAGGGAGGTTATGGACAGGCAAAGGCTGAAGCCACTGATTTTCACAACACAAGGAAGGTTATGATATCTGCCGGCAATATAGACCCCATTCGCGTTGAGGCAAAGAAGACGCTTGTATTCGAATGCATGCGCCAGTTAGGCCGCATTCCGGATGTCTATATGCAGGCAGTAGCAGGTGGTACAAGTCCCATAGCTTTCGAAAAAGGAATGCGTGAGATATCAGATGCCTATCCGCAATATAAGATGCCACGTATGCTGCTGGTTCAGCAGGATACATGCGACCCGATGGTCCAGGCATGGGAATGGGCTATTGACAACGGATTTCCGCAAGGCTGGAACAAACACTTTCCAACCGTAGTGCCACATACAAAGATATCCATTCTGACAGCCGGAACTCCCGGAATGTACCCGCTTGTAGGACCTATCGTAAAGAATAGCGGAGGCTGCTTCCTACGTGTTCAGGAAGATGGTCTGGAGCGTTATGGACGCATGGTAAAGGATTCTGCAGGCATATACCTGGGACCAGCATCAGTAGTGTGCATTGCAGGCTTCTTTAAGGCACTTGATGAAAAGAAAGTCAAAAACGGTGATTTAATACTGCTCAACATTGGTGAGGGCTGTGAACGTGCCCGATGGTTCAAGGAAGCTATAGACGACTGTAAATAAACAGTATATGGGAAAGTTCAATAACAAGGTGGTTTGGATTACCGGTTCCTCATCTGGTATCGGTGAGGCAACCGCATATGAATTTGCCCGTGAAGGAGCACGTCTAATCCTTACTGCACTTGAAGCCGACCTGCTTGAAAAGGTGGCCGCCAAATGCAAGGAGTTGGGAGCACCTGATGTCCAACCCCTACCCTTTGACCTCTCACTCAAGGACCAGGTGGCAGGACTGGCAGAGAAAGCATGGGACATTTTTGGTCACATTGACGTTTTCTACAACAATGCGGGCATAAGCCAGCGTGGCACGACCTGTGAAACTGAGATGCGTGTCATCAATAAGGTTATGGACATCAACTGGTTTGCTCCAGTTATTATGACCAAGGTGATACTGCCCAAGATGATTCAGAACGGCGGCGGACAGCTTGTTGTAACAACAAGCATCAACGGCCGGTTCGGGTTCCCGCTACGTTGCGCATACAGTTCTTCCAAGCACGCCCTATACGGATTCTTTGAGACCGTCCAGTCAGAATATTACAAGGATAACATACGTGTAACAATCGTCTGCCCGGGCAGAGTCCAGACACGCATATCGTTTTACGCTCTTGAAAAAGACGGGAAACAGCATGCCAAGATGGATGCAGGACAGGCAGGAGGATGTACTCCTGAGCAGGCAGGACACAAAATCGTCAAAGCTGTTTATAAGAAAAAACGTGAGGTGCTGGTAGGCCGCAAGGAACTCCTTATGGTCTATATCAAACGGTTTTTCCCCGGACTATGCGCCAGGATAGCCCGCTCAATTAATCCTATGTAAACAACAAAAAACACATAAAAGCATGAAAAAAGAGATTCAATTCAGTCTTGTCTATCGCGACATGTGGCAGTCATCAGGCAAGTATGTTCCCCGCAAGGACCAGCTGGCCAGGATTGCCCCCGTAATAATCGATATGGGATGCTTTGACCGCGTTGAAACCAACGGCGGTGCAATGGAGCAAGTCAACCTCCTGTATGGAGAGAACCCAAACCAGGCAGTACGTACATTCACCAAACCTTTCAATGAGGCAGGAATTAAGACCCACATGCTTGACCGTGGTCTGAACGCACTACGTATGAACCCTGTCCCTGCCGATGTACGCCAGCTAATGTATAAGGTCAAACATGCTCAGGGTGTTGACATAACCCGTATTTTCTGCGGTCTTAACGATCCGCGTAACATCATACCCTCCATCAAATGGGCCAAGGCTGCCGGAATGACCGCTCAGGCTACCATGTGTATCACCTACTCCAAGGTACACAATGCTGAGTACTACATCAATCTGGCTGAGCAGCTCATTGAGGGCGGCGCACAGGAGATTTGCCTCAAGGATATGGCCGGCATAGGCCGTCCGGCAATGCTGGGAACAATAGTACGCGCCATCAAGGAGAAACATCCTGACATCATCATACAATACCACGGACACAACGGTCCAGGTTTTGCCGTAGCCTCAATGCTTGAGGTTGCCAAAGCCGGTGGTGATGTTCTTGATGTAGCTATGGAGCCGCTATCATGGGGTAAGGTTCATCCTGATGTCATAACCATCCAGGCCATGCTCAAGGATGCCGGATTCATGGTTAAGGACATCAACATGAAGGCTTATATGGAGGCCCGCTCTCTCACTCAGAGTTTCATGGATGATTTCCTGGGTTACTGGATAGACCCCAAGAACTCACTCATGAGTTCACTTCTGGTAGGTTGCGGTCTGCCCGGTGGTATGATGGGATCACTCATGGCTGATCTCAAGGGCATGCATGCCGCCATCAACGCCAACCTCAAGAAGAAAGGTGAGAAGGAACTCTCCGAGGATGAGCTCCTTGTTGAACTCTTTGACGAGGTACAGCGTATATGGCCTATGCTGGGTACTCCCTGTCTGGTTACGCCATTCAGCCAATACGTAAAGAACGCCGCCCTGATGAACCTCTACTCCAAGTCAATGGACGAGAAACCCTTTACCCGTATGGATCCCGCAATGTGGGGCATGGTACTTGGCAAGTCCGGTAAACTGCCCGGCCAATTAGCTCCAGAGATTGTTGAAATTGCCAAGGAAAAAGGATTCGAGTTCTATACCGATGATCCTCAGGTGCTCTACCCCAACGAGCTGCCGCGCTTTGAGAAAGAGATACAGGAGAATGGCTGGGACCGCGGTCAGGATGACGAGGAGCTCTTTGAGTTCGCCATGCACGAGAAGCAGTACCGCGAGTACAAGAGTGGTCAGGCCAAGGACCAGTTCAACAAGGATTTGCTGGAACGTATGGAGAAGAAGCAGAACGGTGGCGCTGCAGGAGTGCACGTCAAACACTTCTCCGCTGCCGACAAGCGTGCCATCCTGCATCCTGATGCTGAACCCATCGAGGCTGCAGTCAGCGGTCGCGTGATTTGGGATTTGGACTATATGGATCAGTCCACGAACCCGCCCTTCGGCAAGCAGTATGGGAAAGGGGATTGGATGGTTGGCATTCAGGCTTCAGGCAACAGTTTCATCGACAATGCCACCGCTCCATACGACTGCCATCTGGTAGCCGTTGAGAAAGAACATGGTGCATTGGTCAGCAAGGGTGAAGTTATTGGCTGGATTGAAAAGTGAGCAAATGGGAATTAATGATGCACATTATGAAAATAAGCGTCTGGATTGATTCCAGACGCTTATTTTATGGATAGGAATTTTAAACAAATAAAACTGTACTACTTTTTCACTTGAGCAAATTGCCCAGAATTGATCTGGTCAACGTACGGGTTGCTGTGGAAGTTGCATTACCAATGGCCTTCCCGGCAATACTCTTGCCGTCGGTTTTTGTCTTGGTTTTCTTGCCGGTTACTTTGTTTGCCACCGATGTTCCGACACTACGGCTTACAGATGAGATTGCAGCTCCCACCGCAGCCGCAAAAATCTTGGAGCCCAATCCATTTGATTTTTTTGTAGTTTTCTCCTTCGGCTGCTTTTCTATCTTCGTTTCCTTCGCAGTCCTGCGTTGATTACGTTCCTCTTCTTCGACAGCATTCTGAATTTCAGCCTGCACACGCTCTGATTCCGCCAACAGCACCTCAAAAGCACTTTCACGATCTATTACACGGTCATACTTACCAAACAATCTTGACGCGTTTACACTCTGCTTACGCTGCGACTCGCTGATGGCACCTATCTGGCTAAGCGGGAACAGGATTCTGGCACGCTGCACTATACTGGGAACGCCCTTTTCATCAAGGAATGATACAAGCGCCTCTCCGGTGCCAAGCTCCATTATGGCATCCTCTGTTTTGAAAGCAGGATTGGCACGGAATGTCTGAGCTGCTGTGCGAACCGCCTTCTGGTCTTTTGGGGTATAAGCACGCAGTGCATGCTGGACACGGTTACCAAGTTGTCCAAGTATATTCTCAGGAATGTCAGTAGGACTTTGGGTTACAAAATAAACGCCCACGCCTTTACTGCGGATAAGGCGAACCACTTGTTCTATTTTATCAACAAGAGCTTTGGAGGTATCTTCAAACAGTGTATGTGCTTCGTCAAAGAAGAACACCAGACGGGGAAGTTCCAAATCCCCCACCTCCGGAAGCTGAGCATACAGGTCAGACAAAAGCCACAACAGGAATGTAGAATATAGTTTAGGGTTGAGCATAAGACGATCTGCTGCCAGCACATTCATAACACCGCGACCTCCTTCTGTCTGCATAAGGTCAAAAATATCAAATGACGGTTCTGCAAAGAACAACTCACCACCTTGGTTCTCAAGAGTTAACAAGGCACGCTGAATTGCTCCGACACTAACAGGACTGACTGTACCGTATGTAGTTGTCAGCTCTGATGCATGTTGTGCCACATAGTTCAACATAGAGCGCATGTCTTTCATGTCAATAAGCAGAAGACCACGCTCATCAGCCACACGGAATACTATATTAAGAACACCTTCCTGTACATCGGTAAGCCCAAGAAGCCTTGACAGCAACTGTGGTCCCATGTTGGATATTGTAGTTCGCATAGGATGTCCCTGTTCCCCGAATACATCAAAAAACCTTACTGGACATTTGTCAAAATGAGGGTTTTCAATTCCAAATTCAGCGCAACGCTTTTCTATAAATCCGGTCATGGCACCAGGCTGGCTGATACCGCTTAAATCCCCTTTCATATCAGCCATGAAACATGGCACTCCGGCCTGACTGAATGTCTCGGCCAGCACCTGAAGCGTCACGGTTTTACCTGTGCCGGTAGCACCAGCTATCAAGCCATGACGGTTAGCCATCTTTCCACATATTGAAATAGGGCCCTCTGACCCATGGGCTACATATAGCCCGTATTCATCCGAAAACATATATTTTTTGCATTAATTGGTTTTCAATTTTCATTTTTAAGGCTGTCCAGATATTCCTGGATTGCAAGAGCAGCTGAGCGGGCATCGTTGATTGAGTCCGATATACTCATGGGACGCTTGCATGTCCCGGCAGCGAATAGACCGGGACGGCTGGTCTCGTTATCATATAGATGAGGATTAACAGTCTTGATGAATCCATAATCTCCATTGACATCACATGACTTTCCCAACAGCTTAGTCCCGCACGATGGCTCCATTCCAACCATAAGCACAAGCAGGTCTGTTGTCATTTTAAGTGGCAAGCCCATCAAGGTATCTTCGCTCTTGAGCTGAACACGACCGTCAAATGTTGCAGCTGCCTCAGATATACGGCCACGTACAAAACTGACACCGTATTTCTCCTGAGCAGTACGGTACATCTCTTCAAATCCCTGCCCCCACATGCGCAAGTCCATGTAGAACACCGATGAATCACACTTTGGCAGTTGCTTGCGGACCTCTATCGCCTGCTTCACAGCAGTCACACAACATATTTTAGAACAGTAATGATTACCGCTCTTCTCGTCGCGTGAACCAACACACTGCAGGAAAGTCACACGCTTCGGTTCATCACCATTGGCATTGGTTATCTTACCGTGCTTAATCATTTGCTCCATATCAAGAGATGTGATGACACCTTTATAAATACCATAGCCCAATTCCTCTTTACGGTGAGCATCAAACACCTGATAGCCGGTGGCTATAAGCACTGAATCAGTTACATAGGTTTGACCTTTTATGTCTGTCAGTTTCCATTCCGTACCTTGCCACCGTACATCCGTTATTTCCACACCGAAGACCGATGTTATGCCATCAGCCAGCAACTTGCCACTCAAGTCATCAACAATCTCCTGTGCCGCCTGGAAGTTGGGGAACAGGAACGCCTTGTCCTGAAGGTTCTTTAGAGGAGTTTCCGATTTCTCAAACAGGCTTACCTGTATGCCGTTACGTGCCAGTATTGACGCAGCTTCTATACCGGCGGGACCGGCTCCTATGATTGCAACTTTTCTCATAATCAAACTTAGACTAAAAGGTTTTCCGGTTTCTCGGGCGCACGCAGAATCCTGCCATCGGCAGCCTTGTATTTCTCCTTTGGATCATATGATATACCTATCTTGTCAAGCAGGCGCTCTGACTGCACCTGATGAATCTGCAAGCCAAGTTCCCAAGGATTGTATCCCAAAAGCAAGCCTGCCATCTCCTCATAAGTGAGAACAGGTATTCCGTAGCCCTCACGATCGTATGTCTTGTGCTCCATCTCGGCAATAGTGTACTGCCAACGGTCCAGGAACATGGAGCAACCCGGACAGTTGGAAACAATAAAATCAGGCTCATAAGGCTCCATGGATTCCAGTTTCTTTTTGGTATTTGAAACCGAATAACCACGATTTTCCTGAACCAGATACTGTCGGAATCCGAATCCGCAACAATGACGGCGCTCAGGATAATCTACAACCTCACCACCCCAAGCCTCGATCATACCGGCCAACACATATGGGAACTCAGCCTTTCCAACTCCCTTATCAGGGAATATCTTGGCATAATGACATCCTATGTGCTCTACCACTTTAAGCGGCTTACCTGTAAAACGGTTTACAAGACGGTATTTCATCTTCTCAGCCAGCTCAAAACGGAAATGGTATATAACATCCGATGGGTGGGCTATGTTCTTGGGAATGTTGAACTCACGCTTGCAGGCCTTGTATAAGTTCTCGCGGGTCTTATCCAAAAGTTCCGGATGCTCCTGCCACATGTGTACCATCTCCGTAAAAACACCGAATGACGTCACACAAGAGGGAACGTAGTTCTCATAACCATGTTCGGTCATAAGGGAGAACAGACGGGCCACAACCGTCATGGTTGTCTCAAGGGGCACCAAGTCTGTGTGATAACCTATTCCGGTACAGGTATGCTGACGGAAATCGTCAAATATATCCTTGTTCAACTCTTCGCGGAGCATACGCAGGAATGCTGTCTCAGAGCCCGGAAAGAAGGTCTGACGTATGCAGCTACGCTCATAGAAATAATGGTCGTCAGCTATTGTCTTCTGATATTCGTTCCAAAAACGGTTTGCCATAGTCTGGTTCAGTTAATTAGGTTTTCGGCCACAATCTCAGCGACATCCCTGACAGGATAGTCGTTTGTGGCATGCTGGAACGCTTTCTTACACATGGGGCAGGCCGTTGCAATGGCATCGACCGGCTTGCTTGTAAGATTCTCAAGCGATGCGTTCCTTATCTTGGTCTGCTCCTCAATGCTGAGTTTCGTATCACCCAGATTGAATCCGCAGCAGACACTCTTTTCTCGCTGGTAACGGGTTTTCTGAAGGTTGGTCACGGCACTGAGCACGTTGCGCGGTTCATCATAGATGCCGCATCCGCGTCCCAGTTCACACGGGTCATGGTAAGAGACCTTGCGGTCATCGTGACGGACCTTGATACGTCCCTGCCTGATGAGCATATCTATATACTCGGTATGGTGAATGACGGGTATATTGAGGTCATACTCCTTCTTGAACGACTGGTAGCAGATAGGACAGGAGGTAACCAGCATCGTGGCTCCAGACTTAGCTATCAGATCCGTGTTCTTACGGCGCAGTTCGGCTGCCTGGTTGACAAAACCCTGCTGCTGGAGCGGACGGCCGCAGCATATAGTGGCCAACTTGTCCATATACCAGTATTTCTGGCCGGCAGCGGTGAATATGCGTTCCATAGACTCCGTTATACCTGGGGTCAGGTGTGACATGCATCCGCCAAAATATGCCACGCGGCCGATGGCGTTGAACGGAGTCTGTTTCTTCTCAAGATACTGGTAGTTGCCGGTAGTATCGATGGCTCCCTTATCCCTGGTCTGACGTCGCAATGAGCTCAGGTCTATTCCTACAGGGCAGTCAACTGTGCATCGGTCACACATAAGGCAGTTGTCGGCAATCATCTTGAGACGGCTGCCTCGTTCCTGATTGCGGAGGCTGCGGATAAGATAGACGGATTGTATCTCGTGGTTTTCAAGCACACGATCTATAGGACAACCCGATATGCAGACACCGCAACGAGAACAGGCATTCAGTTCAAAATATGTATAGCCTGTCTTGCCGGTCTCCTCGGTCACTCCTATCTTACGGAACCAGATAAGGAGCAACTCTGTAAAGATATGCATGTATCGGGTGAAAGGCATGGTCACGAAGAATACCCCCAGCATCAGGGAATAGAGCATCCAAAGCGATGTTTCCATACCGCGTACTATCATTGGGTCAAACAGATTGCCTACCGTCTGAGTAAAGAATCCTCCGTTGCCGTAAAGGCATGCAGTTACAGATTCGGCAAGCAGACGCATTGGGAATATCATCCACAGTGAGAACTTGGAGAACCTGTCCACTATGGTATGCTTGGTGGTGCGCCGCATTCCCAGAACCTTAGACCAGAATATCTTGATGATAGCCATCGTTAGGCCCAGAAAAACATACAGCAGCAGAGCATCCATGAGATTGGAGTAAGCCTTGTGCTGACGGAAAGATGCCGGTGCCTTGTGAACGAAATAACGGTAGAAAATACCGACGTAGAAAGGACGGTGATAATGGATTCGTGCCATACCGTCTTCCGTTTCGACACGGTAACGGCGCTGGTTGAGGTATTCGGGAGCCTTGTCCTCGCCGGTGTTGTATATATGCCAACCTATCTGCTGCTCCAGCTCATGTATAGCCTGGATAGACTGCTCGTGCTGCATGGTGTAGAAAGCGTCACGACTCTCTATTGCACCCACGACTATCAGCAGAAACCACCCTAAAGCATATGCCTGATGCATAATGCCTAACAGCAGATTCTTCCTGAGAATGCGCACATGAAGCAATCCCTCACGTATCATCTCCCATATGGCAGGGATAATCTTCCATGAGTACCAGTTGCTGCGTATCACCTTGCGCTGCTCGGGACTGAACTTCCGAATCCAGCGTATGTACTTGTAGATTATTATTGCAAAAAGCAGTACCGTACCGATAAGGAACGGTATTACGAAATCATTATAGGGATATGCGTGTATCTTCATCCTGTCTTACTACTTAGTTTCGTCAAGAATCTGACGCATATTGATAATAACAGACCTGAGGTTTACCCCACGTGGGCATACCAGAGTACATTTCCCGCACAACATGCATTTGCGCAACTCATCGGTCAGTCCGTCATATTCACCACGGCGGAAAGAGGTGTGTATGCGGCGTATGCTGAATTCGGTAAACTGTCGTGCCGAACAGGTGGCGCTGCAGCATCCGCACTGGAAACAGCGTTTGAATGATGGCTCGCGGTTCAGCAGCTGATGGTACCTTTCAAGTGATACCTTGTCCATGTTCTCCGAACGTGGAGTCTTGATAGCAAAACCGAACTTATTCATTGTGCGGGCCGTTTAATATGTTGTCATGGAAATCCATTCCTCCGGTAACCTTGAAGATATTGCGCAGCTCCTCCATGGTCTCAGGTGATATCTCGCGCAATGCACCCGCACCCTTTCCGTGGTAGTTGGCTCCGAACTTGGGCGATACAGCCTTGATGTTCTTGATGTACCACTCCCAAACAGGGCCCTGTTCGGGATGCTTCTCAGGGAAAACCACGTCGGGATGTACGCAATAACCTATGTTAAGGATGTTGTCGCCTATGACACCCATCAGGTCAACTTGCTGACGTCCCATGTAACTTTCCTTATAATAACCCATATCCTGTGAAACCTTGCGCAGTATATTTATGACTGCTCCCGGTATATTGCCACGTGGACAGCGGGGTTTGCAAGACATACACTGTCCGCAGAACCATATAGTATCGGAACGCAGCAGTTTCTCAACCTGTTCCTCATCACCTCGCTGTACAGTATCGCATATACGGCGCGGGTCATAGTCATAGAACTCTGCAGCCGGACAGATAGCGGTACAGATACCGCAGTTCATACAAGCTTTGAGCGAGTCTTCATAACGGACATCGGACTTGATGATATCAATAAGATTTCCCATCGTTATTTGTCAAACTTCTTGCGATTCATCTTCATGGCACGGAACAACAGCTTGGAGAGCGGTTTCTCGCGGTTGCGGTATAGCAGGTTTATGTACCAGCCCAGTTTCTTGGCTACCGATATGCGATAGGTCTCCACGAACTCAATCAGCGAGCCGTCCTGATCCTCAATGTATGTAAACCGCCCTGATGCGTCACCCATGCTGAACTGCTTGCCGTCTGGACAGCTGTCAACGGTAAAGGGATAACCGTGGTCAGCACACCACTTGCCCAGTGCGTCCATATTTGTCACGTCAAAGCAAATCTGGATGAATCCGGGGTCACCCCAGTAGCGGCCCTCAAATATCTTGCGGGGCTCGCGGTCACGGGCCTGTACCAGTTCAATGTATCCGGTGGGGAAAATTGGGGAGAATGCGCCTTTGTTAGGATTAGGGCACTTGAGCAGAGTGCGGCGGAACTCGCCGTCACCACCTGCCAAAGGCTTTAGATCATCAAAGTGACCGTATTCATTATAGATAACCTTATTGTATCCCAGGATATCGGAATAGACAGTGCGGGCCTTGTCCATATCGGTCACACCTATCATACAGCCTATCATTCCTCCAAACTCCTTACCCTCATCCAGCAACAAGTAATCATCCTGCACCGCCTGGAACCAGTTGCCCTCCGGGTCTGTGATATAGAATGTCTTTGAGCCATCGGGAGCGGTAACAATGGGACTAACCTTGTCCCAAAGCCCGGATGCATACTTGTGGGCTCTCTCTGTGTTACGGCACTTGACCTTGGCGCAGAAAATGCCCAGGTCTCCTACCTGTATCTGGAAACTAATCGGTTTGGGCTTACGCTCGGAGTACTGCCATATCTCAAATCCGCCACCGCCCTGAAGGCTTACGGCAATTGCAGCATGACGCTTGCGCGGATGACCGCCCGTATAAGGAAGCATACGCTCTGCCACGGTGTCATCCTCAAGCACACGTATATCTACTCCAAACATCTTAATGAACCATTTCCATGAGTCATAGACAGATGTGGTACCTACTCCTATCTGCTGTATTCCGGTTATAAAGAAACTGTCTTTATCCATAAACTTCAGTTTTGTCTATTAAAATGCAATATTAGTCAAAATCCATGGTATGTGCAATCCGTGAAGGCTCAAAAAGCATCCACAGGACAAAAAACGCCATAACAATTCATCACATTCCGCAAAAATGATTATTTTCGCAAATAGAAAAATATAATTATCATTACGCAATGAAACTTTACCCGCTTTTACTCGGTCTAGGAACCAGTGAGATAATATTTATAGTTTTTGTCATTCTGCTCCTGTTCGGAGCCGCGCGCATCCCGGACCTGATGAAAAGCATGGGTAAGGGTGTAAAGAGTTTCAAAGAAGGTATGAAGGAGGTTGAGAAAGAGATCAGCGCTCCTGATGAACCAGCCGCCAAAGGGTCATCCGGGGAGGCTGAAACCGAATCCAAGTAATTACATAGCTCCTTCGTGGCTGTTCCTGACGATAAGCCGATGACTTTCTGGGATCATCTGGATGCTCTCAGGGATGTCATTCTGCGCATACTCGCCGTTGCATTGGTGGGGTTCATCATTGCTTTCTGCCTTAAGGAGCCTCTGTTCAGACTGATTCTGGCCCCAAGCGCACCTGATTTCATACTCTACCGCTGGATAACAGCTGTTGCCAGTTTTATGGGCATTGATGCCTCATCGATGCAGGACTTCAATGTGGACTTGTTCAGTACTACTCTTACCGCACAGTTCATGACCCACATGAAAATGGCTTTCTATGTAAGCATGGTAGTAATTATGCCATATACACTGTACATACTCTTCGGGTTTGTATCACCCGCTCTTCACAGGAACGAGAGACGCAACTCCATAAAGGTAGTAATATGGTCTTATATACTCTTCATGACCGGAATTGTTCTGGATTACCTTATCATATTCCCTCTGGCTTTCAGGTTTTTGGGAACCTATCAGGTAAGCCCTGACATTCCGAATATCATAACCTTGGAATCCTATACCAACCTGCTGATTACACTTACCTTGCTCATGGGCATACTCTTTGAACTGCCCATCCTGGCATGGTTCCTAGGCAAATTAGGCCTGATTGACTCCGCCTTCATGAAAAAGTACCGCCGCCATGCAATAGTTGTAATACTAATCATAGCGGCGGTAATAACTCCCACAACGGATATCTTCACGCTAACTATCGTTACGCTTCCTATTTATTTGCTCTATGAGGTAAGTATTGGCATTGTTACCTAAAACACCACCAATCAAAATTAAACAGGTCTTTGCCCACTCCCGTAAAGACCAGATACAGATCATGATTACCTCTAATACGACCTTTGATCTTTTCGGTGAACACCTTGAACTCCTTTGCTCCTCCTGTAGGTGTAATAGGTATCACGGCTACTGCAGGACTGTCCTTGCTGTCCAGATGAATCTCTATACAGCCAATTCCTTCCGACCCTACTGATGCCATGAATTTCTTGGCTCCTTTGCGCCCGAAATCCACACCGCGCAAAAGAATATACTCTCCATTATCAATGTCATGGACATACATATTGTTGTAATTGACAGTATTCTTCAAATCACGCAAATCATCAGATGCAAGTGAAGCGCTCTCTTCCATCCTGGAGGTCTTCAGTCCGTAGCCCCAAGCCATAGTCTCGGCTTCAACACGTTCATTTATGTTCCTGCCATACGGATCGAATGGCTTTATCTGCTCCACCACGTTGTCAAGGAAATAGGGTACCTCCTGAATAGTACCGTCAGGATTATAGTGCATCTCGGCGAGTGACACCGAACGCTGCTCAGCATGTGCGAATGTCTTGAGATGCATTATGTCATAGTTAAGACCGAACACATAACTCTTACCTTTGTAATCGATGATACCGGGATGGTTCCCACGGGTACGTACAGTGTGATCCATAATATGTCCTTTATATTCCCACGGGCCTTCTGGACCGTCACTCATTGCATAACCTATACCTTCAGGACAGCATGTTGATGCAAAAGCCAAGTAATAATTACCGCCATGTTTCCAGAACCAGGGTCCTTCCTGATAATCTTCAATCTTTGGATGTTTGACAATAGGACCCGCAAGTGAAATCATGTCCTTACCCAACTTTACTGAATAAAGGTTGGGGTTGCCCCAGTACATATAAGCCTGACCATCATCGTCAATCCAAACCGTAGGATCAATGTCATCCCAGTGTTCCCTTTGCCATACCAATGGTTCACCCAACGGATCATGGAAGGGGCCGTATGGAGAGTCGGACATAAGCACACCTATTCCATGTCCATGTATAGGACAGTACATATAATATGCGCCGTTGGCCTCTATCACCTGCTCGGCCCACGCTCCGTTCTTTCCGTCATAGTACTTGAAGTCATCAAGCGATGCCACAGCACCGTGATCCTGCCAGTTTACCATATCATCCGATGTATATAGCAGCCAGTCAAACATCTGGAAGCCGCGCGCACCATCCTCATCATGAGTAGTATATAGGAACACTTTACCATCTATAACCACAGGGGCGGGATCAGCGGTGAAACGGGTCTGAACAACAGGCATGTTGGCATGTGAGTTGAACTGCCACCAGTCAAGAGTGAACGGTTTTTCGGTCTCACAGTTGAATTTGAGATAAACGTCATGTACGCCGGTTACTTTCGTATCGATAAGATAGGTGAATGCAGCTGTACGGAATCCTGCATTATCGGTATTGACCGGAACCTTGCAGAATGGCTCTCCCTCCATATTGTCGGTGTAGAACTCTATGGTTCCCTTACCTTTTTGTTCACCAACCACTACCACGACAGCTTTCTGACCACAATCCTTGAAATCCACGGAACGGACACGGATCCAGTCACCATCATCGATATCGGTCACGAAATGGTCACGGCCGGCGCGGCGATCAACCTTGAGCCCACGTGATTCGGCCTGTGTTTCAGCCTCGACACGCTTGTATGGATCCAGGTTTTTGACAGGGGTCACTACACCCTCCTTTGTAAACGACATGAAGGGGAAAGTCCCGTCCTCGTTCCACTTGAACTCTTCAACACAGGCAGAACGGTTGTAGCCGCCCCCCCCCGGCAGTCCGCCGTTGTGGTAAAACATAAAATCACGGCCCTTGAAGGTTATATTTCCACCATGTATTGTGAAACTGTTCTGTGCCTCGTCCATTATACGGCCACGATATGTCCAAGGTCCATTGATAGTGGGGGCAGTAGAGTATGCCATGTGCTCTGGCACACCACCTGCGGGATATGATATGTAATATGTGCCGTTACGTTTCATCACCCAAGGCCCTTCTTCATACTGGGTCATCATTTCGTTCTGTCCCTTAGCCCAGTTCATCTTGGACTGCAGCTCGCCAAAACATTTGGGATCATGGTAGCCGGGAACCTCCTGCCATCCGTTCTTGAATGACACCATGTCATCATTCAGCTCTCCATACCACAAGCCCTTATTACCCCAGAACAGATATGCACGACCGTCATCATCCACGAACACAGTCGGGTCAATGAACCCGAATCCTTCGGCCAACGGACCGCCAATGGCATCAGTCCACGGCCCCTGCGGGTCATCGGCCACAGCTACAGCCAGGGCATCGCCGCCCGTAGCCTTGTTGCAGCAGACATACCAGTACCACTTGCCATTACGCTCTACGCCCTGGCATGCCCATGCTCTCTGTCCCTGACGGGCCCATTTGAAGGTGGCGGTGCTGACCTGGGTACCCAGATAGGTCCAGTTGACCATATCCTCGGTGCTGAACAGCATCCAGTCTTTCATGTTGAAGTCACGGTTGCGGCCATCCTCATCATGATCGGTGAAGAGATAGACCTTGTCACCATATACGAACGGTGCAGGATCAGGCGTAAACACTGTGCTGATTATAGGATTCTGTGCACTCAAACAAAGTGAAGAACCCATTACAGCTACGAATAAAAATGTTTTTTTAGTCATATCGGTTTGTTTATCAATTAATTGTCTTCTCAACAAAAAGTATTAGTTCTCGGTAAAGTCTCTGTACCGGCAGCCCAACGACATTGAAGTAACTTCCCTGAATGGACTCCACCCCCACATAACCTATCCATTCCTGGATACCGTATGCACCGGCTTTATCCATTGGCAGATATTTTTTCACGTAGTAATCTATCTCTTCCTCACTCAGCCTGCAGAACCTGACCTTTGTAGTAACAGCAAAACTGTGCTCCATTCTTGATGTCAGAAAAGTTACACCTGTAATAACCTCATGTTCACGACCGGACAACATCCTCAACATCTGTCTGGCGTCAGACTCATCCGACGGCTTGCCTAACACCTTACCATCCACACAGACTATTGTGTCTGCGGTTATTACCAGCTCATCAGGGGCTATTGCAAGTTTGTATCGGTCGGCCTTTCTGAGTGAAATGAATAACGGTATATCCTCTCCTTTAAGATTCTCCGGCCAAGACTCGTCAATACCCTCCATAACCCTGACTGTGAAATCCAGTCCCAAACCGGCCAACAATTCCCTACGGCGTGGAGAGTTGGATGCCAGAATTATCTTATAAGGTATATCTCTCAACATCATCAATTTAATTTTACCATCCGAATGCGTGTTCGTCCTTCATCCATTTTCCTTGTACCTTAAGGACCTGTTCAACTACGTCACGAACGCAACCCTCACCACCCTTATACGGTGAAACATAAAGGCAAATCGACTGTATCTCAGGACAGGCATCGACAGGACAGCAGGGCAGCCCGCACAACTTCATGACCTGCCAATCAGGAATGTCATCACCCATATACAGAATCTCCTCTGACTTGAGATCATATTTGCTGACAAAATGGTTGAAATCATTCATTTTAACACTTGAAGCTATATATACATCCTTGATACCAAGTCCTTCATAGCGCCAACGAACCGACTCCACACGTGCACCAGTTATAATGCACAGATTAAGGCCGGTCTTGACGGCAAGCTGCATGGCATAGCCGTCCTTGACATTCACTGTACGTATCGGGTCTCCATCGGATGAAAGGTTCATTATTGGTTTGCTGAGAACTCCGTCGACATCGAATATCAGAGCCCTAAGTTTGGTAAGGTCATAGTTTATCATCCAGTTCCTTATTTATGTCAATTGAAATCATTCTGTACAGATCAGCAAGTTCAGGGCGGTCATTAAGTTGTGACAAATGTTCCAGTAAAACTCCCCGGTCACCACGAACCGCCGGACCGGTCTGGGCATCGCGGGGAGGAATTGTCTCTACCTTTCGTGCAGTCTCCCGCACCAACGGTAGCATGACTCTGAACGGAACGCCCTCATCCGCAAGTAATTTTTCCGCTATTGCGTACATATGGTTGCTGAAATTACATGCGAACACCGCTGCCACATGCAGTTTAAGCCTACCCTCTGAACTGAGTCCGGTAACATCTGGCGAAATTGATAAGGCCAGTTTTCTCACAATGTCGGTCACTTCATCCGATGATCCCTCAATAAACAGTGGCACTTTACTCCAGTCAACCACACTTGAGCGTGAAAAAGTCTGCATAGGATAAAGCACACCGTATCTGGAAGCGCCAACCTTTCGCCAAATATCCATAGGAACACTTCCCGCAGTGTGAAGAATAATTGCTTTCCCTGCACAAGAGACAATCTCCTCTGCCCTCTCCAAGAGTGCATCATCCCTAATCATAACAAGGAACACATCGGCTTCGGGAATAGTCCGGAATGAGGTAGTAAATGAAACTTCAAGACTACCGGACAGTATCTTTGCTGATTGTTCAGTGCGGCTATACACTGCAACAATCTCATGCCCGGCCTCTTTCAGTCTCGGACCGATACACGTGGCCACATTACCTGCTCCCACCAAAGCTATCCTCATACACGCATAGCTTATCAGAACCTGTCCTTGTGAACCTTACTCCATTCTATCTTGTCATCCTCATAGGGCTTGCGCTCCATGTTCTTATAGCCGAAACCGACAATGCACAATGGTTCGTATTGCCCCGGAACACCAAGCAACTCAGCTATGGTATCTTTGGCCGGCTTACCATCCGCATCTGCGCGACCGCGTATATGACACCAGCAACTGCCTAGGCCCAAATCTTCTGCCTGGAGCTGCATATCTATGGCTGCAATTGAACAATCTTCAATCCAGCAATCATTCACAGCTGGTTGTCCGAGCACGACAACCGCAAACATGGCCTCAGCCAAAAAACCTGAACCCATTGCACGGCACTCGGAAAGTTTTTTAAGTATAACGGGATTCTCCACGGTTACGAACTCCCATCCACGGTTGTTTTTCGCGGTAGGCGATATGAGAGCAGCCTTGAGGATAGTCTTTTTCTGTCCGTCAGTCAGCCTCTCTTCCGTAAATTTACGCATACTGCGCCTGTTTGCTAATAAAACACTAAAATCATCCATATCAGATATTTTTTGCTTTAGCGCGAAATTAGCAATAATAATTCTGCAAAACAACAGGCTATATTCCTTTTTTTATTCAGTGGCGGTCTTCCGGTACGAGTCCGGAAAAAATGCTCTTGGGAACAATCTCTATGTTTTCCATCTGGAATGTGGTCTTGTCATTGTCTAAAAGTTGTCTTATACGCAGATAATAATCCTTTTCAGGTTCCATATACTCAGTAACCAGAATCTTTCGCAACATATGCTCGGATTCACGATGAGTGACATTTAATTGATAACTGTCAATACCTTTCATCAGTCCACGATTGTGCATAGCGTGATCGTATGCCTCTATAGTCTCTTCGTCACCAAGCTCAGTATCGCTTTTCCAACCAACCTTAGGATTACTGCCAGTCAGACGTAAATCAAGAGGAATACCGCAAGGGCTGTCATTCAGATATATCTGAGACACTCCACGTCCATCTTCTGCATAATATGTAAGTCTCACCTCATATGTAGCGCCTGTGGGTACTGACGGAAGTTTTATGGTGACATCATAAATGCCTTCCAACACAAGTTCGTTTCCATAATAACAGAGGTAAGAATTTCCACCTAAGTTACGAAACACTACTGGGACCTCTTCCTTATAAGTAAAGTTTTCAAGAAAACCGGCTTTGAAACATGTTGCTATTCTGGTACTGCCAATGGGGCGTGTACGTGCTCCGGAATTGACAAAATCCGGTGACAAAGTTCCGCAGGCGATACGGATTCTGGTGTTTAAGGTGTTCTCGCGAGTATCTCTACTGTATGCTATGATGTCGTCAATGTAGTGGTACTGGCCGTTGAGAGCGGTCTGGTCCATGTATCCTTCCGTCATGGAAAGAACCCTTGCACCTCGAACCTGTACATTTTTTGGGGCACCCTTCCTGTTTATGAACGGATGGCTGTTGCCCCGATAGTGGGGAGTGCTTATGCGAATGATTGTATGGGGAGCCAGAGTCTCATAGAAATCTTCCATATCAATATCCGCAGGTCTGGCACAGTTGCTCACGATCCTAGGTTCAGTGATGTTCATGTCGTTATAATTGAGTCCATATGGAAGCAAATGATACGATATAAACCTATTCAGGGGATTCTTGCGGTTAGTGTAATCTTCATCATAAAGACTTGCGTCATTAGGATAGGATTCGTCATATATTTGCTTGGCGTAGGCCGCAAGATCATCAAGATTGTTAATCCCGTTAGCCCTGAACACATCATTGGTCTCAACAAAGGCTGTATACTTGAAATAACGCTTAGCCGGCCATACCTTGTACTCTCTCTCTCCGCTGGTGGCATTACCCCTGAAATAACCTGTCGTGCATGAGTCCTCACCAGGCTCGACATAGTTAAGATCCATGTGCTTGGACAACGAATCCGACAGTCCCGTAACAATAAACGCCTCATAGAAAAGACTTATTGTCGAATCCTCTTTCATAACATCGGGCAAAAGTGAGTTACTAGGCTGGATAACACGGTCAACTATGTGCATTACACCGTTCTGAAGTGTATCATCTCTCTCAAGAATGGTCGTGGCTCTATTTATCTTGTAAATCACCTTATTCTCTCCATCCTCTACGGTCGAGTCACATGTGTATATAAGATAACGGTCAAGCATGTTTGGATAAGGCAAAGCACCCTCAACGACGTCGGCCAAATAGAACGCGTTCGCCATCAAGTGGGTTCGAGCTATTGTGTCGCACTGCCTATCTGTAAGTTCCGACACACTGGAAAGATGCTTCTCGGCAAGAAATATGTCAAAAGCATCATTAGTCGGGGCAAGGCACGTGTACTCACCGTAAGTGCGCATCTCTCCCCATAACCTGGCTCTTTTCAGAACTTCTATGAAACTACTGAAATAGTCCTCCCTGTTTGTAAGGAAGTCCGATACGGTTTCACCAGTAAACGTATAATAAGTTCCCGGTGCCTGTTCATCAAGACAACCGGTAACGCTCACCATTAACAATGACATACAGACTGTCACACCTGTTTTTACAATGTTGCTTTTCATATCATTTTTTATTTGGGTGTTGTTTAATCATATAGCCAACCGGTTGCAATGCCGATTTTAATGCGAAATTAATTTCTCTCCAGGTTAAATAAAGTTACAATTCGAACATATAAGGATAGTTTTCAGACATTATTCACTTTTTGAACGGAAATACTGTCAGATTTTGAATATGCCAGGTTCACGTTTCAACATTAGCTCCATACTTTTACTGTAACCATAATCTTTTCTATGTTTCATTTCGGGATGCCCGGAACAGGCCTGTGTTTTTAAGGTATAAAATGTACGTTTAGGACTTTTTTTACGTTTATTCCTTCAGATGAAGAGAATGAGCAGGACTTCAGGCATAGGGACAAGAGTTTCTGTACTGTTTGTTGCGGTGTTAATGACTATACCGCTTGCAGCGCGTCGCGTCTATATACATGGACATATTTCTGATGAGAACGGAAATCCTGTCGAACTGGTTACAGTAAATGAAGACAGGACCATGCAGTCAACAATGAGTAACCTGTGGGGAAACTACTCTCTCTCCGTGACTACACTTGACGACACAGTGCGGCTTACATTCAGACTTCTTGGTCATGAAACCCGTAAAAGAGTCATTGCTTCACCGCCTGACACTGTCAACCTGAATATAATGCTTCCAACGTCAAGATATACCCTTGAGGGTGTGGAAATAACCGGAACCCGACGTCAGACAGGCGGGATACAACACATAGGTGCTGAAGGACTGCGTTTTAACGCTGACCCGGGCGGCGGATCGGTGGAATCAATCATTGCGACCCAGGCCGGTGTAAGCAGCCATAACGAACTAAGCAGCCAATACAATGTACGAGGCGGGAATTTTGATGAAAACAGTGTTTATGTGAACGGAGCGGAGATAATGCGTCCTTTGCTCGTCCGTGCAGGACAGCAGGAAGGACTGAGTTTCATCAATCCCGATATGGTGGAATCAATAGGATTCTCAACCGGAGGATTCAATGTTTCATACGGAGACAAGATGTCGTCTGTTTTAGATATTACATATCGCAAACCCAAGGAATTCGAATCTGTCTTGACTGCCAGTCTTTTGGGAGGCAGTGCCTTTGTCGGTGCAGGTAATAACCAGATAAGTTTTGCCGGAAGCATCAGATACAAGACAACATCGTACTTGCTCGGAACATTGGATACCAAAGGTGAATATGACCCGTCGTTTCTTGACTTCCAGACATACATAAGCTATACTCCCAACTCAAAATGGTCTGTGGGGATAATTGGCAACATATCACTGAACAATTATAATTTCACTCCACAGACTCGCAGCACTACATTTGGCACATCTGAAAGTCCACGTCGGTTCACAGTCTATTTTGACGGTTGGGAGAGCGACCGTTTCAACACCATGACCGCATCCATGGACATTAAGCGTAAGATTACTGACAACAGTGTCTTACAACTGAATATGTCGGTTTTCAGCAGCCGTGAAAGTGAAACTTTCGATATAATGAGCCAGTACTGGCTGGACCAGAATTCTGTAGGCACATTCCTGCAGCACGCCCGAAACAGACTTGAATCTGACGTGTTGACAGTATCACTGAAGGGTGTACACCGGACCGACGCAGCCGGTTCTGTCGGATGGGGCATGGAATACCGGAGAGAATCTATATCTGACCGAATGAGAGAATGGGAGATGCAGGATTCAGCCGGTTATACCTTACCTTACACTCAGTCGGGCCCCTTGAAGATGTACTATTCCATGAAATCTGCCAACGATATGGCAAGCAACCGGACTTCGGCTTATATCCAGGACACATGGCGATTCAGTTTCAACGCAGGATTACTGACACTTAACACGGGGGTAAGAGGTGCATACTGGGACTGGAACCGGGAACTGATCGTAAGCCCCAGACTAATTGCCGGGTTCACCCCTGCATTCAGCGAAGACCTCACATTCAGGTTCTCTACAGGAGTTTATTTCCAATCGCCATTCTACAAAGAAATGAAAGATACGGTCAATACAGGTGGTATAGGTGTGGTAATGCTTAACAGGAATATACGTTCACAACGATCGCTGCAGGTAGTTTTGGGAGGTGATTATGACTTTACGGTTTTTGATCGTCCGTTCCGTTTCACGGCCGAAGCCTACTACAAGAAACTGGATCGTCTGATTCCGTATAATCTGGACAATGTAAGAATTGTCTATTACGGTGAGAACTGTGCACGAGGTTATGCTGCCGGAATAGACCTTAAACTGTTCGGCGAATTCGTCCCCGGAACCCAGTCTTGGTTCACGTTCTCAGTAATGAACACCAAGGAGAAGATAGACGGACAATGGGTCCCCAGGCCATCGGACCAGCGGTACAATTTCTCACTCTACTTCACAGACTCTTTTCCACGACGTGACCGATGGAGGATGTCATTGCGGGGATTGTTGGCAGACGGACTGCCATTTGGCCCGACCAGGAAAGGACGCGAGTCAAGATTGTTCCGGACATCAGCATATAAGCGTGTGGATATAGGTCTGAGTTACAAGGCAATTGACGGATCCGCTCTTCCGCATTATTACGGCAGGAAAGCACCTTTCAAAAGCATGTGGATTGGAATGGATTGTTTCAACCTGTTAGGTATAAACAACGTTAACTCCTACTATTGGGTAACAGATGTAACCGGTGACCAGTATGCAGTACCCAACTATCTGACAGGCCGTCAACTCAACCTGCGACTCATTATCACACATTAGTTCCATACTCTTCCGTTCCAATTTTAAATATATTTTCCTTTTTATTATTAAGGTATAATTAGTAACTTTGCGTGCCTTCGCAAGGAGGGCTCTTTTTTGTATCAGACAAGTAACTAACAATAATTACAAAAACAATTATGAAACCATCACACATTGAGCATCTGGGCATAGCCGTTACTTCCCTGGAGGAGACCATGCCTTTCTTTGAGTTTTTAACAGGCAGCAAGTGCTACAACATTGAGGTTGTTGAGGATCAGAAGGTCAAGACAGCTTTCTTCAAGGTTGGCGAGGTCAAGATAGAACTTCTTGAACCCACATGCCCTGAGTCAACCATCGCCAAGTTCATAGAGAAGAACGGCGGCAAAGGCGGCATCCACCACGTAGCTTTCAATGTAGAGAATACAGCCGAGGCCCTCAAGGAGGCTGAGGCAGCAGGCATCCGCCTGATTGACGTTGCACCCCGCAAGGGAGCTGAGAACCTGATGATAGGATTCCTGCACCCCAAATCAACCTGCGGCGTACTGACAGAACTTTGTGAACAACCCAAATAATACAACTATAGAAATGGATAACAGCAAGCTTCAGAAGCTGGTAGACAAGCGCGCCCAGGCAATGGCCGGCGGCGGCGAAAAAGCTGTCGAGAAGCATCATGCCAAAGGCAGCTACACTGCACGTGAGCGCATAAACATGCTTCTTGACGAGGGATCATTTGAGGAGGTCGATATGTTCCTGACCCACCGTTGCACAGACTTCGGTATGGACAAGAAGGTATTCCTGGGTGACGGCGTTGCCGTGGGTTCAGGTACCATTGACGGCCGTCTGGTATATGTATTTGCACAGGATGCCACTGTAATAGGCGGTTCACTGTCAGAGACTATGGCACAGAAGATATGCAAGGTCATGGATATGGCCATGAAGATGGGTGCTCCCATCATCGGTCTGAACGATTCAGGCGGTGCACGTATCCAGGAGGGTGCCTGCGCTCTGGCCGGTTACGCCGAGATATTTGAGCGTAACATCCTGGCTTCGGGCGTGGTTCCGCAGATTTCAGTTATATTCGGTCCCTGCGCCGGCGGTGCGGTATATAGCCCTGCCCTGACTGACTTCATCATGATGACCGAGCAGAACTCATATATGTTCATCACCGGACCCAAGGTAGTAAAGAGCGTTACCGGTGAGGACGTTACCGTTGAGCAGCTGGGCGGTGCCCGCGTTCACGCCACCAAGAGCGGTGTGACACACTTTGTGGCCGCCACCGAGGACGAGGCCATGCAGGAGATTCGCCGTCTCATCAGCTTCATCCCCCAAAACAATATGGAGGAGGCTCCCGTCAAGCCTTGCACTGATGATCCCGCACGCATAGAGGACACCCTGAACTCTATGGTTCCCGATGATCCCAACAAACCTTACGATATGAAGAACATCATATACTCAATTGTTGATGACGGTGATTTCATGGAGGTTCACAAGGATTACGCCAAGAACGTCATTTGCGGCTTTGCCCGTTTCAACGGCCGCTCAACCGGCATTATAGCCAATCAGCCCAACTGGCTGGCAGGTGTGCTGGATTGCGATGCCTCACGCAAGGCTGCCCGTTTTGTTCGTTTCTGCGACGCTTTCAACATCCAGATCCTTACCCTGGTTGATGTTCCCGGCTTCCTGTGCGGAACAGGTCAGGAGTACGCTGGTATCATAGATCACGGTGCCAAGCTTATGTTCGCTTACGGTGAGGCTACCGTTCCTAAGGTGACAGTAACCGTACGTAAGTCTTACGGCGGCTCACACATAGTTATGAGCTGCAAGCAGCTGCGCGGTGACCTGTGCTACGCATGGCCCAATGCCGAGATTGCCGTTATGGGTGCCAGCGGTGCCGTAGGTGTCCTTGAGGCCAAGGCTCTCAAGGCCATCGAGGACCCGGAAGAGAAGAAGAAATTCATTGCCGAGAAGGAAGCCGAGTATAAGGACAAGTTCGCTTCACCTTATCAGGCAGCCAACCGCGGTTATATTGACGATGTTATTGAGCCGCGCTACACACGCGCCCGCATCATTCGCGGCTTTGAGCAGTTGCAGACCAAGCGCCTGACCAACCCGCTCAAGAAGCACAGCAACATTCCACTCTAAAAAAGAGAGTCTATGATGACACCATTAGCAATAAACTGGTCACACGTATGGTTGGTAACCGGGCTGGGATTCTGCATGGTCATAGTGCTCCTGGTTGTCCTTATCTTCATTCTTAAACTGCTTGGAGCAGTTATAAGCAATGCGGTTAAGGCTCCCAAGGCAGCTCAGCCCAAGGCAATAGCTCAGGCTCCCGCCGCCCAGGCCGCTCCGGCTGCCACATCGGCCGATGATGACCTGGCCGCTATCGCCATGGCTCTGCATCTGTACTTCAACAGAGTACATGACGTAGAACCGACAGAAATTCATATCAAGAGAGTAGAGCGCTCAGGCTGGAACTCCAAGCTCTACGGAATGAACAACCTGCATCGTTAATTATAATCGATTATTAAATGAAAGAGTTTAAGTTTACTATAGACGGCAAGCAGTACAATGCTGCCGTAAATGAACTTGAGGACAATTTTGCCGAAGTTACACTTAACGGCAAGACCTACAAGGTAGAGTTAGAGAAGGAGGAGGCCCCTGCAGCCGCAGCTGTACGCCGTCCCGTCGCTGCAGCCGCTCCTGCCGCTGCAGCTCCCGCCGGCCTGATGACTGTCAAGAGTCCGCTGCCCGGTTCAATCGTAAAGGTACTCGTCAAGGCCGGTCAGGCTGTAAAGAAGGGCGATGTACTGCTCACTATGGAGTCAATGAAGATGGAGAACAACGTTGCCGCCGAGGCCGACGGTACCGTAAAGGCCATCTATGTAGAGCCCGGCAAGAATGTCATGCAGGATGACAAACTGCTTGACCTGGAGACAGTTGCCACAGCAGCTGCTCCCGCACCTGCTCCAAAGGCTGCTCCGGCTCCCAAGGCCGAGGCTCCCAAACCCGCTGCACCCAAGGCTGCCGATGTTCCCGCAGGCGGCTATAAGGTAACCAGCCCACTGCCCGGATCAATCATCAAGGTATTGGTAACAGAGGGTCAGGATGTAAAGAAGGGTGACACCCTGCTTACTCTTGAGAGCATGAAAATGGAGAATGCCGTTATGGCCGACCGCGACGGTAAGGTAACCAAGATTGCCGTAACCGCAGGTCAGAACGTAATGCAGGAGGACCTGCTCATAGTTCTTGGATAATCATCATTTCAAAACTGAAAAGTAAAAGAAAATGGGTGATATTCTTGAATTCTTTGAGCAGATGGGCTTCATGAACATGACCTATCAGCAGGGAATTATGCTCTTACTGAGTTTCTTCCTGCTGTACCTGGCCATCAAGAAGCAATATGAGCCGCTACTGCTGCTCCCCATCGCATTCGGTATGCTGCTTACCAATCTGCCTGGTGCTGGAATGTATCATTCAGAGCTTTGGTCGGCATTCCTAGACGCTAACAGCCCCGCTTATCACAGCTATGGAACAATCATGCGTGAGGGCGGTCTGCTGGACATTCTCTATATAGGTGTAAAAGCCGGTGTCTATCCGTGCCTTATCTTTATGGGCGTAGGTGCCATGACTGATTTCGGTCCCCTGATTGCCAACCCCAAGAGCCTGCTCCTGGGTGCCGCTGCTCAGCTGGGTATCTTCCTTACATTCCTTGCAGCCAACTCTATGGGCTTCACCGAGGCTCAGGCCGGCTCTATAGGTATCATAGGTGGTGCCGACGGTCCTACATCCATCTTCCTTACATCAAAACTGGCCCCTGAGCTGCTTGGTCCCATAGCCATTGCCGCTTATTCTTACATGGCCCTGGTTCCTGTTATCCAGCCGCCTATCATGCGTGCCCTGACCACCAAGAAGGAGCGTGCCATCAAGATGAGCCAGCTGCGTCCCGTAAGCAAGACCGAGAAGATAATATTCCCGATTGCCATCACGACCATCGTGGCTCTCATACTGCCCGATGCCGCCCCGCTCATAGGCTGCCTCATGCTGGGTAACCTGGCCAAGGAGTGTGGTGTTGTGGACCGTCTGAGCAAGACCATGCAGAACGAGCTGATGAACATCGTGGTAATATTCCTGGGCCTTACCGTAGGTGCAACCGCTACCGCCAGCTCATTCCTGGATTGGAGCACAATCAAGATTATGGTTATGGGTGTTGTAGCATTCGGTTGCGGCACCGCAGGCGGTATCCTGCTTGCCAAGCTGATGAACGTATTCTCCAAGGAGAAGATCAACCCGCTCATCGGTTCTGCAGGTGTATCGGCTGTTCCTATGGCTGCCCGCGTATCACAGCAGGTAGGTCAGGAGGAGAACCCCAGCAACTTCCTGCTTATGCACGCCATGGGCCCGAATGTGGCCGGTGTCATCGGCTCCGCAGTCGCTGCCGGAATTTTGCTGACAATGCTCGGTTAAGCCATTTAAAGCAAAAACCCCAAACCTTTTTTAGTTTGGGTAACCCAAACGGCGCTCATTACAGTCGCGTAAAAATCAGCCCCCGCTTTTGCGAGGGCTGATTTTTCTATAACCGCAAACGGAAACCTTATGGAATCACAACCGTGGGCTTGAAGGTCTTTGATTCCTTGAGGGTTACCTGAGCGTATGCAATAATTATAACGGTATCACCGATTGATACCAGTCGGGCGGCGGCGCCATTAACACAAATGCACTTGGAACCGCGCTCACCACGAATTACATATGTAACAAGACGTGCACCGTTGGTAACATCAACCACATGAACCTGCTCTCCGTCTATTATCCCGGCAGCATCCATCCAGTTTCCATCAATAGTTATGCTTCCAATATAATTGATATTAGCGTCAGTCACCTTTACTCGGTGCAGTTTGGATTTTAGTACTGTCAGTAACATTATTCCTTATATTTTATATTGTCTATAAGTCTAACCTCTCCGCAGTGTACTGTTACACATCCTACTATGTAATCCGATGCATCCCAATTGTCAACCGGCTGCAGAGTACGGCCATCAACAATCTCATAATACTCAACCTCAAGGCCAGCGAATGAATTGATGGTATCAATTACATGCTTGCGTGTTGACTTTAGAGTATGGTGCCTGGCATAATAACGGCTTTCTATGAGGGTATGTGATATATTGACAGCAAGTTTCCTCTCTGCCTTACTGAGAAGCATGTTTCGGGAACTGAGCGCCATGCCATCCTCCTCACGTACAATCGGACAGCCCACAATATCTATACAGAGACCAAGCTGCCGTACCATCTCGCGGATGATAGCAAGTTGCTGGAAATCCTTCTCGCCAAAATAAGCACGGTCCGGCTCTACAGCATAGAACAGCTTACTCACAATCTGGGCCACACCATTGAAATGTCCCGGACGATTGGGCCCCTCCATCACCTTGTCTAACGGAGTGAAATCAAACTGACGCGTGTCGGGTTCGGGATACATCTCTTCCACTGACGGGGCAAACACGAACTGGGCACCTGCCTTCTCCAGAAGCCTGCAATCCGCCTCCATAGTCCGCGGGTAGTTCTTCAGGTCATTCTTGTCATTGAACTGGGTCGGATTTACGAAATCACTGACTACAGTAACATCATTCTCAGCCACACTACGGCGCACGAGTGATTCATGTCCTGCATGAAGTGCACCCATCGTCGGCACTAGACCTATGCTCTTACCTGACTGGCGGCATGGTTCAAGAGCCTCCTTCAACTCCCTGACGGTTGTAATTACCTTTATCATATCAGTTATCTTTGGGCTTATAAAAAGTTCGCAAAATAAACTATTATTTATGTATTTTCAAAAGATTCGGTCAAACTGCTTGTCAAATTCATATATTTTTTTTATATCTTTGCAAAGCGGAATTGGAGATAGGATGTCCGAGTGGATAAAAATCAGAAGCGGTTTATATACAACCTGACTCTTTCCGACAAACAGCATATAATCCTGAACTCAATATGAGCGAAAAAAAAATATTATTTATTACCGACGAGATTTCACCCTTTGTAGCCTCATCTCCGATAGCCGACTATTGCAGGTCATTGCCACAAAGCATCCAGGAATCAGGAAATGAAATACGCACATTCATGCCCAAATGGGGGCCAATCAATGAACGCCGCAACCAACTCCATGAGGTAATCCGCCTGTCTGGTATGAATCTTATTATTAATGACACAGATCATCCCCTGATTATCAAGGTTGCTTCGCTCCAATCTGCAAGGATTCAAGTCTATTTCATTGACAATGATGACTATTTCCAGAACCGCCTACAGACAAAGGACAAGAATGGTGTGGAGTATCAGGACAATGATGAACGTACGGTTTTCTTTGCCCGTGGTGTCCTTGAAACTGTCAAGAAACTTCGCTGGAACCCCGACATAATCCACTGTCACGGCTGGCTCTCCGCTCTTATACCTCTATATATAAAGACTGCCTACAAAGATGAACCTGCCTTCCGAAACGCCAAGGTTGTATATTCTCTTTATGACAAGGCTTTTGACGGAGTTTTCCATGATAACTATCCTGAAATCATTCCGACCAAGGACATGCAGGTTTCTGACACAGGTGCTTTCACTGTGCCTATTGACTACAACTCTCTCATGAAAAAGGCAATAGAGTTCTCGGACGGAATAATATGCAACTCCCCTGAAGTTGATCCCGAATTACCTCTGTACGCCAAGACATTGAAGGTTAAGGTAATGAAATACCTCAAGTCAGGAATGAAGCCGGATAAGGTCAGCGCGTTCTACGATAAACTCTAATCATTCATTGTATCCTATGAATATCAAGTCTTTGGCTTGCTGTCTGATTGCAGTGCTGTTAATGATTTCATGCGACTCTGACACAGCCACTCTCGGTGGTTCCGTTACACCGTCATACGATATGATACGTATCAGTTCCGACACCTGCTATGCTACATCACGCTCCATAGCCGTTACGGATCCCCTGCTCATAAAGACCGCAGTCTGTACACTTGGCCGTTATACCGATCCTGTCACATCCGCTTCCTTCACGTCCGGGTTCATGACTCAGCTCAACTGCGTGGAAGATTTCTACCTTCCGGATTCAATATACGGGATAGGAAATTACAGGTTCCCTGACTGGTTTATCAAAAAGGTGGAAGGCTCTGACCCCTATTATGCCAATCTGAGGCTCTATTTCAGCAATTATTTCGGAGATTCTGTCAACACCGTCAAGATAGAAATTTTCCCACTTGACAAAATGCTTGACGGCAATAACCGCTATTTCACTGACACTGATCCTTCAGGGTATTACGATGAAAACTCCCAACCCATAGCCAGTGCGCTTGTATCACCACTGAACTTTCTTGAATCTGATTCTCTCAGATCGACATCAAATCACTACCCATCCCTGACATTCAGGCTTCCGGACTCGATTGCCACCAAGATACTCAGTGCATATTATTCCGACAAAGGCCGGAAGTGGTTCACAAGCGCAACTGATTTCATGCAGAACCTATGCAAGGGGTTCTACGTACGCTGTTCCCAAGGTGACGGTTCCGTATTCTACATAGAGAAGAGTGTCCTTGAGATAAATTTTAAATGCATAGAATACAAGAAAGGCGAGCCTTCCTACAAGTCCTACATGGCTGAGTTCACAGGAGGAGAAGAAGTCCTTCAGGTAAGTTGCATGGACTGGAAGGGATTGGATGGAATACTAACGGACAACTATCACACATGGATTAAAACCCCATCCGGAATTTTAACAGAGATAACACTTCCCGTGGATGAGATGAAGAAAGGAGGAAACTCAGTTCTCAATTCCGCCAGGATAGTCATGTCCACCGTCAATACTCCGGCTCAATCCATCAAGCCGTCGGCACCAGGCATTCTCATGCTTATCCGCAAGGAAAAAGCCAGTGATTTCTTCATGGGAAACAATACGATTGACGGTATAGAATCCTACATATCCTCCTATGACGGCAGTCACGGCACCTACACATACGGCAATATTGCTGACATGGTAGAAAAGATTTGCGATGACCGAGACGAATGGCTAAAAGGTCATAACCTTAACAATGATTCATCCGGAAGAAACGCCTATGCTCTGGCCCATCCTGACTGGAACAAGGTAATTCTTGTTCCAGTCGTTTCCAAGAAGAACTACAGTTCGCAGGTGATAAGCTACATTGTTGACACCTATATGCATCAAGTGAAACTTTCAGGTGGTTCAGAAGGAAAGAAAATAAACATTTACACGGTAAGCTCCACACGTTAGGCCAACATCCTATTCGGGAATACAGCAACTAAATACATCGATTCTCATTTCCTTCCCTTAGTTCTTTTTGGGCTTCTCGGCAGCAGCCTTGAGTCTGGCCACTTTCTTTTCAAGTGCCTGGATCTTCTTGTCCTGGTTGCTGATGGTGGTCTGGAAGGCGTTGAGTTCCTCGGTGTCTATATCCTGAGGCAGAGCCCAGTTGACTCTCTGCAGGAAATCACCCAGTATGTTCATGTAATTGGTGAATGCATCGTATGGAGACTCGTAGATACCGCGGTCCATCGACACCGCATTGTTCTTGGTCGTCATGAACCTGAAGTTGTTGCTGGCCTGCAGATAGTCCCAGTCCTGACGGATATGCCTGTCATTAGTAAGAATCACGCGCTCACCGATAGAATAAAGCTTATTGAATGCCTCACGTTGCATCACGTTACCCAGCCAGCAGCTTATGTCGCGCTCCTCATCATTCCATGACATGGGGTATGGCACCTCTATCGATGAAACGGACTTATGCGTCTTGATCACATCCGACGGAGTCTGGAATCCTATTCCACGTTCCTTTGCCGCGGCTGGCAGAGAACCCAGGAACTCAAGGATATTGGAACTGAGCGGCTGATAGATACCCAATGCGCACAGCTCCATGAAGATATTGAATACACCGTCCTCCTCAGGACTCTGAGCAATCCAGTCCATGTACTTGTCAGCCATGAGTGGGTATGCCTCCCATGACTGATTGGAGAACCTGAGACTTATGTCGTCTGAGAGCTTGTAGTCACGTGTGAACACCTTAAGGTTGGGGTTATGTGCACAATGGTAAAGGTAGTGCGGACTCTTCCAGCCCAGGATATGCTTGGCACCCTCGGTAAGCATGCCCTTGAATCCCATATCAGCAACCAGACCGCCTATCTCGTCATCATAGATAAGGCTGGAGTTACGGAATATCCTGGGTTTCTGACCGAATAACTGGTTGATCTTATCGACCTGACGTTTTACCTCCTCACGGAATGACTGTTCACCATTGGGGGCCAGCGATGCCAGACCATGAGAATAAGGCTCTGCTATGAACTCCACGCAACCGGTCTCATTCAGTTCCTGCAGCAGGTCTATCACCTGTGGTGCATAACGCTCCAACTGCTCCAGACCCACACCCGACAGCGACAGCGCCACCTTGAAAGCACCTTCGCTTTTGCGGGCCATGTCTATCAGGGTCTTAAGAGCCGGGATATATGAGTTCTCTGCTATGTTTGAAATACTCGTCTCATTGGCATAGTCATCATAATAGTAGTGGTCCGTACCTATATCAAAGAAACGGTAACGCTTGAGATGGATTATCTGATGAATCTCAAAATACAGACATATTGTTTTCATATCATGTTCTTTTTATTCTTTTTATTCATTCTTATTTAATTCCCAACAGTTTCCTGTAACGCGCCAGGATGCGCTCACCAACCTTGTCCCAGGTAATGGCATCAACCTCCTTCTTACCCTCCACCTTGAGATATTCATAGAGTGAGGGGTAGTTGCAGATGGAGTATATGGCATCGGCCATAGCATGTATGTCCCAGTAATCCACCTTGATGCACTTGTCCAGAATCTCGGCACAGCCTGACTGCTTGGATATGATAGTGGGAACCTCACACTGCATAGCCTCCAACGGAGATATCCCGAAAGGCTCGGATACCGAAGGCATGATATATACATCACTGGCCTTGAGGCACTCATAGACCTGCTTGCCTTTCATGAACCCCGGAAAATGGAATCGGTCAGCTATTCCCCTCTCGGCCGCCATGGTAATCATGGCGTTCATCATGTCACCGCTTCCGGCCATGCAGAAACGTATGTCATGGGTGCGTTTGAGAACCAGCGCAGCAGCCTCTACAAAATATTCGGGGCCTTTCTGCATTGTGATACGGCCCAGGAACGTAACCACTTTCTCGTGCGGTTTCTTTTGCGGCACTATATCCCGGATCTCCTGTGGCAGAGGCTCAACGGCATTATGCATGGTCGATACCTTGCGCGGATCCTGATGATATTTGTTTATTACTGTCTGACGGGTAAGCTCGCTCACGCACATGATGTGGTCGGCATAATCCATGCCGTTCTTCTCTATGGCATAAACTGTGGGGTTCACATTACCACGGCTACGGTCAAAATCCGTTGCGTGTACATGTATCACCAACGGTTTGCCGCTCACCTGCTTGGCGTGAATACCGGCAGGATACGTCAGCCAGTCGTGCGAGTGGATAATGTCGAACTCCTTAGTCCGTGCCACTACGCCGGCCACTATTGAATAGTTGTTAATCTCCTCGTGAAGGTTATCGGGGTAGCGTCCCGAAAACTCTATGCACCCCAGGTCATTCGTGTATAGGTTACTGAAATCGGAATAGATATGGTCCCTGAACCGGTAATAATCCTCCGAGTCCATCCACGGATAACGCTCCTTAAGAACACTGTTGTCAGGGTTACGCCACACCACCGGGACAGTGTTCATACCAACTATCTTCATGAAGCTCTGGTCCTCATCGCCCCATGGTTTAGGCAGACAGAAAGTAATATCCACGTTCCCTTGGTTGGCCAGTCCTCTTGTCAATCCGAAGCTGGCTGTTCCCAATCCTCCCAGGATATGGGGCGGGAACTCCCAACCGAACATCAATACTCGCATATCTAATTATTGAAATTCATTTATCATTTTAATAGTTCTCAGTATCTCAGCCACGTTCATGGCAAATGAGACGGCTCCGCGCCCCTTGAACGGCGGGTTGCCGTCAAACAGTTCCGGAAGTGACCCTATACAGTGCGACGTCATTTCATCCTCATAGCCAATCATCTGGCGCTCCACGAATGACAATCCGCTCATCTTGAACACCTTGAGGTAAGCTTCAAAGTAGAATCCCGCCAGCCAAGGCCAAGCGGTACCCTGATGATATGCGTAGTCACGTTCACGCTGAGGCCCCACATAGTTGGGGTTGTAGCCCATACTCTTGGGACTCAGGGAACGCAAGCCTTTGGGGGTGAGCAGTTCCTTGGTCACTATATCCACCACAGCTTTCTGCTGTTTGAGGTCCAGCGGAGAATAATCCAGAGCCACCGCGAATATCTGGTTGGGGCGTACGCTCCAGTCGGGAGCATCCTTATCCACAAAGTCATAAAGATAACCGTACTGGTTAAGGAATGTCTTGACGAAAGCCTTACCTGCATTCTGAGCCAATGTCTCCAGGCGTTTGGAATAATCAGGTTTACCGAATTCCCCTGTCAGGTCAGCCACAAACATAAGCGCGTTGTACCATAAGGCGTTTATCTCAACCACATAGCCGGTACGCGGAATCACGGGCACACCGTTGACGGTGGAGTTCATCCAGGTGGATGCCTTCTCCTTACCGTTTATATGTACCAGTCCGTTGCTGTGCAGGAAGAAATTATAGTGACGGTTATGCCGCAGGAAATCCATCATCTCAGTAAGCAGCTTGCCGTACTTGTTCCATGCCTGTTCCCTGGAAGTGAACTTGGCGTACTGCTGTATGGCCCAAACCGCCCATAGCAGCACGTCAGGATGCTCTATCTCATAAATTTGAAGCTTGCACGGGATGCCTTTTATAAAATCACGTATGGCCTCTGATGCCGTGTTCATCACGCTCTCAAACTCATTCACCTCCTTCAGGGAGAGAGTAATGCCGGGCAGCGATATGAACATATCACGGGCACGGCACTTGAACCACGGATAACCGGCCAGCACATAGTGGTGTCCGCCCACCTTGTTGTGGAACTGGTGAGCGGCGTTCTTGAGACAGTGATAGAAGTTGTCACGCGGAGTACGCTCATTAGCCTCAACGGTGAACGTGCGTTTCAGGCCCTTGGTCTTTACCTCTGACAAGCCGGCTGAGAACACTATGCTCTCACCCTTCTTGATGGGCATTTCAAAATAGCCGGGTACATAGAGGTCCTCATTGAACTCATATCCGCGTTCAAGCTCTTTGGAATACTCAAACTTGCGATACCAGTCGGGACGGAACACAAACTCGTTCTCCTTGCTGAACTGCATGTACAGATAGGGATAACCGGGATACATGCAAGTCTTAATGCCGTTCTCCACTATCTCATAGTCTCGACTGGCATTGTTGTTCTCATGCGTGAACTGCCTTACACTGCGGAACGCAAGGAAGGGCTGGAACCGGAGTATGGTCTCGGAATGGCAGTCCAGCAGCGTATATCGTATAAGTATGCGGTTTTCGTTGTGCTCAAACAGCTTTTCCTTTTTGAGGAGCACGCCGCCCACACGGTAAATCGTGGTAGGCACCTTATCGCAGTTGAACTCACGGATGTACTTATGGCCCTTAGGGCTGAAATTATATCCCCAATACTGATGAAGTCCCAAATTGAATTCAGCTCCATGCTGTATAACAGTCTCGTCCAATGATGACAGCAGCACATGGTTCTCGTCATCAAGTTCCGGTAGCGGTACCACCAGCAGGCCATGATACTTCCGGGTGTTGCAATCAACAATTGTAGTGCAGTGATATGCGCCCGACCGGTTGGTGCGGAGAATCTCTCTGGGGAGCGTCTCTTCCAGATTGGTCATCAAGGTTTTTTCAAAACGCAGATAGCTCATCGATTTTGTATAAATACTTTTTTATTATCCTATGATTCTGCAAATAAATGCAAAATCTCAGTCTCAAATTAAAATTAGTAGACACAAATATAATCACAAAAAACATTAATTGGTAACTTTGCGCGACAAAAAACAAGATTATACAGAAAATAGCCTAAATATGAACAGGATTGTATCCAAACAACAGTTTTCAGAGAACGTATTCAAGTTTGAGGTTGAGGCTCCGCTTATAGCAAAATCACGCAGGGCCGGCCACTTCGTAATAATCCGTATCGGTGAGAAAGGTGAGCGAATACCGCTTACGATAGCCGACTCCGATGTAAAGCGCGGCACCATCACCCTGGTCGTCCAGCGTATCGGACTCTCCACCAACCGTCTCTGCAAGCTTGAGGTGGGCGATATGATCACCGACGTGGTAGGTCCTCTGGGCCAGGCCACCCATATTGAAAATTTCGGAACAGTCCTGTGTGCCGGAGGAGGTGTGGGAACAGCCCCCATGTTCCCTATCATCAAGGCTTTGAAAGAGGCCGGCAATAAGGTAATAGCAGTCCTTGCAGGCCGTACCAAGGAGCTTATCATCCTTGAGGATGAGGTGCGCAAGTATGCCGACGAGACCATCATCATGACTGATGACGGCTCATACGGCAACAAGGGCGTTGTAACCGTAGGTATGGAAGAGGTGATCAACCGCGAGAAGGTTGACAAGTGCTTTGCCATCGGCCCCGCCATCATGATGAAGTTCTGCTGCCTGCTCACACAGAAATACAACATCTCAACCGATGTATCCCTGAACACCATCATGGTGGACGGTACCGGCATGTGCGGCGCCTGCCGTGTAAGCGTAGGCGGCAAGACCAGGTTCGTATGCGTGGACGGTCCTGAGTTTGACGGTCATGAGGTTGACTGGGACGGCATGATGAAGCGTATGGGTGCGTTCAAGGAGACCGAGCGCGAGGAGATGAAGAAACTTGAGGAGAGTGTTGCAGCCGCAGCACCCGCCGCCAAGGAGGAGTGCAGCTGCAGTGGCGTCAAGGCCAAGCAGGAGGTTGAGCCTATCGAGGTCCTGACCGACCGCAACGCACAGTGGAGAGTTGACCTGCGCGGCACCATGAAACCCAAGGACCGCACCGTCATTGAGCGCTGCGTCATGAACGAACTGGCACCTGACTACCGCCGTCACAGCCGCAAGGAGGAGGTCAACCAGGGTCTTACCGAAGAGCAGGCCCTACTGGAGGCCAAGCGTTGTCTTGACTGCGCCAACCCGTCCTGCATGGAGGGCTGCCCCGTGAACATTGAGATTCCTTCATTCATCAAGAATATAGAGCGCGGAAACTACCTTGCTGCCGCCAAGGTACTCAAGCACACCAGCGCCCTGCCCGCCGTCTGCGGCCGCGTCTGCCCGCAGGAGAAGCAGTGCGAGAGCAAGTGCATACACCTCAAGATGGGCAAGAAGCCGGTTGCCATCGGTTATCTGGAGCGTTTCGCTGCCGATTACGAGCGTGAGAGCGGCAACATATCAGTACCTGAGGTTGCAGCACCCAACGGCAAGAAGATAGCTGTTATCGGTTCAGGTCCTTCGGGCCTCTCATTCGCCGGCGATATGGCCAAGCTTGGTTATGACGTAACGGTATTTGAGGCCCTGCACGAGATTGGCGGTGTGCTCAAGTACGGTATCCCCGAGTTCCGTCTGCCCAACAAGATTGTTGACGTGGAGATTGAGAACCTGCAGAAGATGGGTGTCAAGTTCGTAAAGGACTGCATAGTTGGCAAGACCATCAAGGTAAGTGAGCTTGAGCAGGAGGGTTACAAGGGCATATTCGTAGGCTCAGGTGCCGGTCTGCCCAACTTCATGAACATTGAGGGTGAGAACCTTATAAATATAATGTCATCAAACGAGTATCTGACCCGCGTCAATCTGATGGATGCCGCCAGTCAGGAGTCCGACACCCCCGTAACCTTCGGTAAGAAAATGATGATTGTAGGTGGCGGCAACACCGCCATGGACTCTGTCCGCACCGCCCTGCGTCTTGGTGCCGAGCGCGCCATGATAGTTTACCGCCGCAGTGAGGAGGAGATGCCCGCCCGACTGGAGGAGGTCAAGCACGCCAAGGAGGAGGGTGTTGAGTTCATGACCCTGCACAACCCCATCCGCTACATAGGCGATGAGAACGGCCGTGTTAAGCAGGCTGTCCTGGAGAAGATGGAGCTTGGTGAGCCCGATGCAAGCGGCCGCCGCAGCCCCGTTCCCACAGGCGAGACCATCACCGTGGATGTCGATATGGTTATCGTAGCAGTAGGCGTATCCCCCAACCCGATCGTGCCCAAGTCAATAGAAGGCTTGGAGCTGGGCCGCAAGAACACCATCGCTGTAAACGAGAGCATGCAGTCATCAATACCCACAATCTTTGCAGGTGGTGACATCGTTCGCGGAGGAGCCACAGTAATCCTGGCTATGGGTGACGGTCGCCGTGCCGCTGCCAGCATGCACGCCTCACTTTCCAAGTAATTGAGAATTGAAAATTGAGAATTGAGAATTCTTGGAGCAGCGAGAGGAGAGAAAGTTTACTTTCTATCCCGAGTCGCGACAAGAATCATGGAACGAAGTGACATAATTGAGAATTGAGAATTGTAAAAAGGGTTCGGAAAAATTCCGAACCCTTTTTAATGTCGCGGGAATAATTACGCAGGTTCTGCGTATTAATTCTCAATTCTCAATTCTCAATTATAATTTACTTAAGGAACGCAAAAAACACCGCAATCACCAAAAAAACAAACGAAACCAAATGATTCCAGTGCAGAGACTGTGTCTTGAAGCAAAAAGCCAGGATAAGCGAGAATACTATCAGCGATATGCACTCCTGGATGACCTTGAGCTGGACCAAGTTGAACGGGCCGCCGTTGATATCGGACCCTATGCGGTTGGCGGGAATCATAAAACAATACTCAAAAAAAGCCAGACCCCATGATGCCAGTATTATAAGGATGAGCGGCCAGTCCGTACTGATTTTCATCTCCTGCAACTTCAGGTTTCCGTACCATGCAAAAGTCATGAATATGTTTGATGTTACCAGAAGCAATACGGTTGCAAATCCTTTCATATTTGTCTCTATTATAAAATGCGGTGCAACAGTAGCAAATAATTATATATCTTTGCCAGTATGAAACACATAAGAATCACCATATTATTGCTTCTGGTAAGTCTGGGAGTATCATCGCAGACTCTACAGCAGGGACGCAACTATTTCAATCAGGGAGACTACGAGAAAGCCAAGCCCATTATGCTCAAATACCTCAAGCAGCAGCCAAATGACGCCAACCGGAACTACTGGTACGGAGCATGCTGTATGGAGACCGGCGAGTCACATCTGGCACTACCCTATCTTGAGAAAGCTGCCGCCAAGAGCATCCTCAAGGCTTATATGTACATGGGGTATTACTATATGGAACTTGAGGATTATCAGCAGGCGATATCGGCATTTGAGGAATACGTAAACAAAATCTCAAAGGACAAACAGCAGCACAACGAGCAGACCGAAGCCCGGTTCACAGCTATAGCCGACAGTCTTAAAGTGCTGTTCCGGATGATCCGGAATACCAACCGGGTTTGCTTCATTGACAGTTTCGTTGTGAAAAAAAGTGATATATTCGAAACATACATACTTGGAGAATCCGCAGGAACCATAATGAGCAGTTCTGACTTCTTCGGAGACAGTTCCGACGGCGAGATTTTCCTTCCTGAAACCGAAAACCAGGTTTATTACTGCCGCATGGCAGCCGACAGCCTGTTTCATCTGTACACCCGCTTCAAGTCATTTGACAATTGGGATGACGAGACACCGCTTCCAGGCCTGGAGTCAACGGGAAGCGTAAGATATCCTTTCATCATGAATGACGGGGTAACGGTCTATTTTGCATCGGACGGAAATGAGTCGATGGGAGGTCTGGACCTCTATGTTTCCAGATTCAACACACAGACAGGACGTTTCCTGAAACCGGAGCATCTGGCCATGCCCTTTAATTCCGAGGCGAATGATTATCTCTACGTAATAGATGAAACCAACAACCTGGGATGGTTTGCTACAGACCGCCGTCAACCGGAAGGATACGTATGCGTATATGTGTTCATACCCAATGAAAACCGCCAGGTTTACAACTATGAGGGCGGTGACACACTGGCCATACACAGGGCTGCAAGACTCATGTCCGTCAGCGAGAGCCAGACTAACATGAGGGAGGTCCGTGATGCCCGGCAAAGGCTGACCATACTGACGTATAACGTCACCGAGAACAACGAAAAGGGAACCTTCAGTTTCCTGATTGATGACTTTACTGAATATCACGACTTATCTGATTTCAAGAACAATGAGGCCGCTCAACAGTTCACACGCTGGCAGGAACTCAAGCATAAATATCAGACAGATTCGGCAAGGCTTCAGCAGCAGCGTGATGAATATTCGCAGGCATCAGCCCAACAGAAGGCAGCAATGAAAGATGAGCTTCTGAAACTGGAGGATGAGACACTGGAGGAAGAACGCCGTATTGCAAAAATGGAGAATGACATCCGTACAACTGAGATAAACTATCTTAACCGATAATCTGTATGAATACATATTTCGCACCATCAGAGCTGATTATCAATGATGACGGTTCATGCTTTCACCTTCATCTCAAACCGGAACAGCTGGCTGATAAAGTTATACTTGTAGGTGACCCCGACCGTGTGGACACTATTGCCGCCATGCTGGACAGCCTGGAATACACAGTTAGTAACCGCGAGTTCCGGACCGCTACAGGTCTGTACAATGGCAAACGCATCACCATACAATCCACTGGCATAGGATGTGACAATATAGACATAGTCATGAACGAGCTGGACACTCTGGCCAATATAGACTACTCCACCCGCACTGAGAAACCCGTACACCGCACACTCGATATAGTACGCATTGGCACATGCGGCGGGCTTCAGCCATACACTCCGCTGGGTACATACCTTTGCTCAGTGAAGAGCATCGGATTTGACGGTCTTCTGAACTACTACGCCGGACGTGATGCAGTGTGTGATTTGGAGTTTGAACGTGCGTTTGTAGCCCACATGGAGTGGTCCACCAAGAAAGGTGCCCCGTATGTGGCCAATGCAAATCCTGAACTGCTCAAGCGCATCATGGACGGTGATAAGAAAATGGTCCCAGGTGTGACAATAGCCTGTGGCGGTTTCTATGGTCCTCAAGGGCGTGTGCTGCGTGCCAAGCTTTCAGATCCTAACCAGAATGCCAAGGTTGAAAGTTTTGAGTATAATGGCTATCGCATTACCAACTATGAGATGGAGAGTTCGGCAGTAGCCGGGATGGCGGCGATTCTGGGTCATCGGGCCATGACCGTCTGCATGGTGATAGCCAACCGCTATGCCAAGGAGATGAACACAGACTACAAGCCCCTGCTTGAAGGTCTGATAACCCGCGTACTTGACCGCATCTGATTCAAGTGGCAGAACTCAACGATACAATATGCGCCGTTGCCACCCGCGCCGGAGGAGCGCTGGGAGTGGTCCGAGTATCGGGTCCGGATGCCATACGCCTTACCGACAGCATCTTCCGCTCCGCATCCCGCCATCCTCTGGCCAGTGCCCAGCCCTATTCTCTCTGCTACGGACAGATAGTTGACGGCACCGGCGCCGTAATCGATGATGTGCTGGTAAGCGTATTTCGTGCGCCCCACTCCTTTACAGGTCAAGACAGCACCGAAATATCCTGTCACGGTTCCGCATACATACTCCAGCAAGTCTGCCGGTTGCTCATAAACGCAGGCTGTCGTCAGGCAGAGCCCGGCGAATACACGCAGCGTGCATTCATGGCCGGCAAGATGGACCTGAGCCAGGCCGAGGCTGTGGCTGATCTGATTGCATCCGCATCGGCCGCATCACACCGTCTGGCCATGAACCAGATGAAGGGCGGATTCAGCCGTGAATTGCGGGAACTACGTGACCAACTGCTGCAGTTCACATCACTCATAGAACTGGAACTGGATTTCAGTGAGGAGGATGTGGAGTTTGCCGACCGCTCACAGCTGGAACAGCTGGCCGCTCAGATAGAGCAGGTGATAACCCGTCTGGCAGACTCATTCAGTACAGGCGATGCCATACGCAACGGAGTTCCCGTAGCAATCATCGGACAGACCAACACCGGCAAGAGCACCCTCCTGAACCAGCTGCTGCACGATGACCGTGCACTGGTAAGCGATATCCAGGGCACCACCCGTGACAGCATCGAGGACACCACCACCATAGACGGCGTGCTGTTCCGCTTTATAGACACCGCAGGCATACGCCAGACCACCGATACCGTCGAGTCCATGGGCATAGAGCGCTCCTACCGCAAGGCACGGGAGGCCAGCATCATACTCTGGATGACCGATGAGGCTCACCCCGCTGATACAGAAACTGAGAATAAGATTTTAGAGTTATCGGCAGGCAAGCACCTTATCCGCGTCCACAACAAATGTGATGACGCTTCCACCCTGCCCCAACCTACAGATACGGACATCTGGATATCGGCCAAATACGGTTACGGCCTTAAAGAACTGGGAGACCTTCTTGTAAAGGCAGCCGCAATTCCTCAAATCAGTGAGCAGGATGTGATTGTGACCAACATGCGTCACTACGAATCCCTGGTCAACGCCCAAGAGTGCATCCGCCGTGTCCGTCAGGGCCTCACGGACCGCATATCGGGCGATTTCCTAAGCCAGGACATCCGCCAGTGCATCCACCACCTCTCCACCATCACCGGCGACATCACCACAGATGATATCCTATCCAACATCTTCCGGCACTTCTGCATCGGTAAATAATTGCATATAACTAATTGAATATCAACGACTTGCCAAGTTATGCAAGTTCTATTATTCATATCGTTAATCATTGAATAATTGCTGGATAACGATATCTATCTGGAAGGATTCCAAATTAGAACTACTGTTTTTGTACCGTTATCTAGCCCATCCTGCTAGTTACCAAAAACCGATACTGATGAAGTGTTTTTGAAAAAATCAAACGAATAAGTACTGGTTTTAAAATAGCAGTTTTTGGAACGGCCATATTCTACTTATCGTTTATATGATAATTCAATCTATTCTTTTATAGGGTTTTATCTCTGATATTTGCCTTTTTTAGTCAAATATCATGAAAAGAAAACCTTCATTGATTCCCGGGTTGGACAGGATACTGTCGGCCCGTGAGGCTTCCGTTCTGCTGGCCATTCCAGAGGACAAACTGCTCAATTTCTATCAAGGTCAGCGTGAAATATCGCTGCGAAATCTTCTCAAGCGGATCTGCCGGTCTAATCCCACCTACCACTTCCCTATCATTGGCGAAACGACCTACACACTCAAGGGTGTCATGAGCTCGACAGGTAAAGGCCGCTCCTGGTCGTTGTTCTTCCTGGAGAGGAACCACATCCAGCACTGGTGTGTCGGTGTCCATTATCTCTACTCCAAGGCTGAAGTCGACAACGCATGGAGGAAAGAGTCCTTCATGTGGGAGGAGTGGATTCCGCTCATTCAGGTCTCCTGCATATATGGGATTGATCTTCGGACAGTTCTACTGCAAATCGCACGGGGCCGTATCCGTGTCCGACCTGGCAATCGGGAGCAACTGGTTTCACGCAAAGATGTCATGTCACTATGGAAAAGCAAGGGAGAGTAAGCATCAAGAAAACACAAAGGAAGGATGGCATGACGGAATACGATCTCATCTATACACCGCCCATCCTTGTTTCAAAAGGTAATTACTTGAAAAAAGAGCATTTGAATATGGCGAGCTATACCCATCCTTGCAATGAAATCGAGCGTCGTTTCAATGAAACCGTCGAACAGATGGTTGAAGAAATACGCTGCTTCCGTTACATCCAGTCCGTAAAGAGGGACTTCTCCTTCCTCTCGCTCAACAAGGATATCAATGTGATTAGCTATTTCGAGAGTCATAAGACATATAAGGGCAAAGAGTGTGATGCGGCAATCAAGTCCTTCAAGCTGTTTTGTGATGACGAATGCACTTTCGGCGATATTACCGTCGCTTTCCTAACCGCCTACCGGAAGTTCCTATTGAAAGCCAAGGGAGAGGACGGATTCCGGCGCTATGCCCAGAACACGGCCTCCACATATCTCAAGCACATCAAAAGACTCCTGAAGATTGCTTTCGCCGACCATCTGATCGATTTCGATCCTTCTGAGGAGATTGAAGGAATCAAATGGGACCATTCCTGTAAGCGTGAGAGCCTGACCGAAGAAGAGATCGAGGCTTTGAAGAATGCTCCGTTCAGGGATCTGGAAGTCAAGCGCGCGGTGGAATTAGCCGTCGAGACGGGTCTGAGACGAGGCGACGTGCTGAATCTGAAATGGGAGAACATCAAGAAATCGGGAGGCAGGTGCTACTTGAATTTCACCATCAAGAAGACTGGGTACAAGGTAAGTCTTCCCCTTTCCCAGGAGGCAGTAGCCGTTCTTGGGACTATCAAGAAGAAAGGAGCCATCCCCACTCTGTCCACGCCGATCCTGAACCATAAGGTCCCACAACTCATCGCGGCCGCCGGTATCGGAAAGCATATCACCTTCCATTGCTTCAGACACACCTTCGCAATGCGTCTTCTGGACAAGGGGGTTGATATTCCAACTATTGCTTTCCTCCTAGGGCACAAGTTCCCGGGTAGTTCCCTGTCCTATCTCCACTGTACCAGAGATCACTTAGAAGAGGTCATTGCGAAACTGGAGAGATAATACACAATTCTGATTGAAAACTGCCGCCACTCACAATGAGATGACGGCAGTTCTATTGAATTATGATCTTTCTTACTTCCGTATCGCAATATACCCACTCTCGTCAATCATATCCGCGCCCTTATTGGTAAAGAGGAATTGATAGAGCTTGTACGCCATGCTCTCGTGATCTTCCGTCATGCGGACCGCAGCGTAAATGCTTGACACAAAAGGATACTTGTTGCTCCTTAATGATTCCTTGCTGGGGGCCACGCCGTCGATGGAAATCATATCGACCATCATTAAATCGCGGACCATTGCCGTGCAGTAGAAGAAAGGCGTATAACCGATGCCATATTCATCGGCCTCAAGTTGTAGGTAGGGCGATGCCATCTGTGAGCCGATAATCTCATACATATAGGTCTCTTCGGTCCCGTCAATCATTTTCAGTCCATCCATAACCAGGGTTTCCATCTTCTCCTGGCTGCCGGAATCCGCATTGCGGATGTAAGGGGTAATAGCATGGTCCAACCCGCCGACCTCTTTCCAGTTGGTAATCTCACCAGTATAGATTTTCCGAACCTGGTCCGAGGTCAGGTTCTTGACGGGATTCTTTGGATTGACGATAAACACAAGAGCATCGATAGCCAATGGAGCCGTCTCCAACTCTACACCCAGCTCTACCGCAGACACCATCTCATTTCTGGAAATATCCCGGCTGGCGATAATCACGTCCGACTTGCCCTCGATGAGATTCATATAGGCCCCGTGCGTGCCGCTGCAGAGATTCTTACTCTGATAATCGTTCAGAGAGAATGGCGCCTTTTCTGAGTATAGATCCGGATTAATAACATAGACCCTTCCGCCCAGCCAGTCCTGTTCCCACTTGTAAGGAACCCCAAGCAGCTTGTAGGCCACAAGGTCGCGTGCAGGCTTTGTACTTGTGGAGCAGTCCGTTAGCGGCCAGTCTTCCAGTTTGATGTCTTTCAAGTCCCCTTCGGGACTATCGATGCCATTACATCCGCAAACTATCAACGACAGCAATGCTACGCAACTCATAATGTGCAACAACTTTTTCATACCGATATAACCCTCGTTATCTCTTTAAAATACACCTTCACATCCATCTCCTTCACGCCTTTCACAACAGCCCCGGCCTTAGTCTCCTCCAGCCGGAAGCCATTCTTCTCCATCACCCGGGCTGATGCCAGGTTTTCCGGGAATACCTCGCCGATAATGCGCTCCAGCGCCAATTCCCCGAACGCAATCCCGCAGATCTGCCGAACCGCTTCCGTGCCGATACCCTGGGACCAGAACGGCGTCAGAATCATATAGCCAATCGACCCGGCATTGCGCTGCTCATCGGCCATCCTCTCCACGGAAATACTGCCGACAATCTGCCCGTCCAGGACGATGGACCGCCAGACACCCTCTTTGCCGTCATTCTCCGCCACCATACCAAGCCACCAGTCGGCATCCGCCTCCGTATAAGGATACGGCAGCCTGTCCGACAGGAACGTCCTGTCAACGGCATTGCAGAGAGCCATCAGCGATTCCCGGTCAGCAAAGGTCCATTTATGAAGGTCAACGGTCATAGTTCAGATAGCCACTGTACCATCTTCTCCAATACCTCCGGGGAGATGGTTTCTTCGATGTCGCGGTACTCGGTAGCTGCGCCTGTCTGGCAATGCTGGAACAAATGATTCACGCCTTCAATCGTTTCCACTTGGTTCTTGGCATTGACCGGGAGGCCGTTACGCAACGCCCCCAGGTTACTCTCAAGATCCACCTGAGTGTCCTTGGTGCCGTTAAGGGCCATGACAGGACAGGTGATGTCTCCCAGAAGCGAGCGAGCGTCCATTGCGATGAAATACTTCAAATAAGGAGTCTGGAGTTGAAGAGAGATAGCAGAGAGATTCTGCGCCAACGCCGTGGGAAGGTCATATTTGCTGGCCGAGGGTATAGGGGTTCCGGAGATACACGCGTCGAAGGTTTCGTCCAGAGCCTGGCAATACATATCTATCGTCTCTGCGGGAACTCCTTTTGCCATAAGTGCAATACGGTTCTGCCATAACAACGTTTCCTTGCCGGAAACCACCATTCCTGCCAGCGAGACGATAAAATCGGCCTTTTTCTCAGCGGCCAGCATCAGCGCGATGGTGCCGCCTTCACTATGGCCGATGACACCTACTTTGTCAAAGCGTTTCCGAAGGAGTCCGATGCCGGCAAGCGCATCGTTCTTCAAGTCCTCTGTGGTGCAGTTGATGATGTCCCCGGTGGACTCGCCAAAGCCGCGGTCATCGTAACGGAGCGTGGCGATTCCGGCGCGGGCGAATGCATCGGCAATGACAGCAAAAGGCCGGTGTTCATAGAATACCTCATCCCTGTTCTGGAGGCCGCTACCTGTAATCATAATCAGGACAGGCGTATTGCGGGTACAGCCTTCCGGAAGGACCAGCGTGCCTTTCAGGACAGCCTCACCGTTGCTGAAAGAGACCTCCTCCTGAGCATAAGGGAACGGCCCTTTTGGTGTCTGTGGCCGATTGAGCTTCTCTTCGCCCGGCATAAGCGTCAGGGGCATAGAAGCACCCATTTGCTTGAAGGTACCCGCAATCTGCTTGATTAACCATAGGCCTTCATACGTAGCTCCGATGGAAGGCACCTTGATGGTAATACTTCCGGTAGCCGTCCTCGTAACCTCAATGGGAATTCCCTTTGCACCCTGGTCCGGCGAATCCATCGTGGGATTCTCCTCGTCAAGATGAAACACAAGTGACAGTTTTGTGCCCTGGACATCCAACTTTCCGGACCAGGTTCCGGTCTGGGCACTGGCGCTGAATACGGCGGCCAGCAGCACCCCAATGAGTATTAGCTTTTTTCTCATGATATCTTACTCGCTCTCCAGTGAGTCAATCAGATTATCGCAGGCTTCCATCTTTTTCCTATACGTTTTGATAGACAGCAAAATGCCAGCCAAACAAGCAAAGATATAAATGGCCGTCGGCAGCAGCATGTTGTCATCGGGAGCCGATTGCGCGTAGATTCGGACGAGCACAAAAGCGACCAGAGCCATGGTCGGAATTGCCCCGACCACCACTGACAGGTGATAAAACCTCTTGTACTCTTTGACGGTCATCGCCGCAGTAAGGACATCGTCATCAAGCATTTTCTGCGTGTCAAATTTTTTCCTTCCTACAAGCACTGCGATCAGGTCAATCAGTGCCCAGATCGATACGGCTACTGCAAACCATACCGGCCACCCGACAGCATGGCAGATGACGATAATCATCGGGATGGTGATAATGTCCATCGACATTCTTTTTGTGAGGTCCTTCCCGATGAAAGAAGTCTTCTGCTTCCTAATCTGCTCCAGAAGCTCTTTGTTTACGATCCGCTGCTTGTTCAGCGTTTCCTTCAAGTCATTGTACTCAGACTTGAGTTCCTGCAGTTCTTTAGAGTTGATATCCACGGGTTCCATTGTTTTGCTCAATTAGATGTTAGACATTTGTTTTAACTGTTCTTTGATGCGAACGAGTTTGATGGAAACGTTCTTGGCAGAAATGCCGAGGATGGCGCCGATTTCGTCGTAGCTCAGGCCTTCGAGCCACAACAAGATGACACTTCTGTCAACAAGACCAAGAGCATTGATTCTCTTGTAGAGGCGTTTGACCTGCAAGGATTTCTCATAATTGTCCTCATAGGGTTTGATATCCATATCGAGGTCCACTCGCTCTCCGGCCCGCTTCTGCTTCTTGTCATAATTGAGACAGAAGTTGAGGCTGACGCGGTAGATCCACGTCCTGATGTCACTTTTCCCCTCAAAGGAATCGAATCCCTGCCAGAGTCTGATCAGGATCTCCTGGAACAGGTCGTTCACCTCATCTTCATCTTTGGAGAACATATAGCAGACCGTGTAGATTGTCCGCTTATACTCTTCAACGATGCTTGAAAAACTTTGCTCTTTTGTTTCCATATCTTTTTCGTTCTCACCCGTTAGACAACGAACCGTGTGAAAAACTACAAAAAATCTGATGTAACGAAGACAAAGATAATGTTTTATTGCGATATTCTCTTATGATACAACGCCTTTCCCTTTGCCGATGTCAATGGTAAAGCGGTCAAAGCCAGTTCGCTGCGCTAAAGCTCCGCTCACTCGATTTGGTTCCGTCCTCCGGGGCACTGACGCGCCCCTGCGAACTCCACTTATGGCAGCTCCACTGCAAGACTCTTCCCGCCGCGCCACGGCGCTCTGGTCAGAGACTTGCGGCCGTTCCGCGCCGCGGCTTCGCCGGTCCCGGTGCGAGGGGAAGAGGGAAGAAAGAACAGACTACCTGCGATAGCATCTGGAAGGCGGTCAAGCCTTCAGTCATCATTCTTCATCGTACATCAAGACTACGTGCAGTTCCGGATAAACCTGCTTTAGCATTTCCTTGACGCTGATGACATGACCTGCGCCGATAATCAAGATACTCTTCCG